>Ga0209625_1000356_pt1 | contig 11896 bp, 9 predicted proteins | sample JacPin_JW_Ref_M2_FD_187960 | JGI IMG/M metagenome (GOLD analysis project Ga0209625, IMG submission 187960) | Forest soil microbial communities from Algoma, Ontario, Canada - Jack Pine, Ontario site 1_JW_Ref_M2 (SPAdes) (version 2) | ecosystem: Environmental > Terrestrial > Soil > Boreal...
GAATGGTTATCAATTCGCCGCCTGCGTCCTGAAGCTGGATTAATTTTTTGATGATGAGCTTGGAACTCGCCGGGGTAACCTCTGACTCCAATAACGTTTGCCAGTTCTCACTGTCCAGAACGTTAGCGCCATCTAGCAATATAACCCGTGCGCGAAAATTGCTCACCAATTTCTCGGCGAGTGCGAGGCCCAGTTCCCCGAAGGCACCGGTGATTAGATATGTTCCACACGGTTTCAGACGGCTAATCCCTGATTGCGGTCGAAATTCCATTGGTGCCAAGGTCTCGACCCATCGTTCCTCACCGCGGTACGCCACGAGTACATCTCGGCTCGCAGCGCACAGTTCCGTAATGATTTGCATGGCGACATAACTGGTTCCCTGGCCCGCAGGATCGCAATCGATTACCCGGCCGGTTATTCCAGGAAACATTTTGGACATGAATCTCGCGGGACCCAGCGAAGTTCCTCGCAGCGGGTCTTTGACCGGCTCCCCAGAAATGGATTGTAAGTGGTTCGATACGACTGCGATGCTCAGTGACCCTAAACCCTGGTTTCCAAAAGCTTGCGCAAAATATAAGAGACTATTGAAGTTAAGATCGATTGTTTCATCGAGAGAAATCAGCCCATAGCCATCAAGCGTGGCCCATAGATGGAGAACTTTTTGCGGCGGGCGTCCGCGCTTTGCTATATCTACGATCAGAGCGTCATAATCACTTCGGCAGCCGGGACGAATGCAATATTTACGGTTCCCCGTGCGGGTGAAAGTCCTCCCTGGGTTTACCTCGATTACGCGATGCTCAGCACCCTTCAACTGTTCACTGATCTGGCGGCCTAGTCCGGCGGTATCCATGAACAGCAACCAGGTAGCCGGTTCCGTGGATTCAACCGTGGGAATCTCAGTCAGATTCCATGCTCGGCGATAGAACCACAGGTGATCACCATTCCGGTCCCGCCAAGGGTGGACGAATTCGGAACCTTCAGCACTTATGTTTATTGAATCGGACATACTCGCCTTTTTAGCTCACTCCAGTTCACGCTCTCAATGTCTATCCAATTGCGGAACGAGGAGTACATCTGAAATAAACGAGCAATAAAAGTGCCATTTGGGCATATATCAGCAGTTTGGTAACGCGGAACCAGCTTACCGGAAGGATGACTCAGATAACTGTTGCCGGCAAGCTAAAGTTTTATCGGTTCTTATCGATCAGCTAGAGCAGCCGATTCACTTTTTTTTGCGGCGAAGACAACACCGTGGATTTAGTTGCGCTTCTAATAGATTGCGGAAATACCTAGCCTGATTCAGCAAGTCCCTGCGAGAATTAGCCGGCACGGAACCGCCCATATGGACTTCCTCGCCCTTCCTCAAGCAAGATTGCATATCTTCTGATCCGCCCGATTCCCCCGGGCGACTCGAACATTGTTGGCGCGAAATCCAGGGAGGCACGGTGCAGGCGTGGAACACAGCCGTTTTCGTCTCAAGCAATCTTTGAAGGCCAGATCAGAGAGTTGGTTGATTCGGAATGTTGTCTTCCCCGTCTGGATACGCCGCGATCATCCTCGGTACTTGAAGTACCGCTACGAGTTTGATCGCACTCAGTTCCTTGCCAAAGCAGACTTAGAAGCGTTGCAGATCGCAAGGCTACGAAAGCTTCTGCGGCACGCCAAGGATCGCTGCCCGTTCTACGCCGAAAATTTGGATCGCGCAGAGATCGTGCCGGAAGAGCTCACATCCCTTGGACAATTTGCTCGCCTTCCAATACTGACGAAGCGGGACATTCAGAACTATGGCGCGACTCTTCAGGCAAAGGATTTCCCGGAAAAGAAAAGGGGGAAAAACCAGACCGGTGGATCAACCGGTAGCCCTCTGCAATTTTACGTGGATATGGAGCGCTTTGATTCGAGAAAGGCCAGCACGCTGCGGCACGATTTGTGGGCAGGGTTGAGACCTGGGGACTGGCGCATTAGTTTGTGGGGTTCCCGCCTGGACCAAGCACGTGCCGAAAGTTGGTGGGACGAGCTTCGTAACAACCTGCTCCATCGAATCGTAGCCCTCAATACATCAAAGGTCACCGAGAAAGATTGGTCTAGGCTGATACGCGACGTTCGCCGATTGAAGCCTCGCGCGATGGTGGCGTACACACAGGCCGCGGTCGCCTTTGCCCGGTATTTGCGGGAGCAGAAGATCGATATCCAGATCGACTCGATTATCACCACGGCCGAAATGCTTTTGCCAGGGCAGCGCCAGTTTCTGGAAGAGACCTTCGGCGGAAAAGTGTTCAATCGTTACGGTTGTCGCGAAGTTAGCGTCATCGCCAGCGAATGCGAGTTTCATCGCGGAATGCACGTCAATGCGGATGCTCTGCTGGTGGAAATTGTCCCGGACACTTCCATTCCCGGAAAAAGTGGCCGCATCCTGGTGACGGACCTGCTGAATTACAGTATGCCTCTGATCCGTTACGAAATCGGTGACGTAGGACAGTGGGAAGAGAACCAGGATTGCCCGTGCGGCAGGCAGTTACCTTTGCTCGCCGAGGTCCACGGGAGGAGTACGGACTTTCTAGTCCTTTCTGACGGGCGCCAGATTTCCGGCCCAGCCCTAACGCTGGTCGTCTCAGACATGACTGACGTTCAGCAAGTGCAGTTCGTGCAACGTACGCCATCGCTAATTGTTCTTCGCGTGGTGGCCGGTAAGAAGTACGGAATGGCCACGGAACGGGAACTGCGCAGAAGGCTTGAACCGTACTTCGAGCGCGGTGCACAGCTGGAAGTTGAGCTAACCAGCAGCATAGCCAGCGAGATTTCTGGAAAGTACCGTTTCGTGATTCGTGAAAATGTTGAGCCGAACCTGGGCCATTCAACATGAGGCCATCCATGCGGGCCGTGAACACGGCTTATCTTCAAATAGTCTTTCCCGTTTTCGAGTCCAAGAATTTTCGGGGCGTGGCGGCGCGTTTCCGAAAGTATGAACAATTGGAGCGATCCCCACTGGCGGAAAACCTGAGACGCCAGTGGGAATCCTTGAAAGCACTTCTGCACTACAGCTATGAAAACACAGCATTCTATCGGAAAAGATTCGACCAGGCAGGCTTGCGTCCAAATCTGATTGAATCTCCGGCGGATTTTCAAAAATTGCCGGTGCTGACGCGAAATGACATCGCTCTCCATCTGGATGAAATGCAGTCGCGGGAATTTACGCGTGGCTCGCTGCACCAGGCGGCCACGGGTGGCACAACGGATACTCCGGTGCCGATCCTTCGTAGCCCTTTGTCGGTGCTGGAGAAGGCCGCAATACAATTGCGTTTCAATGCATGGGCCGGTTTATTGCCAGGCGACAAAGTGTTTTATTTGTGGGGCGCCGTACAAGATTATAGTCAGCATCCGAGCTGGCGCTGGCGCCTGTACGATCGACATTTGATGAGGCGGGTTTGGGCGCCAACTTCATTGTTAAATCGAGCGGTGCTGGAATCACATCGCCTGCTGTTGAATCAATTTCGCCCAAAGTTTATCTATGCTTATCCGACCGCGTTGGCGATCTTCTGCGAATACCTCCGCGACTCCAAAAAACCTTTCCACCGCCCGGTAAGTGCCATTTGTACTGCGGAACCGCTCTTTCCCGAGCAACGAAAAGTGATTGAAGACGTCTTGGACAGGCGGGTGTTCGAACACTACGGCAGCCGTGAGTTCGGCATGATTGCGGGAGAATGTGAGGAACATACTGGGATGCACCTCAACACCCATGGCGCGTATGTGGAATTCCTGCCTGTGGAAAATAGCGAGATTCCGGGGCTTCAAGAATTACTGGTCACCGATCTCTTGAACTATGGCATGCCTTTGTTGCGCTATCGCGTAAATGACTGCGTCGTAATTGGGGACCAACGTTGCGGGTGCGCTCGCGGGTATCCGCTTCTACGCCAAATAATTGGTCGGACTGGTGATGTATTTCAGTTACAGAACGGTGATCGCGTACCCGGCGTCGCCTTCACAAATCGCGTTTTGCAGGTATGTCCGGGCCTTGCGAAGGTTCAGGTTATCCAGGAGTCGCTAACGATGTTTCGCATCCGTTATGTAGCGGGCCAAAATTTTTGCCACACAGATCTGGAGCTGTTGGAGACCAACTTGCGGCGGTTTGTGCCAGGTGAAGTGAACTGGGCTTTTGAGCGGGTCAGCGAAATTCCGCGAGAGCGCTCAGGAAAAACCCGATTCTGCATTTCGCGAATCAGCCCACCTCCTAACGCGGCGTGATTCTCGCGATGGTGGCGCCAGCTCGCCGTTGCGTCATTCAGACGTTGAAGAGCTGATAACCCAAACGCTGTCGACGAGGTCTTCGGTAAATTGCAATTTGTACATCGATTCCCGATTTTATGTTTACGCATTGCTTGACGGCTCTTGATCCGCCCCCCACCTTTGTGCTATTGATTCTGCCACGCTATCACGGCATGCTACGTCTCTCCCAGGGGATGAGTATGAACTTCGGCCAAGAGGGCGGACTGCTCGTTCAAGGCTGTATATTTTTGATAGTAGGACTGTTTTGGTGGAAAGGTGCCCACAGCGCTGCCAAACCGCCACTAACTGAGCACCGCTCGCCAGCAAGTTCCAGCCACGCGCGAGCGACAAACGCTAGGCTCGCACTCAGCTGGCATGATCATCGGAGCGAAGTGTTTGAACCGGGCTCTTTTAAACAAAATGAGCTGGGGGACGCAGCCGTCATACTAACTCCAGAAGCCCACACGGGAAAGAGCGCCAGCCTGCTGTCCTGACAGCTTGACATCGTCACGACTTGGGAAGCTGGGCTCACGCGAGTAACGGAAGGCTGCGTACTCATCGCCGATTAAGAACGTTCAAGTCACAACTATAATATGTGATCATCCTCAATAATAATTCAGGGCTGCCCAGTGCCCCATCAAAAAAGTCAAAAGTTGGCGCACGCTGGTGAAAGAGGCTGTCTTGGGTAGTCGGATGGTGCCGCTAACGGCAACCAAGTGCCTACGTGTAGCACAAAAGATACATTCCCTGCACGATTTATATGCTGCAATTTAAGGCTTCGATTTTGTACGCTTTGTTTTCACCATTTGTGAAATTTTGAGAGCCGTCATTTTGTTTTCTCGGCTCAGCTTGATCAGCTCTTCAGTCGTGAAGTATTCGCCTTCGATTTCAAAGCGCGGTTCCGTACCCCTGGTCGTGAAATGGATTTTTCCTTTGATTAGTGTACGGGCCATTCTATTGAAATCAGGTTTCATCGGTCACCGATAGCACAGAAGGAAAGATCCAGAGAGTGCGGTGCGCAGGGCGTGTAGTTCCGGACATGTCCTTCGGTACTCAGTGTAAGTCTTTTCGGATGGCATAACCCATCTGGTGGAATCCATCAATACGATATTTGCCGCACTCCTCCCTGGTTGAATCAGCGCGTCTTCGATCTTAATTTTGTGTTCTTTAAGCAAGTCGTACGACTGGGTCTGGGTCGTTAGCGAACTCCAGCACCCCTCCCGCACGGAGCAACGCGGCTTATCGCTTTTTCACATTCGTCAATGTAGCGGAACGATTTTTCCGCCGCCATTGTTAATTCCAACTTCGCTGCGTTGGAATTGTATGAAGCTTCTATCAGCCATTTCGCCCGCACCATAGCCTCTTGTATTTCTGTTTGAAAGTGGTCTTATCAGGGAATCTGCTTCGTACATGAGCAAATATTTAAAGCCCGGACTGAAGTCTGTGTCAAACGTATGCTTTCAATTGTGGGACGGGATGAGGTGGCGAAGAAGAATCTCGAAAATGGCTCACGGCGGGTCGTAAATCGCCATTTCTCGCGTGTCAAACTTCCGTTCCGGTACCCAGTCCAATACAGATCCAATGGGAATGTGCCCATTGTCCTATTCCGGGAAAACTCTCCACATCACAAACTCCATATGAAGAGAGAAGGAGATTTGAATGGCTTCCCTACAGCGGCTAACGCGAATTAAATGTTCTTATGGGGTATCAATACTTTTGGCATCGCTTGCGGTACCAAGCTTGGTGATGGCGCAAAACTTTGGTGATACTGGGGTCGCTAACAACAATAGAGGGCTTTATCGAGGGATTATCACCAGTTCAGCGGCTTGCGGGGTAGGATTGGCGGTTTCGAGCAATCGGCAGAACGCCGTTGCCATCGGCGTGCCCATCGTAATTGCAGGAAATTTTGTCAGCATTAAGCTGCGCGCGCATCATCCCAAGCTCGCTAATTTTGTTCAGACGGCAAGTGGCCTTGGCTGCGTGGCCGGTGGGCTGGTGCCCGAGAGCCACAAGAAGGCGATCGGTCCGTCGGTGAGCACGAGTGGATCGGGTGGGGGGGCACCAGGGAAGGGCGGAAGCGGAGGGAACGGCGGTTTGCCGGGTGGCGGCAGCGGATCGGGTACCAACGGAGGGTCAGGAGCAACTGGCGGATCGGGGTCGAGCGGCCCAAGCAGTGGGAACGGAGGGAGCGGGACCACGGGACCATCGTCTGGTTCAAATTCGGGCTCCTCTAGTAGCTCTGGGGCACCTGGTTCCAGCAATCCTAAAAGCGGTACGGGTAATACCGGAAACACGGGTGCGACAGGTGGCACGGGCACTTCTTCCTCGAGCGGGTCCAACGGAGGGTCGAATAGTGTATCGGCGGGCGCCGGAAACGGAGGCGGTACTGCAGGTTCCTCGAGTGGATCGAATGGAGGATCCTCCGGTAGCACTAGCGGATCAGGCAATGGCGGCTCCGGTGGTTCCGGTAGCGCCGGTGGGACATCGGGCGATGGTCATGGCAACGGCGGTGGCGTGAATGGCGGCGGGTCAGGCTGCATTACGGGCGCTGCTCATGATTGTGGTCTCGGCAATGGAGGAATAAATACAGGAGCAGGTTCAGGGGTCGGGACGACTCCTCCGGGACAAAACGGCGGAGTTCACGCACCCGGGGCTGGTGGCTTGCCTCCGGGACAGCAGGGCAGTCACTAACCTCTCAGCTAAAAAGGAGGCACACAGGAAATCTAGCTGTGTGCCTCCTTTTTTTTGCGGAGCGATTCGCCGATGACATGCCCGGGTTGATTTAGTCCACCGGGAGTGAGAGAGAATCACTCTAAAGGAGAGCTGGATATGCCGATGAAGAAACACAAACCGGAGCAAATCGTGCGCAGCTGCGGCAGGTTGGAAGTTGGAAATTCGCGAATGGCAAGACCACGCCACTAGCCTGCAATGAAGCAGAGATCACGGTTCTTTCTCTCTGTTTCGGCCTTCGGCACCATTTGCCGGCCATTGCCTTCAATCCGCTGTGGTGCAGCCGAAACGTCGCACCGATTGGCTATCCCGGCGTGGCTTGTACCGCCTCGTAATGGGATTCGTTGTCGATATCAATGCCCGCTGCATCCGGATGTACCACCTCCAAACTGAGGTCATCACTCTGGATTCTACGCATCGTGTCCCGCCGCTGCTTCCGGTTCATCTCGTGCCATTTGCCCTGTATTGGGCGGCACTTGGCTTTCATGCTGACCTCCCACGTTGAATTCAACATGGCTCAGCTCGGTCAGCGAAACTTACACAATCTCTCCAGCGGGGCCGGGCCTTTATCCTTTGCAGGACAAAGCCGCCACCATCGTCACAATCGCCAATACCGGAGCCACGCTCCTTTATCGGGCACAAACGCCCCAGAGTATATGCAGCCTTAGCTGCCGAGACATGTTGTGCTTGAGATTCTAAGTGCGGCGTCAGCCCTCGGAAAGAGTTTCAGGCTCGTACAACCGCCGCGAAGGGGTGGTTCGCTCCTTTCTTCCAGACGAGCAAAGTGATGGCGGCGATCTCGTATCCTGGCAGCCGCTCATTTTCGTTGGGTGTCGTGCGCTCCGTGAACAAGAGTGTGCGTTCGGGGGCGCTCAATCGAGGTCGCAAATACAACGGCGTTACATTCTGGTATATGGGCGTCACGGATGAAGTGTCGCAAATCGATGGGTACACAAGGGAGACGGCAAACATTTACTCTTGACCTTTTACCGAAATTATTTCTTTGCGTATTGCGTAGTGGATAAGCTCGGCCAAAGAATGGAGTCCAAGCTTCAGCATGATGTTGCTGCGATGAGTCTCCGCAGTCCTGACCGTGATTCTGAGCTGCGTTGACAGTTCCTTATTGGACTTGCCTTCGGCCAAGAGGCGGATAATTTCCAGCTCACGAGAAGTTATCCGGAGACCCGCGTGCTTCTCATCCTCAGTCTTATTTCTAGCATTGATAAATCCGTCGAGTACGATTTGGCGTATCGCGGGTGTCAGGAAACGTTTGTTCTCGGCAATGGCTTGTACGGCCTTTGGGAGATAGTCCGTATGATCGGATTTCAACAAATATCCGTTTGCACCGGCGTCCAAAGCCCGACGGACCATCTGGTGTGAGTCGTGCATTGTGAGCACGAGAACCTTGACATCCGGCACTGACTCTCGGATTTGGCGAGTGACCTCGACCCCGTCCAGATCGGGCATTGTTATATCGACTATTGCGACGTCCGGTTTCAGGTTTATGGCCATTTCCACAGCTTCTCGTCCATTTGCAGCTTCGCCTACGATTTTCCAGCAACGATGATGGGCCTGGAGAAGGGTCCGCGTACCACAGCGCACCAAACCGTGGTCGTCAGCAATCAGAATGCGAAGCGGCCTCAAGAAAAACTCCTGTAAGTAACGAGCGCTAAAACTCGTGTCAGATGCGACGGCGCATCGGGGAGATCCAATCGCTGACAGGCATTAACGGAAATGACATTAAGAATAGTCAGGTCGTTGTGCCATCGCGTCGTCTTAAAGTTAAAGCATAGCAATGGCCAAACAATAGAACTGACAATCCTCATGCAAGTAGTTTGGTTTCTGCGCTGTTAGGTCGACCGGACGCGGTAGGTCGGAAATGTCGGTGTCCGCCGGAAGACACTACTGACACCCTGGACGTCGCCGACTCCTGGAAGAACGCCATTCTCGCGAGCGAGCAACGCTCCTGGATTCACCGAATGCTGTTGTTCTCTTTCCCCTATAAGGGCATCTGTCGGATAAATCGTAGATCGATGTGTCTTTCGAACAGCCCGTGACCCAAATCGCTTGAACAGAAGTGGTGCTAACTCAACTCCCGATTAGCTCTATAAAGACGTCATGCGCCGTCGGCGCATCACCTAGCATGAAAACCGTTTATTAGACCTCAACCTAAGATGTGCTCCACATGCCAGGCACCGACTCACTCATCGGCCAAACCTTCACGCACTATCGAATCTTAGAAAAGCTCGGTGGCGGAGGCATGGGTATCAGAATTTTCTCTCCTCATGGAAGGACGCCGACCCGGATATTCCCATCCGCATTGCAGCAAAGTCTGAGTACGCGAAACTGAAATAGTTATCTGAATTGCTCCACCACCGCGCAGCAGCATTGGTTTGGAATGCGGTTCAAACCGCAGAAGCTTCGTCATCTGCGTGTTTTTCGCGTGCAGCATGCGCTTGTGCGGCGTAGTCGGCGGCCTCGACCGAACGGCCCCTCACGGTAAGGAGTGCCGCAAAGTCTTCCAGGAGCTTGGCGCGGTAAGGATGTTCCATAGGCAGCGCGGCTTCTCGGATAGCGAGAGCTCGTTTGTAATATTTCTCGGCATCCGCATGCAGACCCTGGCGAGCGTGAAGGCGGCCAAGGCTGTGCAAACTGAGCGCAACGTACGGATGTTCCGGGGGAAGCTTGGATTCACGGACTTGTAAAGATTTGTTGAGCAGTGAGTCCGCTTCTTCGAATTGCGACTGTTCGGTTCGAACGTCGGCCAGATGATTTGCGGCGAAAACGGCATTCAAGCTCGTGCCACTGCTGAGTTTGTTGTGCATCAACATGGATTGCGCCAAACAAGAATCCGCCTCGGGCAAGCGCTGCTGCGCGAGATAGAGCTTGCCGAAATTTGAGAGACAAATCGCGGTGTGTTCGTGTTCTTGTCCGACCGAGGCGCGAAAGACGGACAGAGCCTTTTCCAGCAGTTCGGCGGCGTCCGAATAAAGCCCCTGTTCGATGCGAATGTTGGCGAGGTTCAACCAAGTGAACCCAAATTCCAAATGTCCGGACTTCAATTTAACGGCACGAATGCGCAAAGCCTGATCGGCGTACTGTGCCGCGCGGTTGTAATGCCCCAAGTTCAGATGGGCGACAGCGAGATTGGAGAGGCGCCGCGCTTGCTCGGGATGATCAGCGCCTAGAGTTTTTTCCGCGATGGCAAATGCGCGAGTAAAGGACGCTGCGGCTTCACTGTATTTTCCCAAGCGCAACTCGAGAGCGCCGACGTTGCCGAGATTTTGCGCGACCGACGGATGATCAGGGCCTTGCACGGTTTCGCGAATTTGCAATGCGTGGCGGTGGATTTCGGCGGCTTCGGCAAGGCGGTCTCCTCTGGTGAAAACGACGGCCAGATTGTCGAGTATGTCTGCAACGCTGGGGTGTTGTTCGCCAAAAGCTCGGCGGGTAATCGCCAGGGAGCGATCTAGATTCGCTTCAGCGTCGCGGTTTTGTCCGAGGGCGGACTGGGCCATTGCAAGGTTCATTAGACTCGCCGAAACTTCAGGATGGTCAGGCCCCAAGATCCGTTCGCGGCCTGCCAGCACTTCGGCGTGCAGGGCGGCAGACTCCACGTAGCGGCCCTGCTTGGAAAAAATAATCGCTTGGTTGTTGAGTGCCGAGAGACGCTGGGGATGGTCAGCGGGTAACTCTTTGTCGCGAATTTCCCTGGCCTTAGCTAACAAGTCCTCCGCTTCTATATATTCACCCTGACGCATTTTGACCGAACCAAGATTGGTGAGTGAAGCGGCGGCCGACAAGCTATCGGGGCCGGATCCCTTTTGACGAGTGGCCAAAACTTCGCGGTGCAGAGCTTCAGCTTCGGCATAGCGCGCGGTGTCACTCATGGCGACTGCTAGGTTGTTGAGACTGTTCGCGGATTGTGCCAGCTCGTCAATTCCCACCTGTTTTGCCAGAGCCATGGATTGCTGATAAAGACTGGCGGATTCGTCCACGCGCCCCAGTTTGTGCAAGCAGCAAGCGTAATTGTTCACCGCATCGGATGCTTCGATTGCAAAGCCGGGAAGTTCTTGGAGCGTCTGAGCGGCGTGGCGGTGCAAAGGCTCAGCCTCGGCGGATTTCCCTGCCTCGTCCAGCAGCGTAGCGAGGCTGGACGTGGCGATCACAGTCTCCGGAGCGCGGGGACCATCAAATTTTTCTCGAAGTAACAGACTGCTTCGCTTGAATTGCTCGGCTTTCGGATATTTGCCCTCAGCGATACATAGCGCCGCAAACTCGTCGTAGGTGAAGGCCCGCATTTTCCAGTGGCGCGGCAGTCGGCCGGCTGTTTTCAGGGCCGCTTCCAGAAGGCGACGCGCTTCGCTAAGTTGCTTGTGTTTGCGCGCTTCTCGGCTTGCAGTAAAGGATTTGACCCAAATGCGGATGCGGTAACGTCGTTGCAGACCGCGGAGTACCGGGAGAAAAATGATGAAAAGTATAACGAAGAGCGCAATAAAAACTTCGGAGAGGATTTGTCTGTTCGCCACCGATGGTTCCTGCTTATGGACAGTGTTTAGGACCGAAACGTCTCAGGCGCGGGATCCGGGCCTGGAGTTTGAGGACATATTAGCCGTCATTTTCAAGTCGATGGCAATGCCTAGTTCCTAGTTGGTGTATAGGCACCCGGCTTGGATGCTGTATTACTGGGATGTCAATAACTTTACAAAATGCTTGAATGCACTTAACCACCCGATGGAATCTGTGTTGCGCGTGCTTTAATTTCACACCTGTGAAGTCACATCACGCATGGGACGAATCGGATGTAGTTGGGAACTGATCGAAAAAAGCGTTTCGATCTTAGCCCGCAACAAATCGCTTATGTTCTTGCCGGTGGCCTCCGCGATCGCTTCCATGGCCATTT
>Ga0209625_1000358_pt1 | contig 11867 bp, 9 predicted proteins | sample JacPin_JW_Ref_M2_FD_187960 | JGI IMG/M metagenome (GOLD analysis project Ga0209625, IMG submission 187960) | Forest soil microbial communities from Algoma, Ontario, Canada - Jack Pine, Ontario site 1_JW_Ref_M2 (SPAdes) (version 2) | ecosystem: Environmental > Terrestrial > Soil > Boreal...
AACAAACGCCCTCCTCCTGCGGCAGTTACTCCTACGCATGCGGGGGCTCTATCCGATACAATTGGAAACTAGATGTCGGCGGGACGAAACAATTGGGCGAGCGGGTGAGCGGCGATGGTGATGTTTAGCGATAAGGTGAGTGTACCTTCTCATGTGCTGGTGCGTTTCCTGGATAAGGAAGCGGTGCTGTTAAATATCGAGACGGAAAGATATTTTGGTTTGGACGAAACCGGTGCGCGGATGTGGCAATTAGCGACCACGGCGGCAAGCATTGACGCGGCGTACCAGGCGCTGCTGAATGAGTACGACGTCGACGCTCAGACGCTTCGCGAGCACTTGAGCGAACTGCTCGAAAAATTGGCCGGCAATGGGTTGTTGATCATGACTTCTTCCGATGTGGGAACTGCTTCGACGATTTAGGGCGTTGGAACCAAACGCGCGCGGGCTTTTCCTGTGTGCTGGCGCAGCACTACCCCTAATTTCTCTTAGTCTACGACTTCGCGGTTTTCGTTCTACTCAAGCAAGCCTGCAAAGGTGTATGGCCAACGCGGCGTCCAGCCGCTACGATCCATCGGATTGCGCGACAGCGGCACGCACAATGTTGACCGCTCGTATGGTGAGATCGGCGGCCTATCTCAGCCCTGGAACGCCGACGTGCCTAGAAAAATCTTTAGTGCTGTGGTGGCTATTGGGGAGGCGAGGAATTGCTTCGAGCTTGCGTCTTGGGACGCGCAAAACGGGAGGCAAATTCGAAGCCCACGCATGGGTAGAATGCGAAGGCGTTCCGCTAAATGAACCAGAAGAATTGCATAAACACTACGCGGCGTTTGACGAAGCGTTTCCGCTGCTCGATACAAAAAAATAGCGGCAAGAGCCGTGGCGCTTGCCGCTAATGGGGAGGTGCTTAGGTCGGGTTAATTGGGCGTAACGGCAAGTCTGGGCCTGAAACCAAGTTCCACGAGACCCGCAGCCAAGAGGCCAATAACCAAAAGAACGGTGACCGATGGCTCCGGAGTAGAGATGGCGGAGGGCGTCCCAGGCGTAGAAATCATGGACGTTGTTCCGGAGATTGGATCCATAAGCGCGACGCCGGTATCGCCAAGACCAAGCATGGTGGGAGATGATTCAGGTCCAGAATAAAGTTGAGGCCCTACGACGCTTATATCCTGACAGCTAGCGTCACCGCAGGAGAATGCCCCAAAACCACCGCCGCCGCCGGTAACTGGGTCGCCATTGAAAAACACCAGGAAATCGCTAGATGGGGCCCCATTGATGATCAGATTGATCGGCGTCACTTCAAAGTCAAAGCCTAGAGTAAAAACCGTGGGAACCGGGTTCACCGGCAATTCAAAGGACGTTCCTCCGGTAAATGAATAGCTTATTAAAGTATCAGCGGATGCTACACCTGCGGTAAGTAAGAAGAGAGCAGATAAAAATAGGACTACACGGAATTGATGCACTTGACACCTCCCGGTGTAGAACAGAGCAATTAATGGGCCGTGATTATAGAATTCTAATCCTATAACAGATTGATAACACATAAGTTGATAGGGCAAAATTTCGCAATCTCTCCGAAATGGAAGACTTTTTCACATTTCGGGGTAACATTATCTCTCCAAAGGGATTTTAGACGCGTGAGCGATCAGGTCGGCCCAAGTTCCGTTGTGGTCGACAATTGTCACAGAGGGGTACTTTGAGTGGCATAGTCGGCATCTTGCATATCGATGGATCTCCGGTCCAAGTCGAGCTATTGCGTACTATGACCGACTTTCTGGCCTATCGAGGTCCAGACCGTCGGGACACGTGGTTGGGTAGTCAGATCGGCCTGGGCCACACCCTTCTGCGGACGCTTGAAGAACCAATCAACGATCGCCAGCCCATGCAGATGGGATCACTGTGGATAACGGCAGATGTACATCTAGATTCTACATGTGACCTAACCAAGAAGCTCGAAAATGCAGGCCGAGAGGTACATGCACCTGCCTCGCACGCAAGTTTGGTTCTGCACGCTTATGCCGCGTGGGGACCGAGGTGCGTTGAGCACTTGCGAGGGGATTTTTCGTTTGGCATATGGGACAGGGACGCAAGAACCCTATTTTGCGCCCGAGACCACTTCGGTATCAAACCCTTCTATTACGCAAAACTTGGGAGCGTTTTTATTTTCAGTAATACACTCAACTGCGTCAGGCAGCATCCCCGAGTAACGCAGCAATTGAACGAGTCCGCTATTGGAGATTTTCTACTACTTGGGTTGAATTACAACAAAGCTACCACAACATTCCAGGATATATCGCGCTTGCCCCCCGCCCATACGCTGCTGGTTTCGAGCGATAAGTTAGAAATCAGGCATTATTGGTACCCGCCGACGCAACAGCGAATTCGTTATGCCCGAAATGAGGATTACGTCGAAAGGTTCACTGAGCTACTCAAGACCGCAGTAGCTGATCGCTTGGGTGCCGATCGCGTAGGAATTTGCTTGAGCGGTGGACTGGATTCAGGTTCTGTAGTCACAATAACCCAGGAAATTTCCAGAAATCAGGGCGGAACCCCCAAAGTAATGAGCTACACAGCGGGATACGATTCGTTGATCCCGGATGACGAGCATTTATATGCTCGCGAGTTAACCGATCATCTAGGTATCTCGAACCATTACCTGGGGCTCGATAAAATCCAATTGTTTGAAAAGTGGGAGGCGTCGGAATACCGGCTTCCGGAACCGGTGGAAAATCCAATGTCCGCCGGACTACTTGAATATTTTAAGATAATTTCGTTGGACTGCCGCGTGGCTTTGTCTGGCGAAGGTGCCGACAATTTAATGTATTTTCAAATGTGGCCGTACATTAAAGACCTGGTACGGAACCAGCAATGGAGCCGGTTGGCTGCGGACACCGCGTGGTTTCTGTGGATTCGACCATTTCCCTGGCTAGGTATTAGCAGCCGAATTCAGTCGTTTGTCGGAAAAGTTAAAGGACAAACTGGATTTCCGGCGTGGATCGCTCCGGAATTTGTAAAACGTGAGGGGCTCGCAGAACGCTGGAAAGAATGCACTGGCTCCGGACTTCCCCAAGAACAACACTCAAGACGCACTCGGGCGCACGCATCAATGTTACTTCCTCAGTGGACTAATTTGTTTGAATCACACGATCCGGGAGTAACGCATTGCACTGTAGAGGTGCGCTACCCTTTTCTGGATTTGCGAATCGTCGAGTATCTTTTGGCAATTCCTGCCTTCCCGTGGACCTACAAAAAGAAATTGTTAAGGGAGGCGATGAAAACCAAAATGGCGGAGCGGCTGCGGTTACGGCCGAAGACGCCGCTATCGGCGGATCCAATTGCTGCAAAAATCCGGGATCGCGGGAGGGAATGGATAAAAAACAAACCTCTTTCGGAGCGAGTGCTTAAGTTCGTTGTACCATCAATGTTAGACGGCTTTTGTGTTACGATTGACGTGGAACAGTTTCGACCATATTGTTTAGATCTGTGGTTGCAGAGCTTGTGATGACGAACTTCGATGCGGAGATGATTCGGCGATGGCTGAAACGGACTATAACAAGCGAGAAAAGCCCTACTCAAAACCGAAGTTAACCATCTATGGTAATGTGCAAGAATTGACCAAGGCTGTGGCTAAGGGCGGCATGAATGATCATGGTTTAGTTACTGGTCGTAAACATACCTCAGCTTAATGGCGTCCCATACCAATCCAAACATCTGACATTAGCGATCAATAAAGGCGCTTGATTTCTAGAGAACCCATCGACAACAAACCGATTCGCACCGGTAGTCCTGACTTCCGATATGAAGCCTACGGCTTGGTTTTACAATCAAATCTACCAATAAAGGGATTGGTGCGGGCAAGCTCATCAAACACATCCCCTGATATAAAAATAAACCTTGGATTAATACCCGCAGTCGATCCGGCGAATTGTAACCGCAAATTACGATACGCAAGTCCCTATGTTAGTGACACCGGAGAGCCTGCTTTGCAAGTCTGGACACGAGGCGAAGCCGAATTTCTGCAGATACAGTTCAGCGACGGGGTTGAATTTTGGCTGGACTGTAATGTCAGCACCCTTTGGGGCCGGTGGCCCGAAAGCGTAACATTGGAGGATGCCCTGGGGTATCTGGTTGGCCCGGTATTTGGATTGGTGCTGCGTCTTCGCGGGGTGATTTGTCTCCACGCGAGTGCGGTGAACATTAATGATCGCAGCGTGATTTTTGTGGGTTCCGAAGGCGCCGGAAAATCGACGATGGCGGCTGCATTCGCGCGACAAGGTTTTTTCGTACTGTCAGACGATATCGTAGCTTTGTCTGAGTACGGACATGAATTTCGGGCGCTGCCGGCTTATCCCCGCGTAAACCTCTGGCCCGATTCAGTTGAGATACTTTACGGTTCGCGAGAAGCCCTTCCGCGTATCACGGCTGGCTGGGAGAAACGTTGCCTAGTTCTTGGAGAAAATGCTGGGGCGAGATTCGAACAACGAGCACTCCGACTTGGAGCTATCTACATTCTTGGGGATGGCATGCCCGAAGGTAAAGAATGCGTGGAACAAATTGCGCAGAAAGAAGCGTTAATGCTGCTGGTGGCAAATACTTATGCCACGAACTTTCTGGATGCCGAACAGAGAGCAGTGGAATTCGCAGTCTTGAGCCACCTCGTTGCCACTGTCCCAGTAAGAATGATCAATTCACTGAAAGACGTCGCAGTTGTCGAACAACTGTGCGAAATAATCCGCCGGGATTTTGCAACCGTCGATTCGCCGGCCAGTCGCCCCCATCAGTGATATGTACAGTCTGGACGACTTCGGCGCCATGATCAGCGATTCCGCGAGATTCAAGGCATATGCTGAGGCGATTTCGCGCTGCGTACGTCCCGGAAACGTGGTGCTAGAGATCGGTTGTGGCCCGGCGGTATTTTCGTTGCTGGCATGCCATGCGGGGGCCAAGCGCGTTTACGCAATCGAGACGGAAGATATCATCGATGTCGCGCGGCAAGTCGCTGTGGTAAATAAATTTGCCGACCGTATCCATTTTTTCCAAGGCGACTCGCGGCGGACGGAACTACCCGAGCGTGTAAATGTAATCGTTTCGGACATACGTGGGGCGTTGCCATTATTCGGCGGTGCTGTCACGTCTTTGAGAGACGCAAAACAGAGATTTCTGGCGGCTCGCGGAGTGATGATTCCGTGCCGTGACGTGCTAAAGGCCGCTATCATCCAAGCAGACCGAATTTATTCCGGTATAGTATCACCGTGGAAAACGTCGGCGAAAGACGTGGAGCTTTCCATCCCACTCGGATTGGTCCTCAACTCTTTTCATGCTGTTAACGTCAAACCAGACCAATTGATGACTGAACCGGAAGAGTTGTGTTCGCTTGACTACATGCGCAACCCTTCCGTCAACGCCTCGGCCAGTTTGAAGTTTCGGATTAACCGAACTGGAACAGCCCACGGTATCTGTGTGTGGTTTGACACCCAACTTCACGACGATGTTGGATTTTCTTCTGCTCCGGGGTCTCCTGTGAGACTTTATCAACAACTCTTTTTGCCGTGGCTTGAACCGGTGGTGATTGAGGAAGGCCAAGAAATTTTGGTGACGATACATGCAAACCTGGTGGGCAAAGAATATCTTTGGAGATGGGAAACGGAGATTACTGGCGAGAACGGTGGCAAGAAGGTGCATTTCCGGCAATCAACTTTTGAAGGCGCGAATGTCTCGTCCCGGACGCTGCGAAGGCACGCCGTCGACCATGTCCCGGTGCTGACTGCGGAAGGAGAGGCGGAGCGCTTTTTGCTGGGAGCGATGGATGGAAAGGCTTCGCTGGAGGAAATCGCGAAAAGAGCAGCCAAACAATTTCCTGAAGTTTATTCGTCGGAAGAGCAGGCATTCCAACGTGCGTCGGAACTGGCGCGAGTATTTTCGCGCTAACGTGGGATTTTCTTCGCGGTTCCAAAAAGAGCTGAAGTCGGGACTGTCCAAATTGCGAAATAGACGCCTTCTGTCCCTCCTGTTAGTTTTCATTCTTTATCGTTTGGCGATGCTACCTTGCAGTGGGCCGAGTCTCACGGGGCGGGCTGCGGCACTAGTGTAATTATTCAATTGGAGGCGGGATTCGCGCGGAAAGAGGCAAAGGCCCGAGATGCAATACTTGCGCCCACAGTGCCAGAGCCGTTAGAGAGAAAACGACCGCCGCCGCGCAGCAAACACAGAACTGCACGCAAAAGCGCCTGAACCGAAAAGTGCCACGGCTCCTTTGACAAAGGATGGCCCTCTTCCACGAGGAAATAGATGCGCGCAGATAAAAAAAGACACAATACCGGCCGTGGTTTTTTTTTGGTGCGATAGCGTACAGAAGTTTTTCTCGCTTGGTTTTGTATCTCTCCCACGCCTTTGTGAATCAAAAGTGTCATAACACAGATGCTAACTCTTTCTCCCCAGCCAATAGAGGGAGTCCTGTGGAGGACCAGGGCGGAGTAAGAGACATCGGGGTAGTGAGTATCGATCAGACGCAGCCGTCCATGTGCCGGCTACGTTATCTCACGCGCATCGAGGAGTCGACTTATGTCCGAAATGCAGCAACCGCTTCCAACTATTCCTTCTTCTGCTTTTCGCCTGGACGTGCCGCTGCACAGTTTGCTTCAACAACCACCAGAAAAACATTCACCGGATTATTCGAAGCAGCTACAGACTCTGCCGACTCCTGTTTTTCCGCAACATCCCGAGCTCATGCATGATTTGGACGCGGACGATATTGCCGCCCATAATCACGTTTTAGATACTGGGCAAAGACACTGGCCGGCCTCCCGTATTTTTCAGACCATGCGCGGCTGGATGTTTCCGTATTTCAAATCACGCGTACTTCCGGGAGATTTTCAGCCGATCATCGCGTATCTATTCACGGAGTGGAAATGCAATCTTGATTGCCACTACTGCTGGTCTTACGACAACCGCATCAAGGGCATGACGGAAGACACGGCGCGGCGCGCGATTGACTGGCTTGAGACCACGCCCTGTCGCGTACTCGCTCCCACCGGCGGTGAACCTCTGCTGCGCCCGGACTTTGTGCACAAAGTGATGTACTACGCCGCGAAGAAGGATTTCTGGATTTACCTTGCAACGAATGCCCGATTGCTCCGCCCGGAAGTGACCGATCGACTCGCCGACGCGGGTATCGCCACGATTAATTTTGCGGTCGATACGATCAAAGAGAGGCCGGGGCTGCCAAAGGCTTTCGAACATGTGAGCTCCAACTTCGACTACCTCGTGAAGCGCCAGTATCGCTACGGCTACACCGTTTTCTTCAACACGAATATTTGCCGCACCAACATCGATGACGTCAAACAACTGGTGGAAATCGCCCACGACAACGGCATTTCACTTACGTTTCACATCAACGAAGCGCCCATGATGGAACAGCCGCACTTCAAGCACCTCAGCGAAAACGACACCTACATTCGTCCCGAAGATTTTCCGGTGGTGGATGATTTACTCGATTGGCTGATTGACAAGCAGCGCCAAGGCTACAAGATGGTCGACTCGATTCCACGGCTGCAGAATATGAAAGGATTCATGCGCGGTGTGGGAGAGCATTGGGGATGCCGCGCGGGCCAGAACTGGCTGATCATTCGCACCGACGGAACGCTGGCTCCGTGTTTCCCGATGTACAACGCAAAATATGATTGGGGCGCGGTTGAAAATCAAAAGTTCGATCTCAAACAACTGGCTGAAATGAAAACAAGGGTGCGAACCGCAGTGTTTCTCAACGCTGGGCTATAACGTAGCGTACTGCTACGACGTTTCTCGTGTAATGAAGTGGCTGTGGAAGCAGGCAAGGCATGGCTTTCAAGGCGTGACGGGGAGTTTTGAGTAAGGTCTCGGCGACGGCTTGGCGGGCAGCAGCCTAAGTCTTGCAGTTGCGCGCACCTTCACCATCATCGATCCGCGAAGCAAGCTTCCCGCAACGGAAATGGGAGCGCGCGTTTCAGATCTTTGATTTACTGCTATAAACTTCGGAAACTGCCCAAGCATCCAATTCGACGGCGTCGATTCGCGTGATGGAGGTTTTTCTTGCCCGTAGTACGCGCCTGCAGCCATTGTGGCCAGAACAACCGTGTCCCAGCGAAATACCTGGCCAGCACCGGCCGTTTCGGAAAATGTAAATCGCCGTTGCCACCGCTCTCCGAGCCTTTGGCGGTCGACGAAGTCTTGTTCGATGAAATCATCCAGAATGTATCCGTTCCGGTGCTTGTCGATTTCTGGGCGGACTGGTGCGAACCCTGCCGCATGGCTGCTCCTGAAGTGGCTCGCATCGCGGCGGAAATGGCGAGCAAAGCTGTGGTGCTGAAAGTGGATACCGAGAAGTATCCGTCACTCGCGGCGCGCTTCAATGTTCGGGGCATACCGAACTTTGCGGTTTTCGCGGGCGGGCGCCTGGTGACGCAGCAAACCGGCGTGGTGAATCACGATTAGATGAAACGGTGGCTGCGGAGCGCGGCTGCGGTTTCCGCTTGAAGAACACTTCGATTTGAAATTAGCCCGTAGCGGGGCGCTAACGTAACGGAGTTAGTTCCTCTCCTGCCGCGGAAGCGGGTGTGGTACGCAAAAAGCAGCCCAGCCCCTCCTTTGTTAGGCTTTTCGGGCTTATGTTTCTGAGTTTTAGGGCGCGGAAAAGCATCCGCATTGCCTTCTCAAACGTTTCCGTTGCCTCTGCGCCCTCTATGCTTTTTTTCACAGTAAATGCTCCCAATAAACGTCCGGAGTTTAGAAGATCGAGACCCGCACATCCAGAAGTAGCTGCTGGATAATAAACTTCGCCGTGTGTTGGACTGCTTTGCGCGCTCGACTCAACGGCGCGATGGCTCGACCGGATCAGTTTTCTGCTTGACAGTCTCGCAATGCTCAATGTAGTTTCGTGCCAACAAAATCGAGTTTGTTAAATTATAGTAAGGTTCGCGTCCGACATAATCGGGGAGTGGGTGATGTCAGCGACGAGAGTGGTTACTGTGTTTGTATTTGATTCTTCCTATACTACCCCACTGCGTGAAACAGGCTTGCGTACCAATTCGCGGGCGACGAGGCACTGCCATGCCTTGACGGGAGGAACAGTCACCCGCTGCGGGAAAGCGTAGTAACGCGCCCTAGGTGTTTGCCAGAAATAACGCGGTTACAAATTGTTAGAAGGAAGGTGAGCGATATGAACACGCATAGATCGCCGGCAACGACAAACGCATCGGAATCGCACGAGCGTCTTGGCGGACCACTCCCCTCCTCCTGGGAGGCAGTGTTTCCGTTCCGTTCAACTTCCTGGTTTCTGTGGAAAACCGCGGCGGCGTTTTTGTTGGTCAGCGTTTCCAGTTGGGGTCAAGCCACGACGTCGGTACGAGGCACGATCGTAGATCCCAGCGGTAAACCCGTGGCAGGGGCCGTTGTGGTGCTGGCGAACTCCGAATCCAAGATCGAGCGCACCACAACAACCGAGGAACAGGGCGAATATCAGTTCCTACTTGTGCCTCCGGGCACCTATCGGCTCAGCGTGACCGCACCCGGGTTTCGGCGGTACGAGCAAACGGACTTGCAGTTGTTGGTCAATACCCCAACAACGGCCAACGTGCAGTTGACCATCGGCGGAGCCAGCGAAACGGTCACGGTAAGTTCGGAAGCGCCCGCGCTGAATTTAGTGGACGCCTCCATCGGAAATTCCTTTGGCGAAGTACAAGTGAAAGAGCTTCCGCTCGAAGGCCGCAACGTCCCAGACTTGCTCACCTTGCAAGCCGGGGTGACGTACACAGGAAACCGCATCGGAGACAAAGATCAGGACACTCGCAACGGAGCGGTCAACGGAGCACGAAGCGATCAGAGCAACGTCACTCTTGACGGTGTCGACGTGAATGATCAATCCAACGGTTACGCGTTTACTTCCGTCTTGCCGGTTACCCAGGATTCCGTTGAGGAATTTCGTGTGACCACCACCAACTACGGCGCCGATCAGGGCCAAGGCTCGGGGGCGCAGGTCACCTTGGTGACCAAGAGCGGCACGAATAATTTTCACGGTTCCGCATATGAATACCTGCGGAACACCATCACCAGTGCGAACGACTACCTGGTGAAGCAGTCCGAGCTGAACATCGGCGCTCCGAATAAACCGCTGCAGCTGAACCGCAACATTTTTGGCGCGTCGGTGGGTGGCCCGTTGCATAAGGACCGCTTGTTTTTTTTCACGAATTATGAGGGAACGCGCGAGCGCGAACAGCAGCGCGCGGAACGCGTCATTCCGACGCCCTCGATGTGCCAGGGCCTTTTCCGATATTTGAATGTAAACGGCGGGCTCACGACACTAACTCCCACTGACCTCCAGACGCTGGACCCGCGAGGCATAGGGATTGATCCCGCCATGCTGGATCTAACCAATCACACTGGCTATCTCGATAAGACGTTCTGCACCGGCCGGACCATAACTAACGATTTTGCCGCGGGTGATGGCTTCAATTACGCGGGATTCGTTTTCCGCGCACCCACCAAGCTAGACAACGATGTGTTTATCGCCCGTGCTGATTATCGTCTGACCGCAAACGGTCGGCACCTGCTGTTCTGGCGCGGGGCGCTCCAGGATTTGCGCAACCCGGGCGCTCCGTTTCTGCCGGGCGATGCTCCGGAACAAACTAACGTCGACCACAGCAAAGGGTTTGCTGTCGGCTATACGGCGGTGCTCAACACCAATCTCACCAATTCTTTTCTCTGGGGATTCACGCGACAGAGTTTTGGCGTGATCGGCAATACCAACCAATCGTGGAACACTTTCCTGGGGCTCGATCAGGGGATCGTTTACAGCCACAATTTCCAGGTAGGTTTACACAACCTAAAGGATGACCTGTCGTGGACCAAGAAGACGCATGCCTTCCAGTTTGGGGGTGTGATCGGCTTGGCCCGCGACCCTCGGACGAGTTATCTGCACTCCAATAACCTCGGCCTTGGGACCACCAACTGGACGTCACCCATTGGGTTTTCTTTTACCTCTAGCAGTTTGGATCCCGCGAATACCAACCCGAGCCCGTTTGGGCATCCAGGCATAAACTTGCCGGAACCCTTGTCCTCTACGGCCTATGACCGCCCGCTACTGGCTATGTACGGCATGATCTCCGATGTGGTCGCAAATTATAATCTTGACCGTAACGGCGTTGTCCAGCCCTTGGGCGCTCCCGTGAAGCGCAACTATGGGCTCAACTCCTACGAATTTTACGGGCAGGACACCTGGCGCATCAAACCGAACCTCACTTTGACCTACGGGCTTCGTTGGTCGTTCTTCCCACCACCGTGGGAGACCAACGGCTTGCAGACTTCTCCGACATTCGGCTTGGGAACGCAATTCGCGACTAATGTCAAAAACATGGAACAGGGATTGGGTTACACATCCGAGCCACCGATTTCCTTCACTCTCGGTGGGCCTGTGAACAATGGACCGGGCTTTTACCCCTTTGAAAAAACGGATTGGTCGCCGCGAGTTTCCGTTGCTTATTCGCCGCGTTTTGGCGGCAGCTTGCTCAAAAAGATTTTCGGCGAAAACGACCAGACCGTCATCCGCGCCGGCTTTAGCCGTGTTTACGACCGGGCGGGATTCGCGCTACTGAATAGCTTCGACCAAATCGGTTCGGCAGGGCTGACCACAACTTTGCAAAATGCTTGCTGCACATTCAATCAGACGGGAGCTGAAGACCTGCCGCGGATCACCGGGATTAACACCATTCCTCTCGTCAACAATCCGCCACCTGGGATTCCGGTCGCACAATTCCTGCAACCGCCGCCTGTGGGAGGCTTTCCCCAGACGCCCGCCATCGGCGCTCAGGCCAATCTCTGGGGCACCGATGACACACTCA
>Ga0209625_1000360_pt1 | contig 11818 bp, 10 predicted proteins | sample JacPin_JW_Ref_M2_FD_187960 | JGI IMG/M metagenome (GOLD analysis project Ga0209625, IMG submission 187960) | Forest soil microbial communities from Algoma, Ontario, Canada - Jack Pine, Ontario site 1_JW_Ref_M2 (SPAdes) (version 2) | ecosystem: Environmental > Terrestrial > Soil > Boreal...
TTCATTCGCGCGGGCTGGGTGGTTGAAGACAGAGTATGAGTGTCGGGCATTTCTGACACCTAATTCGGACAAGCTCTGACTTTAGGGGTCGGCGGAGTAACGCGCAATGGAACTGGGCGAAAAGGTTAATGCCGGGTCGGATCGCGAGGCTGACGCCGTGCCGCTAGACGGCGTGGAGTGGCCGTCGGTCAATGTCCATGGCCTGTGGCAACCTCGCGCGATGCCCAATCCCGAAGCTATTTCCAACAGTACAATCGATTGGCCAACCCGCAGCCCGGCGGAACCAAACCGGGGTTTGCCAACCGTCCTGGGACCGTGCCTATACCTCGGACCAAGTGGCCAGCGCTGCGATCGTCGCGCCACCAAGGATGGCTTCTGCCGTCGCCATCAGCCCGGCACGTCCACCATCTCAGCGCCTTTCTTCACGCCCAAAAAGTTTGCTGCTTTCTTAATTGCGCTCGCGATGCTGTGGCCGGAGTTGACGAGGTTTGTGAGCGCGCTTGCCCGCCTCCTGCGCTAGTTGCGCTTGAAATTCTCAAAGCGAACTCCCATAGATTCAGAAGTCTGTCTTCAATTTTGAAATTCAGGGTAAAATCCGCCCATGTCGAAACTACTGGAAGGCAAAACTGCAATTGTTCTCGGCGTGTGGAATAAATGGAGCATCGCGTATGCGATCGCGCAGGCGTTCGCCCGCGAAGGCGGAACGCTATTGCTCACCTACCAGAACGATCGCGCAAAACCAACGGTCGAGGAGTTGGGCAAAGAACTCGGCGCCAAAGCCCTCTACCCGTGCGACGTCCAGCAGCAATCCGATATCGACAACCTGGCAGGGGCAATCAACGCGCAGGGTCACAAGCTTGACGCTGTCGTTCACTGCCTCGCCTCTGCAAACCACGAGGATCTCGGCAATCCCTTCGTGAATACCTCACGTGCGGGCTTCCAACTAGCGCTCGAGGTGAGCGCGTTTTCGCTCGTGGCCATTTCGAAAGCACTCATGCCTCTGATGTCTGACGGCGGCGCGATTATGACGCTGACGTATCTTGGCTCGACACGGGTAGTCACGAACTACAACGTAATGGGCGTAGCCAAGGCGGCGCTTGAGGCATCGGTGAAATATCTCGCTAGTGAACTAGGCAAAAGCAAGATTCGCGTCAACGCGATATCCGCCGGACCGATCAAGACGATTTCCGCGCGAGGCATCAAGGATTTTTCGAAGGTTCTCGAGTTCGTCGCGCAACACGCTCCGCTGCGCCGCAATACCGACATCGCAGAGGTTGCGGACACTGCGGTTTTTCTCGCGAGCGATCTAGGACGTGGCGTCACGGGCAATACGATTTACGTGGACGCCGGCTTTCAAATCATGGCGCTTGATCCGCCGTCATAGTCGGTTTCGCCGCCGCAAGAATCCCAGCCGTATCACAAATCACAATTTTGCGCGTGTCTTCCTCGACGTGTTCGAGTTTAATTTGCACGACGGGCCAATCCGTTCGCAACTTGAGCCTGTCTGGCCACTCGACAACTACCACGCCAGGCTCGGACAACACGTCCTCAAGTCCGAGCGTTTCGAGGTCATGAAAATCGCCGATTCGGTAGAGATCCACGTGAAAGATGCGTTTGCCGTTCCCGTATTTGTGCACCAGAGTAAACGTCGGGCTTGTAACCTCTTCTTCACGAGCCGCGCCCGTACCGCTGACGATTCCTTTCGTGAGCATCGTTTTCCCAGCCCCGAGCTCGCCGGACAATAAGACCAGGACTGGCGGCTTAAGCTGCGCTCCGAGTTCACGGCCGAACTGAATCGTTTCTTCCGACGAGCGGGTTACGATCTCGCGATTAGCCACGACCGGACTCGGTGAAAAACTGCTGGTAGGCTCGCGGAATCGAGCGAATCAAGTCTGTAGCCATCAGCGGGGCTTCATCTGAATCCGCATAGGCAATGTCTGCCGCTAAACCGTGAAGATAGACGCCGAAGCATAGCGCTGCCACGCCCGGACCGTGCTGCGCGATGAGGCCCGCCAGGATTCCAGTCAGCACATCTCCCGTGCCGCCGGTCGCCATACCGGGATTGCCGGTGGAATTGATCCACACGTTGCCGTCGGGCGCCGCAATTACGGTTTGGTGCCCCTTCAAAATCACGAACGCGTTCCAGTCCGCCGCAGCCTTTCGCGCTAGTTCGAGTCGCCGCGATTGAATCTGTTTCGAATCGCTGCCAACTAGCCGCGCCATTTCGCCCGGATGCGGCGTAACGGCGAGCATCTTGCGAGCGGCCTTTAGTTCCAGCGCCCGTCCCGCGAAAGCGTTTAGTCCGTCCGCATCGAGCACGATCGGTAGGTCCAAATACTTTCCGACCACGGTGCGAACAAATTGCACCGTTTCGGTCTGCGTCGTGAGCCCGGGCCCGATTCCGACGACGCTTTTCCCTTTGACGATTCCATTGAAGCGCTCGTATTCGAGCGCTCGCAAGGAAATGGTGCCCGTATCGCTGGCCGGCAGTCCCTCGGTCATCACTTCGGGATTTGGCGTCGCAACAACTGGCAGTATAGGTTCCGGAATAGCCACGGTGACGAGCCCCGCTCCCACTCGCAGCGCCGCCCAGGATGCCATCACGGCAGCGCCACTCTTTCCGACTGAGCCGGCGACAACCAGCGCGTGACCATAGTTCCCTTTGTTGCCATCGGGCTTGCGTGGCATTGCAAATTCAGAAAATTCGCGAGGCTCGAGCCAACGCACGTTTCCCTTTCCGACTTCTTCGACCAGCTCGAGTGGCGAGCCAATCTCCCGAACCAGCAACTGTCCGATATACCTGCTTGAATGGCCCAAAAACATTCCCTGCTTCGGCGCCGTAAACGTGACTGTGTAGTCCGCAATCACTATTTTGTCGATGGAGCTTCCCGCTTCGGCATCGTTTCCAAATGTCTCGCCGGTGTCCGCTGGCAGTCCAGAGGGAATGTCAACCGCAATCACAAATTTCCCGCGTTCACGCCGGTTCACCTCCTGAATCACTTCGCCGAGCAAGCCTTCCACCGGACCGCGGACGCCGGTTCCAAGCAATGCGTCCACGATGAGATCCGCGGAGTTGACAGCTGGCTTCGCAGCCTGCCAGTCGGATGCAGTGTGTGCCAGGCGAACTTCACCGCCAGATTTTTGCCAACGCTCACGATTTACGGCAGCGTCGCCGCGCATTTCATCTTCACCGGCGAAGAGAATCACGATGGGGATCGCGCCCGCATCCGCTAAGCGTCGCGCGGCTACAAAACCATCTCCTCCGTTATTCCCCTTGCCACACAACACGACGATTCGCCGCGATTCGAGCCTCCGAAACCGCGCGGCCATGAATTCGGCCACGCACTTGCCCGCGTTTTCCATAAGTGTGAGGCTGGGAATGCCGTATCGCTCGGTTGTGAGCCCATCAACCTCTCGCATTTCTTCGGCTGTTAGAATTTTCATACCATGACTCTCATGCGGTCGTCCCCGCCAGTATATCCTGCCCATAGAATAAGCGGAGCTACCAAGCGCCACACCAGATCGGCCTCGTAATCACGGCCGTTTGGCCGGAGCGCCGGATAGAGGAGTCGATGAAATTACAAATGACGGTCGGCAACCGGATGCTAAACCGAAGGAGCCTGTAACGCTAGTCCATCCGAACGACGACGACCGTCATGTCGTCGGCTTGTTCGGCCGAGCCGGCCCATTGTTCGGCGGCGGCAATTAGATTTTCTGCTGCACGCGGCGGCGGGACGTTAGCCTGTCGGATCACCTCTTCCTTCAGCCGCTCCATGCCGAACTCTTCGCCGTATACGTTCTCGGGCTCTGTTAATCCGTCGCTGAACGCGACGAGCACGCTTCCCGACTCGACCTTCAAAGTGCCCTGCTTATAAGGAACTTCCTCAAATAGACCGACCACAGTTCCGCCCTCGTCCAGATGCTGGACCCTTCCTGCGTTTACGAAAAATGGAGCTAGATGTCCAGCGTTCGTGTAGGTAAGAGATTTCGCGTCGCAATCGTATACGGCGTAAAAAAACGTCGCATAGCGATCGTCGGAAGTATTCTTAAAGAGTTGCCGATTCAGCCGCTCGACGAGTTCCGCGGTGCCGGAATGGCCGTCGATTATAGCGTTGCTGCGAAGCGACGCCTGAAGGCTCGCCATCAGCAGGGCGGCGGAAATTCCCTTGCCGCTGATGTCTGCGAGCGCGATACCGAGGCGCGAAGGCCCGAGACGGATGAAATCGTAGTAATCGCCGCTGACGGAGCGAGCAGGGCGGCAAACGGCCCCAAGCTGTAAGCCCGGCAATTGCGGCAGCGAGCGCGGGAAAAGCTGCTCCTGCACTTCCCGCGCGATAGAGAGTTCATTTTCGAGGCGCTGCCGCTGCCGCTGTTCCTGAATCAACTCCGAGACAGATGCCGTCATTTCGTTGAACGATTCGCCAAGCGCGCCGACCTGGTCATGCTGATGAACGCGGACGCGATGACTAAAGTCGCCACGCCGGACCCGCAGCGTTGCGTCGTACAAATCGCCAACCGCCCGCGTGATGGTGCGCGTAAGGACGATGCCAGTAACGAGCGCTCCCATTTCAAGCGCGAGAAAAACGATTCCGGCGAGGACCAAGAGATTCACAAGCAGCGGCCCGACCGCTCCAACGGACGTCAACAGGCGGCGATTGAGAGCCGATGGACGCAGCGCGAAGGACGCGAGCACGGGCGCAGGCGATGGGTCCGATCCCGGATCGTGATGCAGCGCTTCGAGTGTGGAGGCGCCATTCACGCGCACGTCAAGCCAATTGGCCCGCGGCCCCAGCGTCCGCCTGCGGCTGTTAACCTGCTGGCCTGGAATGTAAAGGCGGTTCCGAATCTCGAGCGAGATTCCTGTGCGCGGTTTCTCGGCAGACGGTTGGAGCAGCATCATCTGAATGGGGCCGAGCTCAGAACTGAGACCATCGAGCAACTCGGATGTCACAGGGGCCCCTACGAGAATGAAGATCGGTCCCGCGCGAGTGGGACGGCTTTGTGCGGACGCGATCCAAATCTGGTGCTCGAATTCGACGATTCCAGAGTACTCTCGGCCGTTTCCGGCGCTGAGGAGGTTTTGGCCGCGATTAAGGAGCACACGAATATCGGGCCATTCTCGATGGGCTGCGGCGATTAGAACCGCTACTTCGGGCCGAGCGAGAATCGCTTCATCGTGGGGTGCAATGCCTCGATTCGCTTCGTCCTCGATGGCGCTCGCGATGGCTTCGCCGTCGCCAGCAACCATGCTTATACGCCCCCGCAGGTCATCGTGTAGAAGATGAGCGCCGAGCTGAAGATAAAGGCCGTAGGCAGCGATGCCTGCCATGCCCAGAAGCAAAACGACAGGGACAACTGCTATCAAGATGTAGGCAACAATCAGGCGGTTGCGCAACCGCCAGAGGAGATGATTGCGGATCCACGGCAGCAGCCGAATGGCAAAATAGATTACGGAGATAAAGCTGAGGAAAAAGAGCAGCCCCGTGAATGGAAGCCGTATACCCGCAAAAGCAAAAAGACGAAAAATCACGTAGAGAACAAGTATCCCCAGTGCGATGCGGTCGAGAGGCGAAGTTCGCCGGAGGAAAACCAGAAGTCGGCGTGAAGAGAGTTGGGGCACGAGTGTGGACGTCGAGCTCGCAGCGTGCGAGACTCGGAATGTCCATGATACCCCCAAGACAGAGCGTGACGCGACAGCACCGCGTGTGATCGGACACTGGGCGCCGGAGAGAGAGGACTCAGCGCGCCGCGCCCTACTGATCAGAATTCAGGCAACTACATCGCAGAGCGATCGTTTCTCTGCACCCGGCTGTGATAACGGCTGTAGGTGAAATAAATTACGAGCCCGATCACGAGCCAGATGAAGAGCCGCAACCAATTGATCCAGCCGAGTTTGTACATCATATAGCCGTTGAAGAGGATGCCCAGAATTGGGACGAGAGGTACCCACGGCGTGCGGAACGGTCGGTGCTGAGCGGGATTCGTGCGGCGGAGGACCAAGACGGCGATGCAGACGATTACGAAGGCCAAAAGCGTGCCGATATTCACCATTCGGCCGATGTCGTCGATTGGGACCGTGCTGCCTACGATAGCGGCCAGCAGACCAACCAGGATCGTGTTCTTGTACGGCGTGCGGAATTTTGGATGGATGGCCGCGAAGAATTTTCGGGGAAGCAACCCATCATTGGCCATCGAGTAAAGCACGCGCGTCTGCCCGAGCAACATGACGAGCATTACGCTGGTGAGCCCGGCAAGAGCCCCGGCAGTGATGAGATACGAAGCTTTCGTAAGCCCGCGATCGAGAAAGGCCATGGCCAGCGGCGCTTCGATATTAATTTCCTTCCACGGCACCATTCCCGTGAGAACGGCGGCAACGAGGATATACAGAATCGTGCAGATGAAGAGCGATGCAATGATTCCAATCGGCAGATCTCGCTGAGGATTTTTTGCTTCCTGCGCGGTTGTAGAGACAGCATCGAATCCGATGTAGGCAAAAAAGATGTAGGCGGCGCCCGCGCCGATTCCTGAAAAGCCCATCGGCGCGAACGTGTGCCAGTCGTGGCCCCAGTTGCTGGGATTCACGTACTTGAACCCGAGCGCGATGATAAACAGGACCACGGCGACCTTGATGAAAACGATTCCGGCATTGAACGTGGCGCTCTCTTGAATTCCGACCACCAGAATTGCGGTGATGACGAGAGCGATCAGGAAAGCCGGCAGGTTGAAGCCAATCTCCACGCCAAAGAGTCGTGGCGCGTTGACCATATCGTGGGCGCGCTGCACTAGCTCTGGCGATTGTGCGCTCAGGATGTCGCCAACTCTCGCAAGATAGGCCTGCGTCCCTTGAACGAGGCTCGAGTCGGAAGCGCTTGCCATCTGCCTCGCGACCACGTTCTCCGCGGTCCGAAGCGCTGTCCAATGATCGTAGGCGAGCCAGAGCGGTATTTTCAGACCGAAGATGTTCAGAAACTCGACGAAGTGATTCGACCAGCCCGAGGAAACGGTGCTCGCTCCCATGGCGTACTCGAGCGTCAAGTCCCATCCAATGATCCACGCGAAGAGTTCGCCGAGCGCTGCATAGGCGTAGGTGTAGGCGCTTCCAGCCAGTGGTATTAGGGCGGCAAACTCGGCATAGCAGAGCCCCGCGAACGCGCAGCCAAAACCTGAGATTACGAACGAGAGTGTGAGTCCCGGGCCGGCGTAGTGCGCCCCGAGTCCCGAGAGAACGAAAATTCCGGCTCCGATGATAGCGCCGACGCCGAGCGCGGTGAGCGACACCGGGCCAAGGGTGCGTTTCAATGTATGCTCGCCGGTAGCTTTGGCTTCGTTAAGGAGCCAATCCATCGGTTTCTTCCACATCAGTGGATTGCCTGTTCGCTCGACTCCCTCGGCAACGTATGCGCGTTCGCTCATTTCGTCAGAGAACCTCCGGCGATGCGTCGTCGGTACTTTCACTCGATTTGTCGGCCATCTTCCACAGCCAGTAGACTGGAACACCGAGCAGAACGATGATTAGCCCAGGCCAAGTGTACTGCGGCTTATACCTCAACAATTGTATTTCGAGAAACACCGCCATAATCAGATACAGAGCGGGAAGAAATGGATATCCGATCGCCCGGTACGGCCGTTCCATATCGGGGCGCTTCCAGCGGAGGACGAAGAGTCCGCCGAGCGTGAGGATATAGAAAATCAAAACCGCAAAGATGAGGAAGTCGAGGAGCTGATTATACGTGCCCGAGAGGCACAACACAGAACACCAGACGCCTTGAACGATCAGGGCTGCACCGGGAGCGTGGTGGCGGTTTACTTTGCCGCAGGATCGAAAGAAAAGCCGATCTTTCGCCATCGCGTAGTAGATTCGGGCGCCGGAGAGAATCAAACCGTTATTGCACCCGAAGCCTGAGATCAGGATCGCTATCGCCATCACAACGGCGCCCGCCGATCCGAAGATTACCTCAGCGACGGCTGTACCGACGCGTCCTTGCCCGGCGTACTCTATGCCGCGGGCGATTGCCGTCGTTCCGCTGGGGTCACCGGTAATTGGAAGAACGCGCAAATACGCCACGTTTGCGAGCGTGTAAAGCAGGACCACAAGTCCGGCACCAAAAGCCAGCGAGAGCGGCAGGTTACGGCTGGGATTCTTCACCTCGGCGGCGATGAACGTCACGTTGTTCCACGCATCCATCGCGAAAAGCGAGCCGACCATGGCAACTCCGACGAGAGTGACTGTGCCAATCCACCATGTCGGATTATCGGGTGGATAGGGATGCAGCGCCGACAGGCTCGCCCCTTGCCAGAAGTGCGCGAAATTCACCTCGCGGGCCGCGTCGGTCGAATACCAGATACCAAGTAGGGCGAGACCTGCGAGCGAACCAATCTTCGCTACAGTAAAAATATTCTGAACGATGGAACCCAAGCGAACGCCGCGCGTGTTGATCCAAGTGACGACCACGATTGAAAGGATCGCGAGGAGATTCTGCCGGTTAAGGCCGACGTTATAAGGTCCCAGATCTCCGAACCAGAAATGCCACGGCCCAAAGGTGCCAATTTTTGCAATCCAGTCGGTCGGGGAGAACCAGGGAATCATGATGGCGGTAAATTTCGCAAAGGCGATGGCGACGGCGGCGATCGTGGCAGTCTGAATCACGAGCAGCATTGTCCAGCCGTAGAGAAATCCCCAAATCGGGCCGAGCGATTCCCGCAGGTACACGTATTGCCCGCCCGCGCGAGGCATGGCGGCGGCGAGTTCTCCGTAGCTGAGCGCACCGATTAACGTCATCACACCGGAAGCCAGCCACACGGCGAGAAGAAGCGCAGGACTCTTCACCTGGTGAGCGATGTCCGCGGAGACTATGAAAATGCCAGAGCCGATCATCGAGCCCGAGACGATCATAGTGGCGTCGAACAGGCCGAGACCCTTTACGAGCTCGGACTTTTCGGCTGTTGCCGTCGCGACGCTGTCGATTGTTTGCGCCTGTTCCGCCATTAGTTCGAGCGTCCCCTTCGCGTCGACTCACTCCGCTCTGCCAAAACGCGTTCAGCGATCACGAAATATTCGCGGGCTCGTTGAGCGGGGGCACGTGCTGACAGCAAATCGCTCACGATAGCAACTGAGTCCGCCCCGGCGCGATACACTGACTCGGCGGACTTTATCGTAATGCCGCCTATTGCTACCAGAGGTTTTCGAGTCAATCGCCTGGCCTCGCGCAGGAGGTCGAGCCCTACGACCGGATCGGGGTTTTCCTTGGTCGCCGTCGCAAAAATAGGCCCCACAGCTATATAGTCCGCCGAAGTGCGCATGGCCAGCTGCAATTGCTCAAGATTGTGTGTCGAAACTCCCACCCACCGGCCAGCGCTGCAGAGCGGGCGGGCTGCATCGACGGGCAGATCGTCTTGACCTACGTGGACGCCGCCGGCACCGACCATCGCGGCAATGTCCGGACGGTCATTCACCATGATGCGAACCCCTTTTGGCGATAGACGGGCGACAAGACTCTTCGACGCTGCGAAGATAGCGCGCGCTGAGGCCTGTTTATCGCGTAGCTGAATCAAGCGGACGCCACTCTCGGCAAGCGCCTCGGGTATGCTCGCTTCGGAATCAACGGCAGAAACATCGAGAATGGCGTATAGGTGTGGAAAAGGCAGCGGCATCCAGTCTATTTCGCCGAAACCGCGATCGAACGCTCAATGAAGTGCGTGTCAAACTTTCCCACCGCAAAATCCGGATCAGCGAGAATGCGCTTATGCAGCGGAATCGTAGTCTTGACTCCTTCTACCACGAAGCCCCCCAGCGCCCCTCGCATGCGGGCAATGGCCTCAGAACGATCGCGGCCGTGCGCAATGATTTTCGCAATCAGCGAATCATAATACGGAGGAATGACGGCATCGGCATAGCAGGCAGTATCGACGCGGATCCCCGGGCCGCCCGGAACGCGAAACGCAGTAATGCGGCCAGGCGAGGGAACGAACGTATCAGGATCCTCGGCGTTGATTCGGCATTCGATCGCGTGGCCGCGAAATTCGATGGGCCCGACCACATCGGCAAGCCTTTCACCCGCGGCAACCCGGATCTGGGATTTCACAAGATCGACGCCCGTTACCATCTCCGTGACAGGGTGTTCCACCTGAATCCGCGCATTCATTTCGATGAAATAGAGTTTTCCGGATTCCTCGCGCAAGAATTCGACGGTACCAGCGCTTGAATAACCAATTTTCGCGAGAGCTTCGACCACCTGATCGCCTATCTTTTTTCGAACTTTCGCATCGACGACTGGAGACGGTGATTCTTCGAGCAGCTTCTGATGGCGCCGCTGAATCGAGCATTCGCGTTCGCCGAGGTGAACGACGCTTCCATGCCGGTCGCCCAGCACTTGGAACTCGATATGCCGGGGGCGCTCGATCAGTTTCTCCATGTAGACGTTCGGGCTTCCGAATGCTTGTTCCGCTTCGGTGCGCGCGGTCTGAAAAGAAGCGATTAGGTCGCGGTTTTCGCGCACGACTCGCATGCCGCGGCCGCCACCACCTTCGGACGCCTTGATGATCAGCGGATAGCCGATTTCCTCTGCGAACTTGCGCGCTGCATCTTCATCGGGGACGACTCCCGGACTTCCGGGAATGATCGGCAGGCCTGCTGCCGCCATTTCCTGGCGCGCGCGATCCTTTTCGCCCATCAGGCGGATCACCTCTGGGCTGGGCCCGATGAATGTGATGTGCGAAGCTTCGCAGACCTCAGCGAAGTTCGCATTTTCCGAGAGGAAGCCGTATCCGGGATGAATCGCATCTACATTGGCGATCTCGGCGGCGCTGATGACCTGCGGAATATTCAGATAGCTATCGCTGCTGCGGGGCGGGCCGATGCAGATGGCCTCATCGGCGAACCGCACATGCAAGGCGTTACGGTCAGCTTCCGAATAGACGGCGACCGTCGAGACGCCGAGTTCCCTGCATGCGCACAAAACACGAAGAGCGATTTCGCCACGATTGGCTATAAGAATTTTTCGGAACATTTTGCCTGGAGCACGAGCGACTACTTCTTGCCGCGCTCGCGAATGCCGAAAAGAGGCTCGCCGTACTCTACCGGCTGGCCATTTTCGGCGAAGATCTTCACGATTTCCCCTGAGACGTCCGACTCAATTTCGTTCATCAATTTCATCGCTTCGATGATGCACAGCGCCTGGCCGGAGGTCACTTGGGCGCCGACTGTGACGAACGGATCGGCCCCTGGACTCGCGGAGGCGTAGAAGGTTCCGACAATCGGAGACTTGATGACGTGCAGATCTTCTGTCTCGTGGGCACCAGCACTTGGACCATGCGAGCCCACCTGAGGAGTGGCGGGTGCCCCGTGCGCAGGAGCATTAGAGCTGCCCGCCGCAGCGTGGACGTCATGAGGCGCAAACGCTCGCGCGGCGTTCGTCGAGTGAGTCGAAGGCTTCTTCAGACGGACGCGTATGCCGTCGCGCTCGTATTCGAATTCCTCGAGGCCGTGCCTCTCCATGAACGCAAGCAACTGCTCGACTTCTGCGAGATCGACTCCTCGCGGATGTCCTTCTTGTTCTGCTTGTGGGCTCGATTTCTTCGGCATTTAGAGTTCGATAAAGTCCCGCGACGCAGTCGTAAGGTCCTTGCCGCCCTTCGCCGTCACCACCACATCGTCCTCGATGCGAATACCGCCCAGGCCTTCGACGTATACCCCGGGCTCAACCGTCACTACCATGCCCTCTTCCAGGATTGTCTTGTCACCTTTGCCCAGGCGCGGCATCTCGTGTACTTCCAGCCCAAGGCCGTGCCCAGTACTGTGTGTGAAATATTGAACGAGACG
>Ga0209625_1000361_pt1 | contig 11798 bp, 12 predicted proteins | sample JacPin_JW_Ref_M2_FD_187960 | JGI IMG/M metagenome (GOLD analysis project Ga0209625, IMG submission 187960) | Forest soil microbial communities from Algoma, Ontario, Canada - Jack Pine, Ontario site 1_JW_Ref_M2 (SPAdes) (version 2) | ecosystem: Environmental > Terrestrial > Soil > Boreal...
CACCCGGCGCCGGTCTTGCGCGAGCGGGCAGTACCGCTGCCGGTTCCTAAGCCCCATCACTGAGGGAAACGTCCATGTCGATGCCAGTGAATCCATTCCGGAAGGTACGCGGCTCTGCTCAGCTTTCACGCAAACAGCATGGAGGCCGCGAGATTGAGAGTCTTTTGGCCATGAATAAACGAACTGAAAAAACCGAAAGAATATCGCAAGGCTGGAGGTGCAGCTGTTGCGGCGACCTCATCACGAGCATTGAGGATGGATGGGTCGAATGGCTTGCGAGTGAAGATGAGCGCGGTGAACGGCTGAAGGGTCTAAGGCTAGTTCATTGTTTATCGCCTTCCGCGGGATCGAACGGGCCGGGCTGCCGGTACGATAGCGTCCGGGAGTTCCGCAACGATCGCAGCATCGTGGAAGGTTTATCGCTCGAAAGATTTGTGGGATCGGATGGTTTGATGCTCCTCCTCTCTTTTCTGGCCTCAGGTGAAATGCCCTGCGGAGATGTACTCGAACTCGCAAAGCGAGTGCAGATTCCAGGATACGAACAGGCTCGGGAACTCTTCCCCGAAGCAATTGGCCTGGGAGTATTCTCGCCTACAATCGGCGAGGGGTACTACATGCAGTCCGAGATTCGGGAGCTGTTGGGTTGGGCCAGCCGCGAAACGAATTCTTAGATAAGACTTTTGTCTTATCAATTCCTCTTGCCTGAAGCGAATTTTCCAATAAGCGTTGTCGTCGAATTTTCATTCGTTCTACTGATGAATTGTTCTCGGTGCCACATGTCGCTAGTCTCAGCAATAGAGGGCGGCAACAGATCGAGTCCCTATTTCCGCAGGCCAACCTCGGGAGGTTACTAACGTGGGCAAAACGATTGGCATTGATCTTGGTACTACGAATTCGGTGGTGGCAGTCATGGAGGGCGGTGAACCCAATGTCATTGCCAATGAGGAAGGCGGGCGCACGACTCCGTCGGTCGTGGCTTTCACAAAAACCGGCGAGAGGCTGGTAGGGCAAGTGGCCAAGCGCCAGGCGATCACGAATCCTGAGAACACGATCTTCTCGATCAAGCGTTTCATGGGACGACGCTATGACGAAGTGAAAGAAGAGCTGAAGATGGTGCCGTACAAGGTTGAGCCCGAGGGCGACCACGTGGTGATCGTGGCCCAGGGCAAGAAGTATACGCCACAGCAGATCTCGGCCATGATTCTGCAGAAGTTGAAGAAGGCAGCTGAGGACTATCTGGGACAGCCGGTCCAGGATGCGGTGATCACGGTTCCGGCGTATTTCAACGACGCACAACGCCAAGCCACCAAAGATGCCGGGAAGATCGCTGGGCTCGAGGTAAAACGTATCATCAATGAGCCGACGGCAGCGGCCCTAGCTTATGGTCTGGACAAGAAAAAGGATGAGACGATCGCGGTCTACGATTTTGGCGGCGGGACATTTGATATTTCGATCCTGCGAGTTGGAGAAGGCTTGATCGAAGTTGAGGCTACGAACGGCGATACGCACCTGGGTGGTGACAACCTGGACCAGCGCATCGTCGACTGGCTGATCGACGAGTTCAAGAAGAGCGAAGGTCTCGATCTGCGCGGCAGAGGAAACGAGATGGCGCTGCAGCGTCTTCGTGATGCGGCGGAACGGGCCAAGATCGAACTTTCCACCACGATGGAGACGGAGATCAATCTGCCATTCATTACTGCGGATGCTAGCGGACCGAAGCATCTCGTAAAGAAACTCACGCGGGCGAAACTGGAGGCCATGGTTGAAGAACTCATCCAGCGCTCCGTGCCGCCAAGCAAGCAATGCATGAAGGACGCGGGCGTAGATGCCAGCAAGATCGACGAAGTGGTGCTGGTTGGCGGACAGACTCGCATGCCGCGTATTCAGCAACTGGTCAAGGAGCTCTTCGGGAAAGAAGGCAACAAGGGAGTGAACCCGGATGAAGTAGTCGCAGTGGGCGCCGCGATCCAAGGCGGCGTGCTAGGCGGCGAGGTAAAAGATTTGCTGCTGCTGGATGTGACCCCGCTGACGCTGTCGATCGAAACACAGGGCGGTGTGGCGACGCCGATGATTCCGCGGAACACGACCATTCCGACCCGCAAGACTGAGACGTTCTCGACTGCAGCCGATAGCCAAACTGCGGTTGATGTTCACGTGCTGCAAGGGGAGCGTCCGATGGCGAACCAGAACCGCACATTGGGCAAGTTCCAGCTTACTGGCATTCCTCCGGCACCACGGGGCGTTCCGCAGATCGAAGTTACGTTCGACATCGATGCCAACGGCATCCTGAACGTGACCGCGAAAGATCTGGCGACGGGAAAGGATCAGACCATCAAAATTACATCGTCTTCCGGCCTATCGAAAGAAGAAGTCGAGCGCATGGCCAAGGAGGCAGAGGCACACTCGGCCGAGGACAAGTCGCGGCGTGAGGAGATCGAATCGAAGAACCAGCTGGACTCATTGGTCTACAGCGTAGAAAAAATGCTGCGAGAAAATGGCGGCAAAATCTCTGGCTCGGAACGCGGCGATGTCGAGAACGCGATTGCCGATGCGAAGAAGGCCTTGGAGTCGAATGACAAGGCGAGCATGGACAATGCTCGCGAGCGTCTGACGCAGGCTTCGCACAAACTGGCGGAACAAATGTACCGGTCTACGTCCACGCAGTCACGAGGATCGTCGGGAGATGGAGGCGCGTCGGGTACGGGCGCGGCTTCGTCATCGGGCGGGCAAAGCAAAAAGGATGAAGGTGTGGTTGATGCGGAATATGTAGATGTGGATACGAATCGCTAAAACGCCGTTTCTGGCCTGGGATCGCAGGTATGACCGTGTTGGACATTACGCTTCACTGTCTGGCGCCTGTGGGCCCACGGCAGCTGCGGGCCATGTACAGCATCCGGGAAGTGTACGGTATTCGCCGATTGAGCCTGGATGAAATCAGGCACTCGATTTTGGTGGAGTATGACGCGTCTCGCTTGCACCCCGAAGATGTGCGGGCGCTGCTTCGAAGTGCAGGCTTGGATACGGACGGTGTGGCTGAAGGAGTTTTTGATGCTGGTTGAAGTGTGTGCTCATATCGAAGGAATCAACGAGATCAAACTGCCCGACGTTCGGGTCTGCGAGCTGTGCGTGCAGACCGGATCGCCATGGGTGCACCTGCGAACTTGCCAGGAGTGTGGCGTCACACTTTGTTGTGATTCCTCGCCCAACCGCCACGCGACCAAACATGCTCATGCGAGTGGACATCCGGTCATTGCCTCCGCCGAACCGGGGGAGCGTTGGCTCTATTGCTACCCGGATGACGCGTTTGCACAGTACTAGCCGGGTGAGGACTCGTATCTTGAAAAGCGACGGAACCGGCGGTGCCAATCACGAGAGTTCAGGGACGACGCGGAGAGCACAAGAAGAAGTCCTGGGTCACAAAGAGGAGGAACTGCGCAAGCTGGCCTCCGAAGGGAAGAGGGATGAGTTCTTTCGAGAGATTATTCCCCTGCTGAAGCCGCTCCGGTCGTACATCAAGCGTCGTCTTCGTGGTGCTCGCCTGACCCAGCGAGCCAATATCCCTGTACTCAGCAGCGTGGACATGCTCGACGACGTCGTGCTTGAGGCCTACGAGAAGTTCAATCGCAAGCCGAAACGTTTGACACTCGAACAGTGGCTCTACCGGCTGGCAAACGAAGAACTCGACCGCTATGTTTCGAAGCGAAGGCCGACTGAAAAGCGTCGAAAGAGTTTAGAAACCTTAACCCAGACTGAGTTGCGCACGCTGGAGGAGATGCCGATCACGGCTGATGCCGACGGAGAAGTCTGGTTTCCCGAGGAATTGGACGATAGCGAATATCAGGCGCTCGAATTTTTGCCGCCGGCCTTTGACGATACTCCTGAGCAACAGCTCGAGAGGAGAGAGCAGATCCTCGAGATCATTAGGACTCTCGCCAAACTTTCCGAGCGCGAGCGAACGGTGTTCGAACTCTACAGTGTCGAAGGTTTCTCAAAAGGAGCTGTGGCCAGAATCTCTGGCGTGCCAACGGACGAGGTTCCGCGCCTCGCGGAAAAGGTCAAAGAGCATATTCGGCAAGCGATCACGGCGAATCAGGAATCGAAGGAAAGAAGCGAAAAGGCCTCTTGATCAAGAACGGCTGAGCAGCTACCCATTCATCACGTAGCGATGGACGAACGTCACTGCCATTGCTCCCTCGCCAACCGCTGATGCGCAACGTTTGACTGAGCCGTGGCGCACATCACCAACTGCGAATACTCCCGGAATGTTGGTTTCCAGGTAATAAGGATCCCGATCGAGTGTCCAGTTGTCAGGACGCCGGCCGTTCTTCAGCAGGTCCGGCCCGGTGACAAGATAGCCGCCGTCATCACGAATGATGCCGACTTCCTCCGTCCACTCAGTATGAGGAAGGCCGCCAAGGCAAAGAAATAGCCAATTGGTTTTTGCATCCGATTGCTTGCCCGTTTCTTTGTTTCGTAAAGTGATCGATTGCAGAAAAGAATCACCATGGAGAGCGACCACCTCAGTGAGCACCAGCACCTCAACTTTGGGCGATGATTGAATCCGATCAATCAGATACTGAGACACAGACTTCTTCAGCGAGCTGTCGCGCACGACCATCGTTACTTTCCCGGCGTAACGGGAGAAGTGCATGGCGGCCTGCGCCCCTGAGTTGCCGCCCCCGACAATGAAAACGTGATCTGTTGCGAGGCAGAGCGAAGCCTCGCTCGCGCCTGCACCGTAGTAAACGCCGGCGCCGCGGAAGCGATCTTCATTAGGAAGATTGAGTTTGCGGTACTCGACGCCGGTCGCGCAAATTGAAGCTCGCGCAATAATCTTGGTTCCGTCTGCCAGGTAGCCGATTCCTCTTCCTGGCTTGAACTCGCCGCGGACGCCTTCCCGAAGCAACAGAATCTCCGCACCAAAGTGACAGGCCTGTTCCCGTGCGCGCAGAGCAAGGTCGGCTCCGCTGATGCCGCCCGGAAAGCCGAGATAGTTCTCGATCTTAGGACTCGTGCTCGCTTGTCCTCCGACCGCAAACCGTTCAACCACAACTGTCTTCAGACCCTCTGAAGCGCCGTAAACGGCGGCGCTGAGACCGGCGGGCCCCGCTCCATATATCGCCAAATCGTACTCTGATCGCGAGGGATTGAGGAACAATCCCAGCTTCTCGCTGATCTGCCGAACCGTCGGGCACTCGATCCGGGTACCGTCGGGAAAGACGCACAGCGGCAATCGTTTTGCATCGTACCCGCCAGCGTACGCTCGTAATGCGTCCGGCTGGTCGGGGCTGACCTCAATCCATTGGAAAGGTACGTCGCAACGATGTAGAAAATCGCGGATTGCGAATGCCTCTGCAGATCCGCGAGTTCCAAACACCAAGACCTTTGAGTCCGATTGGTTCACGGTTCGTCCTCGCTGGGGGCGTTCAGGTTTGCGCACTTCGCTCGTTCTTCAATTTTGCCTGCTAACAAATGCTGGCTGCCCATACCTCGAGCAGCCAGCATCTTTCCGCAATTCTGTTCCAATCACGCTGCCTTTTGCGTAGTTTGTCCAGCAGTCTGTGACTTAGCGGGCTGAGACTCAGACTTAGACTGAGATGCGCCCGTTTCAATGGGTATCTGACGGGCATTGCTCTGCGGTTGCGGAGCTGGAACACTGATTTTCAGAACTCCGTTCTGGAATTCGGCGCGCGCCTGGTCCGTCTTAACACCCTCCGGCAAAGCAATCGCCCGATAGAAATGTCCATAACGGCGTTCCGTTCTTTGAATGCCACCTTCGTTCTCCTCCCGTACGACCTGTCGTTCGCCCTGGATGACGACGGCATCATCCGTAATCTCGACGGTGACATCCTCGTTTGACAGGCCCGGCAGTTCAGCTGACACGACAAAGTTACCGTCTCGGTATCCCACTTCAACCGGCGGTATCCACAGAGGGCTGGCACCATCGGTCCGGCTGATGGAATTCGGCCCTGGTTGAGCGAACGCCCGGTTTATTTCTTGCTGCAGCCTTCTCAGTACGGTAAAGGGAGAGTCGTCGAAAAAACCAAGAGGATCAAGCAACAGGGACGGAACTGAAGGGAGAATATTTTGTCGCGCCAGAGAGGTCTGTTGGCTGTTCCGCTCTTGCCGCGAAGTTGTCTGTGAAGAGGATGGTTGCTTAGTTTGTTCTGCTGTTTGTGCTGACATCATCTGCCTCCATATATGGCGATTCTTAATCGCTGGCTAGAATTGCGTGCGCTCAACTCGGCACGAAGCCTGACCGCTCGACTGGTCGTTTTTCGTGTTTGTCATTGCGCCGGTGAGATTGCGGCAATTTACGCAGGCGGGCAACTCCCTGCGCAAACATGATTGAGGACCAACCTCGCAGAATCATTGAAGTGCCGACGGAGAAGCCAAAGACCCATAGCCCCAGCCGAGGTGAATCCGTCCAGAAGACCGCGGCGAGGAGGAGTGAAACGATTCCTTCGAACGCCGCCCAAATCCAAGCTGGGAATTTGAACCAGAAAGCGGAAATTGTTCGAAACAGTCCGACAACAGTAAAGTACGATGCGAACAAAAGCATCCACGCGGTTCCACCTGCCGATGGATGCGTTGCAATGAGCAGGCCGATTGGAACGCCCGCAACGCATGGCATCAGGTGCAGAAGAAATCCACCCCAGCTGCGTTTGTGAAAGGCATGAACGGCCTCCATTAGCCCACTAACGACAAGGAGCCAACCGAATAGCGTCGGCGAGGCCCCGGTCGAATCGGCGGCCCTGAGGGTGCCCAGAGCAACTGTTCCCAATAGGATCAGCGCGATGCCCAGCCGCATGGACCATACTTCTCTGCGACGGAATCGTTCCATCTCGGCGGCCTCTGTCCATGCATCGGAGGCCCTTCCTTGCTCTCGGTGTTCGATCACACGAATTCTCCGCTTTCACTCTCTGGACGTAGATTGATCAATGTTCTGCCGAGCCTTAGACGATGCTAGCGATGGGAGATGCGAGCGGCAATTGCTAAGAAGGCGGAACTGTTCGTGAGAAATGAGCGCTAAACGAGAGTCCCTCTAGCGTTATAGAGGAACATAAGACATAAGACGTAGGCAACCGCAGTTCGGACAGGACTCTTGTGAGCTGCGCTGGATGCGCTCTGCACGGGCATCGCACATCAAGCCGTGTTTCGCGGTTGATGGCGAAACACGTAAAGGTACTTATCGTCGGAACTGGTGGCCAAAAACACGTTTTTCTTCTGAGCGGCACGGTGCACAGCCGCCCGCAGATCGGCCTTCTTTACTCCAACCTTCAAGAACTCAACTTTCAGCGCACTGTACTGGTCGAGTTTTTCCAGGTCGCTCAGGATCTGCGAGACCATCTTGTAATGCTTACCCATTCGCCGGTTGGCTGCCGCGGCCAGAGGAATGGCCGCAAAATGAAGTCGCGGAGGGGTATTCTTCTTGTCTTTCACACGCGCTCCTTTTACATTCGCTGCGAACTGCAGCGTCGCATACCGTACTAAACCGTACTGAGACGAACTACAAATGAACATCTTATTGCATTTGCATTTTGTCTAACGTATCGTAGCGTATTGTACTGGAATGGAATATATTGCTAGCGTAGGGGTATTTATAACGCTAGAACACGCGCCATCCTTGAACTGGGGTCCGTTGCTGCAAGAGTAGCTGGACATTCACGATGTACGGTGGATGTTTGGGGGCCGCCTGCGCCTCCCTGTTGCGCTCGTAGCTCGATTGCTCGTAGCTCGAATCGATCGCTGGAGAACTGCAATGGAATTCCTCAGAACTCTGTTTTCTCCCAATGATTTCATGCCCCATGGATTTTGCTATTCGTGGAATGCCGGCCTTGTCTGGCTGCATGTCATCTCCGATTCTTTGATCGCGCTGTCCTACCTCTCAATTCCGGTGACGCTGCTTTATTTCATCCGCAAACGGCGCGATCTGCCATTTAACTGGATGTTCGTCGCCTTTGGAGTATTCATTCTGGCATGTGGAGCTACCCACGTCATGGAAGTGTGGACGCTATGGCACGCCACTTACTGGCTTTCCGGCGCGGTCAAAGGTGTAACTGCTATAGCTTCGCTCACCACTGCGGCCCTCTTGGTCAAGCTGGTTCCGCAAGCGCTGGCACTGCCGAGTCCAGAGGAATTGAGGCGTGAGATCGGCGCGCGCTCGCGGGCTCAAGCCGAGCTCGCCCAAGCGAAAAACAACCTGGAACAGCGCGTAGAGGAACGAACTGCGGAGATTGCTGCGACGAATCAGACCCTCACTCAAGAGATTCGCAGGCGTGCGCAGACAGAAGACGAACTGCGCGGAAGTGAGGAGCGATTTCGCCTGCTCATTGAAGGGGTCCGCGACTACGCCATTTTCTCGCTGACTCCGACGGGATATATCACCAGTTGGAACGCTGGCGCTGAACAGATCAAGGGCTACCAAGCGGCTGAGATTATAGGCCAGCACTTCTCCCTTTTTTACTCGCAAGAAGATCTTGAACGTGGCAGGCCTCAGATGCAATTGCTGAAAGCAGCGGACGAAGGTCGCTCTGAAGACGAGGGCTGGCGGGTGCGAAAAGACAGATCGCGCTTCTGGGCGAACACGATCGTCACGCCATTGCGCGACCGGGAAGGAAAGCTGATTGGCTTCTCGAAGATAACTCGTGATCTCAGCGAACGAAAACAAGCCGAGAACGCCGCGCAGGAAGCCAGGTCGGAACTGGCTCGCATGGCACGCGTCACGGCGGCAGGAGAATTGACCGCGTCAATCGCGCACGAGATCAACCAGCCACTGGCAGCCATCGTCAACAATGCAAATGCCTGCAATCGGATGCTGGCGAAGCAGTCGCCGGACATGGAGGAATTGCGCGAGGCTATCGTCGACATCGGACAATCCGCGACGAGGGCAAGCGAAATCGTCTCGCACATCCGCGCGTTTTTCAAGACAAGTCAGGACAAGGCCCAAATCGATCTGAATCAAATCATACACGAAGTTCTTTCGCTTACCGTTGCAGAGGCAGAGAGGAATCGCGTTGCGGTCCAACCTGAATTGGGGAGCGGACTGCCACCAGTCTTGGGCACCCGGGTTGAACTGCAGCAGGTTGTCCTGAACCTTGTGATGAATGGTATTGAGTCAATGACCTCCGTAAAAGGAGAGCGAAAATTGCAGATCAGCTCTCAACAACAAGAACCGGGGAAATTACTGGTCACCGTTCAGGACTCTGGCGGGGGCCTCGACCCTCAACATGCCGCTCATATTTTCGATAGCTTCTTTACTACCAAACCCGAAGGAATGGGGATGGGACTGCCGATCAGCCGATCGATCGTGGAGGCTCACGGCGGCCAATTGAGGCTTGTCCCGTTGCCGCGGCAAGGAGCCACCTTCCAGTTCACACTTCCGGCGTGCGCCTAACGCCGGCATTTGCGGTCCAGCATGAACGAAACTCTGCCCATTGTCTTTGTGGTCGACGACGAGTCAGCCGTTGGGGTCTCCATTAAGAGATTGTTGCATTCCGTCGGCCTCGAAGCTCGGCACTTTACTTCGGCGAGCGAGTTTTTGCGCGCGAAACGTCCCGATGCACCGGGTTGTATCGTCCTCGATGTCCGCCTGCCCGACTTGAGCGGTCTTGATCTCCAGCAAGAGCTGGCGAAGGCAAACGTGGACCTTCCAGTGATCTTCGTCACCGGTCACGCCGATATTCCCATGACCGTCCGCGCCATGAAGGCGGGTGCCGTGGAATTTCTCACCAAACCTTTCCGCGAGCAGGAACTACTGGAAGCGGTGCAGCGCGCCATCAGTAGACACCGCCAGACCCTAGATCGACGCGCTTCGATGAGAGTGCTGCAGAGCCGCTATGAGTTGTTGACGCCTCGCGAGCGCGAGGTGTTTCCCCTGGTCGCCAGCGGCTTACTCAACAAGCAAGTCGCCGCCGAACTTAATGCCAGCGAGAAGACGATCAAAGTCCACCGCGGCCAGTTGATGCAGAAGATGGAAGCCCATTCCCTGTCTGACCTCATCCGAATGGCCGAACAGCTGGGAATTCTTTCCCCCAGGTCCTAGTCAGATAGGACCAAGGCCCAATAGACGAAATTAACTTCCGCGTCTAATCTCACACTTGTAAGGGGGGAGATGAGTATGAGTTCACTAACTTTTAGCGCCGCAGAGATCGGAAACGGGCCTCCTCCGCTACCCGATGTGATCCACTCGGATTCGAAGGGACGGGGAAAGGCAAAAGACAGTGTGGCTCGGATAGCGATCGTGGACGACGATCCATGGGTGCGAAGATCGCTGGACAGGCTGATAAGGTCTGCAGGTTTCAAAACAGAGTGCTTTGGCTCAGCAGAGGAATTCCTGGAGTCCGCCGATGATTTCCACGGCTGCATGATTCTCGATCTGAAGCTTCCTGGGATGAACGGACTGGAACTTCAACGTCGCCTGGCGGACGAGGATATAAAAATACCGATTGTTTTCGTGTCAGCACACGACGACAGGGCTTCGAAAAGTCAGGCCTTGAAGGCAGGAGCCACGGCCTTTCTGAATAAGCCCTTCGGTGATGAGACCTTGCTCGATGCTGTGGACTCGGCATTGAGGCCGGGAAGATCGTGAGTATATGCAGTTCAATGGTGCGTAATCTGACGTGATCGCAAAAGGCGTAGCTGACAGCTCCCAGCGTCAGCATCCAGCGAAACACCGAGATCGTCAGAACGCACTACAACGTAAACGCGAAAAACGGGGCGGCTGGAGGCTGCAATGGCTATGGTTAAAAAGATGGTTGAGCGACGGCCCAGAAGCGGTCGGCCTTCGCTAGGAGTAACCACATCCCCCAAGAATTCTGTTGGGGCCAAGATCCACGAGATTCTGCTCAGAGATCCATCGCGTGAGTTGGCGAACTCCAGGAAGGGCTCGCCGAATTCTGACGGCCGGGAAAAGCTTTTGCTCGAGACTCGCCCGGCCGTCGGCCGTTGTTTCAAAGTGCTGGTCGCAGATGATCACCCGGTTGTACGCTCCGGGCTGGCGTCGCTGCTCGGTAATCGGAGTGACATGCAGATCATTGGCGAGGCCAAGGACGGCCGCGAAGCAGTGGAACAATTTTTCGCACGACATCCCGACATCGCTTTGTTGGATCTCCGCATGCCCGTGTTGGACGGGATCCAGGCCGCAGCTGAGATTTGTAAGAAAGATCCCTGCGCCCGTCTTGTCATTCTCAGTACCTTTCAGAGCGAAGAGGACATTTATCGCGCGCTTCGGGCTGGCGCTCAGGGATATCTGATCAAGGATGCGCCGGTCGAAGAATTGGTCAGCTGTATCCACGCCGTATGCGAAGGCAGGTCTTGGATTCCACCCTCGGTGGGCGCCAAGTTGGCCAAGCGGGTTACGGATCGGGAACTGACCCGGCGCGAGATGGAAACTATGCAGGCAATCGCTCGTGGCAAAAGTAATAAAGAGATCGGATGTTTATTTGACATCAGCGAGGCCACGGTCAAAGTGCATGTCACACATATTCTGGAGAAGTTGAAGGTCACCGGAAGGACTGAAGCAATTAACGTGGCCGTAAGAAGAGGATTGGTGGAAATCGACTCGGCGCTGATCGCATGAATGATTAAGGGAGCAATGCCATGAAAGCAGAGAATGTATTTGACATGCCTCGTCCTTTGAATGTCGCCGACGGCCAACCCTTTTCAAAGGGAGATTACGCTGCCAAGGCGGCCATCCTTGAGATGCCCCAAGCGCCCGCTGCCATCCGGCGATCGGCATTTCTCGAGCTGATTCTGCGGCAGATTCCAGATGCTGTAATCGTGTCTGACCGACAGGG
>Ga0209625_1000362_pt1 | contig 11784 bp, 9 predicted proteins | sample JacPin_JW_Ref_M2_FD_187960 | JGI IMG/M metagenome (GOLD analysis project Ga0209625, IMG submission 187960) | Forest soil microbial communities from Algoma, Ontario, Canada - Jack Pine, Ontario site 1_JW_Ref_M2 (SPAdes) (version 2) | ecosystem: Environmental > Terrestrial > Soil > Boreal...
GTCGGTTCCGAGCGGAATGTTCTGGGTGAGAGCCTCGCTCTGAACTCCGGGCGCTTGCCGCACACGCTCGGCCAGCAGCTTATAGAACTGTTGCGTCTGAGCGGCGTTGTACTGCACCAGACGCGGATCGAAGCTGGCCATCAGCAGATGATCTTTCGCGAAACCGGTGCCCTCCAACAAGGTATGCTGGAAACCCCGGACCATCAGGAAAGCCGCGGTCAGCAGCATCAGGGACGTGGAAACCTGAGCCACCACCAGCACATTCCGTCCCCATAGGCGTTTGCGACCGGGCACATCCACGTCGGCCGACTTGAGTCCATTCACCAGGTCCACGCGCGTGCTTTGCAGCGCGGGCGCCAGCCCGCAGAGGAGCGCGCTCAAGGCGGACAATGCGAGGCTTGCGAGGAGCACGCGCGTGTCCATCCGGAACGGGATCGAGAATGGCAAGTCGGTCATAAATATTACATTCTGAAAACTCTGAAACCACTGCAAGACAGCGTACCCGATGGCGATCCCGGCCAATCCACCCAAGGACGCCAGAATCAGGCTTTCCGTCAACAGCAGCCGGATGAGCCGGAAACGCCCGGCGCCAATCGCCAACCGCACGGCGATTTCGCGCGTTCGCGCGCGAGCGCGGCTCAGAAGAAGTCCCGCAACGTTGGTGCACGCCACCAGCAGGACCGCCAGCGCAAGGATCACAAAGATCACGCCGAATTTCCAGTTAAGGTCTTCTCGAGTCCGCGTTTCGAACTGGGTGTATACCGCGGCGCCGCGGCTGCGATTGACCTTGGGATACTCGCTCTCGAAGTTTTGCGCGAGCACGGCGAGTTCATTCCGCGCCTGCTGGAGGGTCGTGCCCGGTTTCAAGCGCGCCTTTACACTCAACTCGCGATCGTCGCGGTCCTCGAAAAAATTCTTCTGGAGGTTGGTTGAAAACACCCGCGCCATCGCCAGCGGCATGTAGAAGTCGGGGTGCCCGAATACCAGCATCCCGGGGAAGGTTTCGGGAGCCACACCAATCACAGTGAAGTCCGTGCCGTTCAGGCGAATGGTCCTGCCGAGGACGCCTGGGTCGCTCGCGAATTCGTGCTTCCAGAAGTCCGGCCCGAGCACCGCCACGGCATTGCGACCGGGCACTTGGTCTTCGTCCTGCCGGAAACCGCGCCCCAGCCGCGGCTCCACGCCGAGCACGTGGAAGTAGTTACCGGAAACCATCATCCCGCCCCGGACCCGTGGCGTGGCTCCGGGTTCAGCACTGAAGCCGACAGCCTCCATACCTGCGTTGGCGATCACGCCGTCGTAGCTCTTCGTTTTGTCGCGGATGTCCAGGTATTCGCGATAGGAGAAATCGTCGAGGTTAGTATCGTGCGTAGTGCTCGCCAGAGTAACGATGTCGCTCGAATGCGGCACGGGGTAAGGCCTAAAAATCAGCGCATCGACCATACTGAAAGTCGCCGAGGTCATCCCGATGCCCAGCGCGAGCGTGATCACCACGAACGCGGTAAGTCCGGACGTGCGATGCAGGCTGCGGATCGCGAAGCGGGCGTCGTCGAGGAAATCCGTCAACCAATGAATGCGTCGCATGTCTCTCATCTCCTCTTTCCGTTGTTCCAGTCCGTCCATCGCGCGCATCGCCGCGTAGCGCGCCTCTTTTGGGGAAAGCCCGTTGGCCATGCCTTCCGCGATTTTGTGCTCCAGGTGGAACTGCAGCTCCTCGTCGAGCTCCCGCTCCACCCGGCGGCCGAGCAAAATAGACCTCAGCCGCAACCGCGCCGTGAACCACCAGTGTTCCATGCGCATAACTTCTCCTAACCCTCTGAAAACTGGATGACGCGCGAGATGGCCGAGGACAGCCGCTGCCAGTTCGCCGCCTCCGATTCGAGTTGCTTTCTGCCCAGGCGGGTGAGCGAATAAAACTTCGCGCGCCGGTTATTCTCCGTCTGCTTCCACTCGGCCGCGATCCAGCCTTCCTGCTCCAACTTGTGCAATGCAGGGTAGAGGGATCCTTCGCTGACCTGCAGCACGTCTCCGGAGATGGATTTCAGGCGGAGACTGATGGCCCAGCCGTGCAAGGGCTCCAGGGCCAGGATTTTCAGGAGGAGCAGGTCGAGGGTGCCTTGAACGAGATCGTGTGGTTTGCTCATATCGGTTTCCGAGATGAGTATACAAGATGCTCCTCTCGGTAAGCAAGGGGAAAGTCTTGGCAAGATTGCTCAGGCGCATGGGAGCAGTCCGGCTGGCGATTGCTGAGGCCAGGGAATCGTCTTGGCAAAGGTCCAACACATGGAGGATGACTTTATCTGCCAATTCACGGCCCATTGGCTTTCCAGAAACGCGACGACAACCGGCCAAATCCCGTCGCGAATATTTTCTGGGGAATAAGATTGTGCCTCTTTCGCGCATTTGACGGGCTGGTCCGCAATCCGCTACGGTAGTTGCGCAAGACGCGCAAGATGTCCGAGGTGTCCCCATGAATTTCTTTCTGCTGGTGATTTCTTTTCCCGAGTGGCTGCCGCACTTCTCGTTCCTCGATACGCCCCACGCCAACGAAATGATGGCGCTCCGCTGGCTGCACCTGGTCTTCGGGATCATCTGGATAGGCTTGCTTTACTTCTTCAATCTGGTGCTGACGCCGGCGATGAAAAAATGCGATCCCAAGCTGCGAATCAAGATTTATCCGGAGCTGATGCCCGGCGCCATGGGCTGGTTCCGCTCGTCGGCGCTGGTAACGGTGATCGTGGGCATCCGCTACTTCACGATCCATCTGGCCGCGGATGCGAAACTTGCGGGGGACCGTTCGCTGATTGGCAAGTGGTTTGGCTGGTGGTTTCTCGTGTGGCTCGTCGCGTACGTGTTTATCTACGCGCTGCAGCTTCCGGCGAAAGGGATTCTCAATAGTCCCTGGGTGCGCGTGATTGGAGTTTCCATTGTGGTGATCGCAGCGTCGTGGCTCGTGCTGGCTTTGAATGGCGGGCCCAACGTTTCGAACGCGCACCTGGCCATCAGCGTGGGCGGCGGGCTCGGGTTGCTGATGCTGCTGAATACCTGGGGAGTCATCTGGCGCGTGCAGAAGCGGCTCATCGCGTGGGCGCGCACCAGCGCGGAGGGGGGCGTGCCCATGCCGCCCGAAGCCGAGCGTCTGATGCGCTGGAACTATCTCACCGCGCGCACGTCGTTTTGGCTGTCGTTCCCGATGCTGTTCTTCATGGGCGCCGCGAGCCACTATCCGTTCCTGAGCACCGTTGCGCGATAAATTCAGCAGAAGGCTTTCATGACTGTCGAAACGAACTACAACGTACTGACGACTGAAAACGGCGTGCCGGTCAAGGCCTGGACCAAGGGCGTGCAGCTCGAAGACCAGGCGCGTAAGCAGCTTCTGAACGTCGCGCAGTTGCCGTTTATCTTTAAATGGGTGGCGGCCATGCCGGACGTTCACTGGGGCATCGGGGCAACGGTCGGCAGCGTGATTCCGACGAAGGGCGCGATCATCCCGGCTGCGGTGGGCGTGGACATTGGCTGCGGCATGATGGCGGTGCATACGGATCTGAACGCGCGCGATCTTCCGGACAATCTCAAGGGCATTCGCAGCGCGATCGAAAAGGCGGTTCCGCACGGGCGCACAAATCACGGGGGGCGCGGAGATGCGGGGGCGTGGCGAGAAATTCCTGCGCGCAACAACGAAGTATGGCAGACGCTCAAGGCGCGCTACGACGCGATTCTGGAAAAACACCCGAAGCTGGATCGCGGCAATCATTCGAATCACCTCGGCACGCTGGGCACCGGCAACCACTTCATCGAAGTGTGCCTGGATGAAGCGGAAAACGTGTGGTTCATGCTACACAGCGGCTCGCGTGGCGTCGGCAACCGCATGGGGAGCTATTTCATCGAGGTCGCGCGTGCGGACATGCAGAAGCTTTTCATCAACCTGCCGGACAAGGACCTAGCGTATCTCTCCGAGGGCACCGAGCACTTCGACGATTACGTCGAAGCCGTGGAATGGGCGCAAGACTTCGCGCGCTGGAACCGCCACTTAATGATGGAACAGATCGTTGGCGCGGTCCGCGATTCCGGCGAGGTGCGGCCGTTCGCCGCCGAGCTGAAAGCCATCAACTGCCACCACAACTACGTGGCGCGCGAACGGCACTACGGCCAGAACATTTTGGTGACGCGCAAGGGCGCAGTGCGCGCGCGTGAAGGCGACATGGGAATCATCCCCGGAAGCATGGGAGCGCGTTCGTACATCGTTCGCGGCAAGGGAAATATGGAGAGCTTCATGAGCTGCAGCCACGGCGCTGGGCGCGCGATGTCCCGCACGGAAGCCAAGCGGCGCTTCAGCGTGGAAGACCACAAGCGGATGACCGCGGGCGTGGAGTGTCGCAAGGACGCCGAGGTCATCGACGAAACGCCGGCGGCATACAAGCCGATCGAGGCGGTGATGGCGGCGCAAAGCGATCTGGTGGAAATTGTCCACACTTTGCGCCAAGTCGTTTGCGTAAAAGGCTGAGCAGGGAACGAAAATGAAAAGGGAGGCGGGCCAGGTCGTCCCGCCTCCCTGCTTTCCCCTCTCGGGGAACCCGGCCAGTCAGACGGAGGGCGACTAGCCGGTCGTGTGTTGGCCTGCCTATATAATCCCGGAATCTAGAAAAAAGTTCCTGAGAAACCGTAAAAATTGAATAGAATTGCGGTGGAAATCCTGCGCCTGCCATCTGGCGCGAAACCCATGCCACGACCCTCACATCTCAGCCCCGATAACATATTGCGTTTTCTGCAAGTTAGAAGCGAGCCCGCATCCGCGAGCGAGATCGTGGAGGGTCTCCATCTGAAAAAGGCCGACAATCGGCCGCTGTTCAAGATGCTTTCAAAGCTCAGGAAGCGCGGCGCCATCGAGGAATTACCCGGGGGACGATACCGACTGCCAAGCCGCAAGTCCGAACGAGAGGCGCCCGGCCAAAAACTGCCGCAGGACGCAATGCGGTCCGCGCAACGCTCAGGGCTCGCGGATCACGACGAAATAAAAGGACGGCTGGTGCTTCACCATGACGGCTATGGATTCGTGGTACCGGATTCACCGATGCCGCAACTCGACGGCGATGTGTTCATCCCGCGCGATGGCATCCAGGATGCCATGCACGGCGACCAGGTACTGGCAAAGATTCAGCGTATGGGCGGCGTCACCGGCGCGCAGCGCGCGGAAGGCCGCATCATTCGAATCCTTGGCCGGGCGCATCCGACGGTGGTCGGTTTGTTTCGCTACGGCCCGCAACAAAATGTGGTGCTGCCTTACGATGTTCGAATCCAGCACGAGGTGGTGATTCCCCGCGGCAACGAATTGACGCCGGGGCTGTGGAAGAAACTGGGCTACAGCGGCGCAGATGAAACCAGCATCCGATTGAGGCGCATACCGCGGCTGGATGAACTGGACGGAGCTGTCGTAGACGTGGAGCTGCTGCGTTATCCGCAGGGAGGCGCATCGGCGACCGGCCGGATCATCGAGATTCTCGGGCGTCCCGGGGAGCTCGGGGTAGACACCGAGATCATCATCCGCAAACATCATCTCCCGCATTCTTTTTCCGCCGAAGTTCTGGATGAAGCGGAACATGGCGCGAAGCCCGTGAGTGAAACCCAGCGTGAGGGCCGCGAAGATTTCCGCCACTTGCCGATTGTCACCATTGATGGCGAGACCGCGCGCGATTTCGACGACGCCGTCTACGTAGAGCATCGTGCCGATGGCGGCTGGCACCTGCAAGTTCACATCGCCGATGTAGCGCAGTACGTTCGAACGGAGAGCGCTCTCGACCGAGAGGCTCGTCTCCGCGGCACCTCCGTTTACTTCCCAGATCGCGCCGTCCCGATGCTTCCGGAAGCCCTTTCGAATGGCATGTGTTCGCTCAAGCCCCAGGAGGAGCGGCTGGTCATGAGCGCGCTCATGGAATTCGACGCCGCCGGCCGCATGAAGGCGTCGCGCATGACATCCGGCGTCATTCGCTCCGCCGAGCGCATGACCTATACGAACGTCAACAAGGTCCTTGAAGGCGACGCTGAAATGACGGAGCGCTACGCCGTGCTGGTCGAACGCTTCCACGAGATGAAGGAACTAGCGCTGCTCCTCAATGCCCGCCGCACCGAGCATGGCTCCATCGATTTCGATTTGCCCGAACCGGTCATCGAATTTGACGAAGAGCAACGCATGACCAACATCACGCGCAGCGAGCGAAATATCGCGCATCGGCTCATTGAAGAGTTCATGCTGGCCGCCAATCGTGCCGTCGCCGGCTATCTCCTGCAGCGCGGCATCGAATCGCTGCATCGCGTTCACGAGAAGCCCGACGCGCGCAAAGTCCTCGAGTTCGAAGAGCTGGCCCGCGCCTTCGGTTACTCACTCGGCGTCGAAGATTTGCACCAGCGCGAAGTCGCTGTTCGCCATGGTCGCGTTCCGGCGCCCGCGAAAGCCGGCCGGCCGGACTCCTACGGGCACGGCCGTGAGCGCGGCATGAAGGTGGCGCTCCCGGGCGGCGAGCTGCGCATCACGCCACAGCATTATCAGCGCCTGATTCGAAAGGTCGTAGGCAAACCGGAAGAACGCATCGTCTCCTACCTCATGCTGCGTTCCCTGAAGCAGGCGCGCTACGCCGCCGAGCCCCTTGGACATTTCGCTCTCGGCTTCGACGAATACACGCATTTCACTTCGCCCATTCGGCGATATCCGGACCTCATTGTTCATCGGATCCTGAAGTGGGCTCTCGAGCATCCGAAAGATGTTCCAGCCTCTTCGAAGACGCATGTCGCTTCGCCCGGGTCGGAGTCCACGCTCTATTCGCACCGGAACCTCGAAGAAATCGCTTCAGAAACGTCCGAAGCGGAGCGCCGCGCCAACGGCGCCGAGCGCGAACTGATGGATTGGAAAACCGCGCAATTCATGGAGGAGCACCTCGGCGAGGAATACGACGGGCTGATCATTTCGGTGCAGAAATTCGGCTGTTTTGTGGAGCTTTTCGAAGTCTTCGTGGAAGGTCTTCTTCCCGTCGGGGCACTCGAGGAATTTGCCGGCACGCGATGCGTGCTTCGCGAGCGCGATCACGCCATCGTGGCCTTGCCTGGTGGAAGCGGCCGCGGAGCCCCCGGCGCCCGGCGTAGCCGCGGCGCAAAGCCCCGCCAACTCGAATGGCACCTCGGCGATAAGGTACGCGTGCGCGCGGAACGGATCGATCCGATGCGCAAACGCGTCGAGTTTGCGATGGTTGAGAAAAATTGAGGGAGGAAGCCCGCGAAGTCAGCGAACCGGTGCGTTAGAGATATGCATTGCGTTTATCATCCGCCGGACCGGCCGCGTCACAATGGCGGCCAATTTTGCCACCGGATACCAAAACCGGCTGTGCAGCGAGAGCTGCGAGATGAACAGTCCCAAAGCAAGCTGGCGCGGGGCATCAAGATCAATCCGCCTGCCATTCCGGTAAATTCGCATCACGCGGCCCAATAATTCCTGCTCTTGAACGACGCCATCGGACGTCGGATGCGCATCGCCTTTGGAAAGAAGTTGCGCGGCATTCAACGAGCCCCGCTTCTCGACAATGCGGTGCACGAAGAGATGATTTTCGCGCCGGAACAAAACCACGTCTCCGCAGCGCACATTCTCAATGGAGATCTTTCGGATCAAGGCGATATCCTTTGACCGCATCCATGGCTGCATGCTGGTGCCGTGAACGCGCAGGGAAATCCGGCCATGCCGCTTAAGTGCGTCCGCAATTCGCAGCGCATCGTCCGCGCGGCGTTCCCCGCCGACGCGATCCGTTTTCTTCTCCTGGTCTTTTCGAATCTCCATCAAACCTCACTAACGAAATTCCACCGGGTAGGTCGGTATGTTCCGGCCATACACGGAAACGCGGCAACGCCCGCGCAAATTGAAATATAGGCATGCAAAATTTGGGCCTGTTCCGAACTGGAGCAAATCAGAGAAGTCGTTCGGAAGCGAATCTGGTCCAACTTCTGGTATGACAGTGGTCTCTTGGTGGTGGGCGGTCAATGGACAGGAAGTACTTGTTTGCCCAAAGCTGCAGTACTCAATCGGAATAGTTTATGGGATGTTACGCGCCCTGAAGAATGGGGGAGGTTCCTCTACGACCGGCGCGGAGCTGCGTTACAAATGCCGCCCTGGCCTGGCAGTTTGCCGCATGCCAGCGCCAACGTTTCGTAGATCGGTTCCGACGCAACGCTCGGTTTTGTATACGGCTTCTTTTCGCCAGGCGCCGGGGGAGAGTTCTTGTTATCTTCGGGCATTCCGTGTTTCCTCAGTCTGAACTAGAACCCGTAGCAAGAGAAGAAAATTCGGCCTGAGGGGCTGTCTGAAATGAGGCCATCTCTCGTTCTCTATGAAATGCGCTGATGGGGGCGGCAACACCGGCCAGTCTCGCTTTCTCTTCCGCCAGAGCGCAAGCGCGCTCGTAGGCTCCAAGCAAATCCCCTCCTTCCATCAGCGCCAGGCCCGGGCAGCGCTCGCAGTAGCCTCGAATTTCGCATCGTGAACAGATTGGAAGCTGGCTCTCACGTATGGCGCGTAACCGTTCGAGCTGCGGCGCGTGATACCAGATCTCGTCGAATTTCTCGCGCCGCAGATTCCCCGCTGCCTGGGGCAATTGCACGCATGGAAAAACATCTCCATATGGCGAGATGTAACAACTGTTGTGGCCCGCGCTGCAAGGCAAGTCCTCGTAAGCCGGGCTTCCGACGCTGCTTGAAACAGCGCTGCCAAACGCCGGCGGCGAGGCATTCCCAGCGCTGGCTGATTGCGCGCCCGGCTGCGGCTTGCAGGCATGCAACAGGGGATCCTGCAGCACCGGCAGCAGCGACGAAACCGATACACGGTGCGCCAGCGGTCCGCCCGAGCCGTCCATCATCGGCGTGATAGTCAAATCCAGAACGTAAGGAACGCCCAGCTTTTCCGCGAGCGCCATCACGCCGCGATAGGCCATTAAATTCTCCTGCATCAGCGGGCAGGCCAGCTTCAACTGCAACCCGTGCTCGAGCAAAACGGGAATTGCCGCCAGAGTCCGCTGCAGCGATCCGGAAACCTTGGTGATGGCGTCATGCACTGCGGGGATATCGCTGTAAACGCTGATCTGCACGCGCCGTACGCCAAACTCGCGCAACCGCGCCGCACGTTCCGGCGTGACCAGCAACGCGTTGGTCTTCAAGCTGATGTCGAAATGCAGGCGTCTCGCGGCGGCCAGAATTTCGTAAAGATCCGGACGCAGGAAAATTTCACCGCCGCTGAACGTCAAAAACAGCGCCCCCGAGCGCGCCAGATCATCCAGCACCTTCAGGCACTCGGCGGTGGTCAGTTCTCCATGGTCGCCATGATCCAGATAGCAGTGCACGCAGCGCTCGTTGCAGCGGTACGTCAAGTCGAAGTGCACGCTGAGTGGCCGGTGCTTTTGCACCGTGCGCGAGATAAGACGATCCATTATGGGCGTAAGACCCGCTGAAAAAGTTGCGGTCAAGGTGATACACCGCCTGTCGCCCGTACAGTCACCACTAATTTCCGTGAACACATTTCTTGCAAAAGCGCCTCGGTGTCGGATAACGCGATGTCCGGTGTGACTTCGTAATTCTCAACCAGAAGTTCCGCGAGCTCCGCCGCCGACTTCCTTCCATCGATGTTTTTCCAGAGGAAACTCCCCGTGTCGTTGAGCTCATGCATAACGCTGTCATTCGGCGAAATGATGATTGTCTCGTCGTCAACTTCTCTCCACGCCAGAGCCGGATTCTTCTGCCAAATGACAGAGGCTGGAGCGCTCATGCGGGCAGAACCTCCCAGAACGCGCAGTTCTCGCGGAATGCCAGATTGTAGCCGGATATTTCCGTCGCGGCCTGACTTAGAATTTCAAGAAGCCGCCGGTTGGCTTCCGCTTCGGCGGAGAAAAAAAGCACGTTCGGCAGAAGAGCGCGAAGAATCGCCACCGGGCGGAGTGCCGTCACCTGGTTCTCCGTCGCCTGCTGAAGTCGAAAAATTCCCGCCACGGGAGAGCTGATATTCGATCCGGCTGCCCGGAATTCGCCCCAAAAAGGAGTTCCGTACGCGCGCCACACTCCATTTTCCCGGCGGAGCAAGGAAATTTCATCAGTGAGGACGCTTCCTTCTGGCGACAACGATGCCACCGTGCTCTTCCCGGCGCCCGACCTGCCCGTAAATAAGTATGCTTTTCCGTTGCGAATGACGGTGGCCGCGTGAAGAAGAAATCCGCAGTGGCCAAGAAGTTTCCAAGTGAGGAGAACGCGCAGCAGGGAATCGAGCGCATATTGGTGCCTGACGCCATCGAAACGAATTCCACCGGAAAAAACGTGGAGCGCGGCGCCCTCGAATTCGTAGTCAAAGTCGGATGGTGGACCCTCAGGAACCGCACCCTCGTTCAGCGCGATCGTGACCGGCCGTGTGCCAGCACCGGTGAACGCGGCGTACCGTGCCGTTGCCGCGTCAAAAAGGTGTGCGTCAGACATTTCCAGACGGAGTGGCACGCAGCCGATCGATAGCTCGAACTGCTGCCGGGGACCGCGCCCTGAATTGGCGAGCGGTGCGCTCAATATGCTCCTCAAAAGTTCCAGGGAGCGCGCCAGTGCGGGGTAGGAGGCGCGTTCCCGCTCTTTTCAAGCCTCTGGGGGAAAAAAGCTTTAGTAGTTTTGCTTGCAGAGACCCCACTAAGTCAAGAGGACTTTCCTTAATTTCGCAGCCCAAAACGAGCGCGTGAGATCTCAACTGCTTTCTGTTACTTGCCGCCTTAGCTATCTGGCGCTAGCAGTCAGGCTGTTCTAAGCGAAAACCTAATCGCAGTTCAGAGGCCCCGGTGATTTCTGTTATTCTGGATTGCTAAGTTCGCAGTATTTCTCGGCCCTGCAGCGCTGTGAAGCCTGATGAGAGAGGATTTCCCGTCGTGACTTCGTCCACGCTTTCCGCACGAGCTACCAAGCGCGCTTTCAATTTCAACGCGGGTCCGGGGGCGCTTCCCCTTCCTGTCCTCGAACGAATCCGCGAGGAGCTCCTCGACTGGCATGGCAGCGGCATGTCGGTAATGGAGATGAGCCACCGCTCACCGGAATTTGAAAGCATCAACGCTGGCGCGGAACAGAAGCTCCGGAATCTCCTGGGAATCTCAGACGATTACGCGGTCATCTTCGTGCAGGGCGGCGGCAGTATGCAGTTCACCATGGCCCCGATGAACCTCTGCCTTCCTGGAAAGCCCGTTGACGTCCTCCATACCGGCACCTGGACCGCCAAGGCCATTGGTGAATTGAAAAAAGGCATCCTCCACCATATCGCGGCTTCCACCGAATCGGAAAAGTTCGCGCGGCTTCCCCGCCGCGACGAAATGAAATTTTCGCCGGACGCCTCCTACGTCCACATCTGCACCAACAACACCATCGAAGGCACGCAGTGGACCGCCTTGCCGGAAACCGGCCACGTGCCGCTGGTCGCCGACATGTCTTCCGACATCGCCTCGCGCCCCATCGACGTGAAAAAATACGGCGTCATCTTCGCCGGCGCCCAGAAGAATCTTGGCCCCTCCGGCGTCACGGTGGTTATCATCCGCAAAGACCTCGCCGAGCGCGCCGACAAGAATCTCCCCACGCTTCTGCAGTACCGCACGCATATCAGGGAGAAGTCGCTTTATCACACGCCCCCGACGTTCGCGGTGTACATCGTCGGCCTGGTATTGGAATGGATCGAATCCGAAGGCGGAATTCCGGGCATCGAAAAGCGCAATGAGACTAAGGCCAAGCTGCTCTACGACACCA
>Ga0209625_1000363_pt1 | contig 11781 bp, 11 predicted proteins | sample JacPin_JW_Ref_M2_FD_187960 | JGI IMG/M metagenome (GOLD analysis project Ga0209625, IMG submission 187960) | Forest soil microbial communities from Algoma, Ontario, Canada - Jack Pine, Ontario site 1_JW_Ref_M2 (SPAdes) (version 2) | ecosystem: Environmental > Terrestrial > Soil > Boreal...
CGGCGCGCGCGGCGACCACATCCTCATTGCTCCGCCATACACGATTACGCCCGCAATGATTCAGATGCTCGCGGCTGGTCTCGAACGCGCTCTGGCAGATCTGGAAAGGACACATCTCGCCGGCAAGGGAGGAACTTCTGCTCTTGTCTGAGCGGCCCTCGTGGCGGCCTGCATGGCTCATTCCTCTTCTTTTCATCTCCGTGGCGGTTCTCGGCGCTCCGGCAGACTACGCTCCCATGGCCGGATTTTCGCTGGCCGCAGCGATGCAGGAAAATGTGACGGAGCAGCGTTACAGAACCCTAATCTCCTCAGATCGAATCTCAAAATTTCATCGCTATCTAACCTCCGAGCCGCATCCCGCCGGATCGACACGCAATAATGAACTTGCGCAGTGGGTTGCTGCCCAATGGCGGGAGCAAGGTCTCGAAGATGTAACGATCCATGAATATGATGTTCTGAACTCTACTCCTCGCGAAGTTTCGCTTGAGATGATCGCACCCAAACGCTATCGCGCAGTTCTCCGCGAGGCCCCGTACGAGGTTGATCCCGACACAAAGAATCCAAGGGCATCGGGCGCATATCTCGGTTATTCAGCTTCGGGCGACGTGACAGCCCCGGTAATCTATGCGCATAGCGGGAATCCAGAGGACTATGAATACCTGCGCAAGCATGGAGTTGATGTGCGAGGGAAAATCGCGCTGGTGCGATATTCCAATCCTTACAGCTATCGCGGCTTCAAAGCCCTTACCGCGGAGCGGCTTGGCGTAGCCGCTCTTTTGATCTACTCCGATCCTGCGGAGGATGGCTACAAGCGCGGAACTGTATATCCGAACGGTCCATGGGGCCCGGAAACCCACATTCAGCGCGGGGCGATCACCTACGATTTTCTTGAGCCGGGCGATCCGCTCACGCCGGGATGGGCTTCCGTACCGGGCGCTAGACGCATACCTCCGGAACAGGCTATATCGCTCCCGAAAATTATGGCTGTGCCTCTTTCGTGGGGTGACGCGAAGCCGCTTCTCCAAAATTTGGATGGCCCTGCCGCACCGGATGAATGGCAAGGCGGGCTTCCGCTCAAATATCGTGTTGGCGGAAAACGGGTGCGCGTTCATCTGAAGGTCGACATGAACACGAAGGTCGAGCCCTATTACGTGTCCGAAGCGCGGATTCGGGGCTCGGAATCGCCCGACGAATGGGTGATTCTAGGCAATCATCGTGACGCCTGGGTATTCGGCGCTGTGGACCCGTCGAGCGGTACAGCTTCTATGCTGGAGCTGACACGCAGCCTTGGTGAGCTTTTGAAGCGAGGGATTCGCCCCAAGCGCACTCTGGTCATTTGCAGCTGGGACGGCGAGGAGTATGCGCTAACGGGCTCAACGGAATGGGGCGAGCAGTATGCCGACGAACTCAAGAAAAAGGCGGTCGCTTATCTCAACGTGGACGAGGCCACCTCAGGCAAAGACTTCCAGGGTGATGCCGTCGGCTCACTTGCTCCTCTTCTTGTCGACGTTACCCGCACCTTGCCCACGCCTTCGGGTAGGACGCTTTATGACGAGTGGAAAACCTCCCGCCAATATGAGCTTCACGGCGACGAGCCCATTGCCGATTCCGACTTGGCGAACACACGAATCGGCAGTGGATCGGACCATACCGTGTTCTTGAATTTTCTCGGTGTACCGACCGTGGGACTCACATTCGTGGGGCCGTACGGCGTTTATCACTCCATGTATGACGATTTCTACTGGATGAATCATTTCGGTGATCCCGGATACCGTTATCACGCGCTGATGTCTCGACTCTGGGGCGTGACGGCACTGCGTCTCGCGAACGCCGATATCCTGCCATTTGATTTCGCCTCCTATGGGGCCAATATTCGAAAATTTATCTCCAGCCTGAATACGGCGAGTCACGTAAGCGCGAAGATCGATCTAGTTCCTTTGCAGGATCGCGTTTCCGCGTTCGAAGCCGCCGGGCGTGAGCTAAATGACAGTACCTCGCGCGCGCTTGCGAGCGGCCACTTAGACGCCACCGCAGCCGATCGTATCAATGAGGAACTAATGCAAGTGGAACGCAATTGGTGCAATCCTTCAGGAATTCCCGGCCGCCCCTGGTGGAAACACTCGCTGTACGGCGCTCGTTATACCTACGCCCATCTCGAGCTGCCCGGCCTCACTGAAGCTGCCGAAGCGGGTGACTGGGCGCGCGCCGCAGAACAGGTGAAGATCCTGGAATCTGCATTAGCGAAAAACAAAGAACTTCTGCAGCATGTGAGAAAAGAACTCGATTCCATTTCCGCCGGAGAGAAGCAGTGAAAGCTTGCTGGGTTCTGATTGTTGCGATCTTGCTTGTACTCTCTTCAATTGCAACTGCGCAGACCAGCCCGCGAGCTCGGGATCTGGGTATCCCTTTTGAAGGAACACCCGGCCCACTAAATTCCATTACAGACGTTGCAGGAGTTGAGGTTGGCTATCGCACTTTGATCAGCGGTGAAGGGAGGCTGCAGGTCGGCGTTGGACCCGTTCGTACTGGCGTCACGGCTATTTTCCCTCGAGGAAAAGCCGCGGTGGATCCGGTATTTGCAGGATGGTTCACCGAGAATGGCAACGGCGAGATGACCGGCACTACGTGGGTCGAGGAATCCGGATTTCTCTACGGGCCCGCAATGATCACGAACACCCACAGCATTGGCGTCGTCCGGGACACAGTGATCCACTGGCAATTAACGCACGGAACTCCGATTCCGCTCGAGGACTGGTGGTCGCTACCGGTTGTTGCAGAAACGTGGGATGGCGAGCTCAACGACATCAATGGCTTTCACGTAGAGCCCGAGGACGCGATCGCCGCGATGCAGGACGCGCATTCGGGGCCAATCGCTGAGGGCAACGTGGGCGGTGGCACCGGAATGGTTTGTTTCGAATTCAAGGGCGGTACAGGCACATCTTCCCGCAAGCTCCCGGAAAATCTTGGCGGCTACACCGTTGGCGTGCTGGTTCAATGCAATTTTGGTGTGCGCCACCTCCTTCGTATCGCTGGAGTGCCCGTGGGCTATGAGATCCCGCTCGATACTCACCGCCCCGATGTCGGCTCCATTATCGTCGTCGTCGCTACAGACGCCCCCTTGTTGCCGCATCAAATGAAGCGGATTGCCCGCCGTGTCACCCTTGGCCTGGGGCGCCTCGGCAGCATCTCCGGCAACGATTCGGGCGATATTTTCATCGCATTCTCGACCGCCAATGCCGGAGCCGCTCTGGTTCAGAAGTCCGCGAGTGTCCAGATGCTGGCCAACGGGCAAATGGACTCTCTCTTTGAGGCCACCGTTCAGGCCACCGAAGAAGCTGTCGTGAATGCGATGATCGCCGCAAAAACTATGACGGGCATCAACGGCCACATGGTTGAAGCGCTGCCGCACGACCGGCTCCGCGAAGTCTTGAAGAAATACAATCGTCTCACTACTGTAAAATGATTTTCGACCCGCTCTTCCGCGATTAGCGTCCTAAAAGGAGACGGCAATGCGAAATTTTCTCTTGGGGGTCGTCGTCACAATCCTCGTCATCTTCGTCGGCGGCTATCTGTACGTGAAGCAGGGCTACCTGGATTTTTCGGCCGACCAAAAGCCGTCCTCGGCGGAGATGCATTTTGCAATGGCCGCCGTGGATGCATCTACCGACCGCCACGCCTCAAATCAGAAAAACCCGCTCCAGCCTACCGATGAGAACATTGTGGCAGGCACGATTCTGTATCGAGATCATTGCGCCGGCTGCCACGGCACTCCTTCGAATCCCGACAGCCAGTTCGGACACTCTTTCAATCCACCAGTCCCTCAGTTTTTCAAAGAAGGTTCCGACATGGCCGATAATCAAGCCTTCTACATCGTTCAGCACGGCATCCGCTGGACCGGTATGCCGGCATGGAACAAGACTCTCAGCGAGAATCAAACTTGGCAAGTCGTCACGTTCCTGAGCCACCTTGAAAAACTGCCGCCCGCCGCCCAGAAGGAACTCGCGCCAACTGAGTCTTCCGCGCCCGCGTCGACTACTCGCTGACCGGGCCTCAGAAAAAAATCAGTGCGCGGTGACTCGCGCACTCCTGCTAGAATTTGACTTCTTTGCAGACGTTGCGCTACGGTCTGATGATCAGCGAATCGCCGTTGCCAAAGGCGCATTTTCGCCCGAATTGACGGATTCAAAACGCGCGTGTAGTGCGGGAGGGCAAGGTCGATGTCTGATGCTGTGGCCGATAAAGTAATTGCAACGCTGGCCTCCGTGAAGCGGATTCCAGTGGACAAGATCGCTCTCGATACCAATCTGCAGGAGCTCGGCATCGATTCCCTCGACGTGTTTACGCTTTTGTTTGAGCTTGAGAACGCCTTCAAAATTTCGATCCCTGACGACGACGTCCGATCGATTCGCACCGTCAACGACATCGTCGAAGGTGTCAAGAAGCTTCTTGCCACCGCCCCTCCGGACACTTCCATGGGCTCGGCCACACCGGCGGCCTGACGGATGGCACCGCGCCGAGTCGTCGTCACGGGGCTTGGAATTATTTCTCCCCTAGGACTTAACCTCGCCGATAACTGGAAGTCGCTGAGCGAAGGCCGTCCGGGCATCGGGCCGATCGAGTCGGTCGACGTCTCGCGCGTCCCGATGAAGCTTCTGAACGCAGCGCAAGTGCGCGGTTTCAATGCCGAGAAACATTTCGAGGCTGGCCGCGACGCCTACCTCGACCGTTTCGCGCAATTCTCTGTGGTGGCCGCGCGCGAGGCGCTACGTGATTCCGGCCTCGAATTGAACGCTGCTCTTCGTGAAAACGGCGCCGTCGTTTGCGGCTCAGCGGTCGGCGGTCAATCGGCAATCGAGATCGGATTTGAGGATCTTTACGTTTCGGGCCGGGGCCGCGTACATCCGCTAACGATCCCTAAGACCATGGCGAATGCAGGCGCGAGTCAGATTTCCATGGATTTGGGATTCACTGGCCCCACGTACACGGTCTCAACCGCATGTTCATCAGCCAACCATGCAATTGGTCAAGCCTTCCGCCTCGTGCGTGACGGCGAAGCCGAGATGGCGGTGACGGGCGGAAGCGAAGCGCCGTTCGTAATCGGAATGCTCAAGGCGTGGGAAGCGATGCGTGTGATTGCGCCAGACACCTGCCGGCCATTCAGCAAGGATCGCAAAGGGATGATTCTAGGCGAGGGCGGCGCGATGATGATCCTCGAGCCGCTCGAAGCCGCGAAGGCGCGTGGCGCAAGAATTTACTGCGAAATCTGCGGCCTGGGCATGAGCTCCGATGCGCACCACCTGACGCAGCCGCTCGTCGAAGGACCCGCGCGCGCCATGCGGGGCGCCCTTAAAGATGCCGGCATGGCACCCGAAGAGGTCGGCTACATCAATGCGCACGGAACCGGAACTCCCGGCAATGATCCGGTGGAAAGCCAGGCCATTCGTGCGGTGTTCGGCGCCCATGCGGATAAGCTCGCGGTCAGCTCGACAAAATCGATGCACGGCCACGCGCTCGGCGCAGCGGGCGCTCTCGAAGCAATTGCCACAATACTCGCCCTGTACCACGGCATCTTACCGCCCACAGCGAATTACAATGAACCCGATCCTGAATGTGATCTTGATTACATCCCGAATCAAGCTCGCGCCCAGAAGGTGGGCGCGGCCCTTTCAAACTCGTTTGCGTTCGGCGGCCTGAACGCAGTGATCGCTTTCCGCTCGATTCCGAAATAGTTCCGGAGCACAAATTCCCCAGCCCATCCGACCGGTTATTGCGGCATCGTCATCACAAGTAGGGATGGAAAATGGGTAGCAACAAGCTCCAAGGTTGCGGCGTCCCTGTCCAACCGCGCGCAAGTTCGTCGGACAGCGTCAAAGCAATCATGATGGCGAGCCAAAAGAATCCGGCAGCGATTACAAGCCTCGTTAATCCCGGGCTGTACTTCACGTGCATGAAGAAAAGCACAACGAGAAGCATTTTGACGACTGCGATGACGAGCGCCGCCACCGTATTCCAGTCGATTACGTGAGTCTTGCCGATCGCAGTTTGCCCCAAGTCGATAAACGCAACTTTCGTGGTAAGGCCCGTAAGAAATAACAGAGAGAGAAAAACAGCCACGTAATTTTTCACCGGTACGATGTGCTCGGACATTAGTGCCCGCCTCCGTAACGCCCGCCGATCAGATAAAGCAGCGGAAAAAGAAAGATCCAGACAATATCGACGAAGTGCCAGTAGAGTCCGCTCACCTCAAGCGGCGCATAATAATCGGAATTGAAACGCCCGCGATAGGCCATCACCGTCAATGTCGCCAGGATGCCCAGGCCGATAACCATATGCAGCGCATGTAGCCCCGTCATGAAAAAATAAAAGCAAAAAAATAGCTCCACGCCCGGCGCGTGTGGACCGCTGTACGTGAAATGCAAACCCGGAACCAGCCCTTCCGTCCAATCGTGAGTCCATTCGAATGCAAACTTGATAAAGAGGAACGCCGCGCCGAGCAGCATCGTCAAACCGAGGAACGTGATAATCGTCGATTTGCTCTTGCCCGTCTGCGCCGCGTTGATTGCCAAGGCCATCGTCAAGCTGCTGCAGATCAGCACTGCTGTGTTGGTTGCTCCGAAAGTGACGTCGAGAAAATGGCTGCCCTGAATGAAGGCTTCCAGATGCAGTGCGCGATACACGATGTACGACATGAAAACGCCGCCGAAGAACATGATTTCGGTCGCCAGGAAGACCCACATGCCGAGGCTTCCGGCATCGTGCTGCTGTTCCTTGGTTTCGAACTGGTGCACCAGGGCCGGCGAATGAGCGGTATGGACCATATCAGCCAAGAGTTTGCCTCGCGCCTGTGTAGTTGTAAGCCTCTTCGGTTACTACGGGGATCTCCTCAAAATTTTCCGTCGGCGGCGGGGAAGGCGTCTCCCACTCCAGCCCACGCGCTCCCCACGGATTGGGCCCGGCTGCCGGCCCGTACCGCATCGACCAGATCAAATAAATCAACGGGATTAAATAGCCGACGCCCAGAATCGAAGCGCCGGCCGAGGACATCACATTGAGCACCTGAAATTCTTCCGGGTACACCGCATAACGCCTCGGCATGCCCAAATATCCCAGCATGAATTGCGGAAAGAACGTGAGGTTGAAACCGACAAACACCACAAGCGCCGCAAAACGCGCCCACGCGTCCGGGTACAGCCTGCCGGTTATCTTCGGCCACCAGAAATGAATCCCGCCGAGGTATCCCATCACCGCGCCGCCCACCATGATGTAGTGAAAGTGCGCGACGATGAAGTAGGTCCCGCTCAAGTGCACATCGGTCGCGAGCGAAGCCAGGAACAACCCGGTCAGCCCGCCCATCGTGAACAGGCCGATAAATCCAAGCGCATAGAGCATCGGCGCTTCGTACGATATCGAACCTTTGTAAAGCGTCGAAGTCCAGTTGAAGACTTTAATTGCCGAAGGGATCGCGACCAAAAAGCTGAGCACGGAAAAGATCAATCCGGCATAGACGGATTGGCCCGTGACGAACATGTGGTGGCCCCAGACCAGAAAGCTGATCACCGCAATCGCCATGCTCGAAAACGCGACGATGCTGTATCCGAAGATCCGCTTCTTCGCGAAGCAGGTTACAAGTTCGCTGATTACGCCCATCGCCGGCAAAATCATGATGTAGACAGCCGGATGCGAATAGAACCAGAAAAGGTGTTGAAACAACAGCGGGTCGCCGCCCACTGCCGGGTCGAAGATGCCCACGTGCAGCAGCCGCTCAAGGCCCACCAGAAACATTGCGATCGCGACTACGGGCGTACCGAGAATGAAGATAACGCTCGTTGCGTACATCGCCCAGATGAAGAGCGGCAGCCGGAACCATGTCATTCCCGGAGCACGCATCTTGTGAATTGTAACGATGAAGTTTAGCCCCGTGAGAATCGACGAAAATCCAGTAATAAAAACACCTAGCGCCGTTGCAATCACATGCGTCTGCGAGTACAAGCTGCTGAAGGGCGTATAGAAGGTCCAGCCGGTATCAACGCCGCCGGAAATGATGGCGTAGAGCGTGAAGATTGCTCCGACGATATATACATACCAGCTCAGTAGATTCAGTTTCGGAAACGCCAGGTCGCGCGCACCGATCATCATCGGCACAAGGAAATTTCCCAGCGTGGCCGGAATCGAAGGCACCAGAAAGAAAAACACCATCACGATCCCGTGAATCGAAAACAGCTTGTTGTATGTCTCCGGTTGTACCAGCGCGCCCTGCGGCTCGATCAAATGAATCCGCATCAGAACCGCCGCTGTCCCGCCGATGAAAAACATAAACGTAATCGAGGCCAGATAAAGTAGCGCGATGCGCTTGTGGTCGGTTGTGAAGAGCCACGATTTGATGCCGTAGCTCGCGTTCAGATAGTTGACGTGCGATCCGACGGGAACTTCGTGGACATCTGCAACAGCCGTACTCATTTCCCTGTCCTTTCCTGCATTCCGAGCGACTTCACGTAAGCGATCAACTGCAGCACCTGCTCTTCATTGATCTGTCCCTGAAATGTCGGCATCACCGGTGGGTAGTTCGGCAGAATCACCGAATTTGGAAACACGATCGCCTGCCGGATCAACGCCTCGTCCACCAAGCGAGTCTCGCCACTCCGCAGCTTTTCCGCCTTCCCGTACAGTCCGACGAGAGATGGCCCTCGGCCGGTGTTGTCAGTCACATGGCATGTGACGCAGCCCAGCTGTGTGAACAGCCGCTCGCCTGCCTGCGCCATCGATTCGTGCGACGCGCCACCGGAAAGCCATGCGGCGTAGTCAGACGGCTCCATCACATACACCCAGCCGATCATCTGCGCGTGTTCCGCGCCACAATACTGGCCGCAGAAGATGTGGTACGTGCCTGTCTTCGTTGCTTGGAACCAAAGCGATGAGTAGCGGCCTGGTAGCACGTCCTTTTTCACACGGAATGCGGGAACGTAGAAATCGTGAATCACGTCTTCGGACGTCATCGTCAGCTTGATTGGAACGCCCACTGGCACGTGCAACTCGTTGATCTCGCGGACACCTTCAGGATGCTGCAGATGCCACATCCATTGCTTGCCGACCACGAAAATTTCGGTCGAGGCATCCGGGGGGCGAGCATTCTGGATGTACAGGCTCGCAGACCAAAAGAACAGGACAACGCAGATGAGCGTGGGAATCCCGGTCCATAGAATTTCGAGCGGAACATTTTTTTCGATTTCCGGCGGCACTTCATCCTCGGATTGCCGCCGGTACTTGATCATGAAGAAGAAAATCGTGGAAAAAATTATCACCGTGAAAAAGAGCGTGATCCCCGTCAGCGTGAAGTGCAGCTTATCCACACCTTCCGCAATCGTCGAGGCTGCTGGCGGGCGAATCGGAATCGGCGCCAATGCGCTGGCGAGGCTGCGCCCTCCGCCGTCAAGAAAGATTCGAGCTATTTCTGCGCTTATCACCCTCGTTGCCCCGGCAATGAATAGTGTTCGCTGCGAGCCAGCAGGAAAATTCCAATTCCAATTGCAAGGATCGTGAAGATGCCAGCCGCCTTCAGCACGCGCGAGATCAGCAGGCTGTATTTTCCGGTCGCCGCATCGTAGTGGTAGCAAAAGAGCAGGATCTGATCGACTGGCGTTCCAATCTTGCCCTCGGATGCTTCCACGAGCCCGAGCCGGAGATCGCGCGTCGCGTACTGAATCCCATACAGGTAGCGCGAAAGTTTTCCTTGGGGCGTGAGTATCATGATCGCGCTGGCGTGCGCGAACTGCTTCGACGCGGGATCGTAGGCATAGCGGAATCCAACTGCATTCGCGAGCCGCTTGATTTGCGGCTCGTCGCCGGTCAAGAAGTGCCAGCCCTGCGTTGCACCGGGGCGGCCATATAAGCCGGTGTACAGAGCCCGTTTTGCCGACGCCAAAGCAGGCCTTTCCGTCGGGTCGATGCTCACCGTCACGACGCTGAATTGCTTCCCGATATCCATCGGAACGTCTTTCAGGCTTCGCTCCATTCCATTCAGTACCTGCGTGCAAAGCATCGGGCAGTTGTAATAGACCAGCGACAGAACCACGGGCTTGTCGCCAAAGAATTGCCCCAGCTTAACGGTCTCACCTGCTTCATCGCGGAATGCGAGATCGAGCGGAACCGAATCATTCAGCTTCTGGTCGATCCCCACATCTTTCAGCAGCTCGGGACGCACATCGATATTCTGAGTTGGATACTGAAACTGTGCCTTGGCGGCCACCCCGAAAAATAGGGAGCCCAGCAAGAGAGCTGCTGCAACGATCGCGCGCTGCATTGAACCAGCTGGGAATGTCGCCGACTTTTGACGAGGTAGTGTCACTTAAACCCTTCCACTATTTCGATTCCGCTGATTCGCTCGGCGGTTGAACCAGATAGCCGCAAGGCCCCGCCGTTCCCATCGCCCGCGGTTCCATTGCTGATCTCATAGGTGTCACGCTTGTCTCATGGGCTACCTGATTCGCAGGCCGCGCAGGCAAGCCCTTCTGTAAGACAATGTCCATGGCGCGGTCCACGGGAATTCGAATCACCCCGTTATGCTGATCCACCCAGCCGTACGTGCTCAATTCCTGCTGCTCCGTCTCGCAGTATCTCTTCAAGTCCGAAGCCGGATGCGGCTGCAAACGCGGTTGCGCGGGCAGTTCGCGGTGATTCTCAAATGGCGAAGCGGGCGGCCCCAGCGACTCGTGCTTCGCAAAAAAATTGTACGTGGGCACCATCGCCAACATCACCGCCACGATCACAATCGCAAGTACCGCACCGAAATGATAAATGCTGCGGACATTCGCATCCGCATGCTCGTATCCTTCCGGCCCGTGCTTCGGGTGACGTTCAGTCGCCATGCTGATGCTCCAACTCTCCTGCGAACCGTGGATCGCGCAACGGCAGCAGCGGCATTTTCTTCAGTTGCCAGAAATACGTCCCGATCCACACGCCACCGATTCCCAGAACCGCCAGAAGGTCCATTGCGTGAAATCTAGGACTCTTCGGATCGAACGCCGGCACAATGAGCCAGTACACGTCCACAACACTGAGGACGATGAGCATTCCGGCAACCAGCGAGAGCCGCGCCAACTTCCGCTTCACGCCGCGCTGCAAGAGGAGCAAGAAAGGCAGCGCGAAATGCAGCACCATCAGAATCACGGCCACCGCTCCCCAGCCTCCGAAAGCTCGCGTCACGTACCAGGGAATCTCTTCTTTCAGATTGCCCGACCAGATAATCAGGAACTGCGCATACGAGAGGTAGGCCCAGAGCATCACGAACGCGAGCATCAAATTGCCCTGGTCGTTGTATTGCGCTGCCTTGGCCGAGCCTCGCAGGGGTTCGTAATCGGCAAGCCTACGCTCCACAAAAATTACGAAAGACATCGACGTGAGCGCAGCAATAATCATGAAAATCATGCCGTAAATTGTCGAAAACCAGTGCACCTCGAGCGACATCACCCAATCAACCGATGCGAACGTCAGCGCCAGTCCCCATAAAATCAGCCCTGGCCCGCTGAGGGCCTCAAACCGCCCTTCAATACTCGGGTCGCCGGTTTCATCCTGTTCCCGCGACCATTTGTTCAGCACGTAAGCCAATCCCACCCAGATCGCGAAGTAAATCACGGCGCGCAATGTGAAAAATCCGGGATTCAGGTATGGGCGCTTGTACTGGATAAGCGGATCGGCCGCGGCGGCAGCAGGCTGATCCCACAAATAGAGCCGGGATAGTCCCAGCAGCACCGGGATAAATAAAATCGCCATCACCAGCAACGTCCT
>Ga0209625_1000364_pt1 | contig 11777 bp, 10 predicted proteins | sample JacPin_JW_Ref_M2_FD_187960 | JGI IMG/M metagenome (GOLD analysis project Ga0209625, IMG submission 187960) | Forest soil microbial communities from Algoma, Ontario, Canada - Jack Pine, Ontario site 1_JW_Ref_M2 (SPAdes) (version 2) | ecosystem: Environmental > Terrestrial > Soil > Boreal...
ACATGTCGCCCACGGCGACCGCCTCATTCAGCAAGCCGCCGGGGTTCCCCCGCATGTCCAGAATAAGGCCGTCCAGCGAGGACGCATTCAAGTGCCTCAGCGCATCTGCAATTTCGTGATCGGTAGTCTCGTTAAACCCCGACAGCCGGATATAGCCAACGCCCGGCTTCAGCATGAAGGTGATATCCACCGAATGCCGCGGGATCTCGTCGCGCGTCACGGTGAAAACCAGCTGTTCCGCGTAACCTTCGCGCGAAACCGTAATCTTGACGATCGTGCCTTTCGGCCCCTTGAGCATGTCCGCTACTTCGCTGGTGGTCAGTCCGTCCGTGGATTTTTCGTCCACCTTGACGATCACGTCGCCCGGCCGGATCCCCGCGTTGTACGCTGGTGCGCCCACGTACGGCGCCATCACTACCGTGTGATTCTCCCGAGGCGCGACCACCATGCCTACGCCGTAGTACTTCCCGCGCTGGTCCTCGCGGAGCAGGGCAAACTGCTTGGCATCGAAGAAACTCGAATGGGGATCTAGCATGCGCAACATGCCAGGTATGGCGCCCTGATAAACGGCCTTATCTACATCGACCGTGTCGGCATAGTTGTTCTGCACTACGTTCAGGACTCGGGTGAAGTCCCGCACGGCCGTTTGATAATCATCCGCCGAAGCGGTCGTGGCTCGCACGTTGGGGCCGTAGACTCCCCCCAATACGGCGGATACCATCAGCACAGCTACAACACCTACAAGTCCGCGGCGCTCTGAATTCATCGTTTCCTCGCGTGACAGCCCAAACACAAATTATACCACACCTTACAAGCCCTAAACTCCGGTTTGACAGCGGCTGACACCCTTTCTATGATGCCCATGGACCCTATAGACGGCTCCCAAACGCGATGTTGAGCATTCCTCACATGATTGTGGTGTTTATCGTGGTTCTGGTCGTTTTCGGGCCACAGAAGCTGCCGGAGCTCGCCCGCGGTCTGGGCAAGCTCATGGCTGAGTTCCGCAAGGCCTCCACGGATTTTAAGAGCGCGTTCGAAGAGGAAATGCGCGACATGGAGCGCCAGGCCCTCCTGGCCGAGCGCAAAAAGGCCGCCGAAGCGGTCGCCGCTTCTGCTGCCGCCGAGCCCAGCCCACCCCTCACGCCTGCCGGGTCCGCTGACGCAGAAACGCCCTCGAGCGAGGTTCATGCAGAAACCCGTACGGCTGAGGAACTAGTGATCTCGCCGGTTGTCGAATCGGTTCCACGCACTTCGGAAGAGCCAGCCGAAACCAAGACCGAAGCGGCGGCGGTCACAAATTCCCAAGAAACTCCCCATGACGACCGTCATCCGGCCTGAATCCGTGCCAGAGCCCGAATCCAATTCGCAGATCACCACGCCAGCGGAAGAGCCCGCCGGAGCGATGACCTTCTTCGAGCACCTCAGCGAACTCCGTAAGCGCATTATCTATTCGCTCTACTCCATTGGCATCGGAGCTTTCATCGGGGTGTACGTTTCGAAGTACGTCATCAACTTCATCATCAAGCCCATCATCAAGGCCCTTACCGAAGCACACCTCAACGCCGAGCTTGTCTATACGCATCCTGCCGGATATCTGAATACCTACATCACTCTCGGCGTTTATATCGGTATCGTTCTTGCTTCGCCCGTCGTTCTTTACCAGGTTTGGCTTTTCGTTGCCCCGGCTCTTTACAAACACGAGCGCAGCGCTATGACTGGATTTGTTTTCTCGACTGTATTTCTGTTCCTCGCAGGGATCGCCTTTGGCTACTTCGTCACATTGCCGTATATCTTGCGATTCCTCGTGAGTTTTCAGGGGCCCATCAGTTCCATCAAGCCAATGATCACCGTCAACGAGTATTTTGACCTGGTACTGCTGGTGCTTCTCGGGCTGGGGCTGGTCTTCGAATTGCCGATCCTGATTTTCTTCCTGTCTCTTTTCGGCATCGTCACACCGAAATTTCTGTGGAAGAATTTCCGCTACGCCATTCTGATCATTGCCATCGTAGCCGCCATCGTGACGCCCACTCCCGACGCCATGACCATGCTCATCTTCATGGCTCCGATGGTCGGACTCTATTTCGTCGGAATCGCGGTCTCCGCCGTTGTGACGCGGCGCCGTGAGCGACGTCTGGCTGCTACCGCGGAGGCGCGTTAAATGATTCTGTTCTCTAGAATAATTCTGCGCACGGCAGCATTTGCGTGCCTCATTTCCACAGGATTCACGGGATGCAAGGCCACTGGGAACGATTCGAACGGGGCCGCGACGCAGCCGCTCCCCAATAGCCCGGCAGCTTCTGCTCCGCCGCAAACCGCCGATGAGGCACCTCCGCCGGAAAAGACCGGAGGCTTCGATGGGAAGCGCGCCCTAGCACACGTCGCCAAGCAGGTCAGCTTCGGCCCGCGCCCTTCCGGCTCGCAGGCCATCGTGCATTTGCAGGACTATTTGCAAACCGAACTAAAAAGCTATGGATGCAACGTGGAAACAGATTCTTTCGGCGCAGACACGCCCGTCGGCCGCCTCCCCATGAAAAACATTCTCGTGAAGATTCCCGGCGAAAAGCCCGGTGTGATTCTGCTCGGCACGCATTACGACACGCTGTTGATGGACAATTTCGTGGGTGCGGATGATGCCGGCTCCTCCACCGCCGTGATGCTGGAGTTAGCTCGCTTGCTCTGCCCTCAAGAGGGGAAATACGCCGTCTGGATCGCCTTCTTCGATGGCGAGGAGGCCATGAAGCACTGGAGCGATACAGACAGCCGTTACGGCAGCCGTCAGATGGCCGCGCGCTTTTCCTCCGGCGGCGACATCAAGAAGATCAAAGCATTTCTGCTGGCGGATATCGTCGGCGGTCGCGAGGCCCGGTTCCCGCGCGAATCCAGTTCCACTCCGGCATTGATCGATCTCGTTTGGAACACCGCAGCCAAGCTAGGGTACTCTGGCCTCTTTTTGAATAGCGCAACGGCCGCCCAAGACGACCACGACTCCTTCCTGAAGCGAGGCGTTCCCTCCGTCGATGTCATCGGAGACTTCGTGAACAACGGCTACTGGCACACTCCGCAGGATTCTCTCGACAAAATCAGCGCGAAAACCCTCGCCATCACCGGCCACGTTTTTCTCGAAAGTGTGAAGCAGCTTCAAGCCAAGTAGTGGAGCGGACCTCTTTCTACGCGGAGGGCAGCAGAGAGGGCCAAGGCATACGTGTTTCTTCTATGTTTCGAACCGCACATCCTTTCCCTTTTGCACCGCCGAGTGTTTCCCGAACTCCTCATCATTCCGGTACGGAAAATCCGAGCGGTAATGGCTCCCCCGGCTCTCTTCGCGCGCCAGTCCCGAGCGCGCGATCAGCAAAGCCAGCGCATGCAAGTTTCGCAGCTCGTGTCCCGCGCGCCCGGGCTTCTCCGGCTTCGGCAGCTCCAGCACTTGCAACTGCTTGATCGCATCCGCCAATTCCTTTCCGCTTCGTAGAATTCCGACCTCGCGCCACATCACGTCTCGAATATTCGTCAGTGTCGCGCAGGCCGGCGATGGTTTTGAATTAGCCTTTGGCGGTTCCTTTTGTGCGGCCGAAGAATTTTCCGGCATCGGTGCAGGGCTGCCAGGCAGCGCGGCGCCGCTGCGCTTACCGGCCGGCGCGTCCTCAATCATCGCTTGCCCCGCGCGCGCCCCAAAAACCAATCCTTCGAGCAGGGAATTGCTCGCCAGACGGTTGGCGCCGTGTACGCCCGTCGCGGCCGTCTCACCCGCGGCATACAGGCCCGCAAGCGAAGTCCGTCCCCATAGATCGGTCTTCACTCCGCCCATCATGTAATGTGCGGCGGGACAAACCGGAGCCATGTCGGTCGCCAGGTCGAGGCCATAGCCCGCGCATGTCTCGTAGATTCGCGGGAACCGCTTCTTCAAAAACTCCTCGGTTTTTTTCGTCATGTCCAAATACACATGCGTGCTTCGAGTACGGTGCATCTCGCTGACGATCGCGCGCGCCACGATGTCCCGCGGTGCCAGTTCTTGCGCTTCGTTGTAGCGCTTCATGAATCGTTCGAGCCCGATATTGCGCAGCACCCCGCCTTCGCCGCGCAGCGCCTCGGAGAGTAGAAAACGCGGCGCGCCCTTGACCGCCAGCGCCGTCGGATGGAATTGCATGAACTCCATGTCAGATAGCACCGCTCCCGCCTCGTAGGCGATGGCCATGCCGTCGCCGGTGGCCACCTCGGGATTTGTCGTCTCCCGGTAGATTTGCCCCAACCCGCCCGTCGCCAGCAGCACCGCTCCCGCCCTCAACTCGTGCTGCGAGCCGTCGGTTTCATCGATAAAGCGCAGCCCCGTGACTCGCCCGCCCTCGACAATCAATTCCGTCGTGAAGGCGTGCGCGCGCAGGTGCAGGTGCGGAATCGTATGCGCCCGCGCGAGCAGCGCCCGGCTGATCTCCCTGCCGGTCGAGTCGCCATGGGCATGCAAGATTCGCGAGCGGCTGTGCGCCGCCTCGCGCGTAAAAGCCAGTTTCGTTCCCGCCCGGTCGAATTCCGTCCCCCACTCGATGAGCTGTGTGATGTACTTCGGACCTTCTTCGACCAGCAGAGCCACGGCCTCGGGGCGGCACAAACCATCTCCTGCATTGATGGTGTCCTGCTCATGCAGTCCGATTTCATCTTCATCGGAGAGGGCCACGGCGATCCCTCCCTGTGCCCAAGCTGTCGCGGAATCGCTCAAATTGGATTTCGCCAGAACCAGGACGGTTCCGGCCTCGCTCAACTCGATCGCCGCGCGCAAGCCCGCGATTCCGCTGCCTACCACGGCGTAATCGGCGCGATAGTTTTTGTGGACGTTCGTCATAGGAGTGGGGGAGTTTGGGGCCCCCGTATGTTACCACGAAGGAATTACGCCTATGACAACGGCGGCCCTGGCATGCGACGCCAGCGGGGCGTGTGTTACATTGAAAATGTCTCGTCCGTGAAAATGAAACGCATTCCCGTGAAATCATCGGCCGGCCGCTACTTCGTTGTTTCGGGCGCAGGAGCGATTCGCCGTGCCGCGCGGGAAATTGCCGCGCTCGGGCGATTTTCAAGTGTGCAGGTTGTTTCCTCGCCCAAAGTCTGGCGCGCCGTGGGAAAATCGGTTCAGCGCGGCTTGCAGCTTTTGAGAGGCAGCTCCATTCATCTCTTCGATGACGCTGAGTCTGCAAAGAATCTCCGCAGCGTGGATCAGATCACCCGCTCCCTGTGCCGCGCAGGTGCCGACCGCCAGTCGCTTGTGGTCGCGGTTGGCGGCGGCGTGGTCGGCGACGTAACCGGTTTTGCCGCTGCTGTCTTCTTGCGCGGAGTAAAGCTCGTGCACATCCCGACGACCCTCGTCTCCCAGGTGGACAGCTCGATCGGCGGCAAGACGGGGGTCAATCTCCCTGAAGGGAAGAACCTGGTCGGATCGTTCTATCCGCCCCAGTTGGTGCTCACCGATCCGGAACTGCTGCGCACGCTCTCCGATCGCGAATTCCGCGGCGGCCTTGCGGAGGTAATCAAGCACGCCATAATCGCGGATGCGGAGATGTTCGCGATTCTCGAGAAAAATATGGACAAGATGCTGCGGCGGGATCGCCAAGCGCTCGGTTTTCTAATCCCGCGCAACGTGGAGATCAAAGCGCGCGTGGTGAGCCGTGACGAACGCGAAGCGGGCCTGCGGGAAATCCTCAATTTTGGCCATACCTTCGCGCATGCCCTCGAGAGCGTGACGAAATACCGCCGCTATCGGCACGGTGAAGCCGTAGCCTGGGGCATGATCGCCGCGGCCTTCCTCGGACACGAACTCGGCTTGACGCGCGCGGACGACGTTTCCCGTATCGTCGCCCTGATTCGCCGCCTGGGACCGCTTCCGTCCTGGCCAGGCGTTCCGGCAACGGCTTTGCTCCGCGCCATGCGCTCCGACAAGAAAACACGCAGCGGAATCCTTCGCTTCGTTCTCTCGCCCCGCATCGGCGAAGCACGGTCGTATGACACTGTTCCTCTTCACGTCGTGGAACGCGTGCTCCATTTCACGCCCCGCCTCATCACCGCGAGTAACAAGCTTTCTTCAAGGCGCCATGGCTGAGGCTGCCGCACCGGTCAAGGGAACCCGGCCCGAAGGCGCCGTTACCGAGGCGGACGCTTCGAAAAAAGTCCGCGAAATGTTTACGCAGATCGCCCCACGCTACGATCTGCTCAACCATCTCTTGTCATTGCAACTCGATCGCCTTTGGCGTGCCCGCGCCGCCCGCCGTCTGCAACCCATTCTCGATCGGCCCGACGCTCTCGTCCTCGATCTCTGCTGCGGAACCGGCGATCTCGCCTTCGCTCTCGCGCGTGCCGGAAAAGCTCGCATCGTCGGCGTGGATTTCGCCCATTCCATGCTGGTCCGCGCAAGAGAGAAAAGCGCCGCCCTGGCGCCGCCACCGAACCACGACTCACCAGCTCCAATGCCTTTTTTTGAAGCCGATGCTCTCCGGCTTCCGTTTGCCGGTGCATCTTTTGATTTGGTGACCAGCGCCTTCGGCTTTCGCAATCTCGCCAACTATGAAGCCGGCCTGCGCGAGATTCAGCGCGTGCTCAAGCCCGGCGGCACCATCGCCATCTTGGAATTCACCGAGCCGCCCGATGGTTTGTTGGCCGATTTTTATCGCTGGTATTTTTGCAAAGTCCTGCCGAGGATTGGCGGGCTTATTTCTGGAGATCGATCCGCCTATACCTATCTGCCAAAATCTGTTGCGCGATTCTTCCGTCCCCCTGAACTCGCTGCACTCATGAGCGCCGCCGGCTACCAGTCCGTGGATTATCGCGCTTGGACCCTCGGCACCGTCGCCCTGCACACGGCCTTGCGCGCAAAATAATTTGTAGGCAGGGCTCCAGCCCGCCGGCTCGCTGTCCAAATCTTCCTAAGGAGGGTCGTGAAAGCTAGAAACTCAAGCGCGCTTGCCACCGGGTTAAAATCCCTTCTCACTTTCAACTTTCAACTTTCGACCTCTTCCCGCAAGTCCCCAGTCACGATTCACCAGTCACTCCTCCAAGCCCGCACCCCGCAGCTTCGCAAGCAGCGTCTTCGGCGAAACACCCAGCTTTTCCGCCGCTCGCGTCTTGTTCCATTTGCACTCGCGCATTGTGTTTTCCAGCAAAGCTTTTTCCACATGACTCGCGGCGCGCCCGGTGACTTCCTCGAGCGAGCCTTCCCAGCTGAAATTTTCGGCCAGCATTCCCGCCGGTAGCCGCTCTGCATCCGGCTTCGACGCAGGTAACTGCAAGCTCTCGGCGCGAATGCTCAACCCATCCGCCAGGATCACCGCGCGCTCCAGCGTATTCTGCAATTCGCGCACGTTTCCCCGCCAGCCGTAGTGCAACAGCCGGTCGCGCGCCTCGGCCGATAATTCCAACCCGGGCTTGCCAAATTCGCGGCTGAATTTCTCCAGGAAGTGGTCCGCCAGCAGCAGGACGTCGTTCCCCCGTTCGCGCAAGGGCGGAATCGTCATCGGAACCGCCGAAATTCGAAAATACAAGTCTTCGCGAAACAATTTTTCTTCCGCCAGTTTCCGCAAATCGCGATTCGTGGCCACCACGATTCGAACGTCCACATCGATCGATTGCGTCCCGCCCACTCTTTCGAATCGCCGCTCTTCCAGCACGCGCAGCAGCTTTGCCTGGATTGCCAGCGGCAACTCGCCAATTTCATCCAGAAAAAGCGTTCCGCGGTGTGCCAGGTCCATCTTCCCGATCTTGCGCGCCCCCGCCCCGGTGAACGCTCCTCGTTCGTGCCCGAAGAGTTCGTTCTCCACCAACCCCTCCGGAATAGCCGCGCAGTTCAGCGCCACAAACGGCTGCTCCCGCCTCGGCGACAGGTGATGGATGGCCAGCGCGAACAGTTCTTTTCCCGTCCCGCTCTCGCCCAGCAGCAGGCAAGTCGAATCCGTCGCCGCCACCTTCTGGATTTGTTGGCTCACTTCCCGGATTGAGGCATGTTCCCCCACGATCCGTGGAAATCCATAACGCGTGGAGTATTCTTCACGCAGCAGCAGATTCTCCCGCAGTAATTCCTGCTGCCGCGCCGCCCTCTGCACCAGCAGCTTCAAATGCTCCAGGTCCACAGGCTTTTGCAGAAAATCAAACGCGCCTTCCTTCATCGCGGCTACGGCTTCTTCCACGGATCCATATGCCGTCAGCAGCAGCACCGGTATCGCTGCATCCGCCTGCTTGGTCTCGCGCAGCACGTCCAGCCCCGAGGCCCCCGGCATCTTCAAATCCGTGATCACCATTAGGTATCTTCGCGCGCGCACTTTCTGAATCGCCGCGGCGCCGTCTGGCGCTTCGTCCACCGCATAACCTGCGCGCTCTAGTGCCTTGCGCAGCATGGTGCGCAGTTCGGTCTTGTCTTCTACAAGGAGGAGAGGTTCCATCTCTTTCGTTTCTACCACGAATCCTGCTGCCGTCACGGGACAACCGGAGACACGTGTGCAGAGAAGGGAAGCAGCAACAAGCGCCTACTGAACCATGCGTCGAGGACCAGGTGAATTGAAAGGGGTCCGTAAATCAGGCGAAGGATTCCCAGCTCGCAGACGGCCTCCCAAGGAATCTATCTGATGCAGAGGCTTGCTTCTCCGATGCCGGAAGGTGAGCGCTCTCTCGGCTCAATCGGAGCTGAACTTCGACTTTCGCGGCGGCCAAAAACTCTTTTACTCACCTTCAAAACCAATAATTGATCATTGACAACTTCCTCAGCGCGCCCATCCCGGATCGCCGCCCGACTTTCTCAGTTGATCTTCGAGGTCGTCCAGCCCCTGCCTCAGTTGATCCAGTTCCTTTTTCTTTGCGTCGATCTTTGCCTGCTTGTCGTTGATGTCCGCGCGCGAATTCTGTTGCGTCATCGCCTTCTGTGGGTCAGGGTAGTATTCCAATTGCGCTTTTTCCAGCTCGCGTCCCAAAATGTCGAGTTCCTTAATGAGCTTTGCAATCTTGTCGCGTTGGGCCTGAAACCGCCGCCTCCACGCTGCCTGGCCATTCGGATCTTCGGTCTTGGTCGTGTCTCCGGTTTTGGCGGAGTCTCCCGCCGCTTGCACCGCCGTCACGGCAGCAGTTCCGTCGGCTTTGCCGGGGGCCGAGCCACCCGCTGCAGCAGGCTCTGGCGCGCTCTTCTTCACATCATCGTCCGTATAAATCTTTTTAGGCTTCGGCGTGTCCTTTTTCTTTTCACGCGCTTTTCTTGCGGCATCCGCCACAGGATCGCCCGTCTGTTGCTCGGAAGAACCCTGCTGCCGCGCGGCTGCCAAAAGCCCCGGCACGCACAGAGCCGCAAAAATCATGGAAGCCTTGATCCAAAATCTCACTCGCATATGGTCCTACTTTCCCGGAGGAACTCGAAGACCTCGGCAATCTCTTAGATGCTTGCCTGCTTTGATTCTACCGCTTCCGTCACGCTGCGCGGCATGGGTAGCGTAACTATAAACTCCGCCCCTCCTTCGACCCGGTTCCGCACTTCCACTTGCCCGCCATGTTGCACGATGATCTTCTGCACCACGGCCAGTCCGAGCCCTGTGCCCTTTGCTTTCGTCGTAAAAAACGGCCGGAACAGCTTCGAGAATGCGTCCACCGGAATCCCGGGGCCGTTATCCGCAACGCTGACCCGCTGGAACCCCATCTCTTCGCCATCAACGATGTCTCCGCGAACAACCACCCGCCCTCCGCCTGCCGTCAGCGCGCACGCTTCCGCCGCGTTCCGCGCCAGATTCAGCAGCGCTTGCCTCAGCAGCCCTTCGTCTCCGCCCGCGTCTCCGAATTTCCCTTCGCATCGAATCTTAACTTGCGGCAGGGCCTCTCCTACTTCCGAAACCACACGCTCGACCACTGTTTGCAGCGCCACCCTCTCATCGGGGATTTCCAGCGGCCGCGCATACTTCAAGAACTCCGTCACCACGTGCGTGATGTTCCGCGTCTGCTCCAGGATGCGTTCGGCGTAGTCCAAAGCCTCATCTTCGGAAGACTCCGACCGGATCATCTGCGCGTAACCCGAGATCGTCGCCAGCGCGTTCTTGAACTCGTGCGCGATTCCCGCGGACAATTCCCCCAGCGCCGCCAGGTTTTCCTTCAGTTGCATCCGTTGCTGTAGCGCGGCAAGCTCCGTCAAATCCGTCAACAGGCAGATTGCACCGCTGATCTTCTCTTTACCGCGTCGTATCGGCGAGATCGTCACTCCCAGTCGCCGCGTGTCTCCTGCGGGCGGGATATGCTCCACCTCTTCGCGCCGGAAAATTCTCCCGCTCGAAAGGCACTCCGCAATTAGCTTGGTCATCTCCGACGATGCTCCCAGCGCCTCGCTGTAGCGCCGGAATCCCAGTCCGCGAATTCCCAGCGCCTGCTCCGCCGCCGGATTCGAACTGGAGATAATTCCCGTGGCATTCACTACCAGCAGCCCCGCCGGCATGTTCCTGGTGACTTCTTCGCTTAGCCGCTCCGTCTGTTCCGCGCGCTCCCTTTCGATGCGGTGCAGCCGTTCCAGTTCTTTTTCCTGTTCGCGCAGTTGCTGAATCACGCCTTGCATCGACGCGGCCATGAACGCCGAAGGATTTTCGGTGCTCGGCGCGCTCGTTTTGAACTCCTCTTTCTGCGCCTCCCGCGTGCTCTGAAAAAACTTCCGCATCAGATACACCACTACCCCCGTGACCACCAGGAACCCAACCCCCAGTCCCGCGGCAATCATCCAAAGGTGCTGCGTGTTATTTCCAGCTTGAAGCGTTGCCATCATCGTTACTGTCTTCCGGCTCCTTCCCCTCTTCCTCTGTGACCCTCTGTATTCTCTGTGCCCTCTGTGTTGAATCTCTTCCTTTTCAGCCCACGATTCTGGTATCGCCCGGCTATGTGACGATCCCTCGCAGGCTAGGCCAATAACCCGCAATCACCGGTCCCCCATACACGATCGCCAGCGCCCCAATTCCCAGAAATGTCCCCAGCGGCAACTGGTATCGCCTCGCAATCGCCCATCGCAATTGACGCTCCGTCCCCAGTCCCAGGCGGCTCGCGCGCTTCGCCACTCCGCTCCTCCAGCCCCCGAGGTACAACGCCACGATCAGGCCACTCCCGATCACGCTTCCCAGAAGGCTCCCTACCAGAAGTGTCAGAAACGTCCCGCGCAATCCGAGAAACGCCCCGATCATAGCCATCATTTTCACGTCGCCCATTCCCATGCCCTCGTGGCCCCGCACCGCTTTGTACCCCGCTGCCAGGCCCCACAATAAAAAGCTTCCGAAAGCCGCGCCAAGGATTCCGTCCAGAATTCCAGCCGCGGATCCCGGTAATCGCACTTTCAGGAATCGCCACGCGAAAAACCCCGCCAGACCATGGTCCGGCGGCACAAACGCAGAAAACAGCAGTCCCACCGCAAAGCCCGGCCAGTTGACCACGTCCGGCAGCAGCCGCACCCGCAAATCCGTCACCGTCAGGATTAGGATCAAGCACGTAAAAAACAGCCACTTCACCGTCGTCTGCGTGATGCCGAACTCCAGAAACGCGGCCACGAAAAGCAATCCCGTCGCCAGCTCAATCAGCGGATACATCGGTGAAATCGCCAACCCGCAAGCTCGGCACTTCCCGCGCAACCACAGCCACGCAAATACCGGCACGTTGTCATAAGGCTTGATGGGCGTCATGCACCGCGGGCAGCGCGACCCCGGCGTAACAATCGAGATCTCCTCCGGAATCCGCGTGATGCAAACATTCAGGAAGCTCCCCACGATGATCCCAAATAGAAAGAAGAAGACGGCGATGATGAC
>Ga0209625_1000365_pt1 | contig 11751 bp, 8 predicted proteins | sample JacPin_JW_Ref_M2_FD_187960 | JGI IMG/M metagenome (GOLD analysis project Ga0209625, IMG submission 187960) | Forest soil microbial communities from Algoma, Ontario, Canada - Jack Pine, Ontario site 1_JW_Ref_M2 (SPAdes) (version 2) | ecosystem: Environmental > Terrestrial > Soil > Boreal...
ACAAGCGCGCGGCAAGACAAAGGCTCGGACTGATTATTTGTTTTTGAGTTGAGATTCCATTTATGACCCTGCGCGAACGACTGGAATGGGTAAGCAGGATGTCGCTGCTGGTTTTTATTCTGGCTTCGGCGGCATTTCTAAGCGCAATTACGGCCATGCGGGTGGCCATTCACGGGCGCGAAGTGACCATGCCGAATCTTGTGGGGAAAAACGTTACGGAGGCCAGCCACCTTTTGCGGTCGCGCGGTTTGATTTTGCGCGTGGCGGACCGCGTGTATAGCGATTTGCCGACGAACGTGGTGGTGCGGCAAACGCCTACGGCAGGATTGCTGATGAAGGTGTCGCAGCAGGCGCACGTGGTGCTGAGCCTGGGACAACGGCAACTGAGCATACCGAGGCTGGAAGGGACCACGCTTAGAGTTTCTCGTATCGAGATGCTGCGCGAAGGACTGCAAATCGGAGAAGTGTCAAATATTACGTTGCCTAAGGTTCCGGCGGACACGGTGGTGATTCAGAATCCTAAGCCGGGAACCGGGGCGGCTACGCCGCGCGTAGATGTGTTGGTGTCGCAAGGGGACCGCGATAAGGCATACGTGATGCCGCACCTGGTGGGGCTGAATGAAACTGATGCGCAACATCGGCTGGATATTGCGGGGCTGCGGCGCAAGGTGAACTATGTGACGGCTCCGCAATGGCCGCATGGCGCGGTGGTGGATCAGACGCCGTTGGCAGGGTCGCGGATTGCGGCTTCTGCGCCGGTGGAGTTGACGATTGCGTTGTAGGACGGGTGTGGTGGTAACACCCGGGAGTCTCACGTAACCCCAAGACCTTCGCTAAAAAATCGAAACTCAATAAAATGATTTTCTACTGCTCGAGCCGTAAGTAACGGAATTGGAGCTTGTGGTTATGGATTGCGGTGGTTCCACGTTAAAAGACCCACCTGCCACGGCAGGTAAACCCTCCAAAAGCCGAGGGTGGGGCACCCTCCGACTGAATAGACTACCCGGCATATTGAATTAGCGCTTCGTTGGAAATTTTTCGCAGGAATACTACAGAAAGACTAAGAATAAAGAAGATATGAGGGCAACCCAGGAGCGTGGAGGGGGTTCTCAATAACGGGATTTACTGGCCGGAAGGGTAAAGATGAGTGGGGACTGGCCTTTCGTTCAGGTTATAATTCGTGGGTGTAATTCCTGAGTTCGGAGTTTGGAGCGGCTCTCCCCAGCGGCCGCGGCAGGATTCGAAGGAATTCAACAACTAGAGAGGTGATGTTTGCTACGTACTCCGCCGTATGCAACTAGCAATCGGATCGCGGTCCTGTTGATGATAGCGATTTTCCTCGTGGGAGCGACACAGTCCAGCGCGCAGATCCTGCACAAGAAGAAGAAGGTTGATAAGTCCACTAACGCGGACAACAATGCCCAGCCGGATAAAGTTTTATACGACCGCGCTGCGGAAGACATCAAGCATGGCAAGCACGAAGTTGGACGGCTAAACCTGCAGACGCTTATCAACACTTATCCTGACAGCGAATATCTGGCCAAAGCGAAACTGTTGATTGCCGACTCTTATTATAAGGAGGGCGGCACGGCCAACATGACGCAGGCGATTTCGGGCTACAAAGATTTCATCGTGTTCTTCCCTTTCCTGCCGGAGGCGTCTTACGCGCAACTGCAAGTGGCCATGGGTCACTTCAAACAAATGGAGAAACCGGACCGGGATCGCACGGAGGCGAAAGAAGCGGAGAGCGAATTTCAGACGTTCCTGCAGAAATATCCGAAGGATCCGCTGGCGGATAAAGCGATGCAGCATTTGAGGGAAGTGCAAGAGGTGATCGCCGAGGGAGATTACCGGGTTGCGTATTACTACTACACGAAAGGCGACAAGCGCGCAGCGGCGGCGCGTCTGATTGGGATTACCAATCGTTATCCGCTGTACAGCAGAGCGGATCGCGCGCTATGGATGTTGGGGGACATTTTCGATAAGGCGGAGAAAAAAGAGGTCGCGGCACTTTATTACGGACGAATTGTGAGGAATTACCCGCTCTCCAGTGAAGCGCCTTCGGCTAAGACGCGGCTGGTGGCGATGAAAGTGCCGGTGCCGCAGCCCGATCCGAAAGCTCATGCGCGGATGGTGGCGGACCAGAATGCTCCGCGGCCGCATACTAGCCTGGTGAAGAGACCGATGGGAGTTCTGCATTCTGGGCCGACCGGTGAAATGAGGGCTGCGGCTCGAGTAGGAGAGCCGAATCTTGAGCCGGAAGCGGACACCACGTCGGCAACGGATGTGCTTACGGGAGGCAACTCGTCGCGTATTGTTGTGGGTGGCGGAGGTGGCGGAGGAGCAACGACTGGGCCCACTGGGAATACGACGGGGATTGTGGCCACGGTGACGCCGGGTGGGCCGAAGACGGAAGAAAACGGCAGCGCGGAAGGCGCTACGCCGGCTGAGGGCACTGTTCCGGCGGCCACTGCGCCGGAAAATAACGCGCCTGGAACTGCGGCGCAGCCGGAGTCGGGTTCGGCAACGCCGGGAGAATCGACGTCGGCCGCACCCGCGACTGCTAACACTGGAGATGCCGCAGTGGCCACCGGAACCGATGCGAGCGGCACAACCGCTTCTGGAACGGCGAACACTACGGACGCTTCAGGAACAGCGAACACGACGGATGCATCCAAGACGGATGCGGGTAAGACCGATGCGGCGCAGACCGATTCAGGAAATCAAGGCGACAATACAAAAGAATCGACCAGCAAAAAGAAGAAAGGCGTGCGCAAATTAGTGCCGTGGTAGAACCGTAGCAGTGACCCTGGCAATCAGGGGAACAGGCGTGGCCTTTTTGGGCCACGCCTTTTTTTTGCCATGCAGCGTCGCAGGAGCTGGCCATTGGTGCAGGTGACGCGGCGTATTCACTTGGGACACAGGGAAACCGTTGATGCGTTGACGACCACGGTGGGGGATGCTCAAATACGTGAGAATCGAGCAAAACCCCGGCTACCGGTGCTTGGGACGGCAAGTAGATTTCGCGGAGGATGTAGGTGGCCAAGATTCTGGTTGCGGACGACAACAGCAACATCCAGCGGATGGTGGGGCTGGCCCTGAAGGATCAGGGTATTGATGTTGTCGCGGTAGGCAACGGCGAAGCCGCGGTGCGAAAAATTTCGGAGATACGGCCCGATTTAGTGTTGGCGGACGTATTCATGCCGGTGCGCAACGGCTATGAAGTTTGCCAGTATGTCAAAGAAGATCCCTCACTGAAGCACATCCCAGTAATTCTGTTGGTCGGCGCATTTGATCCTCTGGATGAGCAGGAAGCACAACGTGTGGGTGCCGACGGAGTATTGAAAAAGCCCTTTGTTCCACCGGATCCGTTGATTGTGATGGTGAAGGCGGCGCTTCAGAAAGCGGGAGTTTCTCTGGGTTCGGGAGGCAGGGAGAAAAGTCCTGCAGCTACTCCGCGCAAATCTGCGGATGTTTTGCCGTTTACGGCGTCTCCGTTAGCTGGTCTGGTGCCGCCGCCAGCGGAGCTCGCGGGTTCTCCGCTGGGAGGGTTGTCATTCAGCAGGCCATCACCTCCAGAAATGGTGGTCACAAGCAATGAGAGCTTTGTGGATGCACCGGCGGCTCCGGAACCGGTAAGGATCGATGCGGGGGAACAGACGATGGCGTTCGGGGACTTGCTGGGCCCAACAACCGTCGAAGAGACTGAATTCGTTTCGAGCTATGAACCGGAGAAGAACGGCGCCGGCTGGTCTGAATTGGACGAACCGAACGAAGTGCCTGAAGAAGAGGAAGAAGAAGCGAGCAAATCAGCACCTTCCTGGAGGCGCGAAGAGGGTACGACTGCTTCTGGTGGAGAAGACGAAAGCAGGCCGGTGCAAAATTGGCGCGACCTGCCGATGATGCATACGACGGGAAGGAAGAGCGCACGAGAGACGTGGGAAGAAACCGAAGACAAGGGCGGGTTTGTCACGGCGGCAGAAGTGCCGGGGGAACTGGGCGCGTTTGGTACGGAAATCAGCGCGCTTGAGGGCGAATCGCTAAATGCCAAGACGCAGGAAGCGAACGTAGCTGAAACACCTGTGGAAGAAGCGCCTCAAACGGGATTTTTAGAACAGACGGAGACATTTTCCAGTGATGAGAGTGCTGTGGCGCTGGCGGAAGAGACTGAATTTTCGACGGCGGAGTCGGCAGACCAGCGGGCTACGGGGAATGCGAGTACGGTCGGCGAAGTTGCGAACGAGGTAGTAAGCGAACCGTTGCCAGAGATTGCACACCTGGAAGAGGCTGCACGGAGGCAAGAAGTTGCGCGCCAGGATGCAGCAGCACGGCAAGAAGAGATTGATCGACAGGAAGAGATTGCGCTGCAAGAAGAGGTTGCGCGGCAGGAAGAGATTGCACGGCAGGAAGAAGCTGCGCGACAGGCAGAAATTGCGCAACAGGAAGAGATTGCGCGACAGGCAGAAGTTGCGCGGCAGGCAGAAGCTGCTCAACAAAAACAGAGACAGGCAGAGCCTGAGCCTGAGCCGGTTAATAGTTGGTTTTCGCGCCCGGCGAGCCCGTGGGACAGCGACGCAAAGAGGTCCAATCCATGGGCGGCGGCTTTGGAGTCAAAGCCAGGAACCGCTGAGGGGGAGACTGCTCGGACGGCAACGATTAGTGGATCGGCTTCGTCACAGGGCGGCGGCAACACTTCCTCGGACGCGCTGGCCACGGTGATTTCGGATTTGTCGGCTGCGGAGGTCAGTTCGACGCAACCGACGGCGGCGCAAGCGGAAGTGGATGCGATGGTGGCCAAGGTGTTGTCAAAATTCAGTCCAGAAGTTTTGCAAGCGGTAACGCGAGAACTCTTGAAGCCGGTAATAGCCGCGCTCGTTGAAGACGAACTAAAATCCAAGAAGTAAGTTTCTTCCCTGCCAGTCTTCCAAAATATTTTTATTCGAATTAATTTCAGCGGCGCTGGGGTGCAGTGAATGTGGGGCATAATTGACGTCGCCGCTTTGTCCCTCGTATAGTCGAAGACTATTCTCGAAAAGAAGTCGTCGGTGAAGTTTGAATGGCAGATGGTGCCAAGTATTCGTGGAGAAATGTGCGTTAATGGCTCGCGAAATTCCTAAAGGTTACCAACCGCAAGAAATTGAACCGAAGTGGGCCGAGTATTGGGTAGCGGAGGCGCTATTCTGCGCTAATCCGGATTCACCGCCACCTGTTTTTTCCATCGTGATTCCACCGCCCAATGTGACCGGATCACTGCACATCGGGCACATGCTGGAGCATACCGAGATAGATATTCTGACGCGTTGGCATCGCATGCGCGGATACAACACATTGTATTTGCCAGGCACTGATCACGCCGGCATTGCGACGCAGCGGGCGGTGGTGCGGCAACTGGCGGAGGAAGGGATAGATTACCGCGAACTGGGACGGGAAGAATTTGAGAAGCGGGTGTGGAAGTGGAAGGAAGAAAGCGGCGACACCATTACGGAGCAGATGAAGCAGATCGGAGAAAGCTGCGACTGGTCGAGGGAGAAGTTCACGCTATCGCCAGAGATGTCTCGCGTGGTGCGCGAAGCATTTGTGCGCTTGTACGAAGAGAAGCTGATTTATCGCGCGCATTATCTGACCAATTGGTGTCCTGTGTGTTTAACGGTTTTGAGCGATCTGGAAGTGGTGCATGAAGAGCGCCAGGGACACTTGTGGCACATCAAGTACCCGGTGGTCGGTGCAGATGGGACCGGGACCGGTCCCGGCGGGCATGCAGCGAAATTCCTGGTGGTGGCGACGACGCGGCCGGAAACCATGCTGGGGGATACGGCGGTCGCGGTGCATCCCGAAGATGAACGATATAAGGATTTGATCGGGAAACACGTGGTGCTGCCGTTGATGAATCGGTTGATTCCGATCATCGCGGACGAGATGGTGGATCGCGAGTTCGGTACGGGCGCTGTGAAAATAACGCCGGCGCACGATCCCAACGATTTTGAAGTTGGACAGCGGCATCACCTGGCGGAAATCAATGTAATGACGGACGACGGAAAAATGAACGCGGCGGCGGGCGCGTACGAGGGGATGGACCGCTTCCAAGCGCGAAAGAAGATCGTGGAGGATTTAAAGACGCAGGGATTACTCGGAAAAGTTACCGAGCATACGCACGCGGTGGGATTGTGCGAGCGGAGCAAGACGATCGTGGAGCCGCGGGCGTCGACGCAATGGTTTTGCAAAATGAAGCCACTGGCGGAACCGGCGATTGTGGCGGTGGAGCACGGCGAAACTCGCATCGTGCCGGAGAATCGGCGAGAAGAATATTTTAACTGGATGCGTAATATTCGCGATTGGACGTTATCGCGGCAACTGTGGTGGGGCCACCGGATTCCGGCGTGGTACTGTGAGGAATTCGGGCACGTCACGGTGGCGCGCGAGACGCCAATGAAGTGCGGAACTTGCGGATCAGGACAATTGAGGCAGGATCCGGACGTGCTGGATACCTGGTTTAGCTCCGGGCTATGGCCGTTTTCGACGCTGGGCTGGCCTGAAGAGACGAAAGACTTCCAGACGTATTATCCGACGACTTTGCTGATCACCGGATACGACATTTTATTTTTCTGGGTCGCGCGAATGATCATGCTGGGGATACACTTCACCGGACAGGTTCCCTTTCGCGCGGTGTATTTGCACTCGCTGGTGCGCACCGGCAGCGGCGAGAAAATGTCCAAGTCCAAAGGAACGGGACTTGATCCGGTATTGCTGAATCAGCAGTACGGGACGGACGCGATGCGATTTTGCCTGGCATCCATGGCCGCGCCTGGGACGGACATTGTGCTGTCGGATGACCGACTGGCTGGGGCTCGCAATTTTGCCAACAAGATATGGAATGCGGCGCGGTTTCTGTTTGTAAATCTGGAAAAATTTGAGCAGGGCGGGGCTGCTACATTACAGGAATTGGCGGACCCTGAAATTCGGGCGAATGCTCCTTGTGCACTTGATGACGCTATACCGCTGCGGGACGCCTGGATTTTCGCGCGACTTGCGGCGACGATCGAGCAAATGAATGATGCGCTCGCGAATTACCGGTTTCACGAAGCGGCGCAAGGCGTGTACCAATTTTTCTGGGGGGATTTTTGCGATTGGTACATCGAGTGGGTGAAGCCCGATCTGCAAAGCGGCGACAAGCACCGTGCGATTGTGGCGTGGCGCAATTTATTTGCGGTATTTGAGGCGGCGCTGCGGTTGTTGCATCCGTTTATGCCGTTTTTGACGGAGGAACTGTGGCATCAATTTCCGCAACGAGCCGGGGCGAAATCGATAGCGCTGGAACGTTTTCCGGAAGTGCGGAACAGTTGGCGCAATGATGCGGCGCTGGAAGAATTTGGACTGCTGCAGGAAATCATCACAGCGGTGCGCAACATTCGCGCGGAGATGAAGCTGGACCCCAAGAAGAAGGTGGCCGCGGAACTTTCGGTGGCGGATGAAGCGAGACGCGGGTCGGTAGAATCGAATCGCGATGGCATTGTACGGTTAGGAATACTGACGGATTTGAAGATTACTGGCGGACGGCTTGAGCAGAGCGGCGGCGGCGCGGTGCGCTCGAGCGCGAAATTTGACTTACGCATTGCGTACACAGAAACGGTGGACGCTGCCGCGGAGTGCGCAAAAATCACGAAGGAGCTGGAAGGGCTGCGCAAAGCCATTGGATCGAAAGAAAAACAACTTGGCGACGAAACATTTCTCAGCCGCGCGCCGGAAAAGATTATTCGAGGATTGGAAGCGACGCTCGCGACGCAGCGCATCGAAATGCAAAAACTGACAGAGCGTTTTGAGCAACTGGATTGTTAGTTGACGATGGAACAGCCGCAGATTGCGCGCGGTTGCTTGAGTCAGGACACCTCTAATGGCAGTCCGTGTTAAACCTGCTGGAAACATTGCTGGGAGTACGGAGCGGCAGGTGGCTGCACTGCTAACGCTGCTGGCGGAGAATGGAACGATCGTTATCAGCGGAGCAAGAATCGCGCGGGAAATCGGTGTATCACGTTCGACGGTGTTCCGGTGGGTTACGCGGTTGCGCGAACTGGGCGTAAAGGTGAAGGGACGCGCGGCCACGGGATATTTTCTGGAGCAAGTGCCGGACATTTTGACCGCAGACATGCTGCGACAGAGACTGCGCGGCAGTTTATTTGGAAAGCGGATTTACCATTTTTTTAAGACGGATTCGACCAATCGAGTGGCGCTGGAGCTCGGACACGCCGGTGAGCCGGAGGGCGCGGTGGTGCTGGCGGAAGAGCAAACGGCCGGGCGGGGCCGCGCAGGACACACCTGGCATTCCGAGCGGGCCACGGGAATTTACGCGACGCTACTGCTGCGGCCGCGACTGGCTCCGGTGCAAGCGCCACTGCTAACCATGATGGCGGGGTTGTCGGCGCACGCTGCGGTACAAGCGGTGACGGGCCTAAACGTAGATTTGAAATGGCCCAATGACTTGCTTATCAGCGGGAAAAAAGTGGGCGGGATTTTGACGGAAATGCATGCGGAACCGACGCAGGTGCGATTCGTGATTGTGGGAATTGGGATCAACGTGAATCAGGAGAAATTTCCAGCGGATCTGAGCGGCAAGACCACTTCTCTGCGAACGGAGACTAGCCGGACGCAATCGCGGCTGGAAGTGCTGGTGCAATTCCTGCGACAATTTGAGCGCGATTACCAGGAGTTGCTGCGCGAAGGCGCAACGAGTGTGGTGAAACGGTTCGAAGCGACTTCCAGTTATGCACGAGGCAAACGCGTGCGGGTAACGAACGGCAGAGAAAGTTTCACGGGCGTAACGGCGGGATTAGAAGAGGAAGGTTTGCTGCGGGTGAAGCGCGATACGGGGGAGACCACGGCGGTGATTGCGGGCGACGTCACGGAGATTCGGTAAAAAAAAATGCTGAAGAACGGGAAAACATGCTCCTGACCATCGACGTTGGAAATACAAACACGGTTCTTGGAGTTTTTCGCGACGCGGAACTGGTTGCCAATTGGCGGCTGAGCACGGCGCGGGAGCAAACGGTTGATGAATATGGGGTGTTGACGAGGAATTTATTCACGCTGGCGGGGCTGGACCGGGACGCAATTACCGGAGTGATGATCAGCTCGGTGGTGCCGCCTGTGAATTGGACGCTGAGCGAGATGGCGCGGATTTATTTCGGGAAGAAGGCGCTATTCGTGGAACCCGGCGTAAAAACCGGGATGGCGGTGCTGGTTGATAATCCGCTGGAAGTGGGCGCGGACAGAATTGTGAATGGGGTAGCGGCATTTCATGAGTACGGCCCGTGCATTGTGGTGGATTTTGGGACGGCTATTACGTTTGACGTAATTTCCGCGCGCGGTGAATATCTGGGTGGCGCCATTGCTCCGGGCATTGGGATTTCGTCGGAAGCATTGTTCGCGCGAGCGGCGAGACTTTCGCGCGTCGAAATTAAAGATCCGGGAAAAGTCATCGGGACAAATACGGTGAGCCACATGCAGTCGGGCTTGTATTACGGATTCGTGGACCTGGTGGATGGCATGCTGAAACGCATGAAGGATGAGCTGGGCAACGAAGTTACGGTGGTGGCCACTGGCGGGCATGCAAAACTGGTGGCGCGAGGTTCCAAACATATTCAGCACACGGACGAATTTTTGACGCTGACGGGGCTGCGGCTGATCTGGGAAAAGAATCAAGGTGCGGAGCCGGGCAAGACGGGGCGGGTTCGTGAAGCGAGTGCTGGCGTCGTAGAGAAAAAAGACCTGCGATAATCGCTGCAGAATTTTACAGCTGTTGGGCTACTCCCTTTTGTCAATCACACATGGACGGCTGGAACTATTTCAACTACTTCACGGAAATCGAAGAATATTTCTGGAAGAAGCGTGGCGCGCATCTGCTGGTGTCACCGCTGGACTGGGCGATCATGGAAACCTGGCAGAAAGCGGGAATTCCGTTGGATGCGGCTTTAAAAGGGATTGATCGCGCGTTCGAGAGTTATCAAAGGTCGAGGCGGGGCGGGTTGGGCAAACCCCTGAAGAGCCTGGCTTACTGCACAGACGCGGTGCTGGAAGCGGCGGAGGAACAGAAGGAGGCGGCGGCAGGAAGCGGAATTAATGCCACTGGTGCTGCGCGGACGGCGCGAGCTGCACCAAAGGAAATATTCTCGCGCGAGGAGATTAAGGGTTATTTCGCGCGGAATGTGGGCAGAGTTAAGGCGGTGGCGGAAAAGCTGGCGGCGAGTGAGGCGGGTGTGGAGTCGAGTTCGCGCTTGCGGGAAATTGCAAAATCGCTGGAAGGCAGCATGGTGTTGCTCGATACACCGGGGTCAGTTGATCTGGAGGATCTGGAGCGGCGATTGACGATTCTGGATGAGAAGCAACAGGCGCTCATGGCTAGTCACGTGAGCGAAGAACGGATGCTGCAGCTGAGACGCGAGATGGACGGGCAATTGGCGGCGTATCGGAAGAAAATGAAGACGGAACAACTGGCAATGGTGGAAAAACAATATATACAGAAGCGATTGTTGGAGGAGTTTGGATTGCCTAGGTTGAGTCTTTTTTATCTGGCGTGAGTTGCTGTGTTGGCGGGCAAAAATCTATGCTGGCATTCACGCGCGACTGGCACTGCAAATTGTGCGGGGATTTCCCGGGAAACGCCAAGACCGGCGCGAATTTCTTCGGAAACCCCAAGCCCCACCCTTGCAAAAACCGCAAGGATGGGGCACCCTCCGCGTTTTTGTGATTTGGGGGGGAGAAAGACCACGACTTCACTTCGCGTTTTGTGATTTGCGAGGGACTGCGGGCAGGCTCTTACATCGTGACCAGCACCTCGGTTCGTGCGAACTATTGTTAGTGGCAAGTGGGGTCGTCGTTGAAGGAGCCGCTTAGCACCATGGAATTCAGGAACTGGCTGCATTTTTGAATTTTCGCGAGGGTTGGGTCGTCCCTGAGGGCATTCGGATCAACGACTTTCTCGCCATTCAATTGCTGGCGGTCAGCCTCTACCTGGTTGGCCCAAGAGGTCATCATGTCAGCTTCGTTGCGCAATACTTGAAGAGCATTTTTATCTGCGTCGGTGGAGGCAACGACGGCAGCTTGCTGGAGCGCGTCCATTGACTGTTGATGATAGGCCTGCACCCACGTCTCGCTGACGGCCAGTCCGTAGAGAATCATGGCGCGAACGGCTACGCGCCACTCGCGCATGGCGGCAAGGGCGGATATTGCGGCGGATGAAAAATCACGCGAAAGTTTTTGTGAATTTTGCGCGGAATCGTCGGTCGCGACAGCGGCGGCATCCGCAGGAGGTATGGTGAGCACGACACGACGGGGCTCAACGGTGAAGACGGCGTTGGTGGCCTGAGCGAGAGCCTCCAAGTCGACGTACAAGCGGCCGTTGATTTGCCGGACGCCGGCACCGGTGATTTTACCGTTTACCACCAGGCTTTTGTTTGTGCTCTGCGCGAAAAGCATTCCAGAAAGCAGCAGGACAAAAGCAAGATAAAGAACGAATCGACAAGACGGGTATTTGCTCAGCATTTGGACACCACAATTTCTGGGCTGGGATTGCTATTGTACATCGACGCGCTTTTTTGAGGCGTGTCGGTTACACTTTTAATCGCCTACATTTCTAGCAGACCTGTTGAAAGGGCTGCGTCCACAGCGCTCACAGTAAAATTGGGGCCTAACTATGTCAGATGAGTTACTATTATCAATTGAGAAGCTAGTTTACGGTGGTGACGGATTGACGCATGCGGA
>Ga0209625_1000366_pt1 | contig 11747 bp, 12 predicted proteins | sample JacPin_JW_Ref_M2_FD_187960 | JGI IMG/M metagenome (GOLD analysis project Ga0209625, IMG submission 187960) | Forest soil microbial communities from Algoma, Ontario, Canada - Jack Pine, Ontario site 1_JW_Ref_M2 (SPAdes) (version 2) | ecosystem: Environmental > Terrestrial > Soil > Boreal...
TGCGAGAAAGCAGAAGACGCAGACCATTGTTACGTGGCGAACTGAAGATTCCGAAAAGCGGGAGAAGAGCACGAATGGGTCGGTAGAAAAGCGGGGCCGTCCGTTGCAAGGAAAAGCGCTGGAGAGATTTCAGGAACAAACCCGGCGGGTAAGAGAATTGCTGGAATCCCGACGCGGGCCGCTGCCGTTGCCGCAAGTGTTGAAATTGGTTGAGGTTTCGCGTAGCGCGGTCGAACGCATGCTGGCCTGCGACTTGCTTTATAGCTGGGAGGAACCGATTGATCCGGCTGAGGATCCTTTTGATGTGGGGTATGCGCCGCCGGCACACGAACTGAATGCTGATCAGCATATGGCGCTGAAGCGCATTCGCGCACGATTCGAATTGGGTGAATTTGGTGTGCAGTTATTGTATGGGGTCACGGGCAGCGGGAAGACCGAAGTGTATTTGCGGGCGATACAAGAAACGCTAGCGCGGCAAAAAACCGCTCTAGTGCTGGTGCCAGAGATCGCGTTGACGTTGTGGATGGGGCGGCAATGCCGGGCGTGGTTTGGCGCGCGATTCGAAGGAGTGGCGGTGCTGCACTCCGCACTTAGCGATGTGGAGCGCGCGCGGGAATGGTGGCGGGTACGGAATGCCGACGCACGCGTAGTGGTGGGAACGCGCTCGGCAGTGTTTGCGCCGCTGGAGCGACTTGGACTGATCATCGTGGATGAGGAGCAGGAGAACAGCTATAAACAGGAAGAGACGCCGCGATATAACGGGCGCGACGTGGCCATCGTGCGGGCAAAAATGGAAAATGCGGTGGCGCTGCTGGGGTCGGCCACGCCTTCGCTGGAAAGCTATCATCACGCCACGACCGGGAAGTACGAGCTGTTGACGCTGGGGTCGCGTGTCGAGAATCGCGCGCTGGCGAACGTGGAAGTTGTCGACCTACGCGAAGAGTTTCAGCAGACGCATCAAGCCAGCTCAATTTCCGCGAAGCTGCGTGCGGGGATTCAGGAATGCCTGGCTCGCGGCACGCAGGCGCTGGTGCTGATTAACCGGCGCGGGTATTCCTGGTCGGTGTTGTGCCGCAGTTGCGGAGCTTCGGTGCAATGCGCGAATTGCAGCATTTCCATGACATATCACAAGAACAGAAACCGCCTGGAGTGCCACTATTGCGGGTTCGTGGCACAGACGCCAAAAAATTGTCCGAAGTGCGATTCTAAATATGTTTATTTTTTTGGGGAAGGTTCGGAGCATGTGGAAGAACGGCTACGTGAGGAATTTCCCACTGCGCGCATCGCACGGCTAGACCGCGACACCACACGCACCAAGCGGCAATATCAAGAAACATTAGGAGCGTTTACGGGCGGAGCCCTGGATATTCTGGTGGGGACGCAAATGCTGGCGAAGGGGCACGATTTTCAGCGCGTAACGCTGGTGGGTGTGATTTCAGCGGATGGGTTACTGAGCATGCCGGATTTTCGTGCCTCCGAGCACACGTTTCAATTGCTGACGCAGGTCGCCGGGCGTGCCGGGCGGGGGGAACTTCACGGACGAGTGCTGATTCAAACCTATTATCCGGAGCACTACGCGATTCAGGATGCGCTGAAACAGGATTACCTGTCGTTTTTTGAGCGGGAAACAAATTTTCGCAGAACCATGGGATATCCACCGTTTACTTCGCTGGCCATCGTCATCGTGCGTGACACGAATCTGGAGAAAGCGATTCGCTGGTCGCGGCAACTCTCTGAATATTTTTCACCGCACAATGGTAAGGGCGTGCGGATTCTGGGCCCGGCCGCCGCACCCTTGGCACGACTGAAAAAGGAATACCGGTTTCAATTTCTGCTGAAATCGCCAAAGCGATCGGTGCTGACCAAGCTTCTGGCCGGTGCGCTCCATCATTGCGAGAAGAACGAAATTCCAGATACGGCGGTGATTGTGGACATGGACCCGTTGAGCCTGATGTGACGAGAGCTACGCGGGAGTTTGTTCCCTGCGCCAGAAATAATAAGCGGGGAGCCCAAGCAAGAAAATCACGATTGCTACGGCTAAGTAGCGGAACTGGCGGGGATCGATGAAGGCTAGAAACACGGCGTTGCCGACAATGGCCGCGGCGACAATCACGAAGATTAGCGGCGTCCAGGGATAGCCTGGCACGCGGTAGGGAATTGGCAGGCCTCTTGAAGCACGGCGAATTGGGAAAATTGCAGCGGCTCCCAAGCCGTAAAAAATCCATCCGACAAAAATTGCGCCAGAGGCTAGCTCGGCGAATTTGCCGGCGCAGGAAAGAATTGCCGACCATACACCCAGGGCAATGATCGCCCATGCTGGTGTTTGAAAGCGCGGGTGCACCTGCGCAAGTTTTTTGAAGAAGAGATTGTCGTTGGCCATGGCGTAAAAAACGCGCGGCGCGGTGAGGATCACGCTATTGGTGGCGCTAAATGTGGAGATCAGGATGGCGATGGCGACAATTTTTCCCGCCCTCGGTCCCAGCACGAGGCTCACGGCGTTGGCTGCGATGGCATCGCTCACGGTGGCTGCCGCGGGACCGAGTGCGACGAGATAGGCAACTACCGCGATCAAGTAAAGAGCCATCAAAAATAAAGAGCCCAAGAGGAACGCCTTGGGGAAAGCTTGCTGCGGCTTCAAAACTTCTCCGGCGCTGTAGGTGCCGAATTGCCATCCTTCATACGCCCACAGCACGGCGATCATCGCGAGACCAAAATTTGATAGTAGCGAAAATCCGTGTTGTGAAGTGCCCAGGGCTCGCGGCAAATCGGCAGCGTGGTGGCCCATCGAGAGCAGCACGGCGCTGAGAATGGCTACCATGCCGACTTTTGTGAGCGTGGTCCAGTTTTGCAGGTCGGAACTCTTGCGAGTGCCCCAGATATTTACGGCGGTGACGACCGCGATCATGGCTACGCCGACGACGGTACCGCCGATTGGTGAGAGCGGAATTATTTCGGCGAGGTAGCGAGTGAAAGCGCGAGCCAGCGCCGCGATGGTGCCGCTGGCGATTATCAGGAAAAGACTCCAGCCATAAAGAAATGCGGGGACGCGACCGAATCCGTCGCGAATGTAGCAGTACAGGCCGCCGGCTTCCGGATTAGAGGCGGCGAGCTCGGCGTAGGTGAGTGCTCCTAGAAGCGAGAGGATGCCGCCAACGAACCAGACCAGCAGGGATAATCCTACTGAGCCGTCGAGTTGCTGAAGGATCAGGCTGGGAGTGAGAAAAATTCCTGAGCCGATTACGGAGCCGATGAAGAGAAATAAAAGATCAGTGAGGCGCAGTGTTCGAAGGAGTGGTGGCATTGGGTATGGGAAATTTGTGCGCTGGTAAAGAAGCGATCCAGCATGATAACCGGAGTTGGTTGTTGAGATGAGTACAAATGATTATTAAAGATTTAGAGTTCTCTCTAGAGGTTGATGATGGGAGCGGGCATGAAACAGAGCAAAAAGATTAGCAGCGCGAGAACAGCGGCGAAGCGGCGATCGGGGTCGAGTGGAGTGTCGTCGTAGATGGGAGCGGCGCGGAGAAAGCGCAGACCGAAAAGCAGGGCGGCCCAGATGTACCAGCCGGTCCAGTGACGGAAGAAGCCGAGGAAAAGCAGCAACGCGGGCAGCAACGTAGAGATCAGGCGATGAGTACGAGCACTGAGGGAGCGAAGAATGTGGCCGCCGTCGAGTTGACCCGCAGGCAGAAGATTCAGCGAAGTCGCGAAGAGGCCGACCCAGGCGGCGCGTCCCACCGGATGTAACAAGAGAGAGTCTACTGGAACGTTAGGGTGAAAAACTTTCGCGAGGATTTGAAGAATTAAAGGGACGCCAAAGATGATGTCGGAATTGGCGGGATCGGTCAGCCCTGGAACGACTCTCGCGCTCAACACACCGTAGACCAATGCCGGAATGGCGAATAAAAATCCCACGAAAGGTCCAGAAGCGCCGACATCAAAGAGCGCGCGAGTATTGCGGATGGGCGAGCGCAGCAAAATGAATGCGCCGAAAGTTCCGATGAGTGTGGGAGCTGGAACGAAGAATGGGTAGCTGGTTCGAATGTGATGGTGGCGGCAGGCGAAAAAATGGCCTAGTTCGTGAGCCAGCAGGATGGTGAGGAGCGTGACTGCGAACGGCAAGCCACTGAGCAGTGCGGCCGGATGTTGATACAGGAGTTTAAAAGCTCGCACGAATTCGTCCACGGAGACGGACTCGTTGTGCGCGAAGGCCACCGAGAATTGGGCGCCTGCAACGAGGCAAGTGCACAAGGTCAACACGAACAGGAATGCTGCGAGTGCCAGACTTTTGCGCGAGGGACTACGTGGAGTGATGGCGTAATAACGGCTTACGGGCGGAAGGGTGCGCCAATCTAGGTTGACGGGAAGTGGTTGAGTGGTGCCTTCTGGGAATTGAGTGGCCACGAATGATATGGCGAACCTTGGAAGCGGCGAAATAACAGTACAGCACAGATGTGGAAGACGCGCCAGTCAGCCGGAATTTGGAGTGTCCTAGTTTTTCGGCGTGTCTGGTTTAACCTACACATGAGTCGGGGGTCGTCGTTACAGGGAACGTCACTTTATTTTTGAGAACGGAATTAAATGTGGTGGCAAAAATTCACTGGCGAACTTTGCTTGCGGCCCTTGGGATCGGGCTGGTCATAGAGCTGCTCCTGGTGAGGCTGTATTTATGGTATCTACCCGGCACGCTGGCGGGTTCGAAAAACGGTCAGGCAAATTTATGGCTATGGGAAGTGCTACGACTTACGCAGCAGCCAAGTTTAGGGCTGGTACAATCCTGGGTCGTAATAGTGCGACCTGGTTATGCGGGGTTGATAGGCGACATGTTTCTTGTTCCTGTTATTCAGTGGCTGGTTTATAGCGCAGTAATATATTTAGTTTTGGAGAGGTATCTAGGGCAGAGCATGCGTCCAACAACGGAACGCAAAGACTAAGCCGTTGAGTCATGAGCGACGCAATGTTCCAGTTAGAAGATTAGCGTGTGAAAACGTCAGGTCGAAAAATAATTTGATTAAGCCGACTCAGCGGGCTTGGTGCCTTCCAACCCTTGCAATTCCTTGCCGGGTTTGAAGCGCACGGCTTTTCCTGGGGGGATGCTGACTTCTTCGCCGGTGCGTGGATTGCGGCCGATGCCGGTCTTACGCGGCTTCACGCTGAAGACACCAAAGCGTCGCAATTCGATGCGCTGGCCGCGTCCCAGAGCGGTCTTCAAGGATTCGAAAACGGTCTCGACGGCCTGCTCAGCCTTGGTGCGGCTGATGTTTGTCTTGGTTACCACGGCGTTAACGATGTCCAACTTAATCAAAAGGAACCTCCCGGGAGCGTGGGCAGATGCTAGAGGGTGTGACGCAGGTTGTCAAGACGTGAGGGCGTACACTACACTGACGTTCCTTTGCGGCGATCTTATTTTTTTGAATGACTAATGGTGAATTTTAATCTTGAACTTTTCCAGGAGGAAGTGAATGTCCGTTAAGCCAGACAGCTGGATCCGGCGCATGGCGCTGGAGCAGAAAATGATTGAGCCTTTTACGGACCGGCAAGTGCGGGAAGGGGTCATCAGCTACGGGGTGTCATCATATGGCTATGACATCAGGGTTGCGGACGAGTTTCGTATTTTCACGAATGTGAATTCCACCATCGTGGATCCCAAGAATTTCGATTCCCGGTCGTTGGTGGATTACAAAGGCGATGTGTGCATCATTCCGCCTAATTCGTTTGCGCTGGCGCGCTCGATTGAATATTTTCGCATTCCGCGGAATGTGTTGACGATTTGTTTAGGCAAATCCACTTATGCGCGGTGCGGGATTATCGTAAACGTGACGCCTTTTGAGCCGGAATGGGAAGGATTTGTAACCCTGGAAATCAGTAACACTACACCGTTACCGGCGAAGATTTATGGGAATGAAGGGCTCTGTCAGGTCATCTTTTTTGAATCCGACGAGGACTGCGAGATCAGCTATAAAGATAAAAAGGGCAAGTATCAGTCGCAGGGTGGGATTGTATTACCGCGGCTGTAGCATTTTGCGCACGGATTAAAGTGGCAAAGGCAGGAACTCGTCGAAATTTATTTTAACGCGGGCTCAATGGGGATGAGTCTTACGGTTGCAGCTGTGCCCTCGAGTGGATAGCCTTTTTCGCGCCATGCCGCCAGGCCGCCCTGCAGCGGCCGGATGTGCTTGATGCCTTGCTTGCGTAAGAGCAGCGCCACACGGGCGCTGGTGGCTTCGTTTGGTCAAGTACAGTAGAGGATGACGTCGCGGTCGCGGGGCAAGCGATCATTCTTTTCCTCGAGCTCTCCGGCGTCCATGCGAAATGCGCCTGGAATGGTTTGTGGGTCAGCTTCGAAATCCATGGAGTGGCGCAGATCGACGATGACCATTTCTTCGCCTGCATCGATCTTTTCTTTCAATTCGCCGACGGTGATGCGCGCGATGCGAAGCTGGCGGATGAATCTTTGGCGGGCGATGAATTTGTAGGCGATATACAAAGCGAATGCCGTGAGCAGCACGGCGCCCAAGTGGCCGCCGAAAGAAGCGAGATGTGCGGCGATTTCTTCGATTTGGCCACTGAAGATAAATCCCGCGCCCAAGAACGTACTGGCCCACAGCAGCGTGCCCATCGAATCGAACATCATGAAACGCGCGATGCGCATGTGAAAAACGCCGGCGAGAGGTGGGGCGACGGCGCCAACACCGGGAAGAAACTTCGCGAAGATGAGTGAGCGAGCGCCCTGGCGAGAGAAAACTCCTTCGGTGCGTCTTACGCAGGAGTCCGGCTCCAGCGAAATTTTGCAGAGCAACTGCAGGATCGCGATGCCTCTAATTCTGCCGAGTTGATACCACATAGAATCCGCGCAGAGGGCGGCGAACATGGTAACCAGGAGCGCCGCAACGATGTTCATGCGGCCGGTGCCCGCCAAGGCGCCAGCGGCGAGGAGCAAAGGAACCGAAGGAATGGGAAGGCCGAGCTGCTCAACGAATACCCAGACGAGGAGAACTACATACCCGTGCCGGACCAGGAATTCGAGTGTGCTGTTCATGTGGGCCGCTTAAAATTTACCCTAATTTCAGGGAAGGAACGGCGCTTTTTTTCCCCAGCTTCCGGACATAACAAATGCGGAGATGGGTTTGCGAGTGCGTGGCGCAAGTTCGCGATCTCGCAAAGGCTGCGGCAAAGACTCCGCGTCGCCCGGATAGCCAATGGCCATTGCGGCGATGGGCTCCCAGCCAGCCGGGATTTCAAAAACCTGGCGCGCTTTATCGGGATCGTAGCCGGCCATTTGATGGACGAATAAGCCGCGGGACGTGGCTTCGACGGTGAGCCATGCGCTGGCTGCGCCGACATCATATCGCGCGTTGCGATTTGGAGTCCCGTTCTTTGCGAAGGATAGCTCGACAACCGCGAGTGCTAAGACCGGGGCGTGCTGGGCCCACGTTACGTTAAAAGGAACCAGTACGCTGACTAATTTGGCAAAATTTTCCGCATCGTCCTTGGTAGCAACGATATAGACCCACGGTTGTTCGTTGCTGCTGGAAGGAGCCCAGCGCGCGGCCTCGAAAAGACTAGCCAGCGCATCGGGGACAATGGGTTTGTCGCTGAAGGCGCGCGGGCTCCAGCGCTCGGCGACGAAATCGTGGACCGGAAAATCGGTTGGCGCCCTCTTATGCATGAACGTTTCCTTTCGCTATTCAGAGCCGCGGCGACCTCAGAAAAAAATCAGCGAGCTAGCTTGGTGGCGATTTCGGCTACATGCTTGCCTTGAAAGCGCGCAATCTTCAATTCATTCTCGCTGGGCTGGCGTGAACCGTCGGCGCCGGCCAATGTGGTTGCCCCGTAGGGAGTGCCGCCAGTGATGTCGTCCATGTAGGTCAGCCCAGATTCGGTATAGGGCACACCGACGATGATCATGCCGTGGTGCAACAGCGTGGAATGAAAGCTGGTAATGGTGGTTTCTTGGCCGCCATGCTGGGTGCCGGTGGAAGCAAAGACGCTCCCAACTTTTCCGACCAAGGCGCCCTTGATCCACAACGCACCGGTTTGGTCGAGGAAATTGCGCATTTGCGCGGCCATATTTCCGAAACGTGTCGGAGTGCCGAAGATAATTGCGTCGGCTTCGCCAAGCTTGTCTACCGCTGCTATCGGTACATTGGCAAAGCTAGCCCGGGCGGCCTTGGCGCCGTACTTTTCCAAGGTGTCGTCAGGAATAAGCTCGGCGACCTGGTACATCGAAACTTCCGCGCCGGAGACTTGCTTGACGCCCTCGGCAACGGCCTGGGCCATTTTGTAAACGTGTCCGTACATACTGTAGAAAATTACCTGAACTTTGATGCTCATAATTTTTTCCTTTCAATTTTGATAATGGGTACTTCGTCAAGCTTGCTGCGAGCGAATTTCTTCCAACATGGCCTTCAGAACTTTTAATTTGACCGGAGAGATGCCCTGGAATTGCCGCTTGTGCAAGGTGCTTACAGGGCGATCGAGAGTTTTCAGAATCTCGAGACCCTGTGGAGTTATAAAAGTCTTGACCACGCGACGGTCGTCGCTCTGGCGTTCCCGGGTAATGAGATTACGTTTTTCCATGCGGTCCAGGAGGCGGGTAATGTCCGGGTCGCGAGAGATCATGCGCTCGCCGATTTCGCGGCAGGCCAGTCCGGCGCGACCGGCGCCGCGAAGGATACGCAATACATTGTATTGGGCGGCGGTAAGGCCTGCGGTTTTGAATACTTGCTCGGCTTGAGCGCCGAAGGTGTCGGCGATTTGCATAAAGGCCACGAATAAGCCGGCCCCGGTATGGGTGCCGACGCTTTTATGGGAGGAGGAACTCACGGGCCGACTATAGTCGTTATAACGACAGTTGTCAAACTTCAATCAAGCTTGAATGTAAGGAGAAAGGCAGGTGCTTATTAAAACCATAGAATCAAGGTTTGCTTAGCGGGCGAATCTGGAGCTGGCTTATGAAACTTTTCGGGCTTTGCGTCACGATGGTTTCCACGGCATGAGCCACGTCTTCTGGTGACAAGACTTTGGAGGAGTCTTTGGGGCCGCTCCCGGAAAATTCTGTGGCAACGCTACCTGGACAAATGACGCTGACGCGAATTCCGTAGTCGCGCAAATCTTCGGCCATGCACGCGGACAGGCCTTGGAGGCCCCATTTTGAGGCGCAATACAGACCGCCACCTTTGAAAGCGTTTACCCCGGCCAGGGAACTGATGTTGATGATGTCGCCGCTTTTGCGGCCGATCATCGAGGGTGCAACTGCTTTCGAAAACAAGAACACACTTTTCAAATTGGTATTCAGAACGCGGTCCCAATCTTCTTCAGACTTTTCATGCGCGGAACCGAAGAGGCCGATGCCGGCGTTGTTTACGAGGATAGTTATAGGACCGAGAATGGACTCCGTTTTCGCAACCAGAGCGTCCACATCGGCAGCACGGGTTACATCCGCGACGTGCGAGAATACGCGCCCTCCTAAGCCGGCGAGTTGAGCGCTAACGTTGTTTAACGCGTCGGCGTCGCGCCCGCAGATAGCCACAGCCGCTCCCAGCGACGCCAAGCGCAAGGCGATGGCACGGCCGATGCCGCGGCTACCACCGGTAACCAAGGCCAGGGCATCGCTAAGGGGCTTTTCGCCAGCGTTGTGAGCACCCGACTTGAGAGTATCAGGCATCCAAATTCTTTATCGTCTAAGCCCCGGCTTTTATGCGAAACTCATCTTAACATTGGAGGCCGACATCGAGTCGCCTGGCGAGTCACGTACGAATCACTCAACGATCCGCAAGGCGGCAAATCAAAAACTTCAGTAGATTATTTCTCGTGCAAGTAACGACTTGCGGAGGTCTTGCGACTTCCCTATAATCCCAGAGTTTTCCGAACGATAGCAGAAATTCCGGGTAGAGATGACCCGGGTGAACGGGAATAGAATCCCAAAGGTGGTAGTTTGAGCGAGGAGAAATCGGAATGAACGGAACACGGAAGGTAGTGGGCCTCGCGATGATCGCGGCGCTTAGTCTAAATCTCGTTGCGGCGGTTGGCACGAGGGCCCAGGCGGCGCAAGCTCCGCCCGCAGGGCAAGAAGCGGGTGGCGCCAAGCCGCAGTACACCATGGCGGAGTACAACGCCTATCAGGCTGCGGCGGCGGACAAAAATCCGACCTCACAAGTGAAGGCGCTGGACGATTTTGTGGCCAAGTATCCGAACTCCGCCCTGCTGATTTATATCTATCCTCTGTATTACCAGGCCTATAGTCAGCTGAAAAATTATCCGAAGGTAATCGAGTACGCGGACAAGCTGGTGGCTTTAGGCGATAAGGTGGATGCGGGGGCGCGTTACCAGGCGCTATACGCGCGCGCGTTTGCTTACAACGCCATGATCGCCGATCCGGCGCAAGCTAATACTGCAGCCAAGGATCCGGCACTCGCCAAGAGCGCGCTGGATGCGGCAGTGGCGGGATTGAAAGCTCTGGACGAAGTGAAAAAGCCTGAGTCCATGAGTGACGACGCGTTTGCCACGCAGAAAAAACAGATACAGATTTATTTTCACGCAACGGCGGCGCAGGCCGCCATGGTACTAAAGGATTACAATGCCGCGGTGCAGCATTACAAAGCGGTACTGGCGCTGAATCCGGATGACGCGATCACTAGCTACCGCTTGGGCCTGGCGTATATGGCCATGACTCCTCCGCAGCAGATGAATGCGTTCTGGTCCATTGCACGCGCGGTCACTGCGAAAGGCGCGACAAAGGCGCAATCCGACAAGGTGAAAGATTATCTGCGCAAGCTGATCGTAAATTATCAGCAGGCGGCTTGCGACAATCTTATCGATGCGGAATTGAACGAATTGCTGCAATTGGCGAGCAGCTCACCGGAACGTCCGGAGAGCTACAAGTTGCCGAGCGCGGACGACCTTACGACGGCGCGCAAGGACATGACCATGAGGTCTGTCGTCGAAGATCTCAAAGCGGGCGGCGACAAAGCCAAGGTCACCTGGCTGGCGGCATGCGGGCTGGAATTTCCAGAGGTGCCTGGCAAAGTTATTGAGGTTACGCCAGGAACCGATTCCGTCCAGCTGAAGGTTGCGTTCGTAACCAGTGAAGCTGAATTTGAATCGGCCAGCACGCCTAATATGGACGTGAAAGTTGTTGGGCAGCCGGAAGCAGCCAAACTGGAAAAGAATGGCGCGGTGCATTTTACCGGCACGCTGATGTCGTATGATCCTGATCCCAATTTCATGTTGCACTTCGACAAGGCCAAGGTTAAGGAAGAGGATCTGCCCAAGGAAGGAACCAAGAAGCCCGCGCCTCGGCGTCCAGCGGCCAAGAAACCGACACAGTAATTAAACAGACGTTTAGCGTCTTAGAACGGCTCTCCTTAATTGGGGGGGCCGTTTTTTTTTGAGGGTGGTTTTTGGGACGGGCTCGAAAGGTTTCAGGGCGGCCTAATACCGCGATTTGCGGTGGCCGTTATGGTCCAGTTTGTATTCGCCGATTTTGCGGCTGAGGGTGTTGCGGTGGATTCCTAGAGCCACTGCGGCGCGAGACTGATTGCCTTGGGCGCAATCCAAGACTCGTTTGATAAAGCGCTTTTCGAATTCACAGACCGCTTCATCGAAAAGAATCCCACGTTCCACCATTTGATTGACGAGCCCTTCCAGTTGATCCTTCACGTCAGACGCTCCATTTGAAAAAACTCAATTTCGCCAAGCCGTTCCGCCACACGATCCATTACAGGGCATGCCCCGTGAGAATGCGG
>Ga0209625_1000368_pt1 | contig 11726 bp, 11 predicted proteins | sample JacPin_JW_Ref_M2_FD_187960 | JGI IMG/M metagenome (GOLD analysis project Ga0209625, IMG submission 187960) | Forest soil microbial communities from Algoma, Ontario, Canada - Jack Pine, Ontario site 1_JW_Ref_M2 (SPAdes) (version 2) | ecosystem: Environmental > Terrestrial > Soil > Boreal...
CGCTCGTGGAGTCCCCCTCGAGCAAGCGCTTGCCGCCACGGCCCTTTTCGTGAGAATCATAAGAAGGAGTGAGAGACCAATGCGACGCAGAAAAACATCCGTGATGCTGGCCGCGGGAATCTTGATTTCCATTTTGGCGGGGTGTGAAGGCAAGCCCGATGAGAAGCACTACCCCATCCAGGCCGAAGTGATCGCGGTTGAACTGCCGAAAAAACTGATCACCGTAAAACATGGAGACATTCCGGGGTTGATGCCCGCGATGACCATGAGCTACGTCATCGCCGTTCCCAAAGATGCCGAATCGCTGGGACCCGGCGACAAGATCAGCGCCGACTTGGTCGTCTCCAACAGCAAAGGGCGGCTTGAGAAAATCGTCCTCCTCGAAAAAGCCAAACCGAATCCGACGCCCGCTTCCTCCGCGCAAAGCTCGCCGCAAGCATCCTGAGGTTGTGTTGCGCGGACGCGCCGCAAGAGCTACACTTTTCACGGAATTTTAAGGCGATGGAGTTCGCCATAACCGCCCCGTTGACGTTCATAGGGGCTGATGACTCCTGGCAGCCCAGCGGCGCCAGGAGTTTTTTGTTTGGTGAACCGCGGGCCATCACTTACTGCGCCCCTCTGGGCCACGGATTGGAGCGACATTGCGTCTTGCGCTGATCGCGATTTTCGGCGCCGCCGGCACGCTGGCGCGTTACGGCCTTCAGGGTGTCGTGCAAATCCGCACGGCGAGCACCTTCCCTCTCGGCACCTTGCTAGTTAATTTGACCGGCTGCTTCCTCCTCGGCTTGATCGGCCAATTCACGCTCAATCGCATGGTAATCTCGCCAGACTGGCGCGTGGCCATCGCCGTCGGCTTCTTCGGCGGATACACCACCTTTTCCAGTTTCGGATGGGAAACCGCCAAGATGCTGGAAGCCGGCGAGTGGGCCTGGTCCTCGGCCTATGTAGGCGCAAGCGTAGTAGCCGGTCTGCTCTTGAGCGTCGCTGGCATTCGGCTGGCCAACCACTTGTGAGCAAGGGAAGCCGGACTGAGAGGAGGGCCCACCACCACCCTCCCACCAATCTGCATGAATATCAAAAGAAAGGAGTTACAGAATTTGCAATTCGTAACTCATTGATTCTAACGGATGCGTTTTTGGCTGTTTTTGGGCTTGTGACAGCCGGACTGGCTGCTCGCAAGAAAGAAAACCGGAGCAAGCTCCCGCGCTTATACGTAGCAATCTACAAGGGTAAGTGTATTAGAAATTAAGGGAAAGTGGAGGATAGCTGCAACCCGTTGCAGATGTTCAGTTTTCAGCCAGACTCTAATGGCAAATCAGAAGTCACGGAGTCACACCATGACCCACGAAAAATTCGAAGGCGAGCGCACCCTGATGCGCATTCACATCGGCGAATCGGACAAATGGCACAGCAAGCCCCTCCACGAGGCCATCGTCGAAATGCTGCGCAAAGACGGCTTCTCCGGCGCAACCGTGCTGCGAGGAGTCGGCGGCTACGGCGGCTCGAGCATCTATCACACCGACAAGCTCCTGCGCCTCTCGCAAGATCTGCCCATCATCCTCGAGGTCATCGAATCCATCGAGCGCATCGAAAAAATCCTCCCCCGCCTCGATGAAATGGTCGACGGCGGACTAATCACCCTGGAAAAAGTCCGCGTCATTCTCTACCGCGCCGCCAAAAAATAGCGCCAACCCTCTGAAGTGCGGCAACTCTGCTGCCGCTTTTGCGCTCGCTCCGCCATCTCAATATGGAGTTTTAGACTAAATCGCGATCCAGCGAGTTCCGCACTTTTAACTCTGAACTTTCAACTGTAAACTGCCTTCCCATGCCCGACACCACAGAAAAACAGTCCTGGCTCAACCGCACCGTCCTCGGCGTCGGACTCACCAGCCTCTTCAGCGACTGGAGCCACGAAACCGCCACAGCCGTGCTCCCCGCATTCCTGGCCGCTATCGGCGCAGGCCCGGTCTGGCTCGGCGCCATCGAAGGCATCGCCGACGGGCTGTCTAGCTTCACAAAGCTTGCCGCAGGCCACTACACCGATCGCTTAAAACGCAGAAAGCCTCTCGCCGTATTTGGCTACGCCTTCACCGCGCTTGCCACGGCGTCGTTCGCCTTCGCGACGCACGCCTATCATGTACTCTTTGGCCGCGTCGCCGCCTGGCTGGGCCGCGGTGTCCGCTCTCCCGCGAAGAAAGCCCTGCTCGCCGCCGACGTCCCGCCGAACGCCTACGGCCGCGCCTTCGGTTTCGAACGCTTGATGGACACGGTAGGCGCCATCGCGGGCCCTCTCACCGCGCTCTGGCTGCTCGAAGCCACCGGCCATTCTTACCGCAAAGTTTTTCTCTGGACGCTTCTGCCCGGCCTCGTCGCCGTCGCGGCTTTCTGGCTGCTCGTCCGCGAGCGGCCCATTGCGGCTCGCCCGCAACGATCCTTTATCCTCGGTTTGAGGGCGCTGCCGCTCCCCTTCCGCCGGTTGCTCGTAGGCGTAGGAGTCTTCGGCGCGGGCGATTTTTCGCACACCCTGCTGATTCTCTACGCGACGCGAATGCTGGCTCCCAGCCACGGAATGGCCCGCGCCGCGAGCTTCGCCGTCGGCCTCTACACCCTCCACAACGTTTTCTACGCCGGGTCTGCGTATCTGAGCGGCTGGCTAAGCGACCACGTCCCCAGCCGCAAAGCCGTGCTCGCCGCGGGCTATGCGCTCGCCGGCGTCACCGCGATTCTTCTCTGCACCGGAACACATTCCCTGTGGCTGCTCGCCCTGATTTTTGTCCTCGCGGGCCTTTACCTCGGCACCGAAGAAGCGCTCGAAGATTCTCTCTCCGCCGAGCTGGTCCCCAAAGAACAACACGGCATGGCCTTCGGCACGCTCGCTGCCGTCAATGCCGGCGGCGACTTCGTCTCCAGCCTCATGGTCGGCTTCCTTTGGAGCGCCTTCAACGTCCAGACCGCCTTCGCCGCCTCGGCGTTCCTTTTCATCATTGGTGCTATATTGATTCTGCGGCTTCGCTAAGAGTCTGGTTTGAACCTCGCCATGCCCGACGACTCCAGAGCCACTCCCCGCGACTTTCTCGCCGTCGAGCGAACCTTTCTCGCCTGGATTCGCACCGGCCTAGCTCTCATGGGCCTCGGCTTCGTCCTCGCCCGCTTTGGAATTTTTCTGCGGGAGTTCAGCCTCAATCAGCCCAATCTTTCGGCCCAGTCATTTGGCCTCTCCCTTTGGTTTGGTACCGCGCTGATTTTTCTTGGCGTGCTCGTCTGTCTGCTCTCGCTTGTCCGCTATCGCCAACTGCTGCAGCAGCTTCAGCAGGCCGAAGCCCCGCTCTCGAGCCCCTCGGCGCTGGCCGTCACCGTCGCTCTAGTCCTCGCGGTCCTGGGCGTGGCCATGGCCATTTATCTGATTTCCGTTAGACCGATCGCCCAGGACAATGCATCTAAACCGCGGGAGACTTCGATGTCGCCAATGCCAGAGATCGGCATCCTTCGCACCGCCAGCAATCATTCCGTCGACGAAACCGTTACCCGCTTGCAGGGCATCCTTCAATCCAAAGGGGTAAAACTCTTCACCATCGTCGACCATAGCGGCGAAGCCGCCAGCGCCGGCTTGAAAATGCCAAACACCAAGCTGCTCATCTTCGGCAACCCCAAGGCCGGCACACCGCTGATGCTCGCTTCGCCCAGCGCCGCGCTGGATCTCCCGCTCAAAATCCTCATCGCCGAAGACGCCACTGGCAAGGTCTGGATCTCTTACAATGCGCCGGCCTATCTCCAGACGCGCCACAATCTCCCGCCCGACCTGCTCCCCAATATCGCTGTCATTGAAGCGCTCGCCGCCAAGGCCGCCGAATAGAAAGCGCCTTCCTATTCCCTGAGTGAACTCCGCGTTCGGCACCTGCCCCGACCTGGTCGGCGTGTTAAATCCTTCTTTTTCCATGTTGCAGCGCAATACGCCCCGTGTTACCTTGAGCGAATAAAAGGCGAATCGCAGAAAGGGGTTTTCGTGCCCGAATCGCTAGCAGTTCGCAGGGCTGGCATGTCCACGGCAATCACCCGCGTTCACGAAGTATTGGAGTCCTTCGCCGCCCGCGATCGCGACGGAGAAATCCTCACGGCCGTGCGCCATTTTCCGGCGCGCGAAGCCCAGTGGGCGGACTTCCCTGCCTGGGTGCATGCAGATCTCGTCTCCGCCTACGCTGCCAAGGGCATTCACCGCCTCTACACCCATCAAGCCGCCGCGGCGGAAGCCGTCCACGCCGGCAAAAACGTGGTCATCGTGACGCCAACAGCCTCCGGCAAAACGCTCTGCTACAACCTACCTGTTTTGAACGCGGTCCTCGAAAACTCTGACGCCCGCGCGCTGTACCTTTTCCCCACTAAAGCCCTCGCACAAGACCAGCTCGCCGAACTCCACGACCTCAACCAGCGTCTGGACGACCGCTTCGGCGTTTTCACCTACGACGGCGACACGCCCGCCGACGCCCGCAAAGCCATCCGAGAAAAGAGCCACATCGTTCTGACCAACCCGGACATGCTTCACACCGGAATCCTGCCGCATCACACGCGCTGGACCCGGCTGTTCGAAAACCTCCGCTACATCGTCATCGACGAACTGCACACCTACCGCGGCGTCTTCGGCAGCCACTTGTGTAATGTGCTGCGCCGGCTTCGCCGCATCACCCGGTTCTACGGCCGCGATCCTCAATTTATCTGTTGCTCCGCAACCATCGCCAACCCCGGCGACCTCGCTTCACGCCTTCTCGAATCCGAAGTCGAAGTCCTCAACAGCAACGGCGCTCCCGCCGCGGAAAAAACCTTCGTCTTTTACAACCCGCCCGTCGTGAATCGCGCGCTCGGCATTCGCCGCAGCTACATCAATGAAGCTTCGCGCGTGGCGCAAGAATTTCTGAAACACGATCTGCAAACCATGGTCTTCGCCAACTCGCGCCTGCACACGGAAATTCTCCTCACCTATTTGCAACAAGCGAATCCCCGGTTGCCGGGAAAACCGGAAACCATTCGCGGCTACCGCGGCGGCTACTTGCCGAATGAGCGTCGCGAAATCGAACGCGGCCTCCGCGATGGAAAAATCCGTGGAGTCGTTTCGACCAGCGCTCTCGAACTCGGCATCGATGTCGGTTCCCTCGATACCGTCGTCATGGCCGGCTATCCCGGCACCATCGCCGCCACGTGGCAGCGCGCCGGCCGCGCCGGCCGCGCCGGCCGCCGCAGCGGAAGCTCTTGCGCCGTGCTGGTGGCTTCGTCCTCGCCTCTCGATCAATTCATCGTGCGCCATCCTGATTATTTCTTCGGCAACACGCCGGAGCACGCCTTTATCCAGCCCGACAATCTCGAAATCCTAATCAATCACCTGAAATGCGCCGCGTTCGAATTGCCCATCGCGCCAAGCGACAAATTCGGCGATGTCGACTTGCCCGATCTCTGCGCGCGACTGGCCGAGGCTGGTTTTCTCCATCTCGCCGGAGAAAACTACCACTGGACGCAAGAAGCCTATCCCGCCGATACCATCAGCCTGCGCTCCGTCACCAGCGACAATTTCGTGATCATCGACGTCACCGGCGCGCCAAATGTCATTGGCGAAATCGATTTCCCCAGTGCGCTTGTGTTCGTCCACGAAAAAGCCATCTACCTTCACGGCGGCCAGCAACACCACGTCGAGCATCTCGACTTCAAGGAACGCAAAGCCTACGTCAAGCGCGTCGACGTCGACTACTACACCGACGCCGTCCGCCACACCCAAGTCCGCGTCCTCGAAATCGCCGCCACTCAGCGCGGTTCTGAATCCACGCGAACTGAGCAACTGGACCGCTCTTCAATCCCATTGGCGCCCTCTTCGTCCTCTACTTCCTTAACCTCGTTAGCCTCCTTTGCTTCCCCTGCTTCCTCCCATTCTCATGGCGACGTCCTCGTCCGTTCCCAAGTCGTCGGTTTCAAGAAAATCAAATTCTTCACCAACGAAAATATCGGCGACGGCAAACTCGAACTTCCCGAAAACGAAATGCACACCACCTCTTACTGGATCACACTCGAACGCCCGTTGCTCGAATCACTTCCCTTCACCGTGAGCGAGCGCCAAAGCGGCATGTTTGGCCTTCTCCACGCCCTCGAATCCGTCGCCACCCTTCTCCTCATGTGCGATCGCCGCGACCTCGGCACCGCCATCGGCGAGCGCCCTCCTGCTGCCGATTCCGAATCCACTTCCGCCGTTGTAGGGGTGGAGCATGCTGCGCACCTTTCCGGCACGATTGAAACTTTCACTCCGTCCCGTATGGAAGACGCAATCTCCGCAAGTACCAAGGAATTCTTCGAACCAAATCTTTATCTCTTCGACGCCTACCCCGGAGGCATCGGTTTTTCCGAAGCCCTCTTTCGAACGCACGATTTACTAATGCAAAAAACGCGCGAACTCATTTCCGCTTGTGCCTGCGAACAGGGCTGCCCCTCCTGCGTAGGCCCCGCCGGCGACCTCGCCCCCCGCGCAAAGGAAGCCGCCCACGCGATCCTCGACAGGTTGTGTGCCTAAATGGCCGCAACCGCCGACAGATTTTCACGGCTCGCCGCGCTGAAGCCCACGCGGCCAATCCCCGCGCGCCCCGCCGCCATTCGAACGCCCGACGAAGCGGATTCGCTCGGCCGGCTCCTCGGCGCTGGCGTTGCCAGGAATCATTTCGGCGAACACCTGTCTATTCGGAACTGGTTCTCCACTCCGGAATTTACCGGCCCATCCTCCATAACAGTCGAATTGCTTTCCCGCAACCGCGACGAATCGCTCTCTCGCAAAACCCTCGCCGCGCTCGAAGATCCGGAAAAATGGCTTTTCCTCGATACGGAAACGACGGGGCTGGCGGGGGGCACCGGCACTTACGCATTCCTGATTGGTCTGGCGTGGTGGGACGCGGGCGGATTGCAGGCTGAGCAATTCTTCATGCGCGATTTTACTGAAGAATTTTCAGTACTTCATGAGTTATCTGCGCGCGCCGCCGAGCGGCCCGTGCTCGTTACCTTCAATGGCAAATCTTTCGATTGGCCGCTGCTCGAAAATCGCTTCACCATGACGCGCTCCATCGCGGTACCGAAGCTCGCGGCGCATCTTGATTTGCTGCATCCCGCGCGCGCGCTGTGGAAGCTGAGGCTCGGTTCCGTGCGGCTCGTGGAGCTCGAGCGCCACGTCATCGATGCGCCGCGGCTCGGCTGGCATCGCGAGAACGATGTGGCTTCGGCGCTTATCCCGCAGTATTACTTTGATTATTTGCGCGGCGGGCCCGCTGAGCCGCTCGCCGGCGTCGTTCGCCACAATCAGATGGATTTGCGCGGACTGGCGGCGCTATTCGGAAAAATCAACTCCCTCCTTGCGGACGACGATTGCCATTCCGAAAACATCGACAGCCTGGATCTATTTGGGCTCTCGAAGTTTCTGCAACGACGCGGAGACACCGACCGGGCGCATTCCGCGTGTGCACAGGCCCTGTCGATGGGGTTGCCGGCGGAATTTCGCCCGAAGGCGCGCCGCGAGCTTGCGCTGATGGCCAAGCGCCGCGGCGAACACGCGCGCGCCGCGGAGATCTGGCTGGAAATCGTTGCCGATCTGCACGACGGCATTTATGCCTGCGAACAATTGGCCATTTACTACGAACGTCACGCCAAAGATCTGGTCAAGGCCACTGAATTTGCACGCTTGGCCATCGCCAAACTTCAGCGCCAGCGCGCCAATTCGCGCGATCCGTTCCTCACAGCGAGGTTTGCGCGGTTGGAGAAAAAGTTTCTGCAGCGGGTCGCGCGGCTGGAGAAAAAATCACGGCGGTCCTCTTCGAAGCGGCCCCGGGACGCTCGGGTGGTTGCGGGGCCAAAGGCCAGTTCAGGGCTTTGGTGAAGCCGTCGAAGATGTTGCGCGTCGCGCCTTCCATTGTTACGCACTCGTCTCCCAAACAATCCAGAAATACGCCGCCCTCTGGAGTGTCAAAAGAAAAAAAGCTCGGGCGGCGAAGCAAATTCGAGCGCTCGGAGTATTTCTTTTCGAGCGCTTCGGAATATTGTCCGAAGAAGCGCTCCGCGTGTTCTTCGCTGTCCAGGTGTAGGCGGGTAACCAGAATGAGTTTTTTCGTTTGTTTCTGCTCGAGGACGATGTAGCGGTCGCCATCCCAGGCCGCCGCCAAAGTCTTGGCGCGGTCGTTGTCGAGGAATTGCTTCAAGACTTCCTTCCAGCCGAATTCACCCATGATGTTTTCGTCGAGCTTTGACCAGTTGCCGCCGAGCAACTTCTCGAGAGGCGGAAGAACGACACTCGAGGGCGTCTTGCCGGACCGGTAGAGCGCCGGGTGGAGGATCTGCTGAGTGGAAACCGGCGGCTTCTCGAATAAGCCCGGGAGAGCGGCCCAGCCAGTATTTTTCATGACTGCAGCCGAGAACGTGAGTCCGCCGAGATAGGGGAAGATCAGCGCATCCTTGAGGAACGGCGGAGCTTTTTCCAGCGTCGGAGCGCTGCCCAAATCGCCGATCAACATCCCAGGGTCGAATTCCGGCACATCCTTCAGGGAGCGTCCCGTCCCGAGCATCAGGTAATCGACCATGGCGGCCATGGCGCTGCCCTCGAGGACGGCGTCGCGCGCCAGTTCGGCATCTTCGTTGGGACGGGCTGCCTTTAGCCACGCCTCGATCTGGAAATGCTGGTCCTCGAGAGCATGCGTCAGTTCATGGGCCATGACCATGCGCTGGTCGGCAAGCGGGCTCCAGTCCGCGATGTAAAATTCGCGGGTCGTCGGATCGTAGAGCCCTTCGATTTGTTCCGTGAGCACGTTGATCATAAACGAATCGAGGTCGAATCCCTTGGGAAGGAGCCCAAAGGCTTCAGCGCTGCGCTGGTCGGCGTAGCGTTCGGCGGGATTTTTGTCCTCGTTCATCTGCTTGATAACGTAGGCGCGGATTTCTTCGCGCGAACGCAGGGATTTTTTCAGCGGAGTGAGCAATTTCAGACTGGTGATTTGGCTCATCTGGCCGAGGACTTCGTCGGCGGCTGCAATAAACTCGGCGTCCGTCGCGGGCTTGGAATCCGTGGAAGACGGAGCGGCGGCAGCTTCCTGTGCGCGGACAACTGCACCACCAAAGAAGAGGACGAGGCTCAAAACTAGAGCTTGCAGCCCGAAATAGGCGTGTTTCAAATGAGAGGCCATATCGTTTTCAGAATAGCAGAATCGCGTTGTGGCCGTCTGAAAGCCGGGGGAACTGGCGAGTGACGCGTGGCGAGGACAACCAGGAATGAATGTCCAACGTGAGCGCTGGGATTGGGGGAGAAGGTTGACGGCGGAAAGTTCAAACTTCCTGCCAAAACTGCACAGAGGATGGCCAGCCGGAGGCGTGAGTAGGGGTCGAGGGGCAGTCACCCCCACGTTACCAACAGCTATCGGGTAGGCTCGGCGGTCTCCGATTGTGTGTATACCGTTCAGAATGGGACAGTTCTGCGGCTGGTTTTACCGTACTGTATCAAAATGAGGAAGAGCGACTTGACGGCAAAAGAGTGGTACTCCGTGCCCTGTCCTACGTGCGGTGTCGCTCCTGGGGAGCCCTGTTTGCTGCATTCAGGCGCCCCGCGCACAGAACCACACGTAGACCGCAAGCTCTCTGCGGTTGAGGCGATCGAAGCGAATAGAAATTCCCGTGGTCGCGGGCGCCCATAAATCCGCTTCCGCCCAACAACCCGACCTATGCAGTTGTACCATGGAAATCTCAGAGTCCATGAAGTTTCACCTAAGGAATGCAAGGCACTGCGGTGCCATTCAGGATTGACATGCGTGGGAAAAACTTTCGAGCCGTACAGGCAGGCCAGCGGACGAACGCCGAGGGAAAACAAGTAAGCAACAAAGTACTGCTGGCAACGCCCGATAATGAATACGAGTTGATGCGCGCTGACTTGACGTATATCGACCTGCCGGATCATCTCAGCCTTCATGAGCCGACACAAAAGATCGAGTTCGTCTATTTCCCGAACCGGGGAATGGTTTCACAAGTTGTAGTGACCAAAGACGGCCGGACCGTGGAAGTGGGCGTCGTGGGTAACGAAGGCTACGTTGGGGCGGGATTGGCAGCCGGCTTGAGCAGAAGTTCAGTGCGTGAAATCATCCAAGTCGCCGGCGATGGCTTCCGAATGATGGGGAACGCGCTGGAACGCATTCTGCGGTCGGCACCGCAGTTACAGGTGATCTTGAACAGGCATGCGGGGCTTCAAGGGATGCAAGTCGCACAGACCGCGGCATGCAACCGGCTGCATGATATACAGCAGCGCCTCTCAAGGTGGCTGCTGATGACGCAGGATCGGGTAAAATTGGAAGTACTTCCTATCACCCACGATTTCATTGCGACCATGATGGGTACCGACCGATCCACGGTGAGCTTGGCGGCCGGAGTGCTGCAAAAAAAGGAAATCATCGAATACGTGCGAGGTGCAGTCAAGATTGTGAACCGCAGGAAACTCCAGAACTCCGCCTGTGAGTGTTACGGTGTCATTCAACAGTTCGAGGATGACCTCGGATTGAGATAGCAATTCTTGCCGGCGTTGGATACCCCACAGACAGCAGCCTCTTTCTATCGCTAATGTTCAGGGCTTGCGTATTCAATTCAATTTTTGACGTACGTTCAAAAGCGACGACTTGGGCAGAACCTCGCTCACGGTAATGAAAGGAGAGGCTTTTGCAGGGGCAGTGCGGTCGAAGACCAATGCTATACCGTTTTTCAGAGAAGCCTAACTGCACCAAATCGCGAGGTGGCCATGGCGGCGATGCGTCGCAAACTGGTATGGGTCGAAACACAGAATTTTCAGGGCTGGATTTGCAGCGAATGCGCATGGGCGTTCAACCCTTTGGGGCCGGTCGTTGGCCAATCCATCGACGAGATGAAGATGCACTACGAGCAGCAACGCGACCAGGAGTTCGCATCCCATGTCTGCGCCGACCACCCGAGAGCTACAAAAAACCCCCGTTAGTAAAATCACTCGTAAGCACAGTACCGTGTGATTCTCGCGTTCAGGTCTTCGATCTTATCAAGGGCACCCAATTTCTCTTTGACACACCAGGAGGCCGACGACCTCCTCATTTCAATTTTTCTTTCGCGTGAAGTGGAAGAGCATGGGGATGTCCTTGTCATCCTGACGCCAGGTCCAAGTTTCCGTGATGTGTTCGGCGTCGTCGAAGCGGATGACGAGATGATGCTGGTGACCGGTGGAGGGTGATTTGAGGTTGCCGGCACCCTGGTAATCGAAGCTGAGCTCCTTGATGTCGTCGGAATCGGGCACCACGCGCATGCGCGGCTGGTTGTTCGTGGGGCAATAGTGGACGAGTGCGACGCCGTCGCCATCGATGCTGTAGAGAGTGACCATTTCCTCCATGCCAGCGGGCGAGAGCGTTTCCATGACAGCGGTGCCGGAGGCGAGGGCCTTGAAGCTGGTCTTCACGCCCATGCCGTGGCCGTCTTTGCCTTCCCAGTCGCCGGCGAGCGATTGCAGCTTTTTAAAAGCAGCGACGGAATGCGTGCCGGCCGATAGCGGCGCAGCGATGGATGCGGCCAGCAACAGAAGCAGCGAGAGCTTGCGTCGTGTCACGGATGCCTCCTGGAAGAAAACGGCGCAGGACGTGGCCCCACAGAGCTAGGCGCGCCGCGATCTAAGGGCTTTGACGCCGGAAGTGCGCGAATGGAAGCGGGTGTGTAAAGGCGGATTC
>Ga0209625_1000369_pt1 | contig 11715 bp, 8 predicted proteins | sample JacPin_JW_Ref_M2_FD_187960 | JGI IMG/M metagenome (GOLD analysis project Ga0209625, IMG submission 187960) | Forest soil microbial communities from Algoma, Ontario, Canada - Jack Pine, Ontario site 1_JW_Ref_M2 (SPAdes) (version 2) | ecosystem: Environmental > Terrestrial > Soil > Boreal...
GGCGGCCAAGGATTTGGTCCGGTTCGCTCGGCCGTCCTGGTAGTGAAATCGACGATCGCAATCATTATTCTCCATGGGCTCGTAATCCTTCTGTGGGCGAGTTTCTACCGGTTGCAATGCTTTCCTTCGTGGGAACTCGCTTTTTACCTCTCCTCGAGCAGCTATGCCACCGTCGGTTACGGCGACGTGACCCTACCCAGTAGGTGGAGACTCTTAGGGCCTCTTGAGAGCATGGCGGGAGTGCTGATGTGTGGGGTATCAGTCTGCCTTCTGTTCGCCACGATCACACGGTTGATGGACCGCGACCCACGGCACTCTCGAAAACTGGGCTACGCAAACGATCCGGTAGCCCTGAAGGGGAATCGCTATGCTAATGAACAAAACTATGCCTAATACGACCATCGAAACTCCCGATTGGCTTCGGGAGATGGAGACAATCCTGGAAGAGCTTAATGAAGGTGTAGTCGTCCTGGATGACGAGCTTCGAGTGATCTTTGCAAACGAAGCGCTTACGCGTATGGGACACTTCGACCGTGAGGAGATTCAGGGCCGCACGCCGGATGCGATTTTCCCCAGCGAAGACCTTCCCTGTATCAAACGGCAACACGAATCGGGCCTCCGTTACGGCCGCAACCGAACCGAGTTCTACTTTCCCCGTAAAGACGGTGGCAAGATCCCAGCAATCTTCAGTGGACGGGTCATTCAGGGTCCTGACAAGCGGGACTACGTCTTACTTACCGTGACCGATATCAGCGCGCAAAAGGGAATCGAGGAGCAGCTGCGCGAGTCGAACTCACTCCTTCAAAAACGGCAAAATGAAATGGATGCCGAACTCGCCCTCGCCGCATATGTGCAGCAATCCCTTGTGCCGCATAGTCTAATTTGGAAAAACCTCGCCGTGGAGGCGTACTACAGCCCAGCGCGGACTATCGGTGGCGACTTTGGCGTAGTCCTCCCGCAAGGCGACGATTCTCTCAGCATTGTTCTATCCGACGTTTCCGGACATGGCGTCGGTTCGGCGTTAATGGCCAACCGCATCTATTCCGAAACACTGCACGCACTAGGACGCAAAACCGACCCAGGAGTCTTACTGCGGGAGATTCATCATTTCGTACATACGCGAATCCCGATCGACGGCTTTTTCTTCACGATGACCGCGGCCCGTTTCAGCGAGGATGGACGTCGGGCAAGTTTCTCTGCCGCAGGCCAGCCGCCTGCGATACTCGTCTCAAATGGAACTCTCCGTTTGCTTGAATCGCGAAACGGTATCCTTGGTTGCCTATCCGAAACTACGCCGTCCGAGCTGCCTGAGGAATTTGATCTTGAGCCTGGCGACCGTCTAGTCCTCTACACGGATGGACTCGTCGAGGTTTTTAACAGCTTCGATGACCTGCTCGGCGTGGAGGGTCTGAAAGACTTGGTTCACGAATCCGCGACGCTGACACTGGGGGAAATGCAGAGGGCAATCCTCGACGGCGTAGCTGCCTGGAGCCACGCTCCCCTCGCCGACGACGTGTCCCTCGTTATCGCGGAAGTTAGCTAGTTTCGTTGGAGCGGCATTTCAACGTTGGCGATAATCGACCATCCATCGGCATGAAGTGGCCAACGTACACGGTACATTCTCATGGTCCACAAACCGTCTCGAAGCAACGCGTGCGGAAACCACAACCGGTTCCGTAGCCTGTTGTACTCACGTTCGCACTAATCGAGAGACCCTATGTTACATACTCTAGGCACTTATTTACATCTGCCGAGGATTCGGTACACTGTTCCAGAGGGCATCATGCAAAACTCAAAAGCCGAAAAGCTCCGCAAGCTGGCCTCGAAACGCCAGATCGTAAGGGCCAAAGATGCCAGGGAACTCGGCATTCACTAAATCATTCACGCCGGGTTTTGGCGCGGCTCTTAGTGGAAATTGGTCACGGAAGGAGCGAAGCGCGTGTTCCCGGGCGGTGTCCTAGAAGTTGAATCGCACCGATAGCTGCAGGTTGCGCGACCCGTACTTTGGCGCCGCGAACTGCGGTTTTCCGAAATGGTCGTTCAGTTTGGCATCCCAGATAGGCAAAGGGGAGCAGCTGCCGTCGGGCTGGGCCACGCATCGTTCGTTCGTCGTAAACTGCACATTGTCCACCGCGCCCTGCTGGAAGTTCGCGTGGTTGAACACATCGAACGCCTCAATCCTGAACTTCAGTCCGAGACTTTCATTCAGCTTGAAACTTCTTGCCACACTCACATCCGCGTCCCGCACCCCCGGGCCCCGGAAGGAATTGAATCCCTGTCCCGGCACAATCGAAAAGTTTACGTTCGCCGTGTCAAAGACCCCGGTATAAGGTCGACCACTCGCAATCGTCACCACCGATGAAAATGTAAATCCCTTCAAACCACGCAGCTCCGGCGACCACGCTCCACTCAATACGAGCCGATGAGTCTGGTCTAGTTGCGAGGGGCCGCGTTGGGACTGCTGGTCGAATTGGTTCATATAGCCCGTTCCCTGGTCAATGGTCTTCGAAAAGGTATAGGCCACAACACCTTGGAATTGCGCCGACTGGTGCCTTAGCGAGAACAGCATCCCGTGATAAATGGATTTGCCCGAATTATCCACCGCGTTAATCGAGCTGAAATTTGAATTTATCAATCCGTCGATGGCCTCAAATTCCGGTACCACATACGACTTCCCATTGGGGAGATTCACGGTCGCTTGAGTGAAGTTTCCTCCGAAAGCCACCTGCTGGTCCGGTGGAACCAGATTCAGGTCAAACCCAAAGCTTCCGTTGGCCTGCCGCGTCACTCCGTTTGAATTGCCCAACAGCGCCAGTCCATGCGCATACACATATCCGACGCTCATCGCCGTGTTTGCTCCGAACCGGTGCTCCACCGCGAGATTGCCTTGCTCGACGTACGGATTCCGGAAGTTCGGAACGAAGACGTGAATGGATTGACTTCCCCCTCCTCCTGCCAGCGGCGCTGTCAGGCCGTTCGGATAGGTTACCAATGGATCTGTGTTCCCGAAGCCCGGCCCGGTGAGAAAGAAGAATTGCCTGGAGATCCCGTTCGAGACCAAGGCGTCGGATACATCCAGCAAGTCTTCTTGGATATAGAACAATCCGAAGGACCCGCGGACCACCGTACTGCTTTTGCTGTCCAGCGAATACGCAAATCCTGCTCGCGGCGAAACATTATCCTTAGCCAGCGGGATCCTGCAGGTCAGAGTAAACGCCGGGTTGCAGACTTTTGGTTGTGCCAACTTCTGGTAGTCCCAGCGCACCCCAAAATTCAGGGTCAGCCGCACAGTTGCGCGGAACTGGTCCTGCGCGAACAAGGAATACGTCGGAACCGCAAACAACACCGTCGACTGTCCGAACGACTGCAAATCAAATTCAAACGCTCCCGCCGCCAGGTCCGTCAGGCTTGCGAAGTGAAAATCTCCGGCCGGACCGTACACAAAGTAATCGCGATCCTGGTTGACGTTAATGTCCACGCCTGCTCGAAGCGTATGATGCCCTGCTACACGTGTGAAATTGTTTGAGAATTCAAACCGCCTGTCCGTCGTCGAGAGCTGGAAGCGGTTTCCCCCGAACACGTACCCCGTATCCGGGTTCTGGATCACCGTCGAAGGTGAACTCGCCGGTGAGATCGGAAGGTCGAAGTGAAGATCGTTGGCAAAGTGGAATCGCGCTTCATTGAATGATTTCGCGCTGAGCGTGCTCACCACCGTGAACTGGACGAAGTGGCTTGTAGATCCGTCCGTCAGAACTAGGCCGTCGCCCGTTGACGTCGGCGTGTTGAAATAGCCATGGGGGCTCTGGAATCTTTGGTAGTTGTAAGTCGCACTGAAAGTATTCATGGGCGTCAGCTGACCGCTCAGTTTCGCGAAAGCTGTATTCTGGTTGAAACTGCGCGCAAATGACCCAGAGTTTTCGGCAAGTATCTTCGCAATCCCGGGATTCGCGGCCAGAAAAGTAGTTTGTGCGGCTGCGTCACCCAGGGTGTGCAAGGCGGCGGTATCGTTTATGGTGACTGGCTCGTTCCGTACTTGCCCTTCGTAATTCGCAAGATAAAACAGCTTGTCTTTTCTCAGCGGCCCTCCCACCGTTGCGCCGAATTGCTGGCGCCGGTTCGGGGGTTTTGGGAGGCCGAGTTCATTGTTGATCGAGTCGTTTGCGTTTAGCGCCGAGTCCAGAACATAGTAATACGCATCGCCATGGAGCTCATTGCCACCGCTCTTAGTCACGGTATTGACTAGTCCGCCTCCCGATTGTCCGAATTCCGCCTCATACCCTGTCGTGTTTACCTGAAATTCCTGCACGACGTCTTCGCTGAATTGAAACGGAATGGTACCTCTTCCGATCTGTTGCGAGAAAAAGGCATTGTTATTATTTCCCCCGTCCACCGTGTAGTTATTGTAGTTCCCGGAGATGCCGTTGAAGCTCACCATGCCGAACTGGCCATCGGTAGTCGCGCCCGGCGTTAGCAGCACGAAGTCTGTAAAGTCCCGCCCATTCAGGGGGAGATTCTCAATCGCCCCCTGCCCTATGACGGAGCTGATGGACGACCTCGTCGGGTCGATCAGCGGCTGCTCAGCGCTCACCATCACGGTTGCGTTCTCACTTCCAATGATCATTTGCGGCCGTAAGCTTACCGTCGTGCCTACCATCACCACGACGTTGTCCAGTTGCGCAATTTTGAAGCCGACCTTTTCGATGCTCAGGTGATACGTTCCGGGAGATAGATAAGGAAACAGAAAATGTCCGCTCGAATCGCTATTTTGCATTTCAGACAGGCCCGTCGCGTCGCTATTTGCCGTAACTGCCGCGTTCGGCACCACCCCATCACTCTCATCCACAATCACACCTTCCACCCGCCCGCTTCCTAACCCGGACTGCCCCGCAGCCGGTTGCGCAATCCATGCCATCGCGATCAGCGAGAAGCCCAGCGAAATCGCAAGTACAGCATTCCGAGCGAACTGTATCCTTAGCAGCACTCTCATCCGGCCCCCTTCACCTGCATTAAGATCAAAAAAACTCGCCACCCGGTGGAACGCTGCGCCGATACCCCGCCTGCGGGGAGCCGTGCTGTTTATTCTGCAATCGGCAATTGTGCCCGCCCCTCGAAACTCTGTACTCGGGCATTTCATTAAGACTCCGTCTTGGGTTCCACTCGGAATAGTTCCTGTTCTTGCGCTGTGAGTTCCTCGTCCTTTCCAGGCACTTCGCTCGGATCAGTTTCGGCCTCCTCCACGAAAAACCCTTCGATCACCGCAAACAATTGCTGTGTTCTGATGGGCTTCGAAACATAACCATCCATGCCTGCGGCGAGACAGCGTTCCTGGTCCCCTACGAGTGAATGGGCAGTCATGGCAATGATTGGGATGTGGCCGCTTGTAGACTTTTCTCTTACTCGAATCGCGGCAGTGGCCTCGAAGCCGTCCATTTCGGGCATCTGAACGTCCATCAAAATGGCATCGAAAGGCTCCTTTTCGAATGCAGCAACTGCATCCCGGCCGTTAACCACCATAGTTACCGTGCAGCCGCGCTTCTCCAGCAGCCGGACCGCGAGCCTTTGATTTACCACGTTGTCCTCCGCCAATAGCACCCGCAATCCTTTTTTGATTTCTTGCGTTTTATGGTGGGCGACCAAGGGAACGCTCATCCTCTTTGTTTCTCCATTCAATACCCTGCAGATCGCGTCCAACAGCTCCCCCTGCGGAATCGGTTTTACAAGGTAAGAGGAAATCCCCAGCCGCCGGCATCTTGCCGCGTCGCCCAGGCGCCCCGCCGACGTCAGTAACATAATCGTGGCTCCGACCAACTCTGGGTTTTTCTGGATCCTCTCAGCCAGCGCAAACCCATCCATCTCTGGCATTTGCCCATCGATCACAATGAGGGGAAACGGACTCCCGAGACTCTTCGCCAACTCCAGGGCCGTCAGCGCTGACTGGCCGCTCTCGACCCCGGTCGGCTTCATTCCCCAGCGGGTCAGCATCCCGACCAAGACTCGTCGATTCGTGGTGTTGTCATCAACGATCAGCGCATGAAGATCGCGCAGTTGCTCCGGTTGAAGAAAAGCAGGGCGAGCGCGAGTCGTGTCCTGCGCCGACAACTGGACCGTGAAGTGGAACGTGCTACCTTGGCCGGTCTGGCTTTCCACCCAACATCTCCCGCCCATCATGTTCACAAGCCGCGTACAGATCGTCAGCCCCAATCCGGTGCCACCGTACTTGCGCGCCATCGAACCATCCGCTTGAGTGAACGCTTCAAAAATCGTCTTCTGCTTCTCAACCGGTATACCCACTCCCGTATCCTTCACGCTAAAGTGCAGTGATGTGCTGTTCGACGTTTGAGATTCTTCTTCAATACCGACAACGATCTCTCCGAAATCCGTGAACTTGATCGCGTTTCCGATCAGGTTGATTAGAATCTGACGAATTCGCCCGGGATCACCCAGCAGTGCTTCCGGCACATCTGGCTGGACCTCGTAGATGAGTTCTAGCCCTTTCTGGTGCGCTCGATAACTAATGGCCTTCATTGTTTCGCCGAGACTCTCGCGCAGATCGAACGGGATTGTTTCAAGTTCCAGTTTCCCCGCTTCAATTTTGGAGAAGTCCAAAATATCGTTGATGATGGAAAGCAGCGACTCGGCGGAAAGCTGCACCAGCCCGAGATGCTCGCGCTGTTCAGGAGTAAGTTCCGTGTCCAGCACCAATTCCGTCATCCCGATAATCCCGTTCATCGGCGTCCGAATTTCGTGGCTCATCGTCGCCAGGAATGCGCTCTTTGCTTCGTTGGCCGCTTCCGCCGTTACCTTTGCTCTTTTCAGTTCCGTTTCGGTGTGTTCCCGCTGGAGGATCTCGCCTCGCAATTCGGCGGTGCGTGTGTCCACCAAAACAGAGAGTTGCGACTTCTGCTCGTTGATGCGCTGAATGCGAGAGCGATATATGCCCCACCCGCAAATCCCGGCGACAAAGGCGCAGAGCACGTAGAAGAGATGGGTTTGATAAAAATGCGGCTGCAGAGATAAAGCCAAAGTCGTTTCATGAGGATCGCAAACTCCGTCCCGGTTGCAGGCAATAACACGGAAGGTGTAGCCGCCCGGCGGAATGTTGGTGTAGAAAGCCACGCCGCGCGTGCTGGCATCCACCCAGTCTGCATCGAAACCAGACAGTTGATACCGGAACTGCACCTTTTTTGACTCGTCGAAACTTAGTCCTGCAAAATGAATTTCCAAGTCGCCCTTTCCGGGCAGCACGCTGAGTCCATTCTGCGGAACGATGGAGCGCCCGTTAGCCACCAAGCTTTCGATAACCGCAGGCGGCGGAAAATGATTCACGAGCAAATGCGCCGGGTCAACCTGTGCAAGGCCCTTGATGGTGGCAAAATACAAGCTTCCGTCTCGGCCCTTCCAGCCTGAAGGCTGCCCTCCGCTGGTGCAGATACTGGTCTTCATCCCGTTTGCGACACCATATTCATGTGCATGCACTCTGTGTATCTTCCCGTCCGCAAAATCTTCCAGCTCCGCCTTGCTGATTCGAGAGATACCCCGGTTGCTTGGAAGCCATAGATCCCCTTCATCGCTTTCTATGATTTCGGGAACGACATCGTCGGTGAGTCCATCCGTTGTCGTATAATGGCTGAACCTTCCGTTCTTCAACCGAAACAAACCGTCACCCTCGGTTCCGATCCACAACGTACGTTTCGAATCTTCATGGACTGCCGAAACCGCTTCATCGGTAAAGCCATTGCGGGCGTTGTAGGTAAGGAATTTGGAAGCGCTCCATCTTGTCAAACCGTGAGATGTGCCTATCCACAGGGACCCATCGGGCGTCGCCACAACATCCAAGATTACGTTGCTGGAAAGACCGTCCCGCGTCGTATAGGTCCGTTCGGTGCTTCCGTCAATTTCTACGAGGCCGTCGATCGTGCCAATCCACAGATGATTGTTAACATCTTCCGCAAAGCCCATTACTACGTTTGATGGCCAGCCGTTCTTGGTGCCAAACAATGTAATCTTTCCGTCCTTAAGGCGGCTAGCGCCACCGCCATCCGTCCCAATCCACAAGGCTTTTTCATGGTCCAAATAGAGTGATCGGACAACGTTATTTTTCAGACCGCTTCTTTTTATGAAATTTGAAAACTTCCCGTTTCTCCAATGGCTAAGTCCTCCGTTTGTGCCTATCCACAAGCCCCCGGCTCCGTCACCAATCACAGTTCGTACATAGTCGTCGTTCAGCCCCGACTCTCTACCATAAGTGTTGAAGCTGACCTTTCTGAGTTGATCGAGGCCACCGCCGTCGGTGCCAATCCAGATACTGCCCTCGGCGTCCTCGGCGATAGACAACACGACGTTATTCGTCAAACCCATTTCTGAATTGAAAATTCTAATCGCGCCATTCTTCAGGCAGTTCAGGCCGCCGCCGTCCGTGCCAATCCACAAGTTCCCGTCCCGGTCCCCATGGAGCGAAAGCACCGCTTGGCTCGAAAGCCCATTTTTGGTGGTGTACAGGGTGAATTCCCCTGATTTCAATCGTGCCAGGCCTCGATTCGTACCGATCCACAGAGCGCCGTCAGTGTCTTCGAAGAGCGAAGATATCGAATCACTGGGTAATCCGTTTTTGGTGTTGAAGACTACGAAACGCCGACCGTCCCAGTGGTCGAGCCCGCCATCGTCGGTTGCCACCCACAAGGTTCCGTCGGCCGCTGACAATAGGGCTCCAATTGCGTTGCTCGACAGACCTTGCTTCGTGGTGAGCACTGTAAGCCTACCCTCTGTCAAGCGCCCAAGCCCGCCGCTTTTGAACCCGATCCACATGCTGCCATCCCGATCCTCTTGGATGGATGTGACATCTTCACCGCCGGAAACACTCGTGGTCGGATATACAGCGAACTTGCCATTTTTCATGCTGATGAGGCCGCTGTCGCGCGTGCCAATCCACAAAGTCGCATCGCGGCTTTCATACAGGACTTCTATGTAATTGATCTTGATTCCGCCGGCAATCATGCTCTTGAAGACATCGAAGTGGAGCCCATCGAATCGTGCCAAGCCCCTCTCTGTTCCCACCCAGAGAAAGCCGTCACGCGTCTGCAGAATCGTTTGAACGGAATCCTGCGGGAGACCTTCTGGCGCTTGCCATACTTGGTGGCCGTAACCTTCGAGCACGTTGTGTGGATGTGCTTGGCCCCCGCTCGCAACTGGCCCTCCGGCAAAAATTAGAAACAGGGTGCAGCACACGCGGGCGATGCTGATCGAAGATTTCAACGTGCGCATCCCAGCCTCACCTTGCGGACATCCGTTGCGGCCTTGTGCTTCTGTGGTCTGCAATCAAAAAAAGAAATGGACACCCACACGTTCTTACAGATGGGCGTGAGTAGTGAGGTTCAGCAGTCAGGTATGGATGACGACGGTTCCTCGGAAGGGAATTTCATTCTCGCATCCCCGATAGCCGCTTTCAAGGTCTTCGGCACCGCATAGCTCACAATAGTTACCCTCGTCGGCGGTCGCTCGAACGGACTAGGAGGCTCCTTTTGGCGAGAGTCGTCAGGCTTGTACTTTTTCAGGCAGCCTCGCGCAGTCAAATTCAACGCCACCAGCCGGATGGCGCATTGTTGCTTTTTTGAACAGTTTAGATTCCCCTTCCTGTGAAAGGCTGGTCAGCGTAAACGAGGGAGGGCGTAATGACCAAGTCTATTGGGTCAGGGGTAGCTAGAGCGACTGGCGGTGCGGCTACTATTGAGACTGTGGCGGACAAGAAGGCTATAGCAAGAATTCCGCCCACGTAGGGGAAAAAGGGCTAGCCACTGCGAGCGATGCGAAGATTATCGACTTTGCGCGCCAGGGCGGTTGGATCGTTGTGACTTTGGATGCTGGCTTCCATGCTCTGTTGGCGCACTCTGGGGCGACTAGCCCATCCGTTGTTCGCATTGGACGGCTTACACACTAGCGCTTATCTGTAAAATAGAACCTTCCCGGAAGGATCGAGTTGTTGCAAGAAATCAAAATCAAGAACATTGCGGGTCAGCACGGAGCAGCCATGCTTTCTGGCAGTGGTGAATAGCAAGGCATCGTTCAACACCCGGCGTCGCTGGTCGCTCTTGTATCCCTGTAGCCGGGCGAGTGTACCGGACAGAATTCCCGCTTCACGCCATATTTCGGAATCAGTTGCGAGTGTGCGATGGCTTGGCCGCCGTTCGATCACCGCAACAACCTGTTCCATGATTCCGCGCGTCTGGGCATGTGCAGGGTCAAGTAGACCGCAGGTTGCGGCTAGTTCCGCTTCTGTTACTGGCGAATGCCACGCCTCGGCCGCCCGGAGCATGACGTCTCCCTTTCGCGGAAAACGGTTCTGGAGAATGTCGATATAAACCGTGGTGTCGTACAGCAGTTTGGTGGTCCGACTGCCGGTGGACTCGATGAAGTCGAGTTCCGATTCGGGACGCGGTTTGAGCGGGGTTCTGTGCTTTTCGGGCTTAAGGCGTCTAAGGGTGCCCTGAAATTCAGAATTCAAGGTCAGCCTCGCGGTCGATGGTGCCACGGCGAGCAAGCAGCCAGTCAGCGTAGTCGTCAGCGACCGCAATGTTAGCCAACGCCAGCTCGATGAGATCGGTATCAGAAACAACTCCGGTGCGCTTCTTTGCCTGCGCCACCAGGGCCTTAGGCATTCTACCCCGGACCACTTGGTTCCTTTCCCCGCGCAACAGGCCTTGCTCTTCGGCGATGACCATCACCTCACGGAGCTTACCAGGCCCGCTAATGCTGGTGCTTTTTCCTATTCTCGAACTTGCAGATTGAGCAGAACGTTTCATACTGTTCTCCTAGCTTGGCTATTCTGTAGCACACACTAGCCTTCATTGTAGCACACAACTCGACATTCATTTTGGAGGTGGATCGAATCCAGCCCTGACAATCGCAAGATCCCTCGAGTGTGAATGCCTTAGCCTTCATGCTGACAGCCCACAGAACAAGCATCCCAAGCTTCGGACGTGGGTTCGATTTCCATCGCCCGCTCCATAACTCCTGGGGGTCCAGCCCGGACACATAGGTGACAGAACGTACCGGCTACATAGGTAACACTTTTGGGCCAAAGCATCTTTCTTCACTTCATGGACTTTGCAGCCGGGGATGCCGCACACACACATGCTGTCGAGCCGACCTGTAAGAATTTTGTAGAAGTTTTCATTGTTTGCGCTGAGACAATGAGCGTCCAACGCGCCTCGTGAAGCATGACGCTTGCGTCGCACTCGAACTCCCCGCTCGGGGCGACGTGAAGGAGGATCAGTATGCGAAACGGATTGCAGGAGCGGTCAAGGCGACAGCCCTAAGCATGGGGCAACGTAAGAAACTTGTAAAAGTTTTCACCAGTACAGCGGACGCTTGCGCCGGGGCAAAGTAAGGTCCAAACCGGGGGATCATAATGCTTGAGTCACGCTCGAGTGATCGTCATCCATAAGGTACGCCATGTATCCAGTAAGTAGAACGCGTTTCCTATTTTCCGCAGGTCTGGTTTTCTTCGCCGCGCCTGCACTTCACGCGCAGCAGACCAGTTGGCGCATCGATTCCAACCATAGCGCGGCTGACTTCAGCGTGCGCCACATGATGATCTCCACGGTCCGCGGCGAGTTTACCGGTATCGCCGGTACGGTCATCTACGACCCGAAAGACCCCGCGCACGATTCTGTCGAGGTGACCATCGATTGTACTACGGTGAATACTGGGGTTGCCAAG
>Ga0209625_1000370_pt1 | contig 11705 bp, 10 predicted proteins | sample JacPin_JW_Ref_M2_FD_187960 | JGI IMG/M metagenome (GOLD analysis project Ga0209625, IMG submission 187960) | Forest soil microbial communities from Algoma, Ontario, Canada - Jack Pine, Ontario site 1_JW_Ref_M2 (SPAdes) (version 2) | ecosystem: Environmental > Terrestrial > Soil > Boreal...
AAATTTTCATTGCAGCCTTCCAGCGCTGCTCCGCCGAAGTCTTCCGCGGTCAGATCGCGCTGCTGCAGCATGGTGCCCATGGCGCCATCGAGCACCAGGATTCGCTGCGAAAGTAACTCCCGCAGAGCTTGCGCCGACTTGGTGAAATCTCTCATTTCGTCGTTAATCGTGGTTAAAAGGTGTGATCCTTAAGAGTTCTCGTCGTCCCTTTATTTTACCCGCGTTCATCACAGGAACCGAATCCCATGCATTAAACGTGTGTTTTATACCCTTGAATGGCGATTCCCCCGCCCCGTCGCCAGCCTATTTGAGACAAAATGCTTCGTAGCCGTTACGTAACGGTTCAAGAACACCTTTCGCTAATAGCCTTGCTCCTGCTCCCAGTTTTCACTACGCTGCAATCAGGCAAACCGTGACTAGGCAAACCGTGGCTAGGCAACCTGTGGCTAGGCAGACTGTGGCTACCAAGCGTGTAAGTCCCAAACTAAGCGTTTGTATTCTTTCGCCCCACCCTCTGGTGCTCGGCGAATTTGAACGCATTCTCGCTAAAGCGGATTTCAAAGTCATTTCCACTCAACTGGAATCGACCTTGGCTCCCGATCTTCGCAGCTTCGAACCTCCCGCAGCACAGGTCTACGTGATCGATGCGCACGCCTCCAAGCCTGCCACCGGCGCGCTCCTCGCGAATTTGATGGAACGCTTTCCGGAAGCTCGCCTGATCGTGGTGGGTGAACAACACAACGAAGGCAATAGCTACGCGCTACTTCGTAGCGGTGTTAAGGGTCTGTTGACCTACGCGGAAGCACGCGAGCAACTGATCCGCGCTCTGCCTTTAGTGGCCATGGGTGGTTTTTGGGTGCCGCGTCAACTTCTGTCCGGTTTCGTGGACTCTATACTGACCGGACAGGGCCGCCGCCTGAAATCTGACTCCGTCACCAATCTGAGCCGCCGCGAGCAGGAAGTGCTCGATTCGCTGCTCGAAAATCTTTCCAATAAAGAAATTGGCAGCCGTCTGAACATTGCCGAGCGCACCGTAAAATTTCATGTCTCCAATTTGCTCAGCAAATTTGGCGTTCGCCGCCGCGCCGACCTGATCCTGCTGACCTTCCAGCGCCGCATGGCTCAAAGCTAATATTTCTCTCCCTCGTTCCTGATCCGCTGTACTGACAACCTGCGCTCATTCTGTTAGCGTTTTACGTCGGCATCTTTTCCGTTTCAAGCGATGACGTGGCTTCTTCGTTTTCGGGCTGCTCTGGCGCGCCTAAGGAGAATACTCATTGAACGTTCTGGTTACTGGGGCTGCGGGGTATATCGGCAGCATTTGCAGCGAAGTACTCCTGGCACGCGGCATCTACGTAATTGCGCTGGATAATTTACAGGAAGGCCATCGCGAGGCCGTTCCTCCTGACGCGGCCTTTTGCCATGCCGATCTTGGCGTGCGCGCGCAAATTGAAGATGTTTTCAACCAGCAAAAAATTGACGCGGTGATGCACTTTGCCGGCGAAGCGCTGGTCGCCAAATCCGTCCGCGAACCGAGCACCTTCTATGCCGCCAACGTAGCTTGTGGCGTCAACCTTCTTGACGCCATGATTCGCCACAGAGTGAAAAAACTTATTTTTTCCTCCACCGCCGCGACTTACGGCGAACCTGAAATGGTGCCCATCCCGGAGGACCACCCCAAAAATCCCATCAATCCCTATGGCAAATCCAAGCTGGTATTCGAGCAGATCCTTGCCGATTACCGCGCGTACACCCGGCTGGCGTACGTCACGCTGCGCTACTTCAATGCCGCGGGCGCATCGCAGCTGCGCGGCGAAGCGCATCGTGTCGAAACCCATCTCATTCCGCGGGTGTTGGACGCCGCGAGTGGCGCGATCCCCCACGTTGAGGTCCTTGGCGCCGATTACCCCACGCCCGATGGCACCTGCGTCCGCGACTATATTCACGTTCTCGACATTGCCGACTCACACGTGCGCGCGCTCCAGGAAATTGAACGCGTCGCGGGCGAATCTTTTAATGTTGGCAACAGCCGTGGTTATTCCATTTTAGAAGTCATCGAAGCTGCTGAGCGCGTTACCGGGAGAAAAATCCTGCGGCAACTTTCTCCGCGCAGGCCAGGCGATCCCGCCGTCCTGGTCGCCAGCAAGGAAAAACTGAAATCCATGCTGGGATGGGAAGCCACGCACTCTTCGTTGGAAGAAATTATTTCATCAGCGTGGAACTGGAAGCAGAAACATCCCCGCGGTTACACGGAAGCTGTCCCCGCGCAAGGAATTACCAAATAAAATGCTGCCTGGTGCTGCCAGTGCCTATTTCATTCTGCGCCGGCCTGTTAAAATTCACGTGAAGTAAATTCGAAATCATGCCGACTTTTTATATTGAGCAGTTTGGATGTCGCGCCACGCAAGCTGATGGCGCCGCGCTGGAAGTCCAATTGCTGCAACGCGGCTACACACCGGCGGCCAAAGCCGCAGCCGACATCGTGGTCGTAAACACCTGCACCGTTACCGCCGCTGCCGACGCCCAGGCCCGGGACTCGATCAGAAAAATCAGCGCGCAAAATCGTGGCGCGCGCGTAATTGTCACCGGATGCTATGCCCAGCGTGCCCCTGAAGAAGTGGCGCAACTTCCCGGCGTGGCCTGGGTGGTAGGGAATTCGCACAAGCCGGAACTGCCCGGAATCATCGAAAATCTTTCCATCGCATCGACTTTCAAAGATTTCGTCCCCGTTGTTTCCTTGCAACTGGCTACTCTTGCGCTGCAACAATCACCCGCACAAATTCTTACCGGCGAATTTGACCGCAAACCGCTCACGAGCTCTTCGGTATTCAACGCCGAAGGAAATCACACCCGTCCCACGCTTAAGATTCAGGACGGCTGCGACTCTCGTTGCGCGTACTGCATCATCCCGCAAGTCCGCGGAAAGAGCCGCAGCCTGGCTCCGGAAATAGTGCTGCAGCAGGTCAATCAACTTTGCGATTCAGGCGTAAAAGAGATCGTTCTCAGCGGCATCAATATTGGAACTTACGGGCGAGATCTCCGCCCGCGCGTTACGTTCTCAGCCTTGCTGCGCCGCATTCTCAACGAGACGCCCGTCGAACGTTTGCGCGTTAGTTCCATCGAACCCATGGACGTCACCACTGACCTCATCGAATTTTTTGCCGCAAACGATCGCCTGGCGCCGCACTTTCATATGCCTTTGCAATCCGGTGCGGATCGCATCCTCGCCGCCATGCATCGCTGGTATCGCGCGGAACACTACGCCCGCCGTGCCCATTTGATCCGCGAAAATTTGCCTCACGCGGCCATCGGAGCCGACGTCATCGCCGGATTCCCTGGTGAATCCCCCGACGACTACGCCGCCACGCTGGCTTTCGTCGAAAGTCTGCCACTCACATACCTGCACGTATTCTCATTCTCCAAGCGGCCTGGTACCCAAGCCGACGCGCTCGCCAATGAAGTTCCCGCCGGAGTTGTAAAAAATCGCGCCCGGGAACTCCGCGCCCTCGGCCAAAAAAAGTCCGCTGCGTTTCGTCATGAACAAATCGGCACTCAATTGCGCGTGCTTACCCTTCGCTCCGCGAATGAAGCCCGTGAACCATCATCGGTGGATACAAAACTGCCAGAGAAAGAGTCCGTCTACACTCCCGCACTCTCCGCGAATTATTTGCGCGTGCGGTTGCGCGGCCACTGGCCTGCAAATCAATGGATAAATGTTCGGGTCACTGCTGCCGAGGGAAATGATTTAATCGGCGAGCCGGCAGAATCGGTAGACACTGAAGTAAGCGTCAGCGCCTTCGCCTAACACAAGAAATTCCTCACCCCTCAAAAATTACCTGGGCCAGCGCCTGGTCCCCCGTGTGCGTAATGCTCACGGCAATATTCTTCACACCTAAGCGCGCCGCGATCTTTCCCGCTTCGCCTCTGACCGCCAATCTTGGCCGCCCGCTCTTTTCGCGGATCACCTCCAGGTCCACCCAACGCACCCCATGTGACCAGCCGGTCCCCAACGCTTTCATGGCTGCTTCTTTTGCCGCGAACCGCCCCGCATAGCGCTCAAATTTATTTTTAAATCGCTCGCAATACGCGATTTCTCCCGGTGTGTAAATTCGTCGCAGGAATGCCTCGCCGCGTTTTTCTATGGCGCTCCGTATCCGCGCCACTTCCGCGATGTCCACCCCCATCCCAACAATCAAAATGCCTCCCGCAAGCAGTTCACGGCCACCGCGATTATACTGAGACTATTGTGACGCCCACGAAGACGAAAACGTTATCGAGAATGCGAACACCAAAGAATAAGCCGCTCGCCCCGCGCGCCGCCTGGAAACTTCGCACTTCCTCAGCCGGTGTTGGCTTTCTTCAAGTCCCAGCCTTCAGCGCATTCCCCGGGCTGGTCCACGGCTTCAGCACTTCTCAAGGAGGCGTCAGCCCTCTCAACGGCGGCAAAGTGCTCAATCTGGGATTCACGGAATGGGATGCGCGCGAAAATGTTCAGCAAAACCGCAAACTCTTTCAATCTGCCCTTGCTGCCGACGAACTCACTTTCGTTGCACTAAAGCAATTTCATTCTGACGTGGTGCACGCTTTTTCTTCCGCGTCCCATGAGTCATGCAGAGGAGACGCGTCTATTTCCAATACGCCGAATCTTCTTCTAAGCGTTCAAACCGCGGATTGCGTGCCGATTTTATTGCTCGATCCAAAAAAACGTGCTATCGCCGCCGTTCACGCTGGTTGGCGCGGCACGCTCCAGCGCATCATAGAAAAAACCATCGGCCGTTTGAAAATGGAATTCAAAACCAACCCGAGCGATTTAATAGCGGCCATCGGCCCCGCCATTGGCGGCTGCTGCTATGAAGTCGGAACGGAAGTCGCCGCCGCTTTTCTTTCCCAATTCGCAAATGCTCCTGAATGGTTTGACGAATTGCGCACCGGCGACGAGCCCAATCCGCTGCAATGGCTCAACCAATTTCCTCCCGGCCATCAACCGCCGCCGAAAAATGTTCGCCTCGATTTGCGCAAAGCCAATCGCGCTCAATTGCTGGCCGCAGGCCTAAGTCCGCAAAATATTTTTGTAAGTGATCTTTGCGCAGCGTGCCGCCCCGATCTGCTTTTCAGTTATCGCCAGCAGGGCAGCGAAAGCGGTCGCATGATGGCAGTGATAGGCATTCGAGCAGAAAAATAATTCACGCACAGAAAAATGCTTCGACCAGGAAATAAGCCACTCGCGAAATTCGCTCCGCCTACTACAGCGTGATCAAATTTGACCCATTCTTGTCAGCGGGCGTGTCGTTGAGCAGCGCCAGTTGCCCGCAAGCAGCCATCACGTCTCGCCCGCGCGAACGGCGCACAAAAGTCGCAATGCCGCGCTCCATCAAAAGTTCCTGAAACGCCGCGATGGCTTCCTCCGAAGACTCACGGTAAGGCAAATCTCCTGGATTCCAGGGGATCAGGTTGACCTTGCACTTCAGTCCTGTCAGCAACTTCACCACTCGCTTCGCGTCCTCCAGCGTGTCGTTGACCCCGCCCAGCATCACGTACTCAAACATCAAAAATTCCCAGCTCCGTAGCGGGTATTTTCGGCAAGCTCCCAGCAATGCCGCGAGCGGATATTTGCGATTGATAGGCATCAGCGCGTCGCGCTGTGTGTCGTTAGACGCGTTCAGCGAAATCGCCAGCTTGGGTCGCTCGCTTTCCGTCGCCAGCCGCTCGATTCCCGGCACAATTCCGCTGGTCGAAATCGTTACCCGTTTTGCCGGTATTCCCAGGCCATTCGGATCCTGCAAAATCTTGCACGCTGTCAGCACCGCGTCATAATTCAGCAGCGGCTCACCCTGCCCCATGAACACAACATTTGTGTGCGGCACCAGCATGTCTTTGTTCTCTTCCAGCGCAATCAGTATTTGCGCCAGAATTTCTCCCGCCGACAAGTTGCGAATCAATCCAAGCTGCGCGGTCAAACAAAACTGGCAATTCACCGCGCAGCCCGCTTGCGTCGAAGCGCAAATCGTCTGCCGGCCTTCGCTGGGCATGAACACCGCTTCCACCGAAGCCGGCCGCGCCTTGTCTTTCCCGCGTGGTCCTAACTCAAAAAGGTAACGGACCGCCCCATCCGCGGACTGAAATCGTTTTTTCAATTCCGGCCATGTCAGCACCGCAGAACCAGCCAGTCGCTCCCGCAGTGCCGCCGGCAAATTGGTCACCTGCCCCAGGTCAAATTTTCTTTCCGCGTAGAGCGCGCGATAAATCTGCTCACCCCGATACCCAGGTTGGCCCAGCGACACACAAAGCTCGCGCAATTCTTCCTTGGTCTTCCCCAGCAATTCAGTATTTTTTGACACGGTCACGCGCAGCCAGCTCCCGCTTCAAGAATACTCCGAAGTACGCCTCATTCCTCATCGTCTCCTAAGCCAACTCGCTCACACAAAAACGGCGTTATAATTCTAGCTGACCAACTTTTAACAGCATCGTCTTGGAGGGCTCCATGGCTGGCTCAACAACTGGACCGAAAACCGAGAATCCGCCCGTCGAACAGCTCAATATTCAGGACTGGGTTAAAGGCCTCGCAGCCCTCTCCGCGAAGGATTTCTCCCTCGAAACCGTTCAGGATTACATTCAGCGCCACACCGTGCTGCCTGAAACCATCCACAAGTATTGCTATTTCTCAAAGGGCAGCTACACCCGCAACCTGATTTTCAAAAACGATGTCTTCGAGTGCATGACCGTCTGCTGGGAAATCGGCCAGCATAGCCGTGTGCATAACCATCGCGATCAGAATTGCTGGATGTCCGTGCCCGTCGGCCGCTTACGCGTGCAAAACTATCGTGTCGAGCAGCGCGACCCTTCGCGCGGCACTTGCACGATCGTTCCCACCGACGCCTATGAAATGGATGCCACCCATCCTTCCTACGTCAATCCGATCGAACCTGTTCATGAAGTGATCAACGCTCCTGAATTCAAGGAGCGCGCCGTCAGTATTCACGTCTATTCCAAGCCATTCGACAGCTGCGAAGTCTACCATCGCGACAAAGGCACCTACGCGGACGTCCCGCTCTTTTACACCAGCGAATACGGCGAATTAAATCCGGCTGAGAAACTTCTCTAGCCTCAGTTACACCCCAAAGGTATTCCCGCGCGCCATCGCTCGCCACGCTTCGCCTGCCTGTGTCACAATCAGCTAATGCCCACAGAAACCCGTGATATCAAAAAGCACGCTCTGCCCAATGGCCTGGTGGTCATTACCGAAAACATGCCGCACGTGCGCTCTGTCTCCGTCGGCGTATGGGTTCGCAGCGGTTCTCGCGGGGAAGCGCCCGACGAAAACGGCTTGGCCCACTTCATCGAGCACATGGTTTTCAAAGGCACCGAGCGCCGGTCCGCGGAAGCTATCGCGCGTGAAATGGATTCCGTCGGCGGCATGCTCGACGCTTTCACCTCCAAGGAACAAATCTGCTTCAACGCCAAAGTCCTCGACGAACATCTGCCCATCGCCTTCGACGTCATCGCCGATCTTATTCTCCGTCCCAATTTTGATTCCGAAGACGTCACTAAGGAGCAGCAGGTCATCCTGGAAGAAATCAAGATGGACATGGACAACCCCGAGTATCTTTTGCACGAAGTCTTTACTCGCGGGTTTTGGCCCGAACACGCTCTGGGACGCCCCATACTTGGCACTCCGGAAACGGTAAAAAACTTTAATCGCGAGGTGTTGAAAACGCGCTTCACCTCGTGGTTTGCCCCGGACCATTTAGTGGTCACCGCCGCCGGCAATGTGGCCCACGAACAAGTCCTCGACCTGGTAACTCGCGAATTCGGCCATCTCCAACCCAGCGGCCAGCATGCTCCGCACATCGCGCCGCGCACCGAAGCTCCCATTCATCTTGAAAAGAAACGCGATCTCGAACAAGTGCATCTTTGTGTCGGCGTTCCGTCCGTTCCGCTGGGTCACGAGGATCGCTTCGGCGTGGCCGTCCTAAATAATCTTTTAGGCGGCGGCATGTCTTCGCGCTTATTCCAGAATATTCGCGAAAAGCGCGGCCTCGCCTACGCGGTCTTCAGCGAAATTACTCCTTATTCCGATGCGGGCATGCTCACCGTCTATGCCGGGTCCGGCAAAGAAACCGTCGGCCAGGTGCTGGACCTGATCGTCGGCGAATTTCGCGATCTAAAAAAATCCCTGGTTACCGAAGAAGAGCTCACGCGTTCCAAAAATCATCTCAAAGGCTCGTTGATGCTGTCGCTGGAATCGACCAGCGCGCGTATGTCCAATCTGGCGCGCCAGGAACTGTATTTCCGGCGCTTTTATTCGCTGGACGAAATCCTGGATTCCATCGAAGCGGTCACCCGCGAGCAATTGCAATCTCTGGCGCGGCAATATTTTCGCGCCGAAGATACTGCCGTCACCGTGCTAGGCAATCTCAACGGATTCGCGCTCGACCGCGCGCGCCTGGCCTGCTGAGACCTTCGCATTTTCTTGATGCTCGCAAGGTAATTTCCTCAGCAACTGCGAAATTTTTCGCCATAAATCGTTGACCTTCTCATTACTCTCTGCCATCATGCTCGAAATTCGTCTTCGCTCTTGTTTCGCTGCGGTTTTTGGAGAGTAGCGATCGGTTTACGGGTATCCATTCTGGCGTCTGGCAGCTCGGGCAACCTCACCTTACTCGAGACGGCGCGCACCCGACTCCTGATTGACGCTGGTTTGGGTAAACGCGAAACTCTGGCGCGGCTCGCTGCCATCGACATGACCGTCGATCACCTCGACGGCATCCTGATCACCCACGAACACGCTGATCACTGCAACGGTTTGCCGCAAATGCTGGCGCTCTGGAAAGCTCCTCTGTATGTTACCGAGCCGACTCTCGACTCTTTGCGCCGCTGCTTGCCTGAAACTTTTGGCAAACGCATCGTAGGCATCGAAACCATTCACGCCGGCCAACGCTTTATGGTTGGAGATATCGAAGTGCACGCTTTCGCCATTCCGCATGATGCCGTGGACCCCATTGGATTCACGTTCCGCTGTGAAGGCGCCAAGATGGCGCTGGTTACCGATCTCGGCTATCTGCCCCAACTTGTGAAAGTCCATCTGCGCGATTCCGATTGCTTGCTGCTCGAATCCAATCACGATCTGGACATGTTAAAAGTTGGCCCTTATCCCTGGGTGGTCAAGCAGCGCGTACTTAGCCGCACCGGCCATCTTTCCAATCATGCGGTCAGCGAATACCTGTGCGATCCGGAAGGTTTTGATGGCCACGCGCGCTACCTGGTCCTGGCTCACGTATCGCAGGAAAACAACAATCCCGACCTGGTGCGGCTATCCGCTGAAGAAGCCCTAAACCGCCGCCCGCTCGGTTTTGAATTTCTTGGCCAGCTGCTGGTTGCCTCTCAGCAAGTTCCCCTCAGGCCCCTCGACCTCTAAGCATTCGGAATGGCGGTCGGGATTCTGTCTGACGCTTTTTTGCCTTTGAAGTTGGGTGGCCCATCCTTGCGGTTTTTGCAAGGGTGGGGCCTTTTCCGAGCCTTTTCCGAGTATTCGGATTTTCTGTGATCATTTCAGCCGAGCGCCCGCGGGCGAATAGCTCGGCGCTGATTTGAGAAGCTCCGGCGTAACGTCAACCATCAGCCGCACTGATTTGCTATCCGGCCGATCAATGCGAGAAACTTCGACACTCTTTAGCAAAGCCAGATATGCCTGCCGTGTCGCCGCGCCGAGTTGTTGCTGGCCTCTAGCATTACTCAGTCCCGCGCGCGCCAACAGCACCACGCCATTCAACAAATCCGCAAGCTGCCGGGCGTTTTTGTCTTCCAGGCTCTCGGCATCCAGAGCCACACGCAACTTATCGTTCGCCGGTTTTCCGGCTACGGTAAGCCACTGCAATTCAGCCAGCAGCGACGATAGCTGCGGAGACGAAAGGTTCCCGGTCGCTCGTCGCGCCAAGTCCTGCGAAGCGGCCTCAGCACCAAAAGCATCTTTAAGAGCCTCGTTGCGCATCACCGCAAAAACAGGAGAGCCAGCCACACGCGCGAATCGTTCCCGCCACTCGGCATCATCGACGGCTTTTGCGCCATGCAGCCACGATACAGAGTCATCTTTATTCGTAAATGCGATGCGGCCTTTCTTCAAGAACGTAAAAGAAAGATGCGCGGAACTCCCAGCAATGGGCAAAGAAAAAATTTCCGCGCCGCCTGAATTTTGCAACGCGCCATTTTTTGCCGCATAGGCCTTGATTTTTTTCTTATCAAAATGTCCATCGCCCACCCCAAAAAAAATCTTCTGCGCGCCCTGCTGTTCGAAGGCCACAGCTAAACGATCGAGATCCCGTTCATAATCGAAACCGGTGTCCCGCACGAACTGGCGATATTCCTGGTCAGTATCGGGCTTGGGCGCCCAGGCCAGCAGGTCAGAAAAAAAAGGCGCCCGGCGAAGCTCACCGAGGTCGATGAAAAGTACCGTGTTAGCGTTCCCGGGCATCCAACCCAAGACGGCATTTCGTCCAGGAATCGCTGGGTAGAACCATAAAAAGTACGCCAGCAAAGACACCACGGCCAAGCCAATAGCGGTTGCCAAGGCGATGACTTGCGCTTTCTTTTTGGGCATCTTGAAATTTGAGTTGGCCGTGCCGCTCACCTCCATCGTAACGTTATATAGTAAGTGGGGCTCCGGCGGTAAGGGGCGTAGTTGGTGAGCTGACCACCTCGCAAGATCTGCCCTAAGCCAGGCCTTTGCGATACTGATACTTAACCTAGTGCCGAGCCGGTAGCGCCACCTGGATTATCCACAGCGGTGGCCCCTAGCGTGCTCGAACGACGCTTGCAATCCTGACCGACCTTCTGCTATTCTTACTCCGTTTGAGCGTGCTGGCGTAGCTCAGCTGGTAGAGCATCTGATTTGTAATCAGAGGGTCGGGGGTTCAATTCCCTCCGCCAGCTCCACCAGACGTTGCAGGGGTTTTTCGGGGAATGAGGCGGAGCGAATCCTGGCAGTAAAAATCAACGGGCTGGTGTCTTCTGACACGAGCTCTATTTGTGTTTTTACTTCACATTGATTTCCGCAAGTTCTGCAGAAGGTAACCCGGCTAACAAAGTAGCTGGAAAATGTTCGTCATGGCGCCCGGCGATAGCAATAAGAAAGTTACGGCCAGCGTGAAATGCCGCGATCTTTCCGGACGGGTGGGTGAGTGGCTAAAACCAGCAGACTGTAAATCTGCCGCTCCTTGCGGGCTACGGAGGTTCGAATCCTCCCCCGTCCACCATCATTTGTAGGGAGCGTAGCAACGCTGTTGTTTGAATTCCAGTTCGACGTTGAAGTGCCGGGAATATCGGGGAAAATAAAATAGGGACACGGATTTGGCCTGGGTAGCTCAGATGGTAGAGCGCGTCCTTGGTAAGGACGAGGTCACCGGTTCAATCCCGGTCCCAGGCTCCAGGATTAAGATTCGGCGGTAACGGTTTGTGGTGCAGGTTTGCAGCGGGGCGGGGGTAACTCAACGGTAGAGTCTCACTCTTCCAAGGTGATGGTTGCGGGTTCAAATCCCGTCCCCCGCTCCAGAGTTTAGCGATCGGGATAGGGGCAAAGAAGAGCTTCAGTCAGATTGAATAAAGGATAAAGGAACATGGCGAAGGAGAAATTCGAACGTAATAAGCCGCACGTGAACATTGGAACCATTGGTCACATTGATCACGGCAAAACTACTTTGACGGCGGCCATC
>Ga0209625_1000371_pt1 | contig 11680 bp, 9 predicted proteins | sample JacPin_JW_Ref_M2_FD_187960 | JGI IMG/M metagenome (GOLD analysis project Ga0209625, IMG submission 187960) | Forest soil microbial communities from Algoma, Ontario, Canada - Jack Pine, Ontario site 1_JW_Ref_M2 (SPAdes) (version 2) | ecosystem: Environmental > Terrestrial > Soil > Boreal...
CGCCCGCCAGACCGTACTCGCGCTGGATGTCGCGGTGAACCAACAGATTAAACTTTTGCTCGGTCGCGCCCAACTCTATGTCAGATTTCAGCGCGACCGCGTCGTATCCGGTCAACAGTGGATAAAGCAGCTCGTGCACCGAAATCGGCAAATTCTTATCCAGTCGCAAACGAAAATCCTCGCGCTCCAGCATCCGCGCCAGCCGGTACTTCCCGCAAAGCTGCACGATCTCGAACGGCGAAAGCTTCCCCAGCCACTCGCTGTTGTAGCGAACCTCTGTTTTCTTCCGGTCGAGAATCTTGAACACCTGCTCCAGATACGTTTTTGCGTTCGCGTCCACTTGCTCGCGCGAAAGGGGTGGACGCGTTTCCGATTGCCCGGTCGGGTCGCCAATCATCGCGGAAAAATCGCCGATAAGAAAAATTGCCGTGTGACCCATATCCTGAAACTGCTTCAGCTTCCGCAGCACCACGGTATGACCCAGGTGTATATCCGGCGCGGTCGGATCGACGCCCAGATACACGCGCAGCGGCTTCTCTTCTTTCGCGGATTTTTCGAGCTTCGTCTTCAGCTCGTCCTCGCGAATAATTTCCGCCACGCCTTTCCTCAGATAGGCGAGCTGTTCGTCCACCGGCTTGAACTTCGCTGCAGCCACTATCTTTTCTCCGCACCCGCCGCCAAATTGGTCAACAACACCCGGCGCCCATCCATTCGATAGCGCCCTTCCAGAACGATGCGCACCGCTTCGGTATAGAGTCGATGCTCTTCCTTCAACACGCGCTCGGAAAGCGTCTCCGGCGTGTCGTCGTCTCGAATCGCTACAGCGGCCTGCAAAATGATTGGTCCGGCATCGAGATTCTCATCCACAAAGTGGACCGTGCACCCCGAAAATTTCGCGCCGTGCTCGATCGCCTGGCGCTGCGATTCAAGTCCAGGGAATGCCGGCAGCAGCGAAGGGTGGATGTTCAAGATGCGCCCGCGGTATGCCGCTACAAACGCCGGACTAAGCAGCCGCATGTATCCGGCAAGGCAGACGAGGTCAACTTTCTTTTCCTCGAGCGCGGCAATCACCAGCCGGTCATAGGGCTCGCGCTCGAGCCCCTTCGACGGAATTATCTGTGCCGGAATCCCGCGCGCTCGCGCTTTGTCGATCCCCGGCGCGCCTTCGCGGTTGCTGATGACGATCGCGATTTCCGCGTTGGGAATGCGCCCGGCGGCCACGCTCTCCGCCAGCGCCTCGAAATTCGACCCGCGCCCCGAGAGCAGCACGCCAATTCGTTTCTTCGTCACCGCCAGAAATTAGCATAGTTCCCCAATCGCTCAAAACGAGCTGCGATGTGCCGCTGATCGCTGGATGACTCCTTGACACATTCACGTCCAAGAGGCATCTTGTCCGACAATGTTCAATTTCCCAGGAGGCATTCGCATGCCGCAATTCCGTTCTTTGTTTCTTCTTCTCGCGGCGCTTTTCGCCATGAGCATCACCATCGCCTGCTCCGAGCAAACCGCGCAAAAACCCACGCCTCCGCCCGACACGCGCAAAGCCGACGAAGCCGCTATCCGCGCCGCCTCCGCCGATTGGAGCAAAGCCTCGCAGGCAAAAGATCTCGACAAAGCCACGTCGTATTACACCGATGACGCCGTCTTTTTCGTCAGTAACGGCGCAACGGTGAAGGGCAAAGACGCAATCAAAATGGCCTGGAAGCCGATGCTCGCTGCTCCCGGACCCGGCCTCACCTTCGAGACAACCTATGTCGAAGTCGCGCGCTCCGGCGATATGGCTTACGAATACGGCACCTACGACCTGAAAACCGAAGCGAAGAAAGGCAAGGTCGCCGACGAAAAAGGCAAGTACGTGGTCGTCTGGAAGAAGCAGCCCGACGGCTCGTGGAAAGCCGCCATCGACATCGACAACATCGGCGAGTGACGACCCGACGAGGATCGTCATCCTGAGCGCAGCCCCGCGGTTCTTTTCTTTCCTTCGCGAAGCGAAGGCGCGGGGCGCAGTCGAAGGATCTCTCTTGGTGTCGCTAAAGCCCCAACTCCCCCGAATAAACGACCCTTGACCTTCCTCGCGCGGCCGACTCAATCCGCCCAATCAGATAAAATTTTTCGCGCCGCCGCTTCAATTCCGACTCCACGCGCGAAACAAATTTCGCCGGAACCACCAGAATCATCCCCACGCCAAGATTGAACGTCTGCAGCAGGTCGTCTCGGTCAATCTTGCCCAGCTTCGCCAGGTACTGAAAAATCGGCAGCACTGGAAATGACCCGAGTTCGACCACCGCTTGCACGTTTTTCGGCAACGCGCGCGGTAGATTCCCCGTGATTCCTCCGCCGGTGATGTGCGCCATGGACGTCACCCATCCGCGCGCCAGAATCGTTTTCAGCAGCGGCCAATACGGACGATGCGGCTTCAGCAGCTCGGCGCCAATCTTGTTCCCGATTTCCGCCACGTACGTATCCGGCCCGAGCTTCGCCACGCCAAAAACCAGTTTGCGCGCCAGCGAATAGCCGTTGGTATGAAGTCCGCTTGATGGCAACGCAATCAGCAAATCACCCGGACGCACGCGCCGGCGATCGAGTTGCTTGCCGCGCTCTACCGCGCCCACGATGAACCCTGCCAGGTCGTATTCACCGGGCGGATAGAAGTCCGGCATTTCTGCCGTCTCGCCGCCGATCAAAGAACAGTGAGCCTTTTTCGCAGCGCGGCTCATTCCTTCGATCACCTGCTCCACCACGCGCGAATCCAGTTTCCCCATCGCAAGGTAATCGAGAAAAAACAGCGGCTCGGCGCCCTGCGTCAGAATATCGTTCACGCAGTGGTTCAGAATGTCCGCGCCCACGGTGGAATGAATTCCGGTGGCGAATGCGATCTTCAACTTCGTGCCCACACCATCCGCGCTCGCCACCAGAATCGGATCGCGCCAGCGCTTGCGATCGAGCTGGAAAAGCGCGCCGAATCCTCCGACCGGCGCAAGGACGCCGCGCTGAAATGTTTTTTTCGCCATGGCGGCAATCCGCCGCTTGGCTTCATCCGCAACCGGAATATTCACGCCGGCATCGGCGTAACGCATGAAGAGTTTCCGTTTCTGGGAGGGGACTAAATCTCGAATTCCAGTACCTCAGGTCCCGTTCTGGCCCGATTCTGGCCGGAACTGATCTGAGGCCTTTGACTCAAAACGTATGGAACAACCGCCGCCAGCGCACTTCGCGCGGGTGGATCAAAGCATTGAAATACGTTCCAAAGCGCTCAGCGACGTGCCCCGGTTCCCATACTTCTTCGGGCGCGTCAATCGACATGTATATGATCTCTGGCGTGCCGATGATGTTCGCCCGTGGCACGAATCCCCAGTAGCGGCTGTCGTAAGAATTCTCCCGATTGTCACCCATCATGAAATAGTCATCCGGTGGAACCGTAATCGCGGCGCGATTTTCCATCGGATTCGGCGGTTGGTTGCGGTAGGGCTCGTCGAGCGCTTTCCCATTTACGTACACGACGCCTTGCCTGATATCAATCGTATCGCCTGGCAAGCCGATGGTTCGCTTGATGAAGTCTGGATTCCCGGGCAACGGCGCGCGGAATACGATAATCTGCTGCCGTTTTGGATTGCGCCATAAGGGGACGTGAAAATCGGTAAACGGAATTCCCGCGTCGTACCCGAAGCGGCTCACGATGAGATGGTCGCCAATCAGCACCGTCGGCTCCATCGAGCCGCTGGGAATCACCCGCGCCTGCACGAAACCACCTTCGATTACCAGGAAGGCGAGAATCACCCAGAACCACGAAAGCACCTCGCGCCGGACGCGATCGCTCACTGTATCAACGTGCTTCGCCTGAACTTTTTCTACGATTACTACTTCTCCCACCTCAGCTGCCACGATGAGCCTCCACTTCGAGTTGCACCAGCTCCGTTGGGTAGCTGCCGGTGTAGCACGACGTGCAAAATTTTCGTACCGTATCTTCCACAGCTTCGCGCAACGCCTCCAGAGATAGATACCCGAGCGAATCGGCGCCCAGAAACTTTCGGATTTCCTCGGTCGACTGGTTCGCCGCGATCAATTCCTCGCGCCGCGGAGTGTCCACTCCGTAATAGCAGGGCGAAATCGTGGGCGGGCAGCTGATCCGCACGTGCACTTCCGTTGCGCCCGCTTCGCGCACCAGCCTCACAATTTTCCGGCTCGTCGTTCCGCGCACGATCGAATCGTCCACCAGCACCACGCGCTGCCCCTCCAACATTCGACGCACCGGGTTCAATTTAAGCTTCACGCCGAAATCGCGAATGGCCTGCGATGGCTCGATAAATGTGCGCCCTATGTAGTGGTTGCGAATCAGGCCCATGCGAAACGGGATGCCCGATTCCGCCGCATAGCCGATGGCCGCGGGCACGCCCGAATCCGGCACCGGCGTCACGATATCAGCCGACACCGGATGTTCGCGCGCCAGCAAGCGCCCCAGCCGCTCGCGGCTTTGATTCACAGGCCGCCCGAACACCAGGCTATCCGGCCGCGAAAAATAGACGTGCTCGAAAATGCAGTATTGGTGCGGCTTTTCCGGCGCGAATCGAATTGACTCGATGCCGCCGCGCGAAATCCTCACCATCTCGCCCGGTTCCACTTCGCGCACGTATTCCGCGTCAATCAAATCGAACGCGCACGTTTCCGAGCCCACCACCCACGCGCCGTCGATGCGGCCGAGTGAGAGCGGCCGGAAACCGCGCGGATCGCGAATCGCGTAAATCTCATCGCGCGTCAGCAGTACCAGCGAGTAGGCGCCCTCGACCTGGCTGAGCGCGTCGGCAATCGCGCCCGAAAGATTCCGCGCCGCGCTGCGCGCGATCAGGTGAACGATAACTTCCGTGTCGCTCGTCGTCTGAAAAATCGACCCGCGATGCTCGAGCCGCCGCCGCACTTCGATGGCGTTCGTCAGGTTGCCGTTGTGCGCCAGCGCGATTTTGCCCTTGTTGCAATCGATCACCACCGGCTGTGCATTCATCAGCGTGGTGTCGCCGGCTGTCGAATAGCGCGTGTGCCCGATCGCCGCCGCGCCGGGCAGTGACGCAATCACCTGCGGCGTGAAAATCTCCTGCACGTGCCCGAGCGCCTTGTGCACGCGCACGTCCATGCCGTCCGTCGAAGCGATCCCGGCGGATTCCTGTCCGCGATGCTGCAGCGCGTAGATTCCCAGATACGTCAGCTTCGCCGCTTCGTCATTGCCGAAGACGCCGAACACCCCGCACTCATCGTGGAACCGATCCTCGTCGAGATGGATTTCCTTATTCATGCGTTCCCGATTGCTCTTCCCAGAGATTGAGACCAGGCTTGCCGGAAGGAACTCACGTTCCCTCTTATAACAGGCGTGCCATTAAATTGGATGCGAAATTCTCTGCGGGCGACGGTTCCGATCCGATTTGCGGCCACTCCATATTGTGCCGCAACCGCGTCGAGCCGGGCAAGCGAAGCCGCCGAGAGCGAAACCACGGCGCGGGCGCCGCGTTCACCGAAAAGCGCCGCTTCCGCCGGTTCTTTTGCCGCCTCCGATTTCAAATTTACATCTGCGGATAGCCCCTCGCTCGCGAAACACGACTCAGCGATCGTTACGGCGAGGCCGCCGTCGCTCACGTCGTGCGCCGAGAGAATCAAGCCCGCGCTCGCAAGACTCACAAGGCATTCGATCAGCCGCTTTTCCGCAGCGAGATCGATTGTAGGAGGCGAACCGGCGACGATACCCTGAATCGGCTTCGCATATTCCGATGACGAAAACTGCGCTGTCGAATCATCCGCACGCGAATCGGCCGCGCCCCCTCCGTCCAGGAGCACAATAGCGTCGCCTTCCTTATCAAATGCCGAGCCCACCGCGAAATCGGCATCCTCCAGCACGCCCAGCACTCCCAGAATCGGCGTCGGATAAATCGGCTTGCCCAGCGTCTCGTTGTAGAAGCTGACGTTTCCGCCGGTAATCGGAACTTCAAGCGCGCGGCACGCCTCAGCGATGCCGTCCACCGCTTCGCTGAATTGCCACATCACTTCCGGCTTTTCCGGATTCCCGAAATTCAGGCAGTTCGTGGCGGCGACAGGACGCGCCCCGCTGCACGCGACATTCCGCGCCGCTTCCGCCACCGCATGCATCGCGCCCACGCGCGGCGAGAGAAAGCACCAGCGCCCATTGCCATCCGTCGAGAGCGCCAGGCCGCGCTCCGTTTCCTTCAATCGCAAGACCGCTGCATCGCTCGCGCCGGGCCCGAACCGCGTATTCGTACGCACCATCGAATCGTACTGCTCGGTGATCCAGTATTTCGACGCGATCGCTGGCGACGCCAGCAGCTCGCGAAAATTTTCGGTCAGATCAGCACCCGCAGCTGCGAATTCGAAGAGCGGCCCAGCGGCGGCAGGTGCCGCAGGCGCGGCAATCGGCCGCTCATACCGCGGCCCCTCTTCCGCAATCGCGTGCGCCGGAATCTCAGCGACGACTCGCCCGTGGTCGAGCACTCGCAGTTTGCCGTCGTCCGTCACTTTGCCGATTTCAACGGCGTCGAGTCCCCACTTTCGAAACACGTCGAAAACTTCGCGCTCGCGTCCGCACTCCGCCACCAGCAGCATCCGCTCTTGTGATTCCGATAGCATTATCTCGTAGGGCGTCATTCCCGTTTCGCGCTGCGGCACGCGCGCCAGATCGATCTCGATTCCCATTCCGCCGCGCGACGCCATCTCCGAGCTCGAGCTCGTCAATCCGGCCGCCCCCATATCCTGAATCGCAACCACCGCGCCCGTCCGCATCGCTTCGAGGCACGCTTCGAGCAGCAGCTTTTCCATGAACGGGTCGCCCACCTGCACGTTCGGCCGCTTCTGCTGCGATTCCTCGCTGAACTCCGCCGACGCCAGCAGCGACGCGCCATGGATTCCGTCACGCCCGGTTTTTGCGCCCACGTAGATCACAGGATTGCCCGCGCCTCGCGCCCGCGCGAAGAAAAGCTCCTCGCGCCGCGCAAGTCCAAGCGCCAGCGCATTCACAAGCGGATTATTTGAGTAGCACGGTTCGAACTGAACCTCACCCCCAACCGTGGGCACGCCGAAGCAGTTGCCGTAAAATCCGATTCCGCGAATCACGCCATCCAAAATGTGCCGGTTCCGCGCAATCTCTTCCGCGGTCGAGCTGCCCGCGCCAGGCCCCGGCGCAATCGGCCCGAACCGCAGCGAATCCATCACCGCAATCGGCCTCGCGCCCATCGTGAAAATGTCGCGCAAAATTCCGCCCACGCCCGTCGCCGCGCCCTGAAACGGCTCCACAAAACTCGGATGGTTGTGCGATTCGATTTTGAATACCGCGCAGATCCCGTCGCCGATATCGACGACGCCCGCATTTTCCCCCGGCCCCTGCACCACATGCTTGCCGGCGGTCGGCAGCCGCTTCAAATGCACGCGCGACGATTTATACGAGCAGTGCTCGCTCCACATCACGCTAAAAATTCCCAGCTCGGTATAATTCGGATCGCGCCCCAGAATTCCCTGAATGCGCGTGTATTCCTCCGCCGTCAGCCCATGCTCCGCCGCAATCTCCGGCGTCACCTGAATTTCGCTCTGTACCGCCTTATGCATCAGGTTTTGATCCTCAGTAGCACAGGCAATCCTGCCTGTGCCACAGTAACATGCAGCGCGAACCGCCGATTTCAAGCTCGTGCGCGCTCACGCAAAGGTAGCCACGACGAGCGCCTTACCTCGTCGCGGACCGTGCTACAAAGCGGTGCCGCCTCACACTACTGATACGCCGCACCGCGCGCGATGTTTCGCCGCGCGCACGCAAATTGTCGCAGCAAACAAAAATGCGGGCAAGCGTACGAGCGCCTGATGCTCTGTGGAAATTCGCGGATTCTCGCGGAAAATCTATGCCGTCACCGCCACGCTGCTGACAGGTTTACTCTCCGCATGCGTGAGGTATTCAACCATCGACTTAAAAACCACAAGCCCATCTGCCGAACCAAGCGGCGATTCTACAGCGCGCTCCGGATGCGGCATCAACCCGAGCACGTTGCGTTCGTAGCTGCAAATCCCCGCAATCGCGCGCAGCGACCCGTTCGGATTATTCTCCCGGTCAAACTCAACAGAAGCCGCGTCCGGCCGAACCGCCTCTGCGCAATCCGTTCCGTCCGGGTGCACATACCGGAAAATAATCCGCTTCTCGCGCTCCAGTTCCGCCAGCGTCGCCGGATCGCAAAAATAATTTCCTTCATTGTGCGCGATCGGAATTTTCAGCACGTCGCCGCGATGGGCCGCGCAGGTGAAAGGCGTGTCAGTCCGCTCCACGCGAATATGCACGTGCCGGCACAAATATCGCAGCCCCTTGTTCCGCATCATCGCTCCGGGCAGCAATCCCGCCTCGAGCAGAATCTGAAATCCGTTGCAGATTCCCAGCACCAGCCCGCCCCCGCGCGCAAACCGTTCCACCGTCTTCATCACGGGAGAAAACCGCGCAATCGCACCCGTCCGCAGATAATCACCGTAAGCAAATCCGCCGGGCAGAATGATCGCGTCGAACCCGGCAAGATCTTCAGACTGGTGCCAGATGAATTCGGCGGGCTGTTCGATCACCGACGCGATCGCATGGCACGCGTCATCATCGCAATTCGACCCGGGGAATTGCACCACTCCAAATTTCATTTTGGATCTCTCCTATAATGCAATTTTAACACATCGAAACTGGCGTCCGCGCCGCGCCCTTCGGTCATTCGTAGCGCCACCCTTCAGGGTGGCACCCTGAATTCGGCGACGCTTTCACCTCCACGTCATCCTGAGCGGAGCGAAGGATCTCAGCGCCGCCTGCGCGACCGGCCGCGCAACTGGCGTTTTGTCCTCGCTCGCGGTCTCGAAGACTTTCTTCGCGGCTTGCGTTTCGAGCGGGCGAGGTCTTTCTCTTCGCGTCTCATCTCTAGCCGCCGCTTCCGCGCCCAGCCCGGCTTATTCACTTGCCGCCCGCGCGCAAGCGCGAGCGCCTCCGCAGGCACATTCTCCGTCAGCGTCGAGCCGGCCGCTACGTAGGCCCCATCCCCCACGCGGATCGGCGCCACCAGCGCCGTATCGCTCCCGATAAAAACGCGTTCGCCGATGGTCGTCTGATATTTCGCGACCCCATCAAAGTTGCAAGTAATCGTCCCCGCGCCGATGTTCGACCCGCGCCCCACCGAAGCATCGCCCAGATACGTCAGATGCATCGCCTTCGCGCCTTCGTGCACCACGGATTTTTTCACTTCCACGAAATTCCCAATGTGCGCGCCGGAGCGAATATCAGCGCCCGGTCGCAGCCGCGAAAATGGCCCGATGGTGGACTTCGCGTGCAACCGGCTCGCGGTGGCCACGCAATGCGCGCCCACGATAACGTCATCATCCACGCGCACATCGTGCAGCACGCTTCCCGTCTGAATCGTGCACCGCGCGCCGATGCGCGTCTCGCCTAGAAGCTGCACGCAAGGCTCGATCACGGTATCGGGGCCTGTGCTCACGTCCGGATCGATCACCACCGTTTCGGGCAGATAAATTGTCGCGCCTGCAGCCATCAGCTCAGCAGCTTTGCGCGCGCGAAAAATCCGGTCCACGTCCGCCAAGCTCGCGCGCGTATTGCAACCAAGAATTTCTTCCGCATCTTTCGCCACCTGCGCCAGCACTCGTTCGTTCCGCTGACGCAGCAGCCCAATCGCATCGGTCAAATACAGCTCGCGGTGCGCATTGTTCGGCCGCAGCGCATTCAGCGCCGGCCAAAGCTTATCGAGTGTGAAGCAATAAATGCTCGAATTCACTTCGCGAAGCGAGCGCTGCTCCGGTGTCGCAGCTGTTTCTTCCATGATCGCTTCCACACGCCCTTCCGAATCGCGAACGATCCGGCCGTAGTCCGTCGGATCGGCGAGCTCCGCGCTCAGCACAGTCGCAGCCGCTTCGCCGCGGCGGTGTGCATCGAGAAGCGCCGCAAGCGTTTCGCTGCGCAGCAGCGGGGCGTCTCCCGGCACCACGAGCGCGAGCTTTGCGCTCTTGCGAATCGCGCGCCGCGCCACTTGCACGGCATGCCCGGTGCCGTGCTGCGGTTTCTGCAAAATCACCTGCGCGCCAAGATTTTCTGCGACGGCGCCCACCTCGTCCGCCTGATGCCCCACCACCACAAGAAGCTGCGCGGCTTTCAGGGGCAGGCAGGCCCGGATCACGTGCTCGATTAGCGTGCGTCCACCGGCGCGATGAAGCACCTTCGCGAGATTGGAACGCATCCGCGTGCCCTTACCTGCAGCAAGAATGATGATGGTCGTGTCGGAATGGGTAGGCATCGGCCGATATTGTGGCGTGCACCGACGCCTTTGGCAATGACGAAGCCAGATTTGTGAAAGCGATCGCCGATAGTCGGCTTAGGAGGAAACCTGGACTGCCAAAGGACGGCTCGAACGAGCGGAATCAGTCTTAGCCGAATGCCCGTTCGTGGTTTCCGTCCACAGCGAGCGGTCAGCCAAGAGGCGCGTAACAAGCTGCGTGTGCGTTGCATGCCCGGCCTTGTGGGCTTCGATGCGCGCCAGCAGCGGCCGCCCCACCAGTGCCAGATCCCCGATCAGATCAAGGGCTTTGTGGCGCCCAAACTCATCAGGAAAGCGCAGCGGGCCATTCATGATGGCTTTGTCGTCGATCACGATGGCGTTTTCAAGTGATCCGCCGCGAATCAAACCCATCGCCTGCAGACCCGGAAAATCTTTCGTGAAACCGAACGTGCGCGCCGGGGCCAGCTCGCGGCTGAAAGTTTCGCGGTTCACGCTCAGCTCAATTCCCTGCGGAGGCACTGCCGGGTGGCAGAAATCCACGTAGCAGTGGACGCGAAACTCGTTGGCGGGATAAATCCCAAGCAGGCGATCGCCATCGGTAAATTCGAGTGGTTTCAGCACTCGAATGTAGCGTCGCTGCCGGCGGAGCTGCCGCGTTCCTGCCTGAATCAGCAGATCGATGAAAGGTTTCGCGGAGCCGTCGAGAATCGGAAGCTCGAGCGCGTCGATTTCCACGTACACATTGTCAACGCCACAGGAGTACAGCGCTGCCAACACGTGCTCGGTCGTGGAAAGCAGCACGCCCTGTTTCATCAAGCTGGTCGCGTAGCTGACGCGCGCGACGTTGCGAACATGCGCTTCGATTTCGAAATTGTCGAGATCGACGCGGCGGAAGACAATGCCGGTATCTGCGGGTGCCGGAAGAAAGCGCACGCGGCTGCGAACTGCGGTGTGTAATCCAACGCCCTCCGTTTCAACGGGCCGCTGGATTGTGAGCTGATAGGGCATTCGCCGGGGTGTGACCCAAGCATCTTGATGGCCTGCTTTGTGTCAATATTAGCCTTTTAGAATCAGATAGATAGGAGAATCCGAAGGGACCACTTTTATCCCGTTGTGGCAATGATACAACACTTCGCCTCATTGCCATGTGTCAATTTGGCCTGATCGTCACAGCCACTAACCTAACCCTGCTTGAGAGGTTATACGGGAGTCAACATCGAGCCAGAATCGCCGCCTAGTCGGGCCGGGCAGTTGTGCGGACGCCGCCTGGCGCGTAAAATGTACATTCTAAGACCACGCGAATGGCTTCGCCTTTCAACATCATTTCGAACGCACTGCCCATGCCGCCACCCGCGGCGCATCCGCGGCCGCCCTGGCTGCGCGTGAAATTCTTC
>Ga0209625_1000372_pt1 | contig 11676 bp, 9 predicted proteins | sample JacPin_JW_Ref_M2_FD_187960 | JGI IMG/M metagenome (GOLD analysis project Ga0209625, IMG submission 187960) | Forest soil microbial communities from Algoma, Ontario, Canada - Jack Pine, Ontario site 1_JW_Ref_M2 (SPAdes) (version 2) | ecosystem: Environmental > Terrestrial > Soil > Boreal...
GATGAGCGGCACCGCAATGAAAAATATGAGTAAAGCTATCCATGAACGGCTCCGCAACGATTGCATATGGCCTCTGGTCAAATGCACTTCTCCCTTTTCATTTCCTTTTTTTTTAGAATCAGATGCAGCTCCCCCGAAAGCGATTCCGCCAGAACCTAAGGATGAGGAGGAATGGCGGGAATTATAGCGCAACCAGCGGGCCTTCCAAATACACAGCAGAGCGAGCTTTCCGGACTGAGGGCAAGTCCCTTTACGATCTAAATTTCGCCTAGGATTCGGGGATCATGTGCTCACGGAACGGACGATGAAGTGACCCAAGCGGGGCCGTAGCGACGTCAGGTCGGTCCGACCTGGCCGTTCCTTCCGATGAGCAAAATTTTGGCGTCAGTTCACGAGGTACAGCGGGAGAAACTCTTTTGGAGTTTCCGACAGGGTGGTGAAGCGCGAGTCCTTCTCAGAGACAATCGGATTCGCTATATCCCACGAGATGCTGATTTGCGGATCACTCCAGAGGATGCCGCGCTCATCCTCGGGGTGATAAAAATCGCTGCACTTATAAAGAAACTGGACCGTTTCCGATAGGGCCAGGTATCCGTGAGCGAAGCCTCGAGGAATATAGATCTGATTTTGTCCCTTTGCAGAAAGGACAACCGACGTCCACTGACCGAAATACGGTGATCCAATGCGGATATCCACCGCCACGTCAAAAACCTCACCCTCCACAACCCGGCATAGTTTCGCTTGCGGGTGTTGGATCTGGTAGTGAAGGCCGCGAATCGTGCCTTTTACCGATGAGGAGTGATTGTCCTGGACGAAAGAATCGGTGATACCAAGATTCGCGAACTCCTTTTGATGGTACGTTTCCATAAAAAATCCACGGGGGTCATGAAAAACCTTCGGGCGAAGTTCCCAAACGCCCGGAATCGAGAGTTCATTTTTTTGCAAAGAATTCATGCCTTAGTGAAGTTTTTGTGATCGCTATTTTGGAGCCTTAGTTTTGAAGCGTTCTGCGTCTTTCGTGCGGAATCGCACGGAGCGAAGGATTGCGATTCTCGTAGTATTTTTCGTAATAGGACTGATATTCACCGCCCCGTACTCCGGCGAGCCACGCGGAATTGGCTCCATACCATTCAATCGTCTGACGCAGACCTTCATCGAGCTGTATCACAGGTTTCCAGCCGATTTCGGTCTCAATCTTCTTGCAATTGAGTGCGTAACGCCGGTCGTGACCGGGACGGTCCTTCACGTAAGTGAGCAGAGTCTCGGGTTTGCCCATCGCACGAAGTAGGCGCCTCGCCATCGCAAGGTTTTCTTCGACGGCTATCCCACCGATGTTATACACATCGCCGACCCTTCCGCGCTCGAGAACCGCCAGAATGCCGCGGCAATTGTCTTCCACGTGCAGCCAATCGCGCTGCTGCTTGCCGTCTCCGTAGATCGGAAGGGGCTTATTTTCGAGCCCGTTTGTAATCATCAGCGGCAGAAATTTCTCCGGAAATTGAAATGGCCCGTAGTTGTTGGATGACCGCGTAATTAATGCCGGAAATCCGTACGTACGAACGTAGGAGAGAACGAGAAAATCGGCGGCCGCTTTCGACGCGGAATAGGGGCTGCTCGGGTTGAGCATCGAGATTTCGTCTGAAAAGGTGGCCGGTGCAATGTCGCCGTACACTTCGTCTGTCGAAATGTGAACAAACCGATGTATGCCCACCTTCTTCGCCACTTGCAGCAAAACGAACGTTCCTTTGACGTTTGTCTCGATTACGGGAGACGGGTCATAAATGCTGCGATCGACGTGAGATTCTGCGGCGAAGTGAACTACTGCGTCACAATCCCGCATCGCAGATTCGGCCGCAGGGGGATCGCAGATGTCGCCGCGAATAAAATTGTAATTCGGATCGTTCGCAACTGAATCAAGGTTTCCAAGATTGCCCGCGTAGGTCAACTTGTCATAGTTGACGATCGAATAGTCCTTGCGCAACCCAAGAACATGACGAATAAAATTTGAGCCGATAAATCCGGCGCCACCCGTGACCAAAAGTTTCATTGGGGCGGTTCCGTATGCGCAAAGACTTTGGCGATAGGACGGCCTTTGACCTTGTTTGCCCCTGTCTCGGCCACCAGATTATTTGCGCGCAGCAGGGATTCAAATGTGCCTGCATCGGTCCACCAACCGTCAAGAACTTCGTATGTCAGTTTGCCTTCGTCGATGTAAAAGTTATTTACGTCAGTGATTTCCAGTTCACCGCGCCCAGAGGGCTTTAGCCGGCGGATCTTTTCAAAGACGCTTGCGTCGTAGAGGTAAATTCCAACCACGGCATAGTTCGATTTTGGTTTCTTGGGCTTTTCTTCGATGCCGATGACCCGGTCGCCACGAATTTCCGCGACACCGAATCGATCGGCATCTTCCACTTCCTTCAGTAGAATCTTCGCGCCTTCCTTCTGTTTCTTGAAATTCTCGACCGCCTGGCAAATATCGTTCTCGATTATATTGTCGCCCAGTACGACGCAGATCGGTTCGCCGCTAGCAAAGTACTCAGCGAGACCGAGTGCCTCGGCGATTCCACCTTCTCCTTCCTGGTAGGTGTAATTCAAATGTTTGAGGCCGAAGTCACGGCCATTGCCCAGCAGCCGCAGGAAATCCCCAGCGTTTTTCCCTCCTGTCACAAGCAAGATCTCGTGAATTCCGGCATTTACGAGTGTTTGGATCGGATAATTCACCATAGGCTTGTTATATACCGGCAGTAAATGCTTGTTCGTAACCCGCGTGAGCGGATTCAACCGGCTACCGGTGCCGCCTGCAAGCACAACACCTTTCATGCTTCCTCCCCATGTCGCGAGAGCTGAGCCTTGCCATTGCGCCGAGGAAACAAACCGCGGCATTGTCGACCACGCCGCATCCAAAACTTAACATAGGGTAACACTCGTTGCTTCTCCATGACACAATTCCCGAGTACAGCAAGGTCTTCCGCGCTGCCGTCTTCGTCTTATCTTATCTTAACGAAAAGCAAGTCAAGTCCTTCGGCTCCAAGAATTTGGCGGACGTCGGAACCGGAACTCACCTCCGCATGTGCCGATTCCCGTTGTGAGCGGAGTCGAGCTTAAGCGGACAATTCAGTCGGCACAATGAAGGAGGTGACAGTTTCCGTAGCTGTCACACTCGGCCAGAAGTAGCCCGATAGTATAGGCAAGCCTCACGCCCCGCACGTGGCCTGGCAGGTCTACGAAATAAATTAGTGTTCGAGCCGCCCTGCTCTTCCAACACCATCTGAGCGGCGCAATTCTCACAGCGGCAGTATATGAGGGTGGTACATGGTTGAACTCCTGTATTGGGCGACTACGGAACCCTGGGGTTTGCGTGACGAGTCAGCCGCTGCAAAACCGGATCAAGTCGAAGGGATGTCCTTGAAAATCTGTTCGGTGCGGGGCTCTTCAGTTTGAACAAAAATCCGTCGCAGAGCGCGGCGGAAGGATGTCTGGAGAATGCTCTGGAAGTAAAAGCCTGATTGAGGCCGCAATCTACTCGAAAGGAGGCAAACAAACTCGACGTCCTGTTGAAAACCTTCACGGTGCGGAACTAAGCGTTCCGGCCACCGAACGGCCGCACTCCCTCGAGCGACCTTCTTCTTATCCACGGGCAGTAGCAAAGCCTCGCGCATTCATTGACGTTCCATTGCGGCTGGTTCTAATGTGGACGCTGTATTACCGGGAGGTGTCTATGTCCCTAGCAGGAACGTCTGCGCTCGTCACCGGCGGCTCACGGGGTATCGGCAGGGGTATCGCCTTAAAGCTGGCTGAGAAAGGTGTCCGTGTAGCCATCCACTATTACCAAAATGAAATCGCAGCGAAAGCTACGCTGGCGAAGGTTCGTGAATGCGGGTCCGATGGATTTCTAGTGCAAGCGGATGTCTGCCATCCCGAAGAGGTCATGCGAATTTTCGCGAGCGTCAAAAGCGAGTTTGGCAAACTCGGCATCTTTGTGCACAATGCGCGACCCGACCTCCCCGGCTTTTACACCGGACCGATGAATCTCACCCTGAACCAATGGGATACAGCTATGGATTCTCAAGCCAAAGCATTCCTGGTCGGTGTGCGGGAGGCGAGCCGGTTAATGCCCGATGGAGGCAGAATTCTCGCGATAACCTACTCTCCCGGAGGACGATTCGGAAGCTGGCAACCCTGGGTCGCGATGGGCTCAGCGAAAGCGGCGATGGAGTCACTATGCCGCTATTTCGCTGTGGCTCTCGCAAAGCGAAATATCACCGTGAATGCTATCAGCCCAGGATGGATTGAGGACAGCGTTCTCAACACCCTGCCCGAAGCGGCGCAGCAGAAAATTCGGGAATGGAACGAAGGCGGATGGATACCGATGGGACGCCTCGGCACCCCCGCCGACATCGGAAACGCCGTGACGCTCTTGTGCTCCGAAGAAGCAGGCTGGATTACAGGCCAAACTCTCGCTGTAGATGGAGGCGCTTCACTGATGGAGAGCCTTATGCCGCTCGAAATGCAGCAGGCAGGGTCGGAAGGGGTGCAAGCAGCCTAACTAAAGAAATGAGCGTAGCGTTTGGTGATTTCGATATCCAAAAAAATAACGAGAGCTACTCTGTCAGAGGTCTCCTGATGGAAGATAAAGAACCAAAAAGCGCAGACCTGGAGCGCTTTTGTCAGGCCGTGTCGCCTAACGACGAGCCGTGCTACCACCCGGCCACAGTTCGTTGCACGAGGTGCGGTAGATGGTTCTGCGATACCCACGTCGATCATGAGGAGTGGCATTCATGTGCGCTGCCACCTGGAGAAGAGGGCGGCGAGGCGTAGAAAACCCATCCATGGATTCTGTCGGATTTGCAAAGTGAAGGAGCATCGAAATGACAGCACACTCAGCAGCACAGCAGATTGTAGCGGGAACGCCTGTAAGGCTCGTTTCTGCTGGCGTCATGAAAGAACGAATGAACGAAATACATAGCCTGGTCGCGAGTCGGGCTTATGAGCTTTTCGCATGAACTCATTCACTCCTGCTGTCATGATCCTTCAAAAGAAATGCAATCCGCGGCGGAAGTGGCTCGAGTGTTCTGCAAGATCAACCGCAAGTCCGATCGAAATCTCATGGGGTTGCGAGTTTGAAAGAGCGTCAGTGGTGAATCGTGAGTCGATGAAGATGGTAGAACCGATTATAACCGTCTTTCCGAGGGCAGAAACATACGCAAAGAATAGCAAATCGGAAATCAAGTCAATTCGTCGCCACTGGCGGATATTCGTGCCTCTTCTACGCGAAACACCACCCCGAGGACGCGCGAGGAATCGAAAAGGTGCTCAGCTTTCGGAAGCGCGTTCGAGAGGAGTTCGACCGCTTGGTGGCGTGCATCGGAGAAGCCGGTGCCCGCTGCGGCCATTGAACCTGAGACATCAGACCGGGCCGAAGATGCTGTCGAAAGCTAACTGGCCGTAAGGTTCGTTGCGGCGTTTGAAAATACGTTGCTGATCGTTGTCCCGATTGTCTGTATCGAAGCAATCGCGACCAATGCAATCAAGACCATAAGCAACGCGTATTCGGTCAGGTCCTGGCCTTTCTCTTCTCTCCACAATCTCTTAACAATTGTCATCTCTGAGTCCCGTGCACCGGGACAGATTATTCTCAGAGACCCGAAGCGTTTTCAATGGTACCCACGCACGAGACGCCAATGATGCCATTATGTCTTTCCCTTTATCTTCACCAGTTCCCAAAGTTTTCAAAGGTCAGCTGATTTTGCTTCAGAGGAACGCGACGATCAGCCATGCCTACACTATAGCTATCCAATTAGGAACAGGTTGGGCAGCTATTTCCAACAAGCATTACCCGAGTTGCATGCTAGAGGCTTCACCGTTACGAAAAGGTGTGCATGATTCGGCGCGTACAAACTGGTCTTGCAGCGCTACACTCCGAGCAATGAATTCCATAATTTCAAGGCAGCCAATGGTACGCACATGGGTGCGAGCCTTGGTGAGCACGGGGCTTCTTTGCGCGACCGCCTCGTCGGTGTTTGGACAGGCGCAGCCTTCGACGAACCGATCGAGGAGCTTTGGTCCGGACGCGTGCGCTCCGGCGGACCCTGCTTACATCCACACCGCTAATGAGACGGGCGGGATACCGATGTTTTTGCAACGATCCGAAGCGGCCAAGGCTTTTCACCTTGTACGCGAATCAACGAGAGACAACGTGGCAACGGTATTTTGGGCGACGGGAATACTCGACGGAAAACCACAAATTGTCAAAATTCCCGTGGACTCGGTGACCAAGAGAATTACGTTCACGTTCTCGGTGGATACGAAAGGCAACGAACTCAAGCTGACGCAACCTTCCGGCGGAGCGATAACGGAGAGTTCGGCAAGCACGGAGGTCACGGAATTAAATTGTGGCCGGATTTTGACAGTGACCTCGCCCGAATCTGGAGAGTGGAACGCGGAGATTACCGGCACAGGTAGATATTGGATCGAGGCCGAGGCTCAGAGTGATATTTATTTCGTCAGCGTCGAGTTTGTGAAGAAAGGCGGCCGTCCGGGTCACGAAGGGCTGTTCCGGATTCAGGGACAGCCGGTGGCGGGAGCTCCTGCAACGCTTCAGGCGTCTCTCTCCGCCAGCGCAACAAAGACCACCGAGTTCTATCTGGTTACCGAACGGGGCGAGACCATTCAGCCGCAGGAAATGCGCGCGGTGAATTCCGACCGGGAATTTCTTGAATTCGTTGGAAGCGTGAATCTTCCGAACGTGCCATTCCGTGTTGCGGTGATCGGACGCGACTCGAATGGCAAACAATACCAGAGGTTTTTCTCAAGTTTATTTCACGCGGAAAGCGTGGAAGTTTCTCCGAAGTCGGACTCCGACGAGTTGTCACCAGGAAGCATCAAGCGGGTCGCATTCACGGTACGAAATATCGACGATCCGCGTACATTCAAAATCACAGTAACAGACGCTCATCAATTTGTAAGCAAGGTCGAGCCGAAAGAGCTGACACTCGCCGCGGGGGAGTCCGGAACGGTCCGAGTGAATTTGACCGTACCGGCCGGAACACGCCCGGGCCTTGGAGATGACCTTGTAATCGTCGCCGCCAGCACTTCGGGGCCACCCACATCGAACTCTAGTGTTCTGCACTTTTCAGTTTTGTCCTCCGGCACTCAAAATCCTCGTTGATCTGGCCGATCATCGGAAGGAATCGTAGTTGCCCAACTCGGCAGCCTCCTAACGCCCCGCCCGCGTTCCCGTGAAGGTGATCGTCAGTTCGACGGTCATCACCGCGCCACAAACAACTGATCTCGGAACAGCCCACGGCCCCTCTCGCGTCCAGGCGTGATCAATGGCTTACAGACAGGCCCTTGAGAGGGATTTCGTTCTAGCAGTTATTGCAGCTTCGCGTGCTCGGCCTTGGCTTGCTTCAGGATGGGAATGTCGGGATCGGCGTCCTTCCAAAGTGTGAGGAAATCCTGATATGCGGCTCGGGCTTTAGCGGTTTCGCCCTGCAAGACATATGCTCTGCCGATTTGGAGATGCGCCAGCGCTCCGATAGCTTCGTTGCATACAACTCCGCGGTGGTCGAGGATTTTCTGAAACTCGACCGCCGCTTCTTTGCCTCGGCGGGCGGCCAAGTAAGCTTGCCCGCGCACGTAGACAGGATACAGACTGATGCCAAAGCCACCGTCGCCCTGCGCACCTAGCTCGTAAGGAGCGGTTGTCTGAAGAGCCTCAAAGGCCTTTGAGGTGCCGTTGCTGTCGAGCGCAACCTGCGCGCGAACTGTTGGCACATAGTAGAACCTCACGATGGTGCTCTCCGGGAACTGCTTCACCAGCCCTTCGGCTAGCTGTTGCGCCTGTGCCGCCCGTCCTGCGAAGGCCAACGCCAGTGAAACCCCGAACTGCACATCTCGGCCCCTCGAGAGATCAAGAGCCGCCGCTGCTCGCTGCCGGGCCAGGTCTGCATTGCCGAAGAGCGCTTCCCGGAGAGCCGCGTCCGCTTCATAGCTGGCAGCCGCCTCTCTCTTTTTCGCTCGCTCGGCTGAATCGACTGCGCGACGGGAAAATTCCCGAGCCTTCTCAAGTTGCCCGGAATAGGCGGCTGTATCAGCCTCCATCGTCAGCAGCACGTCTTCAACGCCTGGCTTGCCCGCAGCCCATGCCACCTGCTCCGCCATTCCCGCCCTATCGTCTTGCAAGAAGGCGAGCGGGTACATTGTCGCGCGGAGTGAAGGGGAGTCTAGACTCTTCGCCAGCGCTTCCTCAGCTGTGGCCCGGGCTTCTTCTAGTCGATTCAGCATGGAATAGGAAAAAGCGAGGTAGGCATAATCCAGGCTCTCTTCTGAGCTAAGGCGGAAGGATTCGCGGGCCTCCGCCAGTCCCTTCTCATATTGCCCAAGATTATCGTACAGATTCGCCAGGTTGAAATGGGACCCGGCGTCCCGTGGATAGGCCTGGGCCCAGATTTCATAGGTCTGGCGCGCCTTTTCAAGGTCGCCAGTAACTGCGACATAGTACGCGCACTCAATTGCGAATTTTTCCCGTTCGGTCACCCGTTCCCGCAGTTCGTAGGCCTTCTTCGCGTTCTCTAACGCAAGACTGCCTTCTCCTAAATTCCCGTAGTTTGCGGATAGACCGGAATAGGCCAACGCGAATTTTGGGTCGAGGGCGATGGCTCGCTGAAAAGCGGTAATCGAAGCCGTGTACTCGCCTCCGTCCAGGGCCTTCGCTCCAAGGCTGAAGGCTTTGAGGGCTTCAAGCGAGGGAGTCGTGGCCTGCGCGAGCGGCGTATCGAACTTCTCGACGGTGCTAAGCGATTCCCCGAGCTTTCGACGCAGCTCTACCGCTGCTTCGCCGAGAGCTTTCAGGACTTGCTCCTTGCCGCTCGCTGTCACTTGCTCTTCAGCGAGCAAATCGCCGCTGCGACAGTTCTCCGCTTTGAGGCCCAGAACGTATTCGGTGCCGAGACTCGCAATGGAGCCCTCAAGAACTGCGGCGCTGCTCGTTCGCTGGCAGACTTCGCGGGCGAGAGGCAGCGTGAGCTTTGCGTCGGGAGACTGGCCCATGAAGCGCAGAGTCTGGTGGATGCGCTCGTCGGAGATGAGGCCGAGGAAAGGCGATTGTCCTAGCTGTACGGAAAGCCCCTGTCGCAACGTGCCATCGAACACCGTGTCGCCGGTCGAATTCGTGAAATCGGCGAGGACGATGGTGTCTTTTTCGGTCAGCGCCGGCACCCGGCGGAAATGAACGTAGGTGCCGACGACGAATGCCGCGACGACAACCGTCAGCAGGGAAGCAATCGTGAGCCAGCGTCGCGGAGCCGCCTTCTCCCGCTTCGGCTCCGGTGGGCGCTTAAGGACTGTGATGCTCCCCGCTGGAGGCTGCTCCACTGCTCCGATGAAGCGATACCCGCGCCTCGGAACGGTTTCCACGTAGCGAGGATTTTCGGCGCTGTCTGCGAGGGCGCCGCGAATCTGGTTGATCGAGAAATTGATTCCATGCTCGAAGTCGACGAATGTCGAATCAGTCCAGAGGCACCGCTGGATTTCTTCCCGGGTTACGACTTGACCGGCTCGCTCGATGAGAAGCAATAGAACGCGGAACGGCTGGGGCTGAAGCTTGAGCAGAATGCCGGACTTGCGCAATTCGCCTGATGCCGCGTCCAGTTCGAACGCGTCAAAGCGAATCCTGGTCAGCGTGGGCGCAGGTGATGCCATGGCCTTTTTTTACCGGAGAGTAAGATTTTGAGATTCTAACATTTCTGTACACCGCTGGAAGTGAAATCCGGTCCACGCCGGTGGCCGGCCAAGCCTTTATTTCTCAGATGCATACGTCCTAACCAAGCGCTAACCCAAAATGGAGCCTCGATTCATTGCCATTTGAGACGCCTGCTTCTATTTTTCTCGCCTATAGCTGCTCCCATCTGTTGCGAGCACGACTGCGTGATACAGGAGAAAAGGAAATGCGACTAGTGAAAGGGTTTTGCTTACTCGTAGTCGGCTTAGCAACATTTCTCATGGCGCCGTCAATCGCCCGAGCCGATGACGTCACTGACTGGAATCAACACATGTTGCGCGCGGGGACAGTTGCCGGCACCTCGCCGCTGGTGATGACCCGCGTCGCCGCGATCGTCCAGGCCTCCATGTTCGACGCCGTCAACGGCATCGACCGAAAATACGCACCGGTGCACGTGCCGCCTGGCGGCCCCGCCAGCGCGTCGCGCCGTGCTGCGGTCGTGGAAGCGGCGTATACAGCGCTAGTCGCATTATATCCCGCCCAAAAAAGCACATTCGACGCGCGGCTCGCCGTGTCACTGACGGCCATCGCCAGCGACACGCATGAAACCGGTGCGGGCATCGCTAGCGGAATCGCCTGGGGCCAGACGGTCGCGAACGGTATCCTATCCTGGCGTGCTACCGATGGCTTCACGCCCGCGCCGCCTCCGTTCCTGGGCGGGACGGCGGTTGGACAATGGCGCCCCACGCCGCCCGGCTTTTTGCCCGGCGCCGGTCCTCAATTTGCCTACATGACGCCCTGGGTAATTAGCGCACCGTCGCAGTTCCGTCCCGATGGTCCTCCGGCTTTGACGAGCGCCCGCTATACGATGGATTTCAACGAAACTAAGACGATGGGCAGCATCTCAAGCGTGATTCGGACCACGGATCAAACTATTTACGCCTGGTTCTGGGCCCAAAGCACGGCAACCTACCTGTGGAACCACGTTGCCGACGCGCTCATCGAAAGGGACGACCGCGACGAGGAAGACGACTCGGGCCGCCGGGGAAATCGTCCCAATTCGTTGTTGGAGAATGCAAGGGTTCTAGCATTGCTGGATCTTGCCATGGCGGACGCCGCAATCGCCTGTTGGGAAGCGAAATACTATTACGTTTTCTGGCGGCCAGTCACCGCGATTCCTCTCGCTGACACCGACGGCAACCCGGCCACAAGTCCCGATCCGTCGTGGATGCCGCTCTTCGCGACGCCAAACCATCCGGAATACCCGTCGGGCCACTCCACGGTCAGCGGCGCAGCGGCAGTGGTGCTTGCTAGCTTCTTTGGCGAAACGAAGCACTTCACCATGAACAACGATCTCCTGATCGGCGTGACCCGCTCTTTCTCAAGTTTCTCGCAGGCGCTGACCGAAGTGAAGAATGCACGGGTCTTTGCAGGCATTCACTTCCGATCCGCGTGCGACGACGGTCAGGCGACAGGAATACAGGTAGGGAACTGGGTGCTCGATCATGCGCTGCTCCCGGCCCAATGAGGTGCTCGCACGAGGCTCAGAACGCTGTTCCGAGCGACGACCGTTTCTGCTGCTGCATGCCCGTGGCCACACCAGAGGTTATGGCGTCACAACCAGATTACTCATGGTTGCAAGTGGGCACATGCTCGCTTCGGTCTTTCGGCCACTTGACACCCTGAGGCGGGTCCCGCGGTTGGTTGTCAGAACAAAGAGCAAATTAGATTGCAGGAGGGAAGTTATGAGACGAATTAATTTACCGATGTTGGTTTTCTTCCTCTGTTTTGTTTCGACCGGCTGGCGGCAAGCACAAGCGCAAACGAAATCCCGAGTCATCACCTTTGATGTCCCGGACGCTGGTACCAACCCCCAACAAGGCACCCTCCCTGCACAAGTCACTGACTCGGGCCTAACCGTCGGATCTTATGTCGACGTCAACGGTGTGAGTCAC
>Ga0209625_1000373_pt1 | contig 11669 bp, 5 predicted proteins | sample JacPin_JW_Ref_M2_FD_187960 | JGI IMG/M metagenome (GOLD analysis project Ga0209625, IMG submission 187960) | Forest soil microbial communities from Algoma, Ontario, Canada - Jack Pine, Ontario site 1_JW_Ref_M2 (SPAdes) (version 2) | ecosystem: Environmental > Terrestrial > Soil > Boreal...
GGTCGGGGCGAAAGGATTTGAACCTTCGACCTCCTGGTCCCGAACCAGGCGCGCTAGCCAGGCTGCGCTACGCCCCGACCGAACATGCTCGGCCCCACCGGCGGCTTGAGCGAATCACAACATTAGCACAGCTGCGCAATGCGACCAACTGCCCGCCAACTGCCCGCGTTCGGGAACCTCAGCCGCCCGACTGATCGCATCCTGACACTCTATCGAGTGTCACCAATCATTCTGAACGAGCGCAGCGGTAGTCAGCAGCCACGAGGTGCTCCGGGCGCTCGTTCGCAGAGGCCAGCAGCTTCGTAGAGTCTTGCAGCTCGCTTAAAATTCGCTTCGCAAGCGACTCAAGCTAGAACGAGTAGCGAGCGCCGACTTGGAAGACTCGCGGCTGACCCTGAATCTGGGTGAAATCTGACCAGTTGGCCGGCGGATTCAAAGCGCGGAGCCCTGGATCGCGGCCCACGCCAAACCCCGTACGGGTGCTGTCATTCAAGCCAAACCTTTGCAGGTTGGCAACGTTGAAGACGTCCCAGCGCAATTGTAGCTGGTGCTTTTCGCTCCAGGGCATCCTGAACGATTTGGCCAGTCCGATGTCTACGTTCATGTATCCGGGATATCGCAGGTAGTTACGTGGACCCGTTTCACCGGGGTAAGCGTTCCGGAAGCTTTGATAAATTCCGGTAATATCGCAAGCGGTGCCGCCAAATATCTTAGGCGTGCCGTCGGTGGAGCGGTTAGGACAAGTATGCAAGGGCACCGTCGGGGTGACGTAGGCCTGTACGTTCCAGTTCGTCGCCCAGCGGGCATCATCATAAGGCGAGGCGATCGGCAGACCCGTATTCCAACGATAAATGCTGGAAAGCTGCCAGCCTCCCAGCACGGCGTCCGCAAACCCATTGGCGCCACTCATGTATTTTCTGCCCCGCCCGAATGGCATTTGCCATACTGCGGAGGCGTTGATCAAATGCCGGATGTCAAAATCGGAGTTACCATAATTGTCAGCCTGCCGAATCGGGTTCACGATAAATGCCCCGTTGCTGTTGAGATTCCCGTAAGCGCTAGTTTCCGTTTGCAATCCAGAAGCATCGTCCAGCGAGTGAGAGTATGTGTAGTTGAAATCCATGATGACGCTGCTCAGGCGTTGCCGCAGCGAAACCGTAAGAGCGTGGTAATTCGAGTTTGCAACTGTGCTCCACGCGGAAAGCGCCCCATATTGGGGTTGCGTAAACTTGGTCGGCAGTCCCGCGTCGAACAGCGCGAAATCGACCGCGAATTGTGCGTCTGTCCAGTCATTGCCCGCGAATTGATGCGGGTCCTGTCCAACCGGCGGTGCGGGGGTTCGGCTTTGCAGGGCATAGAATGCCTGCGTGTTTGACCAGTTGGGATTGAACATGTTGCCGTTTGAATCAGGCAAACCGAGATCGTTATTGAGAAGTGTAGCGAGGCCCGCCGGGAAAAGATTTTCGAAGTATGGAATGGTTGCAATCTGACTGGTATCGACCCCTTTCTGCCGCTGCTTTTCCAGGATAGTCCCCGCGGTGTACCAGTCCATACCGCTCTTCGGGTCACGTAGATCGTTGAAGGCGGCTACGTCGCGCCGCGCTAAAAGGCTGCGCCCGGCCCTTCCAATGTAGGAGACGGACAAAGTCATTCCGCCGCGTAGCTGACGTTCGTAAGTCAAATTCCACACGTATTCCGTGGGTGCATGCAGATTAGAATCCACACCCGTTTCGATTCTGCCGCCCTCGTCTATGGGTTGAGATAGCGGGAATTGGAGACTGCCTGGTATGACAACTAAGGGTAGGTCATGCGCGCTTTGGTTAAATCCAGTGAAAAGAGGAGGTAGATTACTGCCGGATGAATCGAACGTATTCGCCGGAGTCGTAAAATTCGATGTGAAACCAAGAGTGTTATTCAGGTCCCAGTCAACCGCCAGAGCCTGACCGTAATAGTCGTTGGTCATCGCAAAGCCGCTGCGGATTACCGACTTGCCGCTGTCGCCGAATAGGGAATGTAGCAGCCCTCCCGAGTAGCTCGGTGACCAAGCCACCGCGATGCGCGGTTGAAAGTTGTTCTTGTCCCAGTTATACAGTGGCTTTCCGCCATTCACTGGGCCTGAACGATTGATCACGATGGGGTCAACGAAATTCTGGCCCTGCGCGGCGGCGTTCAAACGATCTTGAAAATATGTTCCAAGAGGAATGGTGGGTTGCACTTCAAAACCTTGCGTTTCATACACGGGCCGCTCAAGGCTATAGCGAAGACCCAACGTCACTGTAAGGTGGGGACGAATCTTCCAGGAATCCTGGACGTATTCTTCGTACGCTTGAGTGGCAAACTTGCGGATGGTAGGGTCGCCCGGAGCTAACAAACTTCCGTCTTTATTGAACGTGAAATTTGCGGTGTATTCCGAGAATCGTCCGATGATCGCGGTGGCGGCATTTTGTATTTGACTGACGGAGTTTAGCGATTGTCCAGCATTCTCATTTCCAGGCAAACCGTTGTCATCCAGATACGTCTGGAAAGCGCTGGAGAGGCTCTCACCGGCCCCCGAATAGAACGAGGGATTAGTGTCAAGGAAATCGAAAGCGTTCGCGAAGCTCGTGCGGCTGTTGGTGATGAGCCGGACGTTCGCTCCGAATTGTATGGTGTGGCGTCCGCGAGTCCAGGAGACGTCGTCAGTAATGTTGTGTACCGGCGTCACGCGACTCAACGTGTGCGTTTCGTTATTGGGTTGAAAGACGAATCGGAACCGTACATCGTTGCCGGTGCTGTCACCACCCTGCGTGAAAGCCTGACGCGTATAACCATAGCGCGCGCTGTTTACTATGTTGCCGTGCGTCCAGGTGTGACCAACAGCGATCCCCCGAGGATGATTCCAAACCTGTGGGGAAATGGCGCCGGGCAAATATTCCGCTAGCGTCTGATGATCGTAAATTACGTTTACCCGCGCAAAAAGTGTCTGAGTGCTGGTCAAGGCATAATCCAGGCGCGCAATATGCGAATTTAGTGAGATGGGGGTGGGAGCGTTAAAACGAAAACCCCCGGTATTCAAGCCATCGCCTTGCGTTGTATCATTCGCGGGATACTTGGCGGCCGCATCGGCCAACGCGCTCAACGCTGCTGGACTGATGCCCGCATCTGAATACACCTGTTGCACCTGGGCCGGGCTCAAAGATGCTTGCTGCGGATTGTTGCAAGCAGCGTCGGGACAATACGAATAGTTTAGAATTCCCTGTCCCAAACTCGGCAGCGGAACAACTTGCGTAACACCTTGCGCCGTGGCATCGCGGCGTCCTTCGTAGCTATAAAAGAAGAACAATTTGTCTTTCCAGATGGGCCCGCCGATACCGCCCCCGAATGAATTGCGAACCAATGGTGTCCGTGGCACGCCGGCAGCATTGCTAAACCAATCGTTGGCCTCGAACGGTGTGCCTCGATAGGTTTCAAAAGCCGCCCCGTGAAAACTGTTGGTGCCCGACTTGGTAACTAAATTGATTTGCGCGCCGGCGGAACGGCCCTGATTCGCTCCACCATTCGCGGTGGTAACTCGAAATTCTTCGATCGCTTCCGAGTTGAGGCGCAGCACCGGGCCCGTCGTGATATTTCCGCGGTCGGTATCAAGCCCACCGATAATCAGGCCGGCCCCTCCAGTAGGCTGCGCAGTGTTGGCTGTCTGCGCGTTGTTGATATCCACACCATCCAGAGTGACATTCGATTGGTCCGCGCGCGCGCCGGTTACGTAACCTTCGCGCGTGGTGCCAGGCTGAAGACTCAGCAAGTCAATCAGGTTGTGGCCTTCCAGTGGCAATTGCGTAATCTGATTTGACTCAAGAACATTACCGAGGGAGGCATCCTGCGTGTTGATTTGAGCGCCCTGATCGCTGGAGCGCACCTCCACAGTTACACTGACGGACCCCACCTCTAACTGCACGCTGAGCTCGGTGGTTTTGCCGATGAGAGCTTGTACGTTATCCGTGACGTTTTTGTTGAATCCCGTAGCCTCTACGACCACTTGATAATCGCCCGGGATAAGCAGATCGAAAATATAAGTGCCATTCTCTGTAGATTGCACGCTGCGCGAAGCATTGGTACCACTATTGTTCAATGTAACGGTCGCGGCACTTATCGGTCGCTTCTGACGGTCAGTAATGGTGCCACTTATCGAAGACGTCCCGGTTTGCGCCTGCACTAATGTGCTGCACACCAAGAACACAAGCATCGCCGCTGCAAACTTAAGAGTACGCATGGCCGCTCCTCTTAATACCATTCGGATTTTTTGGACTGAAACTGGTTTGGGACCCACCCTACCCCACTCGGTTTGGTTTTCGTGCACAAACCGGGCAATACGTTGGGATAGTTTTTAGGACAAACCTGCATTGCCTGTCAAGCATTTATAAAAAATTAGTAAGTTACCCGTGATCGGAATAAAAAATTGGAAGGGAATTATAAGCAGACATAACGTGGATGTTATTTAGCTAAAATTTTTCTAGGGTCGCTCTCGTTTCAGGATGCCGTAACTTTTCAGGCTGGCGATGAAATCCGCAGCGTCACTCCCGTTTATATATTTTTGTTTAATTTAAACGCAGCAGCTTCGCATAGGTGATCGCCGGGATGCCCCTGATGGGTTCCAGGATGGAGTTAAAAACTTCTCCGTCGAGGCGCACCAGAGAAACCGCTTGCGCCCCTTGCGTCGGAGCTTTACGGCCCAGCGCGAAAGTAGCGATATTTACGCCGTATTTCCCCAGCATGGTTCCGACTTGCCCGATAACACCCGGCTCATCCCGATTGCGCAAATATAAAATAGTTCCTTCCAGTTGCGCTTCAAGCGCAATGCCTTCTATTTGCAGAATGCGCGGCGAGCCATCAAACAATACCGTGCCCTCCGCGCTGAAGCCTTCCTGTGACGCGCCGCTCTGCGGCAGCACGGAAATCTCCAGAGTGTTAGGGAATCCGTGCTCGCGCTTGCGCGTTTCTTCCTCTACTTTCAGGCCGCGCGCCGTAGCAATCGCCGGAGCATTCACCACATTTACTTTTTCATCCAGCACGGCATTCAACACACCGGCCAGCACCGCGTTGCGCAACAAGTGCGTGCCCACCTCGGAAACTTCTCCCGCGTAGCGAATGCGAATTCTTGACGGGCGCGTGTCGGAAGCCTGCGACACCAGCGAACCCAGGCGTTCCGCGAGTTCCATATACGGGCGCACGCGGCGATATTGTTCCGCGGACAACACCGGCAGATTCACCGCGTTCCTGATAATTCCCTCGGCCAGATAGTCTTTCACCTGCACGGCCACCTGCGTGCCCACTTCTTCCTGAGCTTCCGTCGTCGATCCCGCGATGTGCGGCGTCGCAATCACATTCGGCAGCCCGACCAGCGGTGAATTTTTCGGGGGCTCCACGGCGAACACGTCCAGTCCCGCGCCGCCAATGTGCCCGCTCTTCAAAGCGTTGGACAACGCGGCTTCTTCGATTAACTCGCCGCGCGCGGCATTGATGATGAACGCGCCTTTTTTCATCTTGGCGAGCGACTCCGCGTTGATCAGATTTTGCGTCGCCGGACTCAGCGCGGTGTGCAGCGAAACAAAATCGCTCTCCGCCAGCAGACGGTCAAGCGGCACCAGCTCCACGGAAAATTCCTTGGCTGCGGCTTCGCTGATGTACGGGTCATAACCCAGCACGCGCATATCAAACGCCTCCGCGCGCAGGGCCACTTCGCTTCCGATGCGTCCCAGTCCGATAAGTCCCAGTGTTTTGCCGCTCAATTCCATGCCGGCCGCGCTCGATTTTTCCCAACGCCCTTCATGAAAAGCTTTATCCAGTCGCGGCACCTGGCGCGCCAGCGAAAGCATCAACGCGAAGGTGTGCTCGGCGACGCTCACGGCGTTTCCGCCGGGCGTACTCATGACGATGAGGCCGCGCTTGGTGGCCGCGTCCAGATCGATGTTGTCCACGCCCACGCCGGCGCGTCCCACGCAACGGAGATTAGGCGCTTTATCCAAGAGTTCAGAGGTGACCTTAGTCGCGCTGCGCACAATAAGCGCCTGAGCATCCGCGATTTCCGCGACCAGGTTGTCCTTTGTGGTCAGGACCACGTTCCATCCGGGCTGTTCCTTGAGCAGCTGCACGCCACGCGCGCTAATTTTGTCGGCAACAATTACTTTCATGCGCTTTTCTCCGCCTGTGTAGTGAAATTTTTAAGTTTCGTTAACCATCAACGGTAGCGAGCCCTCATCGCAGTGTCAATGCAACCGGCCGACATTGTGTGATAATTTTGAAATACAAATATCTCGCGCCAAAGCGGCCAGCGCTTACGAACCAAAAATACAGGAGCCGGTGATGAGTCTGTCTGAACGGATTCAAAAGGATTTGGTGGACGCCATGCGCGCCAAGGACGAGCTGCGACTGAGCGTGCTGCGCGGCATGAAAGCCGCCATCAAACACAAAGAAGTGGAAAAAATTCGCGCGCTGGACGAGCCCGAATCCATTCAGATTCTGCAAACGCTGGTGAAGCAGCGCAAGGAATCCATCGAGCAATTTTCCAAGGGCAATCGCCCGGAGCTCGCCGACAAAGAAACCAAAGAGCTGGCCATCCTTGAGAGCTATCTTCCCGCCAGCGCCAGCGCCTACGAAATGAACGCCGCCATCGACAAAGCCATCGCCGAGACCGGCGCGAATTCCATGAAGCAAATGGGCGCGGTAGTGAAAGCGGCAAAATCCGCGCTCGAAGGCAAATCCGTCGACGGCAAAGCCCTCAGCGACCTGGTCCGCGAGCGCCTCGCAAAATTAGGATGAGTTTTATTTTCTAAGGGCGTGGCACATGCCCTGATTCAATTCGGTCCGGGCTTTAGAACCGCGGTATTCCGCTCGTCATTTCCGATCACGCGATAAAACGTTTTCAATTCCTCGGCTTTGCTGACCGGCACGCTCAATTCCTTAATTTCAAATGTGCGCGTATATTTCAATGTTTTGCCGGTAACTTCCGCTTTGCTGTGGTAGCTCGCGAAACTGTAATCCGCGTTGACCGGCGGAGGCAGGTCGTCTACTTCGTATCCGGCTGGAAGGGCGATCTCAAAAGTATCGGTGTTGCGCCAGGGTCCCGCAAACTCAACGGGATATTTTCGCGCTTCTTTGGTCTCCATAAAATTCTGCGATTCATATCCCATCACGCGCGGCCGTACCAGCAATAAATCCCCCGCGGATTTGGCATAATTTTCCGCCACCAGCGAGTAGTCGTACACAAAGGGCAAATTAGTTTGCGCCAGGTTGCCGACCGAGGCTTTGGTTATCTGAAAAGTGCCCAGCGAGTTGGCCAACGCGGCTTCAAGGGGTTTTATTTTGTCCCGCTCTTGAGAAACACCCTGAAGAGCGTAGCGTTGGTGCACCGCCGGATCGCCGCGGCGAATTTCCCGAATATCTCCGCTCAACGTGCCCTTATTATCCAATTTAAATTTGGCGATGCGTTCGGTGCCATTCAGAGCTGCGGGCAGTTGCGGCAATTCCACCAGTTCGCCTCCGGAGGGCATCACCAGCAAGCCATAGTTGGCTTGCAGCGCGCCCCGCAATTGGCCGAATGGTGTCATCTCATCGGTAGGATCAAAAATTAATAATTTGCCAAGTTTCGTGTCGTTTAGAAAGGCCGCCAGCGAAGGATCGGAAACGCCTTCCGGTAATTTAATCGCCAAAATCAGGTGGTTAAAAATTCCGAATTGAGGCGGTGTCGAGCTGGTGACCGCGCCTCGTTCGGAATTAATCACTACGTAATACGATTCCACGCCAATTTCCGAGAGCATGGCGCTCACCAGCGTGGCCTTGTCTTTGCAGTCGCCATAGCGATGCGCGAAAATTTGCGGCGCCGGATGCGGCTGGTAGCCGCCAATTCCCAACTCTAGTCCCACGTAGCGAATCTCGCGCTGTGCGAAGCTCGCGATCGCGCGCATTTTCTCGAGTGGAGTAGTTGCCGACGCGGTGAGCGCGGCAACTTTTTGCTTGATCTCCAGCGACACGTCACGCCGCCCGCGCGCGAGTCCTGCTTGCCAGATGCCCATATCATCCCAGCTTTGAAAGCCCCTGTTCTGCGAGCCACCGGCCGGAATCACGGACAAAACCATTTGCTCCGCCACGCCCCGCCACGGCGGCATTTCCCTCTCGCCTTTCACTGCGGGAACATTTTTGACCACCCATTGCCACTGGTTATTTCCCACCGAGGCTGGCGCGATTTCAGCGTGATTCACCCATGACGTTTTGTATTCCCATCCGGGTGGAAGTTGCAAAGTGTATCGCGCTTCCAACGTGGGAACAGGTTGCTGGAACAGCCATTCCTGCTGCAGAACGTAAGGGCGCACCTCCTGCTCAACTTCATAGCCTACGATGTTTCCGACGTCAGCCGCCGGAATCTGCAAAACCTTAAGCCGCACGTCGGTGATTAATTCTCCGCCAGCCACACCCAACGATGTCTCCAGCGCATCTTTCTCTTTCACTTCATAATCTTTTCCTTGCGCCGGAATGCACCACCCGCGCATCGCGGTTATGCGTGTGTCGGCATCGAAGTCGGCGCCCACCGTGCCGTATTTCTTTCCTCCCACGCGCAAAATTTTGTACGCGGCGCGCTCCATGTGCTTGATTTTGCCGTTAGGTTGCACGCTGAAAATGTATTCCGAATACAACATCACCGCGTCGGTCTTGTCGTCGTGCGCGGGTAGCGGCACATTCACGAGCGCGTGCATCCACGCTGGTGCGTCGCTCGCGGACGCGGGAGCCGGCCCTATCAACCAACACAACGCCAACACTGCGGCGCTCCACGCGCCGGCATGAGCAATCCCATCGCAGCGCACGCTACTTGGACGCAGAAATGCCGCCCGGCTGCACCACGATTTGCTGTTCATCACCGGTCTTCACCACCTGGAAAAATTGCCTCAGCGCGGCATAATATTTTACGTCCAACAAAAGCACATCGATGTTCAGCTTGCGCGTCAAGTGCAGAGTCCCTAGATGGTTTTCCGCGCTGGTGTTGTAGGAACAAACTTTTCCTTCATCCTTATGAGCCGGCGGAACGCTGTTCACTTTCCAGTCCAGCGGAAGCTCAATGGTTACGTCATCCATCCGCGCCGTAGGAAAGTCAAAATAAATGGGGTGCACCCGCGCGGCATGTTCGAACACATGTTTTTCAGGCGCGCCAAAAAGTCCTACCGGGATCAGCGCACGGTGTCCGGCCGCGGATGCCCAACCCTCCACCTTGATTTCAAACTCGCCAACGAGCGTGGGCGAGGAACTGCTCCAATCAGGTTTATTTTTTAAATCCACGTCGATGCCCACGGGAATAAATTCCCGCACGACATCTTCAATGTATTTCGTGCGTGCGGTCTCGTCCTCGTTGCGCAGTTCCAGCCGCATCGAAAGCGCTTCCAGCCCGGAAAAGGTCACGGTCACTTTGCCTTCCAGTGCTCCCTGGTCGGTCATCTTTAAGTCGGCTTTGCGCACGATATTCGAAACGGTGCTGTCCGGCACGGTGGTAATTATCCAGACGCCGCCCTCCTTATCCAGGCGCAATCCTTTCACTCCCGTTTCCGGCCAGGGCAATATCCCAAAAGGCGTAAAAGCCGTCCCCGGATCGTAAAAAGTATCCTTGCCGTTCAATTTGACCAGCACCACGTTGTCGTCCAGACGGTGCGGGTCCATTGTTATAGGCATGAAGAAATATTCACTTCGACGAGACAGCAACACCGGATAAGCTTCCAGTCCCGCTGCGCGCACCAGCGCCAGGTACAGCCAGGTAATCTCGTGGCCGCTGCCGGAGCCGCTCTTCCACACATCCTCCACGTTTTTTATGGCCTTCTCTTTTTCACGCTTTCTTTCCTGCTCGGTAGCCCCCACCGCATAACTCGTGTTGCGGACCTGCTGCACTCTCGCGTAAATCTTTTGCAGTTTCACTTCCGGCGTGTCGGTGGGCGACACGATTTGCGAAACGGCCTGCTCCATGGCCTTGCGTTTGCCGATAAAACTTTCCACCTCATCGTTTTGTTTTTTGGCTACTTTTTTCCAGAATTTATCCGGCTGCGTCTCGGAGTCTTCCGCGTACAAGAAGTCAACCCGGGCCTTCAATTCATTTTGTGGCGGCATGTAGTCTTCGGTTTGAAACGCCGCGATGTTATTGATTTCCAGATGGACTACCCCTCGCTCGTTCTTGGGGGTAACTCCCGGCGGCAATCCTTGCCAGCTGAAGCGCACCGGAAAATAGTTGCTGGCCTTCAGCGAAAATTTCGCATATTTGGTGAACAATTCTTCGCTCAAAATCCAGTGTGAATCGAAAACGTAATATTCCTTGAGCTGGTTCATGTAGTGATATTCGATGATGCTGCCGACCTGCACGTCCGGCAGCACGATGACCTTGGCCATGTATTTAACGCCCTTGGCCTTGACGATCATCTTATCGATGGGCTTGCCCTCGAAATTGGCGATGGTGCCATCGGGACGAATCGTGCGCGCCTTAATGCTGTGCACACTTTCGTTCCCGTTGAAAAACGGAATCTCCACGTTGGCGTACTTCCGCCCCTCTTCGGTCAGGATCTTGATGCGGAAATAGTTGTATTCATGGTTAGCCACATCGTCGCGGTCCACCTGGCGATATAAGTACACTGCGGGCGCGCCAGGAGCTTCCGGCACACTGGTCATTTGCAGTTCCGCGGGCGAGATGGGCTGCCACTCGTCGGCATTTACCTGCGTCGACGGCCGCGCGAGGAAGTACACGCAGCAAATGCACACGAAGAGAAACGGGCGGCGACGCTGCATGGCGAACCTCCAGGGACGTTAATCTGGAGGCAGGGCTCCACAGCTTGCGAGGTAGTGGGCGTGCCTCACATCTCAGGGCATCGGCGTTTGAACAGGTGTTGATGACCTGTGAAAGTATTGTGCCGGACAATATAAGCTAAAATCGGGGCTGTCAAGAGAACTGGTGGCCCAGCGTTTCCATACTGAATCGTGCGCGCGACGCCAAGATTTGCTTCCCCGCTTGCCCCTCCTGCGGCATAATCCCGCACGCAGCCAATTTGGTTTGGCCGCCGGAGGCCTTCTTTGAGCGAACGTCCGTGGAGTTCCACTGCACCGCCAGGCGAATTCCGGCCGTTTGTTCCCGATGGAGAAACTCTTAAAGAGTTCACGCTGCGCGCTGTAATTCTCGGCGCACTCTTCGGTCTGCTCTTCGGCGCCATCACCGTTTACGTAGGATTGCGCGCCGGCCTCACCGTTTCCGCTTCCATCCCCATTTCCGTCTTATCCATCAGCATCCTGCGCGCCTTCGGCCGCTCCACCATTCTTGAAAACAACATCGTGCAGACCACCGGCTCCGCTGGTGAATCGCTCGCGGCAGGCGTCATGTTCACCATCCCGGCGTTGATCTTCCTCGGCTTCGGCGCCGAATTTACCTTCTGGCGAATTTTTCCCCTGGCCCTCCTTGGCGGATGGCTCGGCGTGCTCTTCATGGTCCCGCTGCGCCGCCAGCTCATCGTCAAGGAGCACGGCAATCTCAGCTTCCCCGAAGGCACCGCCTGCGCCGATGTCTTAGTCGCCGGCGAACGCGGCGGCTCATTCGCCGGCCGCGTCTTCTGGGGCCTCGGTCTCGGCGGCATCTATACCTTCATGATGAACACCGTGCAGGCCTGGACTTCCCAGCC
>Ga0209625_1000374_pt1 | contig 11667 bp, 9 predicted proteins | sample JacPin_JW_Ref_M2_FD_187960 | JGI IMG/M metagenome (GOLD analysis project Ga0209625, IMG submission 187960) | Forest soil microbial communities from Algoma, Ontario, Canada - Jack Pine, Ontario site 1_JW_Ref_M2 (SPAdes) (version 2) | ecosystem: Environmental > Terrestrial > Soil > Boreal...
CCACTGCTGCTCTGATTGCTACCGGGTGGAGCGAACCAGTTCCCGGGCGGGTTTAACTCCCGCTGTGGACCACCGCCTTTTCACGGCGCACCCGGTAACCCGACTATACGTCCAAGTGAATATGACCGGAGTTGTAGCAACTTCCCACAAACGTACTTCTGGCCCGGCATTATTTTCGCGTTGCCCGTCATACGACCAGAATCCGGCCCAGACCCGGTTGCAGAGACGGTGAGCGCAATCGGCCACCAACAACGAGAATTCTTGGTGGCGGCCTCTGGGTTCCGATGGGTTGTTTCCGGCTCGCGATGCCATCTGTTCGACGGCCTGTCGTCTGCAGTTGAACACTAAATTTGTTTCCATTTGCGATACAGTTGACCGGAGGTTAAAACGAAAGGTGTGCGTATGAATCGGGCCCGCATCGTGATTGTGCTAATCATGCTGATCGTGCTGGCCGTCACCCTGGCAGGAGCGTTTATGACTCGCGGGGTGATGGCATATCTTCCGTTTTTGCAAGCCAGGACGGGCAACTGGACAGGAGCCTACGTACCGCCCGGAATTGTAGATCAACGGCCCTGGCAGACGGCGGCAACTCTGGCGGCTTTGGCACAGTCGTCCGAGGAGAGAGAACTCGCCCGGGATGCCGAACGCCTTGCGGATCACGAAATCGACCAGGCGTTCTCGCAGTCACTGAGGCAGGCAAGCCTTGAAAAACCAAATTCAAGCGGTAAAGCATCGGCATTACAGCACAGGGTCACCGAGCTTCAGGAGACCATCAAGAACGACCAGGCGCGGATCGCATCGCTCAGTGCAGGTGCGCGCACAAAATCAGCGGGTGCAGTTTCCAATGCGAGCGACTTGGAGATTGCGAAGGCGCAACTTGGCCTAGACCAAACCGAGCTGACCGATTCGATCGAAGACCTTGCCCGCGAAAGCGGAGATCAGAGAGGCAAGCTCCAGCAGGAACTAGCGGCACGCCAAGCTGCCATGAAGCAGTACCGAGAGAGCGCGTCTAAGGACGATGGGCAAACCGCTGTCGCCTCAGCCGAACAGTACAAGACGTTTGCACAGCAGCTATCAACGTTGCGATCCCTCCGCAACAGGAAACAACTGATCGCGCAAGCCGAGCAGTTGGCCAGGGCCGACGTGGCCGCGCTGACAGCCGATCAGGAAAGACTAAAGACAGAAGCCGCTGGGCTTGGCGATAAAGCCATTGGAGAATCAAGCTCCGAACGAATCGACCGGCTGCGACAGATAAGCGCTCAGCAAAACATCCAGAGCATCCTCAACGATCGTCTGGGAGCGCAGCAGCAACTTGTCGCACTCTTCGGGCGATGGGGAGAACAAGTCGAGATACAGCGAAAGATCGTGGTTCACCTGATATTGCGGTCTCTGGCTTTGATTGCAGCGATCAGCATGTTGGTGATCCTGGCAGGCTGGGCTCTTCAACTGAGCTTGGAGAAGATGGTTCACGATCCTCGCCAAAAGCAGACGTTGAAAACGGTTCTAAATCTGGGAACGCAACTGGTCGGTCTCTTACTAATTCTGCTGACCATTTTCGGTGTACCACAGCAGATGCCCACCATTCTGGGTCTGGCGACCGCAGGACTGACCGTAGTGTTTCAGGATTTCATTTTAGCATTCTGTGGTTGGTTTGTTTTGATGGGACCAAACGGCGTTAGGGTGAGGGACTGGGTAGAGATCGATGGTGTAGGCGGTGAAGTCGTACATCTCGGTCTGTTCCGCACCTGGCTACTGGAGACGGGAAACTGGACTGCCAATGGCCATCCTACTGGAAGAAGAGTCTCGTTCTTAAACGGCTACGCCATACGTGGCAAGTATTTCAACTTCTCCACCGTTGGGCAGTGGATGTGGGATGAGATAAAGGTAAGTGTTCCTTCCGGCACGGATATTCATCCACTTATCAAGGGAATCTACGAGGCGACGGTGAAGACAACGGAAGCGGATGCGAAAATGGCGGAAACCGAATGGAAAAGGGTGACGCACGAAGAAGGCTCACCACAGTTTAGTGCTATGCCGTCGGTCAATGTCAGGCCGGCCGGGGCTGGTCTCGACATCGTGATTCGCTATATCACTCGCGCTGGAGTGAGAGTTGAGACCCGGAATCATCTGTTTGCGATGATCGTTGAGTTGATGCAGAGTGTGTCGAAAGAAGATAGGAATGTCACCCCACTATCCAATCAGTTGATCCGACAATAGTTCCTTCCCGGGAACCGATCTGTCCGGCTGTATGCAATCCAACCTAGCCAGGGTGGTGTTCCGTTTGAATCGACGCTCGCGAACGATTTCTAGCTGTTGAGCTTTCTGCCAGTAAACTTCGAGCTAGTGTTGCGTCGACCCATTGAGACCGCCCGCGTAATCGGAAAAGTTCGTACTGGCACCCCTTGTCCCCGCTTATCCGAATTTGGAATTGTCTGAGGAAGCCTCTCCCGAAAGAGCATCTCCTTTTAACTGGCTTTCATTCGGGTCAAACATCAAGCCTAGCAGGAAGAAAACAAGCGCCAATTCGGGGATGCCGACGACCACCAAAAGCCAGAAATAGCTGGCTTGCTCCCATCGAAACCGTGAGAGCAGTACAAAATGAGCGACAATCAAGACAATCAGCGCAGCCCAGAGGATCCACCGCTTACGGAAATGCCAGAACCTCTTCACGGCAATCCCGAACACAAAAAAAACGGTGGTGAAAATGTTCAGCCACTTAACGACTGTGTATTCCGCGATTCCCTTGTGTATTGCATATAAGTAAGAGCTTACGAAGGCGATAATCATGAGCGCCGCACTCAGCACGTAAAGAAGCCATTCTTTGAGGTGCGTCGCGGCTGGCCTTCGGGTTACTAGGTTCCGCGCTATGAGAACAGGAATCCCGCCGATTAGAAGAAAAAGCGCAGCAACTCCGACCGCAATTGCCAGAAGGCCAAAAGGTCCAAGGTTATTCATTGACGACGAACATACCACGGCGAAAGGAGTTTCGTTCGCTCGTCAACTCCAGGTTAGTCGGACAATGGTGCAAATATCAGGCTGCATCTTCAGCAACGATCGAGGGCGGCAAGGAGGGTCGCGGGAGTTGCGTTGTCGCCGAAGGTCTTGCTGAGGTGGGCGAAGCGATCGATATTCCCCGGGCCGAAGATGAAGCTGCCGCCAAGCTGAAATGGATTCAGCCCAAATTTGTGCTGACGATGGCCGGAGGCGCGGGCGCGATTGCGGCTCTTGAAATTATCACGGCGAAGAACGTGAAGCACATTGGCGTGACCCAGGTTGGCGATGGCGTACGTCTGGCGATGTTCGTCGACGAGCAGCGGGAAGTCGATTCCCGTCTCTTTCTGGAAAATGCGGGCATAGTTGCGGTCGCCAAGGCTGATGGCCGCGAGGGAGGCGCCTTTGTCGAGGAAGACTTGCTCGTGTTCGCGCAACTGCGCGACGTGCTCACGGCAAAAAATTCATCCATAGTGACGAAGAAAAATGATGACAGCAGGTTTGTTCTCCCACAACGAGCCCAAGCGAATTTCTTGGCCAAGGGCGTCGGGGAGAACGATGTCTGCAAGCTGCTTGCTGAGAGTTTCCCGCACGACGGACCATCATTAAAGATCCAGGATTCTTCTGTCAAGGCGGCGCTCTCGCTTTATCCTTTCCCTACGTTTGTAGCCGCGTAGTTTCCGATTGCGGCGTTATACGCCCAGGTGACTGATTCGCCGGACTAGCTTACAAGATGCTCCGAGGCCTGTACGTCAGCAAAATTAAAAGCTCACTTGAAAGGAATAACATACGGGAGGTCATCTAACATGTTAGATTGGCGCCCTCCAACTGTTGCGGAGTTTTGACGAAGGACAGCCGCCGACCTCGCAATCGTCGGTTACGTCGCGGCAGAGACAGCGCGGCGCCGTTCGTTCGGGTTTTGTCTGGAGCGATTAAGGAGAGCAAAGATGAGTCCGACGGACCTGATACTCTCGTTTTTGGGAGTGTTGTTGACAATTTTTGTTTTGAGCGTGGTCTTTGGTTCGTTCTTCACCGTAGAGACGGCGCAGGTCGCCATCGTGCAGCGTCTGGGTAAGTTCTCACGCGTTGCTGGTCCGGGACTTAATTGGAAAACGCCCTTGATTGAGACCGTAGTCCAGCGAATGAGCATGAAGGTCCAGCAGTTTGACGTGAAAGTCGAAACTAAGACGCAGGACAACGTGTTCGTCCAAATCCCCGTCTCCATCCAATACAAAGTGATACCAGAATCCGTGGAAGCGGCATTTTACAAACTAACCGATCCCGTTAAGCAGATCGAATCAATGGTCTACAACGTGGTTCTCGGCCACGTTCCGAAAATGAAGCTGGACGACACTTTCCTCAATCAGGCAGCCATCGCCAACGATTTGCGCGACAGCCTCGACGGCTCCATGAAGGAGTACGGCTACTCGATCGTGAAAGTGCTCATCTCCGACATCGTGCCGGACCAAAAGGTGAAAACCGCGATGAATGACATCAACGCCGCGCAGCGCGAACGCGAAGCGACCGTATCGCGCGCTGAAACCAACAAGTTGCTCCTCGTAAAGCAGGCCGAAGCGGAAGCCGAATCCAAGCGCCTGCAAGGCGAAGGCATCGCTAACCAACGCAAGGCCATCATCTCCGGCTTAAAAGAATCGGTGGAAGACTTCGCGAAAACCGTCGAAGGTTCCACCCCCCAGGACGTCATGCAACTCGTCCTAATGACCCAGTACTTCGACACCCTAAAGGAAATCGCCGCCAACGATCACAGCAACACCATCTTGATCCCGCACACGCCAAACACGTTGACCGATCTATTTGGCCAGATCCGCAACGCCGTAATCACCGGCGCGGAAATGACCAAGCGAGCCGTACCCTCCTCACTGTCCCCGAGCGAGCCACAAAAATGAGCAGGGTGGCCGCCACTCCTAACTGAGTTGCAACGGTTCTATCTTCTGCTGGTGCGCATTCCCGAAGCGAGCACTCGGAAGAAACCCATCACAACAAGACACCGCTTGCAGAATTGGCCCTGCTAGCCGCTGTAGCTCTGGCGATTCAATCCACCTGGATGATTAGTCGCGTTAGGACAACTGAACTGAAGGATGATCTTCCTTTCGACCCCACCGGAATCAACTTCCCCAGACACGCGCACGTCGCCCGCGTGTTGGCCTGCGATCCGCGCAAGAATGCCCTGTTGAAAGCTGGAAATAAGAGTGACCGACCAACGGAGCGCTAGATCATTCAAGCGAAGTTATCCAGCAAACAGTCGTTCCGAGGACCGAATATCGGCGTAGCTGGGACGTCGTGGTCGTGCAATACTGGCGCTCCGGACGCACTACGGAATCACTGTACATCAGGAGGCCATTTCTCTTCGGCACTGGCGGCTTCTTCCTGCGAGGCAAGGACATCACTGTCGGCATAAGGTCGGGCGCTCTTGGCATGCCTTGGATCAGCCGTATTTCCCGCTAAGACGTGGCGTCGGCGCGCAGCTCTACGATGGGACAACGCGCCAGACTAGCCCGCGATCCTTCGCACCAGGCCCCTCGGATTTCAGATTTGCTGACGTTTCCAGTATCCACGTTTGAAAAGAACAATGCTGACCCCAGCGATCGCGGCCTCTGCCGCAACGATGGAAAAATACGCGCCCCTGGCTTGCATGTGCAAGGGAATCGCCAGGAAATAAGCCAGTGGAATTTCCAACAGCCAAAATCCAAAAAAGTTGACGATCGTTGGCGTAATGGTGTCACCCGCTCCGTTGAATGCCTGCAGCATCACCATTCCATACGCGTAGCCGATGTTCCCGTAGCTGATGATGCGCAGACAACTGGCGGCCAGCGGAATCACCTGTGGGTCGTGGGTGAAGAGTTTCACGATCGGCTCGGCGAATGCCACGAATAGCAACCCGATTACGCCGAGAAAAATCATGTTGTAAAAACCTGTGCGCCATACCGAAGTCGCCGCGCGCTCCGGCTGCTTCGCGCCAAGATTCTGCCCAACTAGCGTTGCCGCCGCGTTGCTCAGTCCCCACGATGGCAAAATCACAAAAATAACGATGCGAATCGCGATCGTGTATCCCGCCAGCGCGGCAGAACCAAAAATGCTAACGATTCGCACCAGCCCGATCCAACTTGTATGTGCGATGGCAAATTGCAGAATTCCGGTCAGTGATACGCGCACTAACTGCACGAGCACGCGAAAATTGATTCGAATGTGTTGGCGCAAGATTCGAATCCGTTCAGTTCCACGAAGCAGCCGATAGAACTGGTAACCGACTCCGATGCTGCGCCCTGTAAATGTGGCCAGCGCTGCTCCTGTGACGCCGAGCTTCGGGAATGGGCCCAGACCAAAAATTAGACACGGATCGAGAATGAGATTGATGATGTTCGACACCCAAAGCAAACGCATCGCGATAGCCGCATCGCCCGCTCCGCGAAAAATGGCGTTGTTCAGAAACAGCATCAGGATCGCGCCACTTCCTCCCAGCGCGATGCGCGCATAGCCCGAGCCCACACTAACCACCTGCGGCGATGCGCCCATGACTTGCAGCAGCCGCGGCGCAAGAAAAAAGTAGGGCAGCCCTATGATCAGCGATACCGCCAAGCCAAGCACAATAGCTTGCACTCCGGCGACCGCCGCGCCGCTGGGATCTTTTTCTCCAATGCGTCGGGCCACCATGGCCGTCGTCGAGAGACTCAGACCCAACCCGACGGCAAAAACCAAGCTCAATAGCGATTCTGTCAGTCCCACCGTTGCGATGGCGTCAGCTCCCAGCCTGCCGACCCAGAACACATCCACCACCGCGAACAGCGACTCCAATACCATTTCCAGCACCATCGGAATTGCCAGCAGCAGAATTGCCCGGTTCAAGCTGCCTGCGGTGTAGTCCTGGTGCGATCCGCGAACGGCTTCGCGGATCGAACTCCACAGCGATGGCCGCGCCACCGCGACTGCGTTTTGACTTTCCATAGAATCCCATGCATTCCACGCACGCGCACCGTAGCAACCGGCGGCCAGCGCCGTCCGAAAAATATTTGTAGTTGAGGAACGAGAAGAGAGTCTCAATCGCGACGCGCGCGAATTAGACCAATGAGACGATTTGGATGACGGACATCTTCATGTTTCATGTCCTTTGCGTCAGTTCGCCTGCACAAAGGAACGAAGGCCGAACGACAAGAAAGTAACTTCGCTTCAACGATTATACCGAGCTACAACGCCAAGCCGCCAGCAAAAAACTCGGCAAGCGAGCCTAAACCTTCACGGGAGACCTTCATGCAGGAGACCCCATCATGTAGAACGACCCCAGAGCATCCATTGCATCAAGATTTCCTCGACCCGCGGATTGCTGACGCAGGGAAAACGCTCGTCGCCGGTTCTTCCGAACACCTTCGCCGTTGCAGTATTTCATTGCCGCAGTGAACGTTGGCCTCAGCAGCCTCAACAAAAAGGAACCGTCGAGAACCTGGTGGGTTTCGTGAAATCCTCCTTCTTCAAAGTGCGGCGCTTCCACGATGAAGAGGATCTCCAGCAGCAACTCATCGAATGGCATCGCGAAGTGGACGAGGAGCGTCCCTGCCGCGCGACGGGAGTTTCCCTACGTTCGGTCAACCGCATTGCGGAAGAATTCCCAGTCGTTCATGTCGATGACGCTGCTGAGCGAGAGAAGCGGCGGATCGGCAGACCCAGCATCGTTGAGGATTTCCGGAAACTCGTTGTAAAGATTCTGGAAGATAAACCCGACCTGCCTTCCCTGGAGATCCTTCGCCGGGTTCGGGAAGCGGGCTACCAGGGCGGCAAGACCGACACAACTCCACCCCGATGCCTATCTCCAGCATGACGTAAGCGAAGACTGGATTCCATTCCGTGACCTCGCCGTTCCTCCGCCACTTCAAGGCTGACTGAGTGGGGAAAGGTGTTACACGACGAAGATATGGCGGCAGCCATCCTCGACCGGATCCTGCGAACGCGTCATCTTAACCTGCCAGAGGTCTTGCCGGCGGGTCCAGACCGTGCCAGAATTTCCGGAACCCACAAACGACTGTTTCGCGGTAAAATCTGAATTGCTTCCACTTTTGGATTGTGTTTTTGATTTTGTTTGAAGCGCCATATCAGAAGATTATCGAACCAAACATATCATGTTGGCACTAGGTCCCGGTAAGTTCTATAAGGGAGAAGTCAAGAAAAAACACATCTCCCGCGGCTGGACTATTGAGGAACAAACGGCGCAGCAGTCGAAAGTGAAAAAAGCGTAGCAAAGATTGAACGTCCCCGAACCCGCACGCTAGTGCCTGGTTAGTCGTCAACCAGGCACTTAACCAATGGCCTCCAAGGGGATTGGCGACAGAGCCCTGGCAATGCAACGATGGCGTGCGGGCGGTGGGGGATTAATTTGTCCGGGGGCGGCCCGCAATCAGTCACCAGAAGCCACGGACATGGCTTTGGTGTATTCCGAAGCGAATAGCTCGCTATCCGGATATTGCTCGCTCAATTCGCGGAACAATCTTTGCGCCAGGGCATTCTGTTTTTCGCGGCGCGCGGCGAGGGCAAGGATAATTTTGGCGAACGGCCGGAGATAGCGGCCGTTTTCCGCGGTCCTGGCGACTTGGTCCATGCCGAGCTTTTTGTCGCCGTGAATTCCATCAAACCGGAGCACGAAACGAGAACCAGCGCTCTGCGACCCGATAATGTAATTTGCGATGCCGGGGGCGATGCACGCGTCTGTCGCGTCAGGATGCTGCGCCAGCAATTCCTTCGCATATCCGTTAGCTTTTTTCATCTGCTTGAGGCCGGCGAGATGCCTTTTCTGCAGAATCGATTCCGCATCCGATTCCATTCCGGCGGCAAGCGTCAGCGCAAGAAGGGCTTCTCCATCGTTGGGATTTGTTTTCTGGCGCTCCCCGGCAAGTTCGCGGGCGCGAGCGAGAGCATCGCGAAAATGGCTCATGCGCCCCGGATCCGGGCTGCCGTCAATGCCACGCAGGAATTTCTTTTCGTTCAGGAAAAAATCGCTGGTCAGTACGCCTTGGCGGGATAGCTCTTCAAAGAGATAGCTGGCGGCGACGGCGACCTCACCAAAAGGCTCCTCCGGATTGCGGGATTCCCAGCTGGCGAAAGCCTCACGTGCTTCGGCGAATCTCTGCTCGTAGAGCAGATCGAATCCTGCGCTAAGCTCTGGTACGGTTGTGAAGGCCGGAGACTCGACGCCTGGCGTTTCCCGAGCAAAATCGACGATCGGGCTCAACAGCAGTAAGAGCGCTAGAAAATAAGAGCGATGCAACAATTATCCTCAACACAACGCACAGACAATTGGACGCCGCTACCCGCCGCGCGGTAACAGGACAGTTGTAAAGGTTTTGTCGCCTGCAAGCCACCGTCCTGTCGTCTACGCTTCCGCTGCCCTCTGGGTACCGGGACCCACTGGACGATTAATGCGTTTATCGGGACTTGCGCAATTGGTTCGGAGTTTGCTTACAATTTCCATAGAACTGATTTACTTTCCATGGGTGATCTGCGTTTGATGCCAGAGGGCAATTGTTTTTGATTTTGCGACAACGCAACATGTGCAATCGGAACCTATGGACCCAATACCCGATGTAATCGTCTCATCGACGCCGGCGCTGGCGATTGGAGCGCATACCATTTCATCCGGCGACCCGATGGAGCGAGGTGAAACGGATCGCTCCGCTTCGGCGCCGCTGAGTACGGCGGCGTACGCGTTAGCGATTGTTGCGTTTGCTCTTCACATAGGGTTTAGCGGCCGGTTTGGATACTTTCGTGACGAACTTTATTATGCCGCTTGCGGACAGCATCTGGCTTGGGGCTATGTCGACCACGCGCCTCTCGCTCCATTGCTCGCCCGTGTTAGCCGTGCATTCCTGGGCGATTCGCTCTTAGCCTTGCGCTTCTTGCCGGCGCTGGCGGCTGCGGCCAAGGTAATTCTCAGTGGTTGGATGGCTCGGGAGCTGAGCGGCGGGAAGTACGCGCATTTTCTCGCCGCATTTTGCGTGTTACTTGCTCCGATCTACCTAACGTTTGACAGTTTCTTCTCCATGAATGCGTTTGAGCCGGTGTTTTGGATGACGTGCGCGGCGATTGTGCTGCGCATTCTGAATGCGGGAAATCCAAAGCTGTGGATTCTGTGCGGACTCATTGCCGGCCTTGGAATTTTGAACAAACATTCCATGCTTTTTTTCTGCTCGGGAATTGCGGTCGGGCTCCTGGCGGCCTCCGTGCGGAAGCATTTTCGGCAGCCGTGGATTTGGCTGGGGGTCGGAATCGTGTTCCTTTGCTTCCTGCCTAATTTGCTTTGGGAAATTCACAATGGCTGGCCAACGTTGGCGCTGTTTCACGCGGTGATGGGTACGAAGTATGTGACCGTTTCACCGTGGGAATACATTTGGCAACAAACTTTGCTGACACATCCCTTGGCTACACCCATTTGGATCGCCGGCCTGTATTTTTTGCTGCGAGATCCGCTCGGGAAAAAGTATGCCGTACTGGCCTGGGCGTATTTCACTGTACTGGCAGAGATGCTCATCCTGCACGGAAAGATCTATTACCTCGCGCCGGCGTACATCATGCTGCTGGCCGCTGGCTCTGTTTGGATTGAACTGCGGTTGGTTCCTCGAGTAGGAGCCTGGTTACGACCCACAGTGGCAGTGCCCTTATTGATCGGCGGACTGATTGCGGCTCCGCTGGCGATGCCAATACTTCCGGTCGAAGCTACCATTCGCTACACGCGATTCTGGGACGTGCATTCAATTCGCGTGGAAAACGTGCCGGTGAGCGAGTTGCCGCAAATTTTCGCGGACATGTTTGGCTGGCAGGAACAGGTCCGCGCGGTGGCAGGCGCATACAAGGCACTGCCCGATGCTGAGCGCGCCCAGGCGGTCGTGCTGGCCTACAACTATGGGGAAGCGTCCGCCGTAGACTATTTCGGCTCGAAACTGGGATTGCCGCGAGCCATTAGCGGTCACAACCAGTACGGTTTGTGGGGACCTGGCGCGACGAGTGGCCATGTTGTCGTTGCCATCGGGTTTAGCGAACGTCAGTTACTTCAGTTTTATAACGAAGTCACGCCCGCAGCGAGTGTCTCGCTGAAGTACGCAATCCCGGAAGAGTCCCACCTTACGATCTTCGTCTGCCGGCGCCCTCATCAGAGCCTGCAGGAATCATGGTCGCAGTGGAAGTACCTGAGTTAGGGCTCCGAGCGCCCGGTTGTCGGCCCGAGATATCGTGGGCATCTGGCATGGATCTGAATCAGCGGATGATGTGGATTGAGGCACTGCAGATCGGGCTGCAAATAACTCATCGCGAACAACTCACTGGCCGATAAGTCTTAGCGCGGAGGATAGTCGGGTCGGAGGAGGCGCACTTGCGCGCTGGCCTCCGTCCGCCGCCCAAACTGCACGTGCGGGTTTCCCGCATGCGGCTTTCACGAAGACACATGACCTGAGATGTAAGGAAAAGGCAACCGTCAAGTGGGCCTTGCTTACATCAGGCAGGTTGAGTCCGGCCTCCAGTGTCCTCGGACGATGATGTACGGGTTTTTCGCTAAGCGAACTGATCCACCTTCATCACCCTTACTCTTCTGGCTGCCAGCCTCTTCCTTCCTGCCTTCGCCTGCCACCTTCCCCGACCCACTCTGGCCGCCGATCGCTCGGTCACGTGACTTTCATCACC
>Ga0209625_1000375_pt1 | contig 11658 bp, 9 predicted proteins | sample JacPin_JW_Ref_M2_FD_187960 | JGI IMG/M metagenome (GOLD analysis project Ga0209625, IMG submission 187960) | Forest soil microbial communities from Algoma, Ontario, Canada - Jack Pine, Ontario site 1_JW_Ref_M2 (SPAdes) (version 2) | ecosystem: Environmental > Terrestrial > Soil > Boreal...
CCCCGCAAGTCGGGTTGATGAGGTGTGTCGCGTGGCCGATATGTTGATCGAGACTGTCCCCGACGAAATGGAAGTGAAGCTCGAAATTTTCACGATCTTCGACAAATTTGCTAAGCCCGGCGCTATCCTGGTGAGCAATACTTCACTTTCGATCACAGAGATTGCATCGATTACTTTTCGCACCGAGCACTGCATAGGAATGCGTTTCTTTAATCGCCCGCCAAAAATGACGCGCGTGGAACTCGTACTCGGGGTGGATACATCGGACACGACCAGCGCCGCGTGCGCAGGCGTGGCGCGGCGAATGGGCATGGAAGTTGCCATCGTTCGCGAGTCGCTTCAAGCGCCGGCGGCTGACGAAGTTGCACCTCTTCGTGTGAAAGGCCACATCGAATGAACCTTGCGAACCGAATCGAAATCTTGCAGGGCGACCTGACGGAAATGAATACGGATGCGATCGTCAATGCCGCGAATAACGATTTGCAGCTCGGTGGCGGGGTGGCCGGAGCCATTCGACGCAAAGGCGGCCCGAAGATTCAGGCCGAGTGCAATGAAATCGGCACGATTCCCATTGGCGGTGCCGCCATCACGACGGGCGGAGATCTGAAGGCGCGCTATGTGATCCACGCTGCCAGCATGGAGCTTGGCGGCCGTACGGATGCACTCACGCTGCGCAGTTCCACGGCGCATTCACTTCGAATCGCAGCGCAAAAGAAACTGAAGACGATCGCGTTCCCCGCAGTCGGAACGGGCATTGCCGGGTTTCCGATGCGCGAATGCGCGGAGATTATGCTGCGCGAGGTGGCGAAACACTTCGAAGGCCCGACGTCGCTCGAAAAAGTGTCTTTCGTCCTGTTCGATAAGAACGCGCTGCGTGCTTTTCAGCGTGCGCTAGACGAAATGAAAGACGGAGCGGCCGCACCGTGACGCCCGAAGACGAAATGCTGTCGAAAGTACGGCGCGAACTCACGAAATACGAACATCCGCTGTTTGATTTTGAAGCTCGCAGCGCAAAAGAATCTGTGGAAGTGCTGATTCGCTTCAAGCCCCCGCAGCCGGAAGTCCACGAATACACGATTCAGCTTCGCCCGCGTGAGATCGAGCACTCTCAGTTCCCCTGGACTTTCCAAAAGCACCTCTACGATTGCCTGCACGACTACGTCATCGAAATGTTCACCCGCAATCCGCAGCGGGAGAACTAACTCGCGTGCGTTCCAATCCCACACGGCTCGCCGAAATTCTCGCCGAGCAGATCAAATCGCTAGGGCGAATCACCTTCGCCGAATATATGGAAGCCTGCTTATATCATCCTCAGTTCGGCTACTACACAAGAGCGGATCAAGGCGAGCGGCGTGACTACATAACGAGCGTTGACGTGACTCCGCTATTTGGCCGTTTGCTCGCGCGCCAGTTTCACGAGATGTGGACGCTACTCGGACGACCTCAGCCGTTCGCGCTGGTTGAGGCTGGCGCGGGTACCGGGCAGCTGGCGAAGCACATCCTGGACTGTGCGCGCGAATCTCTTGGCGAATTCTACGCGGCCATTCGCTATGTTGCAGTGGAGCGATCGGCAGTGCGCCGAACGGCGCAGGCGACGAACCTCGCATCTCACATTGCGAGCGAGCGGTTTTGTCCCCGCGAAGAGTCGCCGGCCGGAATTTCCCACGGGTGCATATTTTCAAACGAGTTGTTTGACGCGTTTCCAGTGCATCGCGTGATGTTGGAAAGAGCAGAGCTCCGAGAGATTTACGTCACGCACGGCAGGGATGGATTTGGCGAGGAACTCGGTCCGCTCTCCTCAAATGCAATCTCAGAATACTTCGACACTCAGGGAATAACCCTGCGCGAAGGGCAAATGGCCGAAGTGAATCTCGCTGCGTGCGATTGGATCGAAGAGGCGGCGCGTCGGCTGCATCGCGGATTTCTTCTGACCGTTGACTACGGCCATGAAGCGCAGCAGCTGTACGACAAGCAGCACATGCGAGGAACTCTCCTCGCATACGATCGTCACCGTGCGAGCGAGGAGTTCTACCGTGCACCCGGCGCGCAAGACCTGACTTCGCACGTGAATTTCACCGCGCTCGATCTGTGGGGCCATCGCGGTGGTCTCGTGCGCAGCGGATTCACATCTCAGACGAATTTTCTGCTGTCACTTGCAAAGCATTCGAATTTCGAGGGTATCGAAAATCCCAGCTTGAGCGAACACGACAAAACAGCCGCCAGATCATTGTTCAAAACGCTAATCCATCCCGAAGGGATGGGCGAAACTTTTAAAGTGCTCATTCAGCAGAAGGGAATTGAGTGCGTGCGCCTCGCAGGCTTCGCATCGCTCTAGAATTGTCGTGAGAATCTAAAACGAACGGACTAATCGCTCGAAGGCCGCTTCTTAAGCACCGGCCTGTCTCCGCCGGAACTCCCAGATTGCGAGCCAGACTGTGACCCCGACGCTGTGGACGACCCAGTGCCGGGTTTATCGCTGTCCGCAGGCGAAGGTGTGTTCGCCGCATTCACGGCCGCGTCAGCCGAGAACGGCTTCTGCAGGAAACGCGTAGCTTCCGCCTGCGCGCCCGCAGTGTCGTCGCCGGTGTGCTGCGCGAGGCTGTATTCATTCACAGCGCGGGCGCGTTGATCGAGCAAGTCCCAAATCTTTCCGATGTAAATGTGGCTCCAAACATCCGTCCATTTGGGATCCAGATCGCCGCTAAGCGCCGCGCGAAATGCGTTCGCCGCCGACTGATAATTCTTCTGGTAGAACATCGCTTCGCCCATCCGGAAATTCGCCAGCGAATTTCCCGGCTGCAAGTCGAGCGCGCGCTGGTATTCCTGAATGGCTTCGTAATATTTGCCGAGTTCGGCGAAGCCTTCGCCGCGCGCGATCGCCGCATGCACCCGAAGCCGCGGGCTCGATTTCAGCAGGTTGTTATTTGGGTCGATCACGATTCCATTGGGTTTCGGCCGCCCGAACGTTTCGATGGTGAAGTCGGAGGTCGTGCCGGTCACGAGGAGTTTCTTGAACTCAGGATTTCCTTCCGTATCCACGCGAATCTCCACGGGCATACGGAAAGTATCCAAATCCTGATGAATTTTGCCCACAACCTTAAAACCCTTGGGCGTCCGGTATGTGATGTATTCCAGCTTGAACTCCGGAATACCAGTGGAGTTCAGCCACTGCGCGAAAAACGAAGTGAGGTTAATCGGCGGCTGCCCTTTCACAGGGGGCGGCACTTTCGTCTTCGCCATCGCTTCGAGTTCCGAAATCGTCGCCGTCTTGCCTTCATGCTTCTTGTAAAAATCACGCAGAAGCGAGTTGAACGCGTCGTCGCCCAGTTCGGTGCGTAACATGTGAAAGACCAGCGCGCCCTTATCGGACACAACCGAGCGATATTCATTCGAAAATGTCGCCAGCCGCTGAGACTGTGCGATCGGCGCCGTGTCCTCATACATCAGCGCGCCCACGGCAAAATCCTCGAGCGCTTTGTGCAGCCCGGCGACTCCATCCGACTGCTCCGCATACATCGCTTCGGCGTAACGCGAAAGTCCATCGGTAAGCCACGTATCCGCGAGAGTGGCCGGCATCACGCGCTCACCCCACCATTGTTCGGCTGCGAGCTGCGAAAGCATCCGTTCGTTCGCTTTTGTCGTCCATTGCCGAGCGCTGATCAAAAGCAATCCGGGCGCCGCGTATCCCTGCAGAGTCCCATCCGGCAATTGCGCGATGGTCCACGACGGTTCCGCTTCGAGCCCGCCAAATGTCTCGGAAAAATACGAAATGATGTGCGAGAGCGATGTCGCGTATGCGTTCGCGGTGTTCGCTTGTGCGGGCGGAGTATAAACAGACGCGCTCAATCCTTCCGTCTGTGTGGGCGATAGCTGCAGGCTCCCCGCGATAAACGAACCCACCGGCCCAGCTTTGTCGCAATGAAATGTGTAAGCGGATTTCGCCGTATCGCCTCGGCCGAGCGCAGGCTGCGCGACGGGCGGATCAGCCTTCCCGGTGCCCACGACAACAAAACTTTCGGGCACGATCAGCTTGAATGTCCCGGTATAGCGGTTTGAAGTATAGTTCGTGAGCGGAAACCAGCGCGCTGGAAGCAAGAGATAGGCGGACGTCTTGTCCATATTCGCGAAGCGCACGCCCTTGGTGGGGCTGTCATCTTCGCTCGAAATGGGACCGGCGTAATCAAACTGCAGCGTCACTTTCTTGCCCGGGGACGCCGTCTCGGGAAGTCCGATGGTGATGAGCAGCGGATAATTCGTGTCGCGGCTGAATTCGAGCGGCTTGCCGTTCGGTTCGTGAACGGTCGCGATCTTCAAGTCCGGATGCAGTTCGACGACGACCGTCTTCGACACCTGCTCGGCCACAAAATCAGCTTTTACTGTCGCCGTGATGTTCTGGTCATCGGGGTGGAGAATCACTTCCACGTCGTAATTGGTCGCGCGGAACGGAAAGCCGTGAGGCGCTTGTGCCGGAGCAGGGAACGAGAAGACAAGCGAAACCGCCAGCAGACTGACCAGCCGATGAATTTTGAACAAGAAACAGCCTCTCGAAACCGCTCGTTGGCTCTGCATAACTAAGATACCAGACTGGCCGCTGTAGTTGCCTCTTCGGAAAGCTTACAGCATCCTCGCAAAAATGTCCGCCGCGCGCTCGATCGCGCCGCTGGGGCCAAGTTTCGCGCGCACTTCTGCGAGGCCTGCTTTCATCCCTTCGCGTGCGGCAGGCGATTCCAGAAGCTTGCGTACCTCCTCTTCCAAGGCGGCAGAAGTGAATTGATCCTGAATCAGTTCCGGCACCACGCGCCGTCCAGCAATTAGATTCACCATGGCAATGAAAGGTGACCGTACCATTCGGCGCAGAACGAACGCGCTCGTGGGACTCACGCGGTAGACCACCACCATCGGTATTCCCAGCAAAGCCGATTCCACTGTCGCCGTTCCGCTCGCCACAATGGCGCAGTCAGCGGCGGCGAGCGCGTCATACGTGGCGCCCTCCACGCGCGTAACTGAAACACCCTGCCGCGCATACGGCGCGAAAAGCTCTCGACCCAAAGCCGGTGCCGCCGCAAGCACGAACTGTATCGGACCCCGACTCGGCGTCGCTCGCGAAAGCCGTTCGCACGCTCCCATGATTAGCGGATAGTGCCGCTCGATTTCGCTTCGCCGACTCCCGGGAAGCAAAGTCACCATCGCACGGTTCGGATCGAGGCCGTACCGCCGGGCAAATTCAGCGCGGTTCATCGAAGCTCGCACTACGTCAACGAGCGGATGGCCGACGAAATCCACCGGCACTCCGGCCTGGCGGTAAATCTCCTCTTCAAACGGAAAGATCACCACCATTCGCTCAACGAGCCGCTTCACCACCCGCACTCTCCCAGGTCGCCATGCCCAGACCTGCGGTCCGATGAAATATCCGACACGAATCCCATGGTTTTTTAGCCGTCGGGCTACTCCGAGATGAGTCCCGGGCGAATCAACCAGAATTGCAAGAGCAGCGTCCCGGCGTGCCGCTTCGCCAGCGAGCCTGCGCTGCACTCCAATCACGGTCGGAATCTTGTGCAGGACTTCCGAAATTCCAACCACGGCGACCTCATGGTAGTCGACAATGAGCTCAACGCCGGCTTCGGCCATTCGCTTTCCGCCCATTCCGAACAGCCGCGCACCCGTACGAGCTTGCAGCGCCGTCGCAAGGCGCGCCGCATACATATCGCTCGACGCTTCGCCCGCGGAAATCAGAATTTCAGGCGCGCTCATCAATTACGTCCATGGGTGAATTCGATTAGAAATGAGGAAAACTGGAGAGGCAAAACGAACCGACGGGCGCGAGCCGCCGGTTCAGTCATCGGCCGGAAGCGGATGCGAGAATCCGGGCGACCCGGCGCCGGGCACGGGAAGTGAAAGTTCTTGTTCCTTGTACTGAAGTTGATAGAGGCGATAGTAAATTCCGCGTAAGCCGAGGAGTTCCTGGTGTGAGCCCTGCTCGCGCAAGCGGCCCTTGTGAAATACCAGAATGCGATCCGCGTGTTGAATCGTGCTCAAGCGATGCGCGATCACCACCGCCGTGCGGCCTTCGAGAAGCCGGTCGAGCGCCTCGCGGATTAGAAGCTCAGTCTTGGTATCGACGCTCGATGTGGCTTCATCGAGGATCATGAACTTCGGATCGTGAGCGAGCGCGCGCGCGAAGCTGACGAGTTGCCGCTGGCCTACGGAAAGAGTCGAGCCGCGCTCCGTGACGGGCGTTTCGACGCCCTGCGCCAGCGATTCGACGAACGGCCCGAGTCCCACTTCGCGCAGCGCCTGCTCTGTGTTCGCGCGGCTGATCTTTTCCGTGCCGAGCTTCACGTTCGATTCGAGCGTGCCCGTGAAAAGGAATGGATCCTGCAGCACGATTCCAAACATCCTTCGCAGCACCTGCAGGTCCATCTCTCGAATATTCACGCCGTCGAGCAGGATTTCGCCGTGCTGGACGTCGTAAAAGCGCAGCAGAAGCTGAATAATCGTCGTCTTGCCTGCTCCCGTGTGGCCGACTATGGCAAGCGTCTGTCCTGGCTCGACGCGGAATGAAACATCGCGTAGAACCCAGTCCTCTTCCTTCGGATTTGCTCCACCGTGATACGCAAACCAGACATTGCGGAATTCGATTTCCCCGCGTGGCGCAGGAAGCGAATGCACTTTCACTGGCGAAACGATCGTGACGGGCTCGTCGAGCAGTCCGAAAATGCGCTCCGACGCTGCCATCGCCGCCTGCAAGATGTTGAATTTTTCGCTGAGGTCCTGGATCGGCCGGAAAAAGCGCTGCGCATACTGAATGAACGAAATCAGCACCCCGAGTGTGAAGGTTCCCGCAATCACGCGAATGCCGCCTACCCAATACAGCAGCGCCACGCCGCACATGCTCAATAGTTCGACCGCGGGGTAGAAATACGAGAAAGCGTCGATCGCGTCCTTGTACGCTTCCATGTGGATGCGGTTCAATTCAGCAAACTGCGCGCGCGATTTTCGCTCGCGGTTGAAAAGCTGAACCACCGACATTCCGCTGATGTGTTCCTGCAGAAATCCATTGATGCGCGCGATGGCGGTGCGAATATTGCGATTCGCGTCGCGCACGTGATTCCGGAAGATATATGTGAGCAGAAACATGAACGGCAGAGGAGAAAGCGTCACGAGCCCGAGCAGCGGATGCCACCGGATCAGAAAGACGGCGAGCCCGATGAGCAGCACGAAATCGTTGAGCATCGCCGCGACGCCCGAGGCAAAAAGATCGTTGAGGGCGTCCACATCCGTAGTAGAACGCGTCACGAGCCGGCCGACAGGCGTGCGATCGAAAAAGCTCATCGGCAGCCGTTGGAGGTGCTCGAAGATCTCTTTGCGCAGGTCGTACATTGTCTTCTGTCCAACGGACTGCATGATCCGCATCTGCAAGTACTGAAGGGCGAAACTGGCAGTTAATGACCCCAGGTAAAGAAGACAAATCACCGCGAGGCCGATGATGCCTGTCCGCTTCGCCATTTCGCCGTGCGCCACGGGCAAAATGTATCGATCCACGCCGCGTCCAAAAAGAAATGGCCCCACGATCTCCACGCCGGCGACGGCCAGGCTCATCGCCACCGCGAAGATCACCTGCCAGCGATACGGCCGCAGATACTTCATCAGCCGGTGGGTCAGCCGCGTGTCGTAGAGCTTGCCGAGTTTCTCTTCTTCGCGGAAATCGCTCATTCGCGTTCTAGTTCCGCTTCCAAGAGCTGCTTCTGATAGAGATCGGCGTAATAGCCGCCGAGGGCGAGCAATTCGTCATGAGGCCCGCGTTCGATGATTCGTCCATTGCGCAATACGACGATCTGGTCGGCATTTTTCACGGTGGAAACGCGGTGCGAGACGAGAATCGTCGTGCGCTCACGCATGACGCTTTGCAAGCCGTTTAGAATCCGTTCTTCGGTGGCGGTATCGACGCTCGAGAGCGCATCGTCGAGAACCAGGATTCTAGGCTTGCGAGCGATCGCTCGCGCGAGTGATGTTCTCTGCCTTTGTCCGCCCGATAGGGTAATTCCACGCTCGCCGAGAATGGTGCTGAAGCGGTCCGGAAAGCCTTGAATTTCGGCGGAGATGCTAGCGATTTCGGCAGCCTCGAGGACGTGTTCGTCCAACACGTTATCCACGCCGAAGCCGATGTTTTCGCGAATTGTTTCGCTGAAAAGAAAAGTGTCTTGCGGCACATAGCCCATCGCGCGACGCAGTTCCGCCACGGGATATTCTCGAATCGGGCGCCCATCGATCAGCACAGTTTCCGGCGGAGCCTCCCACAAGCGCGCAATCAAGGCCGCCAATGTCGATTTGCCGCTGCCCGTTGGCCCAACAATCGCCAACGTACTGCCGGCCGGAACGTGCAAAGAAATATCGTGTAACACAGGCTCATTCGGTGGGCTGCCGGGAGCCGATGGATATGCGAAGGTCAAATCGCGGAATTCAATTTCGCCGCGGATGGGTGTTTCGGTCTTCGTTGCTTCCAGGCTGGCCGCATTTGTGTTTCCGTTCGGCCCCGCAGCGTTTCTTTCTGCTGCGGCACCGTCGCGAATATTCGGTTCAGCCGTAAGGACGTACATCAAGCGGCCCATCGACGCTGCGCCACGCTGGAATATATTGGTCACCCAGCCAAGTGCGATGATCGGAAAAATGAGCACGCCCAGGAAAGCGTAGAAAGACCATAGCGTCCCCAGCGAAACGCCGCGGTCCATCACCTGCGATCCGCCTCTGCCCAGCAAAATCACGAAGCTCAAGCCAATGAGAGCCGTCAGCGCAGGGAAGAACAAGCTCCAGGAACCGATGAGCTTGATATTGCGGTCCACGTAGTCGCGGTTCGCTTTTTCAAAGAGTTGTATCTCGGATTTTTCCTGCGCGTAGGCTCGCACCACGCGGACGCCGGTGAGATTCTCCTGAGCGCGCGTTGACAAGGCTCCCAGCGCTGCTTGAATCCTTTCGGAGAGACGATGAATGGTCTGGCCAAAATAGTAGACGGCGAGAACGACCACTGGCACAGGCAGCAATACCCACAGCGTGAGCGCGGGCGAAAGCCGGACCATAAAGAAAAGCGCCACGACAGACGTCGCAATCGTCGTCGCCGTGTACATGATTCCGGGGCCGAGCACCATCCGCACCGCGTTCAAATCATTCGTCGCGCGAGACATCAGATCGCCCGTGCGATTATTCACATAAAATTCGGGATCGAGGCGAGCGAACCGGTCGAACAGGTCGTTTCGCAAATCGAATTCAATTTCGCGCGACACCCCGATTAGGATCCACCGGGTCCAGAACGAAAAGATTCCCTTCACCAACATCGCGATAACGATCGTCAAGCAGTAGAGACCGAGCGCATGCCGGCTGAGCGGAGAATAGAATTTAAGCACCGGCCACAAGACAGCCCGAGCGCTGCCTGACAAAGTTGTGAGCGGCTGCGGAAGCCCGTTGAGACAATCTGCAATGATGCCTTGAACCAACTGCGGAAGCGCGGCAACAATGCCCATCAGCGCGTCAAGTAAAAGGCCGAGCGCGACCATGCCTTTGTAGCGACCAACGTAAGGCAGCAGCGGCTTCAGATTCTGCCAGCCCGACGGCTTTTTAGCGGGACGCGCAGCAGCTGCAACGGGTTGTGCGATCGCGCTCATTACTTTACTTGTGACTCCGGTGTTGCGAGATTTTTAGTTTCGCCCAGAAAGTGTTCGTAGGTACGGTCGAGCGATTCGTACAGCTTTTGCTGAGGATTCCAGCGAATTCCGATGGTTTCGATGTAGCCGCCCGCAGGCTTGGCCAGCGGCGTGAAGTACATTTGCAATCCCTTGTCTTCGTGTTGCTCGTACTGCAGCCGCCATGCCGCCACCGGCGCGAGGGGAGTGCCGCCAAGATAGCCCTTGGGGTTCTGCAGATGCTCGTCGCAGCGGAACACTTCCTTCCACTTGCCGCCATCGTTCCCCAGCACAACAGCTCTGCTGACGAGTGTTCCAGGCATCACTCCCTGCGGCGTGGATTTCAACCGGTTCACGGCAAATATCTGCTGTTTCCCATTTTTGGCCAGATCGCCAAAGGCAAGCACTTCCGTTTCCGATCCAAGCGCACCTTCAGCAGCCGTCTGAGTCTCCGGAGGAATCGCGGGTTTCGGTGGCGTCGCTGGCTGTGCTGTTCCGGTCTTGGTGGACTCCACGGAAGACGACATAAACGACTTGTCGCATCCCCCACATGCAAGTGCAACAAACCCGGCCGCGAAGATTGCGTAGCTCTTCATGAATATTTTTAACAATTATAACTGTTCGATTCGGCCGACGGAAAGATTCTTCGGTCCAAAATTTCTCGCGTGACCGCACCCCGCAGCCAAGCTATCGAGCCGCGAGAATTTCCTCGAGGCGCGCTTCAAAATTCTCCTCGCCCTCGGACCACAGTCGCAGGCGCTCGACCGGTACAGCCTTTTCGATGCGACGAACCCATTCAAAGAGTCTACGAATATTCTCGGTGGTCTTTTCCTGGTAATTACGCAGGTTTTCGGGACGTTCCATGGCTTCCAGGAACCGCTTCTCTTCGGGACTTTGGGGGTTTGCCTTCTCGCTGCGCCGGAATCCGAGCAACCCTCCATGACCGGTGAAAAAATGCTCGAATCCGAGGTCGATTTCCAGATGGCCGAATTCGCGCCAGTATCCGTCGTCGTAATCCTCGCCATAACAGAAAAGTTCCAGCGGCTGCGGCTGAAGCTGCCATCGCCCGACGGCATCATCGAACGTCCAGAGATCCCACTGCGTGCGAACTTCGTAGGCGGAGTCGCTGTGCAGGTTATCTTTCGCGAGTTCGATCACGCCGTCTGCGTCGAGCGGCACTGCGCGCAAGTCCTGTTCGAGAATCGGCGATTCGGTGGCGTCCACGGCGCGGACCACGAGATAGCTGAATCCAGGCGCGGTTGCGGAGAAGGGAACCGTGGCTAGCAGCGCGCCAAATTGCTCCAGAATCCGCGGCTCAGAAAAATCTTTGCACCAGATGCTCACGTACGCGTGGTTGGACATAACCCAGCCATTATACTGGCATCGCGGTTCGCGCCAAAAATCGACGGCAATTTTCAAATGCGATTCAGGAAGTTTGTGCGGCTATTTCGTGTGCTTCGGCAGGTCGTCGTCTTCGTCGTCGGGCTTGAAGTCCGCGGAAAGTCCCAGCAGCCGATTCTTTAACGTGTCGCCCATGCCCGAGAGAACCTCTGAACACGTATCGCGCAGGCGCTTTTCCGCGGCTTTCGCGATCGTATCGAGCACCGTTTGCGAATGCTGGCCGAGCGTGGTGGCGGAAGCGAGCAGCCACGAATTGGACGCATTCTCGAGGCGCTGTTTGTATTGTTCGATGGATTCGTCTGTAGTTTGTTTCAACCGCTCCATCCAGGCCTTTTTCTCCTGCTCCTGCTGCGCCTGCCAATCTTCCACCAGCGGCATCAGCTGGGATTGCAGGTAAACGCGTGCCTGTTCGACGCCATCGAGCATCCGATCGTCGAGCTTCGCTTGAAATTCGGCCAGCGAGCCATCGCGGTTGAACTCCATATCGGAGCGCGCTTTCTCGAGCGCCTCGCGCGACGATTCCTCGAATCGCCGCAGAGATTCGAGCGTGACTCGATTCACCTGATTTGCAAAACTCGCGCCG
>Ga0209625_1000376_pt1 | contig 11647 bp, 10 predicted proteins | sample JacPin_JW_Ref_M2_FD_187960 | JGI IMG/M metagenome (GOLD analysis project Ga0209625, IMG submission 187960) | Forest soil microbial communities from Algoma, Ontario, Canada - Jack Pine, Ontario site 1_JW_Ref_M2 (SPAdes) (version 2) | ecosystem: Environmental > Terrestrial > Soil > Boreal...
TGTTCCGCTGCGAAAGGTGGCTGAGACGCTCGCCGAGCATCGTCAATTTCTGCCCCTGGCCGTCCCATATTTCGATCGCGCAACGGTCGGAGGCACGATTGCCTCGGGCGTCGATACTCCGCTCCGGCAGTTTTACGGCACTGCGCGCGACTATGTTCTCGGGATGGAATTTGTCATTGGGGAAGGCGTCCAATCGAAGAGCGGCGGTAATGTGGTGAAAAATGTTACCGGATACGATCTGCACAAATTAATGATCGGCGCTCTGGGCACTCTGGGCGTAATCACCCGTGTCAACTTCAAGACGTTTCCGATGCCGGTGTCGAGCCGCGGCTTCGTCGCCACGTTCGAAAATCTCGATCGCGCCATTGACATGCGGAATCGTGTGGCGCAATCGCCGCTCACCCCGACGACGTTTGATCTATTGAGCCCGGGTGCTGCCGATCTTTTTGGCGGCCCGGCTGCCGAACGGCTTACGAAGAGTCCCATGCCGCCGAATGTGCTTTCGCCATCCCGCTGGACTCTTACGATTGGTTATTCTGGAAAAGACGCAGTTCTCGCACGATACGAAGCCGAACTTCGCCTTATGGCAGCGGAGTCCGCCGCGGACAACGTGACCGTGCTCGGGGATCGCATTCTCGCTGCAGCCTTCGCACACAAACGTGAGTTCATCCCGATCGCGCTTGAATCATCGCTCGCAACTGCGATCGTTAAGATCAGTGTGCTACCTGCACGCCTGAAAGCCGCTCTTACCGCTGCAATAAAGGCGGCCGATGCGAATCAACTGCCCTGGGCGGCAATGGCCCGAAGTTTAGGCGTGATCTTTTTCGCGCTTCTCCCTGCGGACCGCTGCCACGCGTCGCACCGGCAAGTAGTCGCCGCGACCAATCAAATTCTCGCTGCCGGTGCGAACCTTGGAGCGAATACGACGATTCCCTGGTGCCCGTCGGAATGGAAGTCCGCACTCAAAATTTGGGGACCGGAACGCAGCGACCTTGCTCAAATGCAAAAAGTTAAAAGGGTTTTCGACCCGCTTGGCATCTTCAGTCCTGGCCGATTCATTGGAGGCATCTAGAATCGTGGCCGCGTCTCCGCAGCAAACTCACGAAGAAGCCCAGCGCGAATTCGCTTTGACGCTCAGTGGTTTTACGGCCATTGATAAGCCCGAATATGAAGATTATTCGCGCTGCGTACACTGCGCCCTGTGCTCGAATCAATGCCCTACGTACCGTCTCTGGGGACGCGAAGCGGATTCTCCGCGCGGTCGCATTCGCCAGATGGCGCTCGTCGATCAGGGACGGCTCGAGCTCGGCGACTCTTTCGTGTTGCACATCGACCGCTGCTTGAATTGCCGCAACTGCGAGTCCGCATGTCCTTCGGGGGTGGAGTACGGGCAATTACTCGAACGCGCTCGCTCGCAAATTGAACAGAAGTACAAGCGGCCGCTCTTTTCGCGAATCGCGCGCGATCTCGTTTATCGCCGCCTGCTGCCGTATCCCGGCCGTATCGCCGCAGCCGCAAGGGCGCTCAAAATCTATCAGCGCAGCGGGCTTGCTGCGGTTGCGCGCGGAACCGGAATTCTGCGTCTTCTGGGCTTGCAAGAACGCGAGCGTCTAATGCCGCAAATCGATTCACATTTCTTTTTCTCTGAACTCGGTAAGACATTTCCCGCCAAGGGACCTCGTCGCGCGCGCGTCGCGCTTTTCGCCGGCTGCATCGCGCAGGTCACCTTCAGCGAGCTCAATCGAGCCACCATTCGTGTCCTCCAGGCCAATGGCTGTGAAGTGGTCGTCCCGCGCAATCAAGTCTGTTGCGGCGCGCTCGCGGCGCACGCCGGAGTTCGTGACGTCGCTCGCAACCTCGCGCGAACGAATCAGGACGTCTTTCTATCGGCTGATTTCGACGCCGTCATTACCAACGCCGCTGGCTGCGGTTCCACATTGAAGGAATATCCCGAATTTTTCGCGGAAAACGACTCTTCGCATCGGCCAGCCGAGAAATTTTCTGCGAAGGTCAAAGACGTTACGCAATTTCTCGACGAACTCGGCCTTGTAGCTCCGCTCCGCTTGACTCCTTTGCGAGTTACGTACCAGGATTCATGCCACCTCTGTCACGGGCAGCAGATTCGGGAAGCGCCACGCAAACTGATTCGCTCGGTTCCGGGCGTTGAGTTCGTTGAGATGCCGCTTTCAGAGCAGTGCTGTGGCTCGGCCGGAGTCTATAACGTGACGGAGACAGCGGCGTCGCTCGATATACTCGCTGCCAAGATGGAAAATGCCGGCCAAACGAAAGCGCAGGCGATTGTTACCGTGAATCCCGGCTGCATCCTGCAACTCCGTGCAGGAGCCGCGATTCACAATACCGGCCAGGAAGTCATGCACGTCGTCGAATTGCTCGATCGCGCTACCACCTAAGACACAATCGCGCGATCCCAGCCGATCGCCGAGTCATTTTTCCCCGATCATGTAGCGGCAACCTTCCGGCCCCATCCGCGCTGCATGCACTGCACCCGCAGGAATATCGCAGCGATCACCAGTTCGGTACGTTTTCGATTTTCCACGCATGCTCAGTGTCATCTCGCCGTCCAAAATGATGTGCGCGGTCAGCCCCTCATGAGTGTGATCAGGATAGAAAGCGCCGGGCGCATCCTGCCATACGTAAACTCTTGAAAATCCCTGCCGCCGCAGCTGTTCTCTGAATTCTTCTTCGTCGATTCGCGCCATATAGTTTTCCCGGTGTTAAGTATAACAATCGAACTTGAGGCGGGGTGCTCGGTCAATGGGGGAAATAAACGGGAGGAACAAAGAGCTTGCGGGCGGAGCGTGGTGGGGAATCCGCCCGCAAGTACAGCGAGTATTACGGGGTGGGTGAACTCGGACGTGTCACAGGCGCGTCCGAAGATGTACCGGCGACCGGTCCAAAAGTCCGGTACATGCCCCTCACGTGCGGACCGCCTTGCTCAACAGTGTAATCGGCAGGCACTTGAAAGAGTGTCGCCGCAGGCTCCGTACGCTGGATATTGGTCAATTGAAACACGGTCTCGCCCATGCGCGGATCGCTGCGCTTGGTCATTATCGTCTCCTGCAGGTCGGCCGAATACCACTTCTCGATCGTGATCACGATCGGCTTCTGGTTGCCAATCTCTCCGGCGGGAATCGTTCGAGTGATCCGCGTGCCCTCGGCGCTCACTCCATTGATCGTCTGAGTGCCGAGCGAGGCGCTCGTCGTTTCTTTCTGTCGTTCCTCGGCGAAGGTTCCACCTCGTACGTGTCCCTCAGAGCCGTGGCCCTTGTGGGCATGTGAAGACATCTTACGAGCAACTTTACGATTTGCGTCCAGCGTGTATTGCGTGCCGGCCACGGGATCGTTGATGAAGGTCATTTGCGGCGCAGGCTTGCCCGAAGCGGCCCACGGTCCAATGGCAGGCAAAGTCGTGTCGCGGCGCGTTCGTCCCTGGCTGTCGCGCGCGATGCTGCCTGTGGCGCTGCGCTGAATCTGATTGCCGTCGGCAAGCGCCTGCGTGGTCTGCGTCGAAAAGCTTGCGGTAAAAGGCGTGCCCGTAACCGTCTTCCCGCTTAAGCCTCCTTCAAATGCCACGAACCCGATCGCATCTGGCGGCCCACCAGGCCCCGGACCCACTGCCTCATAAAACATATCCGGCCCTTCCGGTGGCGCGGGCGGAGCCGTTGGCGCGTTCTGTGCAAGTGCGCCGCCGACTACCAGCAGGCCCATGCCCATCGCCGCCATTGCTGGAAACCGATTCTTCCTCATGAATACTCCTCCTGAATAGTGCCGCAAACTCTTAGTTCACGTCCTGCGCTACGAGGCGGATCGCCTCGGGCGTTCCATCCGCGCTGACAACCAAATCCACGGGAATTTGTTCGGCGTTTTCGACGCCTGTAAGAGGCATACCAAACGATGCCAACGCCGAACGCGTTAGAATCACGCGAACCACTGAGCCTCCCTCCATCATGGAGGGGTCATCTGCATAGGGCAGCGGCGTGAAGTTCTGTGCGACCTCGGTTTCGTCCAATTCATCGCTGGCCTGTGCAGCGATTTGCGGCGTCTCCGACTTACTCTGTATGCTGTCTTGAGTGGTCTTCTGCGGCGGTGCCTCAGAAGCCGAGCCGTCAGCCGCGCTCTTCGTTAAATTCTCTTGTGGTGCGCCGCCAAGCCCACGGGACGGAGCGTAGAAGCGCTGCAACGAAAGCCCTAGAACCAGGAACAGCGCTGCTGCGGCTCCGATCACAGCCATTCGCCAATGCATTCGCCGCCGCGCCGACATCTCCTTTGCGCGCCGGAATTCCTGGAGAAGGGCAGTTTCCACCCGCGATGATGCAGTGCTTCTGTCTGCCTCGTTTGCAATTCTGGTCAGCGCAAAATCGAGTGACTCGCATTCCGTGAGCAATACCGCACAACGGCCACAAGACTCTGCGTGGATCAACGCCTCTTCGCGAAGCTCACCTCCCTTAGTCGCCGGGCGATCGAGGTCGTGAACGATTTCTTCGAATTCTGCGCAATTCATATAGTTCCTGTCTTTCGTCATCCCTGCTTCCGTCACGGTATCACTTTAACAAACGTCAATTTTAGTTTCCCGCTGCCGAGCCACGCGCCATTGAAGGCTCTCGCAATTTCTCAAGCAATAATGCCCGAGCCCGGTGCAGCCGTGACCGTACCGTTCCCAGCGGACACTCAAGCACGGAAGCGGCCTCCTCGTAACTCATCTCCTCCAGCTCGCATAGCACCACGACCTCCCGATAATTCTCCGGCAGCGTCGCAATCGCCTGGCGAACTCGCCCGACCGTTTCGAGCGATTCAAACTGATGGTGCGCCTGGGCCGCCGTACTAAATGCGCCATTCCCATTGCGGTTCCCATTCGCGGCGTTTACGAATGGTACGATCCCGCGAGCGCCGACGGTCCTGAATCCACCTTGCACTGCGTCACCAGCTTCATCCGGCAGCGGTACGCATCTTCGGTCCTGTTCCCACCGCTTCCGGACGTGATTTCGCGCGATCCCGAAAAGAAAGCCGGTGAGAGTGCCGCGCTCGGAGTCAAACCTTTTCGCGTCGCGAATCAGCGTCATGAAAACTTCCTGCGTCACGTCCTCGGCCAACGCCGCATTCCCGCTCATGTGCAAAGCGAACCGGTAAATGGACGGATGTTTGCGCCGGTAGAGGAGCGTGAACGCGTCTTCGTCGCCCGCCAGCATCCGCCGAAGCAGGCCGTCGTCTGTGATCGGTATGGCCCTATTCATGGTGATGCTTTGGACGGCCCGTTCTGCTTCTCGTTACATATTCCGCCGAGCGCGCCAATTAGTTCCAATGAGTGCAACACGCTCGCACCGATCAGGTTTCGACGCGGAATTTACCTCGCGCACGAGGCACAAGATTCACAAGTACCAAATTCCATGCGACCACTATAATCGATTGTAGTTAGGGGGTTTACGGCTCGGTTAAGCTATAAGTTCTTTGGCTCGGGAACTTGTCACAAGCGGTTGACTACGAGGTCGAAGGCCGCATCATCTTCGCGGCCATCTTCACGACGAAGCTTCTGGGTGCCACTCGCTCCGACTCCATCATCAGCCGATTCATCGCGCCCGAGATCACGTAGCTCTTGCCGCTGGCCAAGGCTTCGAGGCCCACGCGGGCTACCTTTTCTGCGGTTTCAGCTGAACGGAAAACCCGAGTCGGCTGCTCAGCTACCTTCTGGAATTCCGTGTCGGTCGAACCGGGGCAGAGAGCGCAAACCCGAACACCAAATGGCCGCATTTCTTCAGCAATCCCCTCCGCGAAAAGTAGATCGAACGCCTTGGTCGCGGCGTACACCGAATTGAACGGCACCGCTTGAAATGCAGCCGTCGACGCGAGAATCAAGATATCGCCGTGCCGGCGCTGGACCATCCCCGCGATATAGAGGCGCGTCAGATGTACCACTGCGGAACAGTTCACCTGGATCATCTCGAGCATCCGCTCCGCAGGAATCTCGTGGATGTAGCCGTAAGCGCCGAAGCCAGCATTGTTCACAAGCAACTCGATCTCTAGTTGCTTACTTGACGTGAATTCGTAGATCTGTTGCGAGGCTTCGGGACGAGTGAGGTCTGCGGCGAATGTCTCAACGCTGATGTGATGCTTCCCCCTCAGCTCGGCCGCAAGCAGTTGCAGACGGTCCACGCGCCGGGCCGTTAGAACGAGATGGGCGCCACCAGCTGCCAGTTGCTTAGCCAGTTCCCAACCGATACCGGCACTTGCGCCGGTGATTAACGCCCACTTGCCACGCCAGCGGTCGCTCACGAATGCCTCCACGACACCACGAGGCATGAGACCACAAAAGGAATTGGTTCGGAAGTGGGAATTATGACGCGGAAGCTCAGGCGCGACCAACAGGTTGGCGCGATAGAATCGTGTTGCGGAGCCGAACCCCTTGATCCTTTAACCGATCGCCTTGCTCTTTTAGACGGTCGAGCAGCCGTCGCGCCCACACAAACTCAGCAGCCAGCACGCCCAAACCGAGCGCGATGACAAGCCATCCCGGTCCGGGCGTGACAAGCATCACCACGCCCAGTACGAGGGCGTGAACCCGAAAAGTATCTTCAGGAACCGCTTCGTCTGTTGGAGCGACTTAAAAAGCATCGGTACAGCTCCATCCTTCCCAAGAATGCGCCACGTGAAACTTTAGATGCGGTGGCCGACCGAATGAATCAGTGAGCACGTTGATTTCCATCACAAAAGTGCCGTACTGCTTCGACTTTCTTCTGCCTTCGAGCTGTCGCAGGCGGCGTTGCAACTACAATCGGCCTCTTATCTATGTCGCTTGATTTCGTTTTTGGGAAATTTCGTGCCGATGGGACGCAAGAATTGGGACAAAGACGAGGGAGGGAGGAAGGAAGGGAGGAACAGCGTTTGCATAACCTATTTTGGAAAGCCGCAGATGAGAGTGGTGAGGATAGTGTGGAATAAAACCGAAAAAACGTGTACCCCGCATAAGCTTGCCAAGCATAGCGTCGGTATACGCCCTTAACCTGCTGCGGATCCGGACCGGGCTCTGTAGAAGCCGCTGAAGGAGGGAAGGTACGCGTCATCGAGAGGCTACCGGAAGCCGGCGAAACGGGAGTGACAAGGTTCGCCGCGGCAGGCAACATTGCTGTCGGCGCAATCGCGTCGTTGGAATAGCCGGACGCTGTGAACGGGCTAGCAAAAGGCATCGCCAGCAGTAAGGAACTATTCGGTACACCCTGTGCGGCAGCACTCAAGCCCATAAGAGCTACGATCCCGATTAACATCAGTACTCGCATCGCACCCATCTCCCAAACACGGCACCTACTCGATTCATCCTGAATAATTTGACCGATGTGGCGCTCGGCTGTCTACTGAGTTGCTTCCTTGCGAATGCCGAAATTCCGGCCTGCATTCTTGTAACCAACGCGATCCTCGCTTGCAAAGTCGCAAAATCGATCGCCCGAGTCCTTCCTGTCAATCCTGCATTCAATTCTTGACTCCGATTCTCCATCTGCTATGATCGGTCCGCTGGCTTACCACCAGCGCTTATCCAGAGTGGCTGAGGGTACAGGCCCTTTGAAGCCACAGCAACCTGGTCCATGTGCCAAGGTGCTAATTCCTGCCCAGTGGGGAGAGATAAGATCCTCAGTCGACCGGAACACCGGTCGTTGAAGATTCAACTCCCAAACTGCTGTTAACGACTGCGGCCGCGTTCGCATTTGTGAGTGCGCATTTGCACGTGCCCAATTCGACGTGCGATGCATCGCCGCCACACGACGCTCTTTTGGGGCTAAGGGCGCTGCTTTAGCAGCCTCTTCCGAGAGGAAGCGGTGAGCGGACTGAAGCCATTCCGCCCACACGGGAGGCTTTATATGTCAGACGGCATACCGGCTGATTGTACGATCGCCGTAATCAAGATTGGCGGCTCGATCTTGAAAAACACGCGTGCGTATCGGCGCGCTGCACGTCATGTTTGCAATCGGCACCGTGCGTCGCCAGATGAACGCCTGGTCGTCGTCGTATCTGCGCAGGAAGGCGTCACCGACAGCCTAGCCGCCATCGCGAATCGTATCGCTCCTCAGCCAAACCCGTCCGCGCTGGATTTGTTGTGGTCAGTCGGAGAACTGCGATCTGTCGCCCTTCTCGTTTTTCAGTTGCAAGCCCTGGGAGTCTCTGCCGTCCCATTGAATATTCACGAGGCAGGTTTGGCGCTCGGCGATGCGTCTCGTGCCATGGACACCCTTCCTTTCGACGTTCGTCTCAACCCACGTCGACTCCGGTCTGTGCTCGTCCAACATTCGGTCGCCGTCGTACCGGGTTTTTTCGCCACCGATTCCGCTGGCGCGGTCCGTTCCCTCGGTCGCGGCGGGTCAGACTTGACCGCCGTCCTGCTCGCGAAAGGCCTAAGTGCATCCCGTTGTGAGCTGCTCAAAGACGTGCCCGGCTACTTCAGCAGCGACCCGCACGGCAATCCGAGCGCCCGCCATCTACCGCATCTTACTTTCGAGCAGGCGCTGGCCCTCGCGGACGACGGCTGCGATCTGGTTCAGCGGCAGGCAATCGAGCTGGCCGCGCAATGCAATCTTCCCCTCGTCATTCGCAGTCTTGATGAGTCCGCTCCTCTTAGCCGCGTCACAGGTCAGCAGGATGTAACTTCCCATAGCGACGCCTTCTCACCGGAAGGGGCCGTTGTCACTTAGAGGACTGAATATGACGAGAAATATTTTTCCGGCCCGATCAAGTTTTAAGGATTCAAGAGAACGCAATGGAAAGGAGCAACAACATGAAATTTGCAACCAGGACGATTCACGCCGCGCAACCCTCCGAACCCGAAACCGGCTCGTTGATCGCGCCTATTTTTCAAACCTCCACCTATGAGCAGGAATCGCCCGGCCAGGACAAAGGTTTCAACTACTCGCGCACCAATAATCCGTCGCGCCAGCGTCTCGAAGCCGTGCTCGCTGAACTCGAAGGCGTCCAGCACGCCGCCGTGTTTGCCTCCGGTCTCGCCGCCGAAAATGCAGTCTTTCAAGCTTATCTGCGCCCCGGCGACGAAATCGTGCTGCCGACCGACGTCTACGGTGGCACCTATCGCATCCTCAACAAAGTTTTCCAACCGATCGGCGTCGTTGTCCGCCAAATCGACTTTTCTGATACGTCTGCTCTCAATGCGGCTATCACTTCGAGCACGAAGCTCGTCTGGATCGAATCGCCGACCAATCCGCGTCTCCTTGTCTACGACATCGCAGCCATTAGCCGCCTTGCCCACAGCCGCGGCGCGCTCGTGGTCGTCGATAACACCTTCGCTACGCCCTGTTTTCAGCAGCCCTTCGAACTCGGCGTCGACATCGTCGTTCATAGCGTCACAAAATATCTCGCCGGCCATTCGGACTTGATTCAGGGCGCGGCCCTTGCTCAAGACTCGGCCGTTTTTGAGCCGATCAAGTTCCTGCAAAATGCCACAGGCGCAGTACCCGCGCCGTTCGATTGCTGGCTCACCTTGCGCGGACTCAAGACGCTCGAGCTAAGAATGCAGCGCCACGAAGAGAATGCCGTCGCAATTGCCAAGGCGCTCGAGCACCAGCCGCTCGTCAGCCGCGTCTATTTCCCCGGCCTTGCTTCCCACCCGGGCCACGATATTGCCCGCAAGCAAATGACCGGCTTTGGCGGAATGGTTTCCTTCGAGTTAAATGGCTCGATTGACGAGGTTGTCGCGTTTGCCTCCTCGCGCCGCTTCTTTACGCTCGGCGAGAGTCTCGGTGGCGTCAAGGCCCTGCTGTGCCATCCCGCCACGATGACACACGCTTCGATTCCTCCCGAAGCGCGCGCCGAGCTGGGTTTGTCCGATAATCTGATCCGCCTCTCGCCCGGTTGTGAAAATGCCGAAGATCTGGTCGAGGATCTGCTTGAGGGCCTTTCCAACCTTGAACGTGCTCGCGAAGATCAAAAAGAAGCGCGAAAAGAAGGGCAAAAAGAAATGAAAAAAGAAGTGCGAGAAAAAGACCAGAAGGTCGTCGCTGCGCGAGCCTGACGTATCCAGAAAACTGGCCTGTGTTGGATGGCTCACCAAGGCTCGTAGTTCAACACTTACGCATTGAACAACTACCTATAATCAGACAGCCGCGCGTCCCATTTCATGCGATAGCATGGAATCATCCAGCCGTTAGTGTATGAGAGGGAGTAGGAATGCGCGTCTTCGATCAGGTCGATCCCCAGCGAGTCGAACGCCGGGAAGTCCAGTTGACGATGTTGTCGCTCTCCGTCAACGTCATCCTAGCTGCCGGGGCCGCGCTTCTGATGTATCCCACAATCTCGGCTCATCCCGTCATTTTCGGCGCGACTACATCCCGCGCCATGTTTGTCGGCTTCTGCGCTCTGTGCGTGCTTCTCGTTGGCTACCTGTTCGACAGGCAGATTACGGTTCGTCGTCTCCGGAACGAAATCGCTCAACAAAATCTGAAATACACCCAGCTAAGGCTCCAGGCCGGGCGCGATCTGCTGAACAGCCTTGCCGGTCTGAATCACTTTCAAGATCGGCTGGTGATGGAATTCAAGCGCGAAGTGCAATCCGGTGCCGCGCTTTCGGTCTTGGTCGTCCGGCTCACTTCTGCCGACTCGGTCGAGGACTCCAACGAAGTGACCGTCGCCTACGGAGACGCGGCCAAAGCCATGATGCGTAAATTGCGTCGCGAGGATTCGCTTTACTATTTTTCACCGGGATCTTTTGGAATTCTGCTGCCGGGAACGCGCGTGTTGGACGCGCGTGAGTTCTCAGCTCGCATTGCCGAGGGTCTCAGCGACGCCGCTGGTGTGATTGGCCGCTTTACTTCGGACATCAAAACGTTCAACTATCCAGAACACGTCGAAACCGCGCACGAACTCGAACTTGCCATCCGCTCCTTGCTACCCCGCAACATCATCAGCGAACCTTCCTTAGCAGACACATTCGCCCTCGCCGACCGCACGTAAGCGCTACGAAGAGCATAACTCGCCGCGCACGACCCTTAATGTGGCTTCTTCGAGACTCGATCAATCAGTTCGTCCACTCTCGAAAGCATAAGCTTTAAGACGGGAGACTTGTTCGACCTTTTGTAGCCGAGGACCAGATCGACAGTCGGCGCGTCTCCCCTGAGCGGGCGACTCGTTACAGAGGGAGGCAGAAAGTTCTGTGCGTAAGCAGGTAAGAGCCCTACGCCGCGCGTCGATGCAATTAAGGACATTCCCATGGCGAGGTGGTCCGCCTCGTGAGCTGGCGTGATGTTGATTCCGGAACGTTTCAGGTAATTGTTGATGACCACACGCAGTACAGGAGCCGTGTCCGACACGGTCACGAATGTCTCGCCCACTAGATCCTGGGGACTGATGGCTTTGAGCGCAGCGAGACGGTGGTCGCTAGGCAAGACCACCACCAAGGGCTCCTTGACGAGAAGACGGAACGCCAGCTCGGGCACCCCTTTTTCCCGTCGAAGAAAGGCCGCATCGATTCTTCCTTTCGAAAGGCCTTCCGCAAGCAGAGGCGAGTATTGACTCGATATCATCACGTCGATGTTAGGCAGCTCGTCGCGCAAGATCTGCAAGGCTTCGGGCATCCACGTCAGTTCGTGCCCCGTCAGAAAGCCGATCGAGAAGCATGGCTTGGCGGGATGAGCGACCC
>Ga0209625_1000377_pt1 | contig 11601 bp, 9 predicted proteins | sample JacPin_JW_Ref_M2_FD_187960 | JGI IMG/M metagenome (GOLD analysis project Ga0209625, IMG submission 187960) | Forest soil microbial communities from Algoma, Ontario, Canada - Jack Pine, Ontario site 1_JW_Ref_M2 (SPAdes) (version 2) | ecosystem: Environmental > Terrestrial > Soil > Boreal...
GACCTCGGTCTGAAAAATCATCCAGAGCAGCTCGCCGAAGCTATTTTGCCCGCAGAAAGACCGTCTCCTCAGAACCACAACGCGCTGGTGGTTTTTGACCGGCAGCAAGGCCGGCCGCTTTCGGTGCGCCAAGCCTTGCGGGGTAAGCAGATTCTGTTGGTTGGCGTGACTGGTTTCATCGCCAAAGTTTGGCTCGAGCATCTTCTTTCTGAAATTCCGGAGATCGGCAAGATCTACTTGCTGGTCCGGCGGCAACGCAACAGCACTGCCCGGCGCCGGTTTGAAAAGATTGTCGAGTCCTCGCCAGTTTTCGACCGCCTGGAAGAACGTTACGGGAAGAATTTCTCCGCGTTTCTGAATGAGAAGATCGAAGTGGTTGAAGGCGATGTGAGTGAACCCGGACTTGGGTTGGACGATAAGACACGGCAGCGCCTCGCCCGCGTGATCGATTTGGTCGTGAATAGCTCCGGGCTGACAGACTTTAACCCCGACATTCGCGACGCTCTGGCCAGCAATGTCGATCCCGCAGCGCATCTGATCGAATTCCTCCGCGCATCGGACCATGCCGCGCTGCTACACCTTTCGACATGCTACGTCGTAGGCGCCCGCGATGGGCGCGTCGCCGAAGATCTGAAGCCGAACTACACGCCGGCAGAAGTCGAGGATTTCGATTTCGAGCGGGAATTGCGTTCCCTGCAGGAGCTCGTCCGGAAAGTCGAAGAGCGTGCCGACAGTCCGGAATTGGAAGCGGCATTGCGCCGACAAGCGCTTGGCCGCCTGCACGAAAATCAGCGCCCGCCGGGGCGCGAAGTCGGAGAGTTGATCCGGAAGAACCGCCTGCGGTGGATACGCAATCGCCTGACGCGTGCGGGAACACGGCGTGCTCGAAGGCTCGGTTGGCCCAACACGTATACCTTTACAAAGAGTTTGGCGGAGTCGCTGCTGGCGACGCGAGGCGCCGGCCTGCCTATCGCCGTAGTGCGTCCGTCCATTGTGGAAACTTCGATCGACCAGCCCTTCCGGGGATGGAACGAGGGAATCAACACTTCCGCGCCTCTTTCGTATCTTCTGGGTACATATTTTCGGCAACTGCCATCAAACGAGCGCAAGCGCCTCGACGTGATTCCCGTGGACATGGCCTGCCGCGGCATGACGCTGATTGCTGCAGCGCTCGTCGAGCGGCGTCATAAACGTTTGTATCAACTGGCCACGTCCGCGAACAATCCTTGCAACATGGGGCGCTCGATTGAGTTGACGGCGCTGGCGCATCGGAAGCACTATCGCGCACAGCAGGGTCTGGAGCATTGGGTGCGGATGCGTTTTGACACGATTCCCGTATCGAAGCAGCGCTATCGAAAGCTGTCCGTGCCAGCGCAAAAGTTTGTCGTGAAAGGCATCAACCGAGCGGCATCAGCGCTTCAGTTCAAGCGTCCGCCCCTGGCTAAAGCCGAACGAGACCTCGAGCGCGTCGAGAAACTCATCGAGCTCTATGAGCCATTTATTCTGCACAACGAGCAGGTCTTCGAGTGCGAAAATGTGCAATTGCTCTCCGCTCTGCTGCCCGCGGACGAACGGGAACAATTTGCTTACGAGCCGGGAGAGATCGACTGGTGGGACTACTGGATCAATATTCACATTCCTGCCCTTCGCAAGTGGTGCTATCCGCTGATCGAAGGGCATGCGCTGGAAAGCGCGACGCGCCGCGAGTTCCACTTGCCGGATGCGGCGGATGGCTCGTCGCAAATTGACGCCAGCGGCACCTGAGCCACATGGCTATCTTTCTCACCGGCGCAACCGGTTACATAGGATCTTACCTGGCAGCAGGACTTCTCGAACAACATGGCGAATCGCTGAATCTTCTGGTGCGCGCAGAAGATGCCCAGGAAGCGCAGCGCCGGCTCTGGCACTCTCTGCAACTGCACTTCGATTTTCCCGTTTTTCGCGAACACCTGGCGACACGTATCCGCATTTTCTGTGGTGATCTGACCTCACCGCGCTTTGGACTCAATGACGAAGAGTACGAGTTGCTGGTCGCATCGACGGATTCGGTATTGCATTGCGCGGCCTCGCTTAATCGAAAATCCGAAAGAAGCTGCCTGAACGTAAATCTCCGCGGCACCCTCGAAGTCATTCAACTCGCGCGCCGGGCGCATGATACGCACGGGCTGCGGCGCTTCAGCGAAGTGAGCACCGTGGCCGTGGCGGGCCGGCGCAACAATGAGCTGGTCACCGAAGACGGCGCTATCGATTGGGACCGCTCCGATTACGATCCGTACGCGCGGACAAAGAAATTCGGCGAGCACATGGTTCGGGAACTTCTTCCCGATGTGCCGCACACGATTTTTCGTCCCAGCATTGTGCTGGGAGATAGCCGCCGGCCGGAAACTACGCAGTTCGACATGGTGAAGGCTTTTGTGTTTTTAGGAAGCCTGCCCGTGCTGCCGTTCCGACCTGAGGATTGCGTGGACATCGTGCCTGTCGATTACGTCGCGGATGCGATTGTCACTTTGCACCAGCGGCCTAACCCGGAGCATGAGATTTATCACCTGTCTTCCGGCGTCCACTCAGAGAGCTTTCGCGAATTGACGGCGGCTCTGGCCGAGGCTCGTGGCAAAATGAGGCCGTTGTTCTGGCCTGAGCTGGAGCGACCGTTTCGCGGAATTGTGGAGCGGCTGTCACGGCGCCGTGACAACCTAGGCTACGCGGCTTCGCTGCTGAAGGTATTTTTGCCCTACCTTGTTTGGAACACGGTGTTTGATAATACGCGCGTCGTGACTGAGCTGGGCCGGTCTCCCGCACGCTTTTCTTCCTATTGTTTTCCGTTATTCCGCTTCGCAAAAGAAAACCGATTCCGATATCCCTATCGCGAATGGCCGGAAAGCGCGGCTCTTTCGAGCGCACAAGAAAGCACGCAGGATTCAGAGCGGCACGTGAGCGCCGGAGAGTGCGCCAAATGACCGACCTCCTGCTGCAAGCCTGGACAGCCGCTTTGATCGAGCGCACGAAGCTCGAATGGATGCTCGGTCGAGGCAAAGCGTGGAAACCGGGCGAGCGCCTGAAATTGCTGTTTGCGGGGTACAACGGCAATCGCAATACAGGCTCCGATGTGCGCGTGGAAGAAATGCTGCGGCAGGTGCGGCAGGTGCTCGGAGCCGGCCGTTTGCAATTGACCGTGACGGCATTGGATTTCGCGCTCACACGTGGATATTTTGGCGACGCGGCGCAGGTGCGCTTGCCGGATTTATTTCCGCCGTTTCTTTACAAGGAAGTGCGGCAGCATCATGGCGTAATCGCCTGCGAAGGCTCGATGTTCAAGAGCAAGTTTGCGAATGCGCTCACGACGATGTTCATTGGAGCCCTGGGCATGGCTTCCGGCGAGAATAAGCTTTCGATCGGGTATGGGGCCGAAGCAGGTTACATGGACCCTTCATTGGCGCGGCTTTGCGCGCGCTATTGCCGCCACTCCGTGGTGGTCACGCGTAATGCGGAATCGCAGGCGGTGCTCAGTTCTTTGGGAGTGGAGAGCGAACTCGGCACGGACACGGCCTGGACGTTCGAGTCGCATCCAGTGGAATACGGGCGCAAGGTCCTGACTGATGCCGGCTGGGATGGCGCGGCGCCAGTGCTTATTTTCTGCCCGATTAATCCGTTTTTCTGGCCGGTGAAGGCCTCCGTACTGAAGTGGGTGGCCCGTGGCACAACCGGTGCATACAAAGAGAGCCACTATCGCGGCCCTTACTTTCACAAATCGGGCGCGCAGGTAGACGCAAGCTACGAACAATACCTGAAAGCGTTTGCCAAAGCGGCGCAAGCGGCCAAGCAAAAGTATCGGATGTTTCCCGTTCTGGTAGCCTGCGAGCGGCTGGATGCACACGCCTGCCGTGCAATCGCCGAACGCATCGGTGGCGCGCCCGTGTTCACTTCAGACGACTACGACATGTATCAATTGGTGAGCATTCTGCGGTCGGGCCATCTGATGATCTCGTCGCGCTATCACGGAATCGTCACGTCCATGCCGGCGCTCGTGCCGTCAGCGGGAGTGACTATGGACGAACGCATTCGCAACCTGATGCAAGAACGCGGCCACAGTCATCTGCTTTTTACTGTAGACGATGCCTTACTCGGAGACAGGCTCATTCCTGCGATTGACGCCCTGCAGCGCGAGCGCGAAGCGATTGCCGATGGTATGGGGCGCACGGTAGTGAGAAATCTGAAGACGATGGCGCGCATGGGCGCTTTCCTCGAGCGCACGGTGCACGAACGCTATCCGGAATTTCCCGTCCAAGGGGGGCTGCGAAGCTGGGAAAACTATCTGCCACCATTGCATCCGGGCCTGAGGCAATTGGTCGAGTTATACGACAGCCGGACACAAGCAGTGGCGGCGAGCTAAGAAAACGCGAGAATTCAGCAGTGAATTTTCTGCAGAGTATTTTTGCACGGCTCGCCGACTCGCCAGGCAGCACGGTGATCGAAGAGATGCGGCCGGAGGGGCGTGTCTCGGTAACGGCCGGGGCACTGCTCGAGCGAGTCGCGGTGGCGCGCGCATTTTTGGCCGCAGCCGGGTTGCGCAAGGGCGACCGCTGCGCCCTGCTCTCGGCTAATAGCATCCATTGGGTCGCTCTGGATGTAGCAGCGATGGCCGATGGGATCATCGTGGTGCCGCTCTACGCGCGGCAAGCGCCCGCGGAGCTTGCGGCCATGATCCGCGATTGCCAGCCGGCCATGGTCTGTTGCGGCGATGCCGACTTGCAGCGAAATCTACTTGCAGCGTGGCCCGGCGGCGCGCCACGTACGGTCGTCCTGGAGGAAATCTTTGCATCGGGGCTCCGGGAACCCGGTGTTCACACAGATCCAACTCCGCTGGCTGACTCTGATCCGGTCACCATCATCTACACTTCGGGCACCTCGGGCGAATCGAAGGGCGTGGTGCTTAACGCGGGCAACGTAACGTATATGCTCTCTTGCACCACCGCGCGGCTTGAACAGCTTATGGGGCAGCGCGCCGAACCCGACCGCGTGTTTCACTATTTGCCGTTCTGCTTTGCGGGCTCCTGGATTTTGCTGCTCTCCAGCCTTTTGCGATTGAGTGAACTGCGGCTCTCGATGGACCTGACGCATCTGGCTGACGACTTGCGAGCCGCCGCGCCCGACTATTGCCAGAATGTGCCCCAACTACTGGAGCGCATGCGAGCTGCGGTGGAAGCGCAGATCGCGAAGCGTGGCGGCTTCGCGAACACGATATTCAGGAAGGCCAAAGCAGCTTCGCTTGGGAGCACAAATGGAGCGGGAAGCGGCATATCGCTACTGCTGGCGCGCAAACTGATTTTCCCCGCGATCCGGAAGAAGTTAGGGCCTAACCTTAAGGCCCTGATTTGCGGTTCGGCGCCGCTGGCGCTGGAGACACAACTTTTTTTTCAGATGCTCGGAATTCCCGTGCTCCAGAGCTACGGGCTCACCGAGACAACTGCCATTTGCACGATGGATGATCCCCGGCGCGTTGAGCCAGGCGCGGTGGGCCCGGCAATTCCCGGTATCGAGATGAAGCTGGGCGACTTTAGCGAAATTCTCGTGCGCGGGCCGAATATTTTTTCGGGTTATTGGAACCGGCCGGAAGAAACAGCGAAGACAATGTCGAATGGTTGGTTCCACACAGGCGATCAGGGCGAGCGAACTCCTAATGGCAATTGGCGAGTTGTGGGGCGCCTAAAGAATTTGCTGGTGCTGAGCTCCGGCCATAATATTGCGCCGGAACCGCTGGAGGAGAAACTTAAGGGTGCCATTCCTGCCGCGCAACAGGTGGTGATGTTTGGGAATGGGCGCAGCTTCTTAACGGCATTGGTAATCGGAGACGTCGCACTTGGTGAAGTGGAAGCCGCGGTCTCAGAGCTGAATTCGGGGCTTCCGCATTATCGTCAAATTCGGGCGTTTCACATCGAACCGGAGCCCTTAACCGTTGAGAGTGGACTCATGACGGCAAACGGAAAGCTGCGCCGCGATGCGATTGCCGCGCACTTCCGACAAGCCATCGAATCGATGTACCGCAAGCACCCATCGTGACCGCTTCCAAAATCCGTCCTTCCGAGAAGACCAAGACGCTTTCCTGGGAGCTAAAGGACGGCACGATCGAGCTTGCGCTCCACCACCCGCCTTGCAATGAGATTGGCACGGCGATGCTGGAGGATCTGGAGCAATTTATAGCCGCGCTCGAATCTGCAGAAGTAAAAGCCGGCGCATTAATCCTGTATAGCCGGCAAGAAGCAGGATTTTCGGCGGGCGCCGATCTGCGCGAACTTTACGCCGCCAGCGCCGGGTTCACAGCGGCCGAGCGGGTTTCCGGTGTGCGTAGATTTCTCGAACGCATCCATCGCGTTTTGAATGCGATCGATGCTTCGCCGCTCACGACGATTGCGGCGGTGCACGGCGTCACGTTTGGAGGGGGATTCGAGCTGGCGCTGGCATGCGACCTGATCATTGCGGATAAGATGGCGCGCTTTTGCTTTCCAGAACTGCGCCTGGGGCTCATTCCGGGCTTCGGCGGGATTCCACGGTTGCGGCGCGATGCAGGGAACGCGGTCGTGCGCGACCTGCTCCTTACTGGCCGCAGCATCAATGCTACTAAAGCATTGAGCGCAGGGCTGGTGAGCCAAGTGGCGGCCGAAGGCGAGGTTTTGCGCGTGGCGCGCGCGACCGGCGCGCAAATAGGTAAATTCGATAGGACCACGAGTGCGGCGGCAAAACGCTTTCTCAAACCCATTCCGCACGAGGAATTGCAAAGGGAGATCGACTTATTCTGCGAGCTATTCGGGCGGCCCGCGGTGATGGAGGCGCTGCGCAAATTCGTGGAGGATAAGAGCGCGCATCCTTACTTGCCGTAATCGACTGGCGATAATCGCGCGGACGAATTGCCGAAGGTAAAATAGGCTTACATGAAAACCCTCGAGCAGACGACGGACGAAATTCTGGGCTTGGCGGCGCAGCATTTTAAGATTCCACGCAGCGAGCTTGCGCCTACGGACGATTTTTACAAGAAGCTGAAAATCGATAGCTTGCGAGCGCTCGAATTGATCACGCGGCTGGAAAATCATTTTGGCATTGAGCTTCCCGACTACGAAGTTCAGGGCGTGACGGACTTTCGCACCTTGGCCAGCCGCATCCAAGCCCGCCTCTAGCTGGCATGCTTAATTTGAGCCAATACGAATCGGTTGGCGCCGCTCTTACCGGAGCGATCGAGCACTGGCCGGACGAAGTTTGCCTAATCGAGGCAGATCGTGAACACGAGCGCTGCCGCTTGACGTACCGCGACTTCGGAGCTGCGGCGCTGCGGCTCGCGGGAGGCCTCGAAGAGAACGGATTTGCCCCGGGGGATCGCGCGGCGATCCTGATGAGCAATCAATCCAAGTGGCTGATTTCGGCCTATGCCGTTTTCTTCTGCGGCGGCGTGCTCGTGCCGCTGGATTACAAGCTGACGCCGGCCGAACATGTGGCGCTGCTGGCACATTCGAAATCGCGTGTGCTGATTGCGGAATACCCAATCTGGCGCGCGCTGAGCGATGGCGATTTCACGTCGACGCGCGTCGAAACCATTCTGGTCACAGAGGCACCCGCTGGCGCAGATCTCGCCGGCGCGAAGCGATGGGAGGAATTTCGCGGCCACAAAGCGCCCGAATTTCGTCCGCGAAAATGCCAAGAGGCGGCCTGCATCGTGTATTCCTCCGGAACCGGCGGCCGCCCAAAAGGCTGCGTGCTGACGCACGACAATTATCTGCAGCAGTGCGCGGCCGTTTCTCCGCTGTGGCCATTTTGGCCTGGCGCGCGTTACCTAAGTATCATCCCGACCAATCACGCGATCGATTTCATGGGCGGCTTCATCATGCCGTTTACGGGCGGCGGGACTGTGGTGCATCTGCGCACCTTGCGGCCGGAGTACATCCGCGAGGCGTTTACCCGCTACAAGATCACCTACATGGCGGTCGTGCCGCTGATCCTGAAAAATCTGGAGCGCGGCTTGCGCGAGCGATTCGCGGCTTTGCCCCCGATGAAGAAGCGGATGTTGAACGCGCTTGTGCGCATAAATCGCATGGCGACTCGCGGGCGTCCGCGTTTGTGGTTGAGCCGGGCATTGCTGAAGGATGTTCACAAAGCCTTTGGCGGCGAACTGCGCGCGCTCCTGGTCGGCGGCGCGTTCACCGAGCCCAAGACTCTGGAGTTCTTCCATGACCTCGGCATTCAAATCGCCAATGGTTACGGTTGCACGGAAGCATGCACAGCGATTACGGTGAACGATATGAAGCCATTTCGGCCGGATACGTTGGGCAAGCCGGTGGCCGGAATGCAAATCAGGATTGTCAATCCGGGTGCGGACGGGGTGGGCGAAGTGGCCGTGCGCAGCAAAACGGTGATGTCACACTATCTGGACGATCCAGAGCTAACCGCAGAGACGATCGTGGATGGCTGGCTGCTGACAGGAGATCTCGGAAAAATCGACGCCAGCGGCCACCTGCAGCTTCTGGGACGCAAGAAGAATATGATCGTCACCGCCGAAGGGAAAAATATATATCCAGAGGACATTGAGAACGCGTTCGATAGCCTGCCAGTGAAAGAGTTCTGCGTGTTTGCGGTGAATTATTTGTGGCCGCAGCGCACCATGATAGGCGAGCAACTGGTGCTCGTAGTGCATCCGGATGCGGCGCAAAACGTAAACGGCGCCATTCGCGGCGAAGTCGAGCGCCGCAATCAGCGCCTTGTGCCATACAAGCGCGTCAGCGGATACGTTCTGTGGCCCGAGGATTTTCCGCGGACGGCGTCGCTGAAAATTAAGCGAAATATTCTGGCGGAAAAGATCGGCCGCCAGCTCGACCGAAGCGCCGTGCAGCCCCTGTGAGGGACACGTTCCTTGCCATCGTTAATCCAGCCGCCGGCGGCGGGCGCTGCGGCAAATTGGCGAAAGCGGCGCTGGAAAAGCTGCGCTCGGCCGGAGTTGAATTGGATGTGGCGGAGACTTCCGGGCCAGGAGAGGCAACACGCCTCGCGCGGCGAGCATATGCTCGGGGGCAGCGCCAATTCCTTGCTGTCGGCGGCGATGGGACTGCGTACGAGATCCTCAACGGCCTTTTCCCGGAAGCCGGGACGGCGGGCAAACCGGTCCTCGGGTTTCTGCCGCTGGGCACGGGCAACTCCTTCCTTCGCGATTTCACCAGCAATGGCGCGGAACATGCGAGAGAAGCCGTCCTCGCGGGCAGGCGGACATCGAGCGACGTCCTTTGCCTGAAACATTCTGGGGGGGAGCTCTATTTCATCAACCTGCTGAGCGTAGGATTCACGGCGGATGTAACTGCGGCGGCGAATCGCCTCTTCAAAGGGCTTGGGGAACTCGGATATTTGCTAGCCGTACTAGTGTGCCTCGCGCGGCTCAGGCGCCGAGCCTTCCCACTGCGCGCAGATGGCGACACGGAATTCGACCGCAGGCGCTGCCTTTTTCTCAGCTTCAACAACAGCAAATACACGGGCGGCAAGATGAACATCGCTCCGCAAGCCTCGACTGCTGATGGTTTGATCGAGTACGTTCGATGGGGCCCGATTGGAAGATTCGGACTGTTGCGGAACCTGCCGACACTCTTTGACGGCACGCATATCGATCACCCGCTCGCTTCGCGTCGGGGAGTGCAACGAATCGAGTTCGCGCTCGAAGATCGGGTCGACGTAATGATCGACGGAGAAGTGCTCACGTTGAAATGTGAGACCGTGGAAGTGCTTCCCGGAGTCCTGGACGTTTTGGTATGAAGGTTCACCCCGAAGAATCCAGCACGAGAGAGAAGTCGGTAGCGGCTGACGACCAGGGTTCGGTGTACCTATGGGTACGAAGTATTTTTCGCTGGGCGTTGTCCGGACTGTTTTTCTTTTCGGTCTGCCCGGTGCTGATTCTGCTCGGGATTTTTATCGATCCCCGAAAGAACGACGCACCCCAGCGATGGCTTTCGCGGACTTCTGTGCGGTTAGCCGGGGCGCGGGTGGAAGTGCGGCGCTCACCCGGATTCGATCCCAACCGGACCTGTTTTTTCGTTTCCAATCACGTCAATCTTTTCGATCCATTCGTGGTTTACAGCGTTGTTCCTCAATTTATGCGCGGCCTCGAGCTGGAGTCGCACTTTCGCGTCCCGGTGTATGGCTGGCTGATGAAGCGGTTCGGCAACGTGCCGGTGCCGGAGGTGAACCGGCCGTCGGATTTGAAGCGCATGTGGCGGTTGACGCGCGCGGCCTTGGATCAAGGTGTGAGTCTGGTGGTTTTTCCGGAAGGCGGCAGGACAGTCACGGGGCGTGTGGGTCCCTTTCATGATGGTGTTTTTCGCATGGCTCAGGATTTCGGAACGCCTATCACGCCGGTGAGCATCATCGGGGCGTTTACATTCAATCGCAAGACGAGTTGGATACTCCGGCCTTCAACGATCGTAGTCTGGTTTCACGAGACGATAGAAACGGGCGGCTATAGCAGACGAGACGTCCCCGAATTGCGCGACAAGGTATGGAGGGCAGTGGCAGGACCGGTCCATTCTGCCATGGGCGAGGCACCCCTCACCGAGCCAGAATCGCAGGGCGCAAAAAAAGGCCTAAACGACCAGATGGATGCCGGGTAGCGTGCGTCCGGCTTTGGTCTCCTGCCAGGTGTAAACAATGCGATGGATGACGGTGATGGTAGAAACCACCGCGATCACCCAAAGCGCCGGCGCCATGCGGTCAAACGTGCCTCCTAATATCAGCAGCACGAGCCGCTCGGGCCGTTCCATGAAGCCGACTTTGCAAGTGGGAATCAGCGACTCCGCGCGGGCGCGCGCATAACTCACCATAACCGATCCGGCAGTGGCCACGGCCGCCAGAACCACGTAGGAAGCTCTTCCGTTAACCGCATAGTAAACGAGCAGCCCCATGTACAAGGCCATGTCGGAATAGCGATCGAGCGTGGAGTCGAAGAAGGCTCCAAATGCCGTGACGCGCCGCTCGCGGCGAGCTACCTGGCCGTCGAGCATGTCCAAAAATCCCGCGAAGAAGATCACCGCCGCGCCTGAACGGAACATGCCTTCGGCAAACAATAGCGCCGCCCACAGGTTGACCACTAACCCGAAAGCCGTAAGGACATTTGGATTGATGCCGGTGGCCGCGATGGCGTCCACAATCTTTTCCAGCAGCCAGCGGGAACCGGCTCCAATGGAAGCAGTAATCATGCGACGGGGATCGCGTCTGTCAGGTGGGCATCATACGTCAGGGCAGTGCGCGCTCTCAAGCGGAAGCTCGCTTTAGGAATGGGCACCACGCAAAACCTTCGTAGAAACGTTGGTCGCGGCTCTCTGCTTTCAGTGTCTTTCCATGTAAAGTAACGGACCATGTCTGTGATCAATTCTCTCTTTGGGCGGCCCCTGCGCTCGTCCGACGAACTCACCGAGAGGCTCGGAGCCGCCGCGGGAATACCCGTCTTCGGACTGGACGCGCTCAGTTCCGCGGCTTACGGACCCGAAGCCGCCCTGGCACTACTCATTCCTCTGAGCGTTGCGGGCATTTCGTACATTGTGCCCATAACGATCTGCATCGTGATCTTGATGACGATCGTGT
>Ga0209625_1000378_pt1 | contig 11586 bp, 7 predicted proteins | sample JacPin_JW_Ref_M2_FD_187960 | JGI IMG/M metagenome (GOLD analysis project Ga0209625, IMG submission 187960) | Forest soil microbial communities from Algoma, Ontario, Canada - Jack Pine, Ontario site 1_JW_Ref_M2 (SPAdes) (version 2) | ecosystem: Environmental > Terrestrial > Soil > Boreal...
CTGCGGAACATGTCGCCCGAAACAAAAGATCTGCTCTTGAACTCCGAGGTCCTGGCGGTCGATCAGGACGTGAAAGGCGTACAAGGGCATCGTGTTTGGGAGGAAGGGCCTCTGGAAATTTGGGTGAAGCCGCTCGCCGACGGGAGTCATGCTGTGGGACTTTTCAATCGCAGTGAATCGGCCACTAAGATGACCCTCGACTTTAAATCCATCGGCGCGCCCGCCTCTGCGAAACTCCGCGATCTCTTAGATCACAAGGATCTCGGCACGGTCCAGAACTCCTACTCGGCCGAAGTGCCGACCCACGGCGTAGTGCTGGTGAAAGTTTCCAAATAAGCTTGCTGCGGAAACATTCAAGCCATGGAGATCCTCTTTGAGTCTACTTAGGGCGTGCCAGGTTTGGATTGGCGTCGCCGGTGGAACCCTTTTCTTGACCCGGTATTTCAGCACGGTTTAGTTCGTCCAACATCCTAAGAGCGGCCTTAGCTTCTTCCAGACGGCCGATTTTCGAATAGGCCCGTCCGAGCAGGAAATATGCTTGTTTCATCCGTGGCTCGTGCTGGAGCGAAACGTTCAATTCCGGGATGGCCGCTTCGGGCTGGCCATTTTGAAACAGCGCGTTCCCGAGCGCAAACCGGCCTGCCGCGGAATCTGGAGCCAAAGCGACAGCCTTGCGCAGCCATTCGATCGCCCGGAAGTACTCCTGCTTGTAGGTATAACAAGCGCCCAGGCCATATGCGATTTCATAGTTCAACGGGCCGATCTGCTCCGCCTGTGTGTAATAGACGATCGCTTCATCAAATTTTGATTGCGAGCGCTTCAGTTCAGCTAATTCCGTGGACACTTCGATGGACCGTGGATTGGCTTTCAATGCCTTCTGGAATTCTTCCTCCGCTTCACTCCTATTCTCGGCTGCTAACGCCGCCTCGCCGAGGAGCTGATGGACCCGATCGGAGTCAGGTGCAAGCGAGAAAAGCCTTTCATACTCCCGATGGGAAAGCTCCCGGGCAATGATCGACAAATAATAGAGCGCATCAATGTTCTTCGGATCGGATGCCAGAACTTTGTGAAAACCCTCAAACGCTTGCTGGAATTTACCCTCGGCAAGGTGGGCCCGTGCAAGAACTATGCGAACGGGAGCATCACCTGGATGGTGGCGCAGATGTTTCTCTGCTACCTCCGCGGCCCGCACGTAGTCTCCGCGATAAAAGGCTTGGGTACACTCGGTCAGCGCTGAAGTTTGGCCATGCGCCTCCGAACAAATCATAACCGCCAGCGCAAGCAACCGAGAAACGCGCAGCCCGGAAGGGAAAATCTGAAACGGGAACATGACGGGAAGCGTCTTCATGGAGTTTCAAGAGGCCGTACTTCAACGATGCGCAGGAATTCCTGCGTCTTTTCCGCCAGGAGTTTCTTGAGATCATCGAAGCGTTTAGACTGTGCTTCCTGCCGCGCATCCCCGGTGCGCGTATAAAGCGTCAGCAGGTAAAAGTTTGCCGAGTAGTGATCCGCGTCGATCTCCAGCGCGCGTCGAAGTTGTTTCTCTGCCTGCGAGTAATTTCTCTCCACCAAGTAGTACTGGCCCAGTTCAGCCAAAGCATCCGCATAATCTGGTTTGCTCTTCAATGCTTGTTCCAGCTCGATGTGAGCTTCGTCGAGCCGGCGGTCCTGCAGCGCGATGGCCCCAAGGTAGTAATGAGCCGTCGTCGCGATTTCGGGGATCATGGCAGCTTCCTTCAGTCGCGGAATGGCGGCGTCATAATCTTTCGCACGGAAAAGCGCTGCCCCCAGCGCCAGCTTTCCACGCGGGTCCTGTGGTTTCAGCCTCAGGTACTTCTCGAAGTACGGCACAGCCTCTCCCGGGTCGTGCCGGAACGTTGAAGTCGCCCCCATCGCATAATTGTACTCCGGATTTTCAGGCTCGATGTGTACGGCCTTCTCGAAGGAATTCCGCGCTTCCGCCACGAGGTTCAGGTCCATACACACTAGGCCAAAATAGTAATGGATGCTGGCGTTGTTGGGCTCGAGATCTCGCGCGTGGGCCAGGTAACCCAGCGAGCCCTGATAATCCTGCTGTTTGCGCGCGACCCGTGCCAACTCCAGTAACGAACCAACCTTAAGACTTTCCGGTGCGATGGATTTTTCCAGCGCCGCTCGCGCCTCCCCCAGCCTGCCCGTTCCTTCGTAAGCCAAACCTAGCGCGCGCAGCAGTTCAAGCGGCAACTGCTGCCGTTTCTGCAAGCTCTCGAGAAGAGAAATAACCAGGTCGTCGCGCTTTCCGGCTCTCAGGCCCAACAACGCTTGTTGCGCATCCGGCACGGAGAAATTTGGACCAGAGAGCAGACGCGCCGCAGCATCCTCCGTCCGCTCGCTGACGCCAAGCCCAGCGTAGTCTCCGCAAAGGATGGATAAAACCTGCGCGTCGGCTTGGCTTTCTTCCGGCAGCCGTGAAATGTGCTCAAGCGAATCCCCGTACTTACCTTGTTGCAACAGCAGCGTGGCGCTCTGGTAATTTGCCTCCGCGTTCTTGGGATCGTACGCCAGCACTCCCGAGTAAACTTCGAGTGCCTTCCGCCGCGCATTCGAATCCACGGCAGAGTTCTCTTGATAAAGCCGCCCCAAATTCAGGGAAGCGCCGGTGAATTTCGGCTCCCTCTTCACCGCTTGATGAAAACTCTTTTCTGCCGCAGTGTAGTTGCCTTGCTGTGCCTCGACAATGCCCAGCAAGTTGTCGAAACCGGCGTCTGAAGGATACTGTTTCGCCGCTTCAAGGATTTCGCGGCTGGCTTCTTCCAGATCGTGATCCTGGATCAACCGTTGAATCTGTAGGATTTTTTGATCTCTTTCAGTCGCGTGGTTTTGCCTGGGGTTGGCAAAGCCAAAATGCGTAGCGCACAAGAAAACGGTCAGGACCGCAACGGGAATCGGCCGGCGCCATCGCATAGTCAACCAATATCTGAGCCTGTCTTCAGAAAGGATCTAAAAAGTCACCGGCACGATTATACGTAAGCGCTTAAACAATTACTATGGGACCCGAAGGTCACACTGTTTTATACTATTTCTCGTCCACCAGCGTTTTCTGCATGGTTGCCCCTTTCAATCACACGCGCTCGATTCTAGCCGGCGGGAGTACCGGATTCGCGGCAAGAATCGCGATGTCGACTGTCTGGCCCAAGCCGGTGCTCACTGCCGTACTTCCATTGAGACCCCCGCGCCTTGGAATCATTCTCTTGCTCTTGCCGTTTTTCTGGATCGCAGCCAGTACCCTCGCGCAAGAGAACCTGCCACCCGCCCTCGAAACAAAAATCGCCGCGGGCGTTCAGGCGCTGAAGTCCGGCGATCTGAATTCCGCCGATAAAGTCTTCTCCGATGCGCTTCGGCAGGGAATCAAACACCCGCTCATCTACCACAACCTCGGTGTGCTTGCTCAGTTGCGCGGCAACCATGCGGAAGCGGTCACCCGATTTCGTCAGGCGCTTTCTCTTCAGCCGAATTATGGGCCCTCGCGATTGCTGCTTGGCTCTAGTCTGTTGGCACTCCACAAAAATCCCGATGCTGTGCGAGAACTCAAGCGCGCCGTCGTCCTGATGCCGAAGGAGCCCCAAGCCCATCTGCAGCTGGCGAAAGCTTGCGTGGCCACAGACAATTGGATAGCTGCCGTCCAGGAATTCCAGAAGCTTGTGGAGTTGGCTCCGCAGGAACCGGAATACTCGTATCAACTCGGCACCGCCTGGACGAAGCTCTCCGGGTGGTCCTACAGCCAAATCACCAGCATCAATCCGGATTCTGCGCGCTTGCATCAGGCTCTCGGGCAAGAATACGTCATTCAGGAGAAGTATGATCTAGCCCTCGCTGGCTACCAGGAAGCCGTGCGCTCCGACCCGAAAATGCCCGAGCTTCATCTGGCTATGGCGCTGATTTTACTCGAACTGAAAAAATTTGACCAAGCCCTCGCGGAAATCGATCTCGAGCTGAACCTTGTGCCCGAGAGCAAAATAGCGGCGGCGACAAAAACGAAGATTGAAGCCACCATGGCTACATCTTCGCCTTAGCCGTTGAGCTAGCGCAATATAGAGAGTGTCTAGTGCGCTACTGCAGGGGGAACCGTCTAAAGCCCGATGAGAATATCTGGTTTCGTCGCTATCTCCATTTTTCTCGGCGCCTGGCTGCCAATTCACCTGCCGGCGCAAGACCGAATCCCCCAGCAGGAAAACCCCGCCTCACAGGGCGCATTGCCCGACCTATCCGGCCTGCAGCTCGCGGACGTGCGCCGGCTCGAGCTCGAAGACGCGTTCCGTCGTCGAGATTACAAACGTGCCGAGTCCATTCTTGTCGATGAGGCCGAGCGTGCGCCAAACTCAATTCGAACCGCAAAACTCCTTGCCCTGGCCGGAGGGATCTTCTTCCTCGACGGCGAATTTCAAAATTCCGTGATCGCCTGGAAAAAAGCGGAAGCCATTACTCCTCTCGACGACCGCAGCAGGTTCACGCTGGCGATGGCCGAGATCAAGCTGAACCATCGTGAATGGGCGCGCCCAGAACTCGATAAGCTCGCCACCGCCCATCCCCGGGATTCGCTCTACCTCTACTGGCTGGCGCGCCTTGACTACGATGCACAGAACTACACAGCCGCCATTACCCGATTGCAACGGATCGTTGAACTGGATCCAAACATGATGCGCGCTTACGACAGCCTCGGGCTTTGCTATGACTACCTGGGTCAATTCAATGAGGCCATCAAACACTACAATCGTGCCGTCGAGCTGAATCGGCTGCAGCCCAAGCCCTCACCCTGGCCGCACGTGGACCGGGCCATTTCGCTCATCTCTCTAACTCAACTGGTCGAAGCCGAGAAGGATCTCCGTGAGGCGCTCACTTACGATGCCCGCCTTCCCCAGGCGCACTACCAACTCGGACGCGTCTTGGACATGCAGGGCGAATACCAGGCCGCGGTTCAGTCGCTCAAACAGGCGATCTTCCTCGAACCAACTTATCCCGAGCCACATTATCTCCTGGGCCGCATCTATCACCGGCTTGGCGATCGTCGACTTTCCAAAATCGAAATTGATCGATTCCAGGAACTAAAAAACGCCGCAGAAACGCAGTCCGCCGCGAAGTCTTCCTCATCGCTGAACTAGCGACAGCTCGTCACTTGCCTCACAAAAACAGCGCCCCGACTGGGTCGTCGGGGCGCTGGTAGCGTGTGTTGGGGTGTACCTCGATTAAAACTCAACTCTCGCGCCGATTTGAATGGTGCGCGGTGAGCTGACGCCGCCGTTCCAACTGCCGAAAGATACCTTATTGACGTCGTTGTTGAAGGCGAAATTTGAGCCTTGGTTGTTAACGGATGCCGCAGGATAAAAATAATGCTGGTTAAAGGCATTGAAGAACGCAAAGCGGAGCTGGAAGTTCATTCGTTCCCCGATCCGGGTGTTCTTGGTCACCGAAAAGTCCAGATTCTTGCCGTGAGGACCTCTCAGGTTTGAGATGCGCGGGCCGATGCCCGTGTAACCATATGCGCCAGTGCAGGTCGAAGGTAAGGTACTACCGGCTGGCGCAGTTCCGGCCACGCAGAAGGCGTTGGATGACTCGAATGCGGCACTGTTAAGCAGCGGCCCCTTACCCGGATCGTAGCTATTCGGATCCTGTAGGAAGGGATTCACGCCGGGTACAAGGCCGACCAGGCAACCCTGGGCGAACTCCCCCACCACCTGGCAATTACTCGAACGGAACCACATCGGAGTGCCACTCTGCAGGTGGAGGATGGGGCTCAGTTGCCAGCCTCCCACGAGTGCGTTAAGGCCGCCATTTTGGTTGAGGTACTTCTGACCTCTGCCAACTGGCAAATCGTAAACAAAAGCTGCGGACAGTATTTGAGGGACATCGTCGGACGATAGCGAGCGGGCGCGGCGTTCCTCGAAGGGCGAAATTACGCCGGTCGTGGCGTTCCAAGAGCCACCAGCAGATTGAGTGTTGTCCGAAGCGTTGGAAAGGAGCTTCGAGTTCGTGTAGGCCACCAGCATGTAAAGGCCTTTGCTGTAGCGCTTCTCGGCTTTCAGTTGGAACGAATGATAAATCGAGTTGCCGTGGTTTTCATTCAGTCCCGCAAGATTCCCGCAGAACTGCGGGAAGGGCAGCAGTGCCTGAGCGACCGTCGGAGCGCAATTGCCTTTGCTCGCCAGGTCGTTTACCCACCCAAGGTACGGAGACTTCACGCCATACAGCGTTTGGCTATCGGACGTGAATTTGGCATTTAGTTCCGGGGTGTAACTGCAGTCGAGGGTGCTACTGTGAGTGGTAAGGCAAGCGGCGGGTACCGGAGCTATGGGAGCCTCGAGAGCCTGGATCGCCGAACTAAACGGATCCAACACATTGACTTCATTCAAGCTGGACTGTAGGCGCGTGCCCTTGTTCCCCACATAAGCCAGACTAAGAAAGACCTCATGGGGGAGTTGCCGCTCAATCGTGAGGTTCCACTGTGAGGAGTAGGGCCGCTTATTCCCATCTAGGGTGCGATAGAGAGGACTTTGGCCGTTATCGAATCTCGAGTCTATGAATGGGGGAGGTTGCGTAGGCGGTGGGACTCCATTGTCCAGATAAAGCGCCGGGTTAACAGAGGCGCCATTGGGACTCGTGCCGAGCGCTTGATGCAGGTTAAACCCGTCGAGCGACATTCCACCGCCCCAGCCCGGGTAGAACGCCTGACCGAAGAAAATGCCGTAGCCCGCGCGTACTACCGTCTTCTGGTCCCATGCGTAGGCCACGCCCAGTCGCGGTGCAAAGCCCTTTTTCCATGGCTGCTCCGGATAGGGCGCGCCGAAGCAGGCGTTCCCCGTGGCCGCAGATTGGCAAACAGAGTTGTTGCCGGCGAAGGCGAGGCGACCCGCAATTCCGGCCGGATTTTTCCCCACAAGGTCGGCGAACGAAAAGTGGTCATATTTCTCGCGCGAGGGTGTGTAGTAGTCCCAACGCAAGCCGTAGTTCAAAGTCAGTTTTGTGGTGATTTTCCACGAGTCGTTCGCATGCAGCGCAAAGACAGTCTGCCTCGGATACCAGGCTCCCACAATTCGGCGATCCACGCTGGCACTGCTGGCAGCTCCCAGCAGGAACCCCGCAACGGGACTTCCGCCCGTCCCGGATAGACTTGTCGTCGTTCTGTCGAAGTTGAATGTACCTGATTGATTGTTGGACTGGTGAATATTTCCCTGCACCGATCGCCATTCACCTCCAAAGGTAAAGGTGTGATGCCCGTGAACCTTGTTCACCATATCGTTGAAAACCCATGTCGGACGCGCCGTAATATTGGTGTTTGGCGGTCCGTTGGCGTTGGAGAGTTGATTGAAGCCATCGGAGAACGTAAATGCCGGCAGGGCGTTCGGCGTTGGTGCCCCGAGGATCTGAACTTGGAGCAGCGGCTTATTGATAAAGGCCAAGTTCTCCGAGCCATAACCTTCGTTGCGATTCAAGTATCCGAAGGTCGCATGATTGGTCAGCGTCCCAGAGAAGGTATGTTCCCAGTTGAACCGTGCAATCGGTGAATTCTGTGGCCTGGTCGGTGACTCCGTCGAAATCGACACCGGAAGTGCAGTAGCCGTATTCCAACCCGTAAACTGCCGCCACCAGAAGAAATAGAAGTGATCTTTGTCGCCGTAGTTATGGTCAATACGCGTCATGAAAACGTTGGAATTGCTAGTGAGTGTATCTGGCACGGGCTTAGGAAGGCGATAATTGTTGATTGCCCCCGTATTCGTCGGTGTCGGCAACGCTGCTAGATAGCCCGCCGCAACTTTACTGATGCAGGCCTGGGGGATCTTATTGTTGGGGAATTGAACTCCACCGGCCGTCACCCCTTCCGCATTGAGTGCTGCCTGACAACCGGTGCTCAGCCCTCCGTTCACCCCAGGCGCGGCGAAAGCATTTCCGGGAACAAAGATCGGTGAACCCCAGTCACTGAAATCCCCCGTTCGCTCGAGGACCGAAGGAATCGAAAGGGTGGGGCTGTTGGAACCACCGGCCTGGTGATAGGACTCCCAGTTGAAGTAGAAGAAGGAATGGTGCTTGGACGTTCCATGATAGAGCCACGGGATCTTAATGGGACCGCCAACATTCGCGCCAAAGTTGTGCTCGTTGTCCGGGGAGCGATGCGGGGCGCCCCATTGGGCCGCGTTCAGCGCCGCGTTGCGGGCGTACTCGAACGCCGCCGCGTGATATTGTGACGTGCCTCCTTTGCTGACCATCGTAATCTGGCCGGATGTAGATGAACCATACTGAGCGTCGTAGCTCGATGTGAGGACCTTGACCTCCTGAACCATGTCGGGCGACATCTGGAAGTCCTGCTGGATCGCTGTCATGCCGCTTTGGTTCATGAAGCCTTCCTGCATCGTTGCACCGTCTAGGAGCGCCTCATCGCCCGATTCCTGACCGCCGTTGATGCGAGCCTGGAAGGCTTGATTACCGCCTCCGGTCGAGACGCCAGGAAGGAGTACGGCCAAGGCCGCCGAAGACCGCGGCTTGCCTTCAATGACCAGCGGCAAGTTCTTGATTGTTTCTGGGTCGGCGCCTCCCTGCAAGGTTCCGTTGTCGTAGTTGATAAGCGTATTCTCGCCCTCAACCGTGATGGTTTCTGCCGCTGCACCTACCTTGAGGGTGGCGTCGGCACGAGCAGACTGGTTGATGGTGACGACGATGCCCGTCTGGACATAGTTCTGGAAACCAGACTTGGAGATCCTCAAATCATATGTGCCCGGCGTCAGATTCCGAAAGGTATACTCTCCTCTTTCATTGGATGTGGCTTTTGCCTCGAACCCCGTCGCCTTGCTGGTCAGCGTTAGCTCGGCGTCGGATACCACACCCCCGGACGGATCCATCACCGTTCCGCCGAGAGAAGCGTTGCCGATTTGAGCAAGCGCGGGAAGAGCAAACGCGCACAGCCCGATGCACAGAATAAAAACGAAACCAAGAACAATACCTTTCGATTGCGCCAGTCGCGCGAACATGGTTTCACCTCACAGTTGAGCTGTGTCGCTGAATACTAAGGATAGAAGCCACCCCCGAAAACACATTAATCGCAGACGTAACCGCTTACGTCCCCTAGTAGTTTTGCATTATTCCCATCGCCGTTTCATCTGTCAAGCACAAAATGAATTTATTTGCTTTGCTCTATCGGCATTCCCAATCGTTCTTATCGCAGCCTTCCTTGCCGCGACTGGCCACCAAAGACCTAGTCCCCTGCAAAACCAATCAGCCCCGTGCAGTACAGGGTTCCCATACGCTGATTCTTCTTCAGAGTTGCTAACGGAGGCAGACCCACACTGCGCCCCAAACTGAAACTACTTTTCGATGGCTGTCATCAAAACTTTGAATTGCTGCTTGTGAGCGGAGGTTAGGAGCAATTACTTAGGGATGTCAAACCCGAAACTCTAAAGTTTTGGTTCAGGAATACTAAACGAGCCTTGGTTTCGAAAACCCGCGTTCGGCCGCGAAGGGCGCACCCTCTGCAGGGCGCGGTATCGACATGAGCTGAGGAATTACGTCAAACGCGGCGCGGCACCCGTCGATTCGCGGACCAGGAGTTCGGTGCGGATTTTGATTTCACGGCCGGAGCGGTCCTCTCCCGAATTGGTATGCAATACCGCCTCAACGGCAGCTGCTCCAATCTCGGCTCGCGGGATCATGATCGTCGTCAATTGTGGATCGGTCAGTTTTGCCAGCCAGATGTCGTCGCACCCGATCACGGAAATATCCTTTGGCACCTGTAGTCCCGCACGTCCCAGTTCGCGCAAAGCTCCCATCGCCATCAAATCATTCGCGGCGATGATCGCCGTCGGCCTGTTCTTCAATGCCAGGAGTTCTCTGACGGCTCGCTGTCCGCTTTCCAGCTTGAAATCGCCTTTGCAAATCACCGGCTCGGTATGCAAAGACGCCTTATGCTTCTTCATCGTTCTGAGGAAGGCCTGACGCCTGAATTGCGCCGACTTGAAATGTTCCGGACCACCGATGAAGGCAATCTGGCGGTGGCCCAGCTCAAGCAGATGTTCAACCGCCTGATGGACCCCCATTTCATAATTCACACGAATGTTGCTGGTATGTGGTCCCACCTTTCCGATGTCCAGAAAGACCACGGCGATTCGCCGGGACGACAGGCGCTCGATCACGGAGAGATCCATCTCCGTCGTCAGGACCATGACTCCACGAACTTGTAGTTCCAGCAAACGCTGTACGTACGGAGCGTCGCGCTCAGGCTCATAATTCGTATTAAGAACAATGACGTCATAGCCCAGTTCGAGCGCTCTTTCTTGAATGGACTTAACAAGGTCCGGGAAGAATGGGTTGGTTATATCCGAAATGATCAGGCCGAGAGTCCGGCTCCGGCCGGAGGCCAAATTGCGGGCGTGTATGTTTGGTGTGTAGCCTACATTTTCAATCGCGCCTAGAACCCTTCGTTTCGTTTCATCGCTGACGTAGCGCGTCTTATTGATGACGTGCGAGACGGTGGCGGTTGACACGCCCGATAACTTGGCAACGTCTTTTATTCTAACGCTACTCACAGGCGAGGCTTTTCCTTAAGGTCGGGGTGGCGGCGCAATATCGGAAGAGAGGAAGCCGCATTTGTCATCCCACCACTCTATGTGAAATCGTTCGTAGATCAACCCTACGCATAGTGACGTCCTACAAGATGTCACATGTTACGCCATATTTCGATTAGCTCGCTGTATAGTAAGATTTTTCGAGGTTTGTGATGACAGGGACAGCATTCTAACCAACTGAACTACGTTCCCAACCGTGGAATCAACAACTTAGTGCAGCGATGCTAGTTGACGTTCCAGTGGGAGCGAGTCCCGCCGGTGGAGTCTGCGACACCTGAATACCGAGTTTCAGGAGTTCCCCATGAATGCGAGGAGCTCCCCGGCGAAGGTTGGCAACTGGCTCAAATACGAAGAAGCAAAGAACGGATTTTTCCCTCGTCGACCGCACCAGCTTCGCGCTAATGCGGCGTCTCGGTATTGACCGGGTCGCGTCCCTCGATGCTCATTTTGCCGTATTTCGCTTTGGTCCAAAACGTGGGCGATCCTTTCACGTCCTTAGATAACAACTGGTACAGGGAGCATCGGGCGAATGACCTAATCATCGCGAAGGAGTGCGTAGCCAGCGAGCGCGTGGACCAGTGCGTACCGTCTCGCGGGCAGTTTTCCAGAGTCAGCGTGAGCACCCGCTCTACCGCCACATCGCTGATTTTTTCGCAGCGCGCCCGGACGGGGTTCATCGAGCAGCCCAGCGAGGCGCATGGCCACAAAACGGACGCGCCATTTGCCCACGGTTTGAATCGTTGCCGGGAGTTGGCGAGCGACCGCCGTGTTGCTCAATCCCTCGGCGCAGGCCAGCACGATGCGATAGCGCACCGCCAAGGCTTGCGCTGAGCTAAGGCGGCGGATCTGTTGCCGCATGGGATCGAAATTCCGCTGCATCCGATCCACGCCGAACGAGACCGCATCGATGAGGTGAAATGTTTCGCGTGCTTGGCAAGGACCGGCGTGAAGTCGCCACTGAACGCCATCTTCGAACACCCGGCCGACTGCAACCCCCTTA
>Ga0209625_1000380_pt1 | contig 11553 bp, 14 predicted proteins | sample JacPin_JW_Ref_M2_FD_187960 | JGI IMG/M metagenome (GOLD analysis project Ga0209625, IMG submission 187960) | Forest soil microbial communities from Algoma, Ontario, Canada - Jack Pine, Ontario site 1_JW_Ref_M2 (SPAdes) (version 2) | ecosystem: Environmental > Terrestrial > Soil > Boreal...
GCGGGATAAGATGGCTCTTTCCGCTTCATTCACCCGCTGAACAAGCTTCTGCGGGTTTGGCTCCAATAACGCATCGTGGTAGGGCTTTTGCCACTCCGGGTAGCGTAGCTCGCTCATGACTACTCCCTTCGACCTTTATGATTCGAAGGGGGATATTAGCGAATTGAGTTCGCGGGCTGCTGTTCACTTTTGCACACTTCCAAAAATCGCGTCCAACCTAACAGAGCTCGGATCGAAGGAGGCCGAGAGCACTAATCACGCTACTCTATATTGACTTGGAAGGTTCTAATGCCCGTTGCTACAGCCTTTCTACCACTTCTACAGACTGGTCGGCAAGAAAGCACGCAAGACGGCGGGTATCCAAAAATTGTTCGAATTGTGTGCCGAACTGGACATACATCGCAAGGCCGACGGTTCAAAGTGATGCATCGGGATTCTGAATCCGAGGATCCTGAGGAGGCTACAATGTTGGGATATGGACTGTTAGGAACCATAGTGGTTGTCTGTGTGATCGTTTGGGTCTTACGCGCGTTGTAAACCAATAATCAATACGCTCCCGCTCAAATGCTCGTGTTCAATAACGAAAGCTTTTCAGAGTTTGAACCAGCGGAAGTCACACCGTTTGCTTGGAGCCTCGAGGAGCGGTGTGAGTCTGCTTCGTCTGCGATGGGAAGTGTTTGAGGTAACGTAAGAGCGTGAAACGCCCCACTGGTGTGACAATCATCGCGGTTCTAACGTTCTGCGGCGCAGCCATTCTGGCCCTGGGCTCTTTCGGTTTCTTTTTTGTTGCGGTGATGGGCATGTCAGGCGGAGATGCGCGGCAGCCGACCTCCGTGGCAATCGCCGGAATGGGAATCGCGGGAGGATGTTCCCTGCTGATTCTCGCAAGTGTTACCGTGTGTCTGGCGATTGGCGTGTTAAAATTGCGCGAGTGGGCGTGGATCGTATCCATCGCATCCAACGCCGTCGGAATTGGATGCACAATTCTCAGCCTCTTCGCTATCAAGGAGTATCGTGTGCTTCCGCCTGTCCCGTCGATCGTTTTTCATTTGCTTGTGGTGTCGACGGGCGTATGGATGCTCGCGTACCTCTTGATCCCCCGAGTCAAGCAGGCCTTTTGCGCAGCGGCCGCATAACTGGCTCAGTGTTGAATTCCCCATCAAGAGTTACGGCCACGCACCGAACGCGGCGAACCTTTGAAAGAGGGTTAGTGGTGAATCACATAATCGATGAAGATGGCAGAACCGATTATGCCCGTAAATCCGAGGACGGAAACACCCGCAAAGAATAGCAAATCGGGAATAAACTCAATTCGTTCTCGCCACTGGCGGATCATTCGTGCCTCCGCTGCGCACGCTTGATAAGAGGTGCCGGGGACCGACTGTCGTCAATCTATCGAAGGGGGCTTTCGTTTGGGTGGACCGGCATCCATCGGTGCCCCGGCTTACGCACACTTATAACGTGAGCGATTTTTCTGGGTCTGTTCAGTTTTGCACATTTTTCAAAAATCGTGGCTTGAGTGGCAAACAGGCAGTCGCTAATCGAATGAGTTGTATGCGGCCAGTCAGGATTTTCTGTCGCTTACCGATCCAACACCATCTGGTGTCCGCTTCACTGCCGACCGTAAACCACTGGGATTATTAGCCAATGTGTGCGAAATGGAACATACATCGCTGGCGCGGCGGTCCAAAGTCTCTCATCGGGATTCTGAGTCCGAGGCTTTTGAGGAAGTTACAACGTCCGGGTACGGGAAAATCGGAACGATAATCGAAAGTGCTTATCTGCGTGATCGTTTGGATTTAAGAACCGAGTCGCCGTGGCGATGGTGACGCCCTGTAGCCTCGCAGATCATCTTCGACACTTGGCATCTGCCCGCAGGAAGGCATAATTCGCTCTTCTTCAGCTTCCCGCCCATCGAGCGAGGGTAAGTATGATAGCCGAAGCGAAACTGCAGTATCGCGGAGTTCTCTGTCTTCATTGCCGTCAACCAATTCCGCTTTCGTCCCTTGCAGCAAGTAAAGAATGCGGTTTCAAAGAACAGGAGGCGAGCGGTCGTGATGAGTTTACCGTGCGCTCGTTTACGGTGTGCTCTTTTACGCTGCGCTGCCGAGTGTGTGATGGCGAAGGCCTTTACACGGCCTTAGATGTGATCGACTGCGACGGAACTCCGAGGATACGAAGTTCGCAGGCACGCAAACCCCTACTGATTTGTCCGATTTGACGCAACCGCAATCGCCTCGCTGAATCAAAGTTTTCTCGAAAATTATGCACTTGGAATAAACGCGTAAACCAGAAACTGACGTCGGATAGTGTCGAGAACAAGGATTCGCACCGGCTATCTCAGAGTGCAACGATACGCCGACTACTGGAGGTAGAAAGACTTATGAATACCGGCGGGCGTAACCCTTTACAGAATGGCAATACCTGATTGAAGGGTGAAGGGGCGGGTTATTCCGCCCCTTACCTTCACGCCACGTCAATTAAATTGGCCCGGACGTACAGCGCTAACTTTTGCCGGTGTGATGTTAGGTTCTGTCCCTAGCTCTTTTTCTGCTCTGATCCAGTCCTCGACATCCTTCCCAGGCTCGCAGCCACGTTGCGTGTACAGCTCGTAAGCTCGGTGAGCGACATCTTCTTTGGAAAGTTCTTTGCGTTCAATCATGGCAACCTCCTTGGTTGTAGGCATGGGGGGCGAGTACTGCCCCTCGTACGTGACTTGCGATCCCTACTTACCGTTTGCTGAAACGCTGATTTTGATCTGCTTCGGCTTCGACTCCTCACGCTTCGCCATGTGCAGGGTCAAGACTCCATTGCGATACTCGGCCCGAATGTTCTCGGAGCTGACCGTGTTCGGCAGAGAGAAGCTCCGCATGAACGAACCATAGGTGCGTTCAACTCGGAGATAATCGTCCTCATTGACGTCCTTTTCGAACTTTCGCTCTCCACGGATGGTTAATGTGTTGTTTTCGACGCGTACGTCGATGTCTTTGTCTTGCAGATCCGGCAGGTCGGCTTTGACGACCAATTCGTTCTCGGTTTGATATATGTCGACTAGTGGCGCCCAGGTTGCCAGTTCGGCAGGACCCGAGCGATCGCGAGTAAAGTTGTCTTCGAACAAACGATTGACCTGGTCCTGTAAAGATGCCAAACCGCGGGACTGGTCCCAACGTGTAATTGTATTCATGGCAACCTCCTTGGTTGTCTTGCTCAAGTAAATGTTGGACTGCTGTGCTTTGTGGTTTTTACTCTCTCGGTGGAGAAGTGAGGGGCGGACTGAGCCCGTCCCTCACCGAACGAAGAGCTGTCGGTCCTAGGCTCCTACGGCAGCGGCAATCTTGTGGAAGGTCGAGTTGCAAACCTCATAGGTTTCAACTTGAGGAGTTCCCTCAACGACTCTCGACAGGATCTTCGTCACTTCTGGATACGTTCCGCGGTTGTAGGCTTCGGCGTGCTCTTTGTTGTCCCACAAACTGATTCCAGACGCTTTCGTTTCGTCCGAGCCGATAAGCGTGATTTCGTCCTTGAACCCGGTCTGTTTTCGAAGCAGGGGAAGAACGTCCTTTTCGATTCTCTGGGTGAATTCCGAGACGCTATTAGGTTTCAGATGCATGGAAACTCTGCGTGCAAACATGTCAACCTCCTTGGTTGTCATGGCCAAGGGGCGATTCTAGATAACCATCTGTAGTTTAGTTACCCCATAAATCCCTCAGTCAATTAACTACGATAGGTTAATTAACTTGACGTGTCAAGGCGAATCTGGGATTATTTCTACGTAATTAATCGAATCCAGTTAATAGGGGTTCCCTCGTGGACGTTTGTCTGGTGATCAAAAAGCGGCTCGACGAATTGGGGTTTGAGCAGAGGGATCTGGCGGCTGCCGCTGCAGTTACGGAGTCTTACATTTCCCAGCTGCTGACTCGGAAGAAGTTACCCCCAGCGCCTGGCCGAACCGACATTTACGAGAAAATGGGGAAATTCTTGAAACTCCCGGGCGGTGAACTTTCGAAACTGGCCGACCACGAACGAAAGGAGCAATTAAAAAGAACCTTGGGGGATGCACCCCCACCTTTATTTAGGGAAGTTCGAGAGTTGGTTCTCCGTAAGTGCGCTCCCGGCAAAGAAAAGCAATTTCGCGTTATTTTTGAGAAGCAGCCCTTCGGCGAAGTAGAACGCATCGTCACACAAAAGCTCTTGGACGTTGGCAAGAGAGTCGCCAAAGAAGAGTTGGAAAGTGAAAAGTGGGTCCGCCAAGTGGCTCGGCTCACCGGCCGAAGCTATGAAGAAATTCGAGTCAGCATACTCGAGTTCCTAGACACGGATGCCTTAAACCTATCAGTTGAGAACTGCGTTACCTTCCTGGATCCGCTGATCGAATCCTGGGACTTCGATCTTGCGACCTTTGACATGGAAATTGTGCTAAACGGGAGACTAGCCCCAGGGGACCCAATGAAATTTGAGTTTGTCGAAAGGGAGCCTTGCCAAGCTGAGGAAGAGCGTGGGCTGAAGGAATTTCTTCGTGACACTTCGCTGAGCCGTGGTGCGACCGAGGAAGAAATTGAGTTTCTAAAGAAGCTGAGGATCAAGGGAAAACGGCCCACGGCGCTCTATTATTATCGGGAATTACAAAACCTCAGAGACCCGCTCAATTTTCGATCACTCATGACCCAGACCCCGCAAGCGAAAATACAGGGCGACTCCCAACCGGAAGGTTCAGTTCCTCCGACGCACAAATATCAGAGGGCGAATGGCACTCGGGAACAACTGCAGCTTAAGGGCGGGAAAATAGCAACACGACACTGGGAAGGGAAAAGCAGTCACGGGAAAAAACAAAAGGCAAAGTCGTAGCAAGATTCCTGAGTATCTGTCGGCTTCGAATATCGCGATTCTCTTTTACGTCGCAGTAATTTCGCTTCCCTGAAATGACCTCAGCGCCAACAAACTTTTCAGAGACTTGATGGCTCTCCCAGCACGCTTGGTGCGTCAGCGATGAATTTCCCCCGGTCTCGTTCTTGCCGAGTGCTCAGGCCTCGAGCCGAGGATCGGGAATGGCACGGCCGACCGCGAAGTGATAAATCACCTGTCGCGGGAGAGTGCGAGGGTCCCTGCAATGCGCGGCTTCCTCTTTGTTCTCTCGCAATTCCCTCGAGCCGGTAAGATGCTCCTCCCCGGATTCGGAAATCACCGGATCGGCCTCGCGCTTGTCTTGGTCCTGCGTTGGCGCACGGCCTGACGGCGAGCCCAGCATGACAAGCGCCGCCTGTTCCGCCGTGTTCAGCGACGCGCCCACGGGGATCTCTCCTTCTTCCAGGAAGCCCAGATAGCGGTGCACATCATCGTCGTAGAACGCGCCCATGCCGGTGGCGTTCCAGCTCAGCGCTTCTGCCCCGACATAGAACCTCTGTCCAATTGCCCCGGCTTCGAAATGCACGTAGCGATAACCGCGGTTACCGAACACGCGGGCCACCTCGTCTAGGTCTGCGATCATTGAGACCGCGAAACAGGCATTGCCCGCGAGCGGCTGTTCGAGGCTGAGATAAGCCGCCACGCGCTCCACATTGCCGGGATGGAGCTGCTCCAATCTTCGGCTCGACTTGTCCCAGCGATAGACGCCGGGGTCGCAGTCGCGCACGCGGTGCAAGTAAAGGTAAAGCGTCACAAAATCGGCGCCTGTCTCGCCCGGTGTAGTCTCGCCGCCGAAATTTCCGCGCCAGTCTGCCGACCAATCCCGGGTCGCGAAATCCAGGAGCTGTTCCAGGTCGTCACGCTCCATGGGCGGAGTCCGAGCATCGAAATCAAGCGCAGAGCGCCGTCGCCGCACGGTTGGTCCCAGGGGTGCATCCCTGGGCGGGTCGGGTAGAGATGGTTTGTTGGCGGTGCCGGCATTCGTTGGCGAGATGCGCGGCAACGGGCCCGGGGGATCGGGCAGGATCGTCGAGCGATGCATTCCGAGAAGCAGCTGATAAGGCACTTCTTCCGCGGACAATTGATTGGGGATTCCGGTAGGCTTTTCCGGCGACAGAGCACGAAGTCGCCCAGACGGGCTTTGCGGCGGAAAAACCAAGAAGGCCATGGGCGCCTCGTCGCTTTCGGCCAGGTCGAGCGTGTGCGTGAGGTGAAGATCGCTGAAGTGGGTGACCACACCGCCAGGCAGTCCCAATGCACGCGCTGCCAGAAGCAAGCTCATCATCGCGTGACCCAAATCGTGACAGCAGTAGCGATAGGCGCGATCGCGGTACTTCCACGCCTCGCGCCAAAAAATCGACGTCAGCCCTACGATCAACGGCGATTGTGCCGCCCAGGGAAGCACAAGGGCGCGGGCGAACTGCTCCGTCCAGTCGCCGCGACTGCGAAGCTCGAGCGCGTGCCGATCCGCACGGTAGTGATACAAGCCGTCGTCGACTCCTGTGAACCCGAGCAGCGCTAGATACGTTTCCGTGGGGTGGAGATTTCCCGACGAGGGATTCACGCGCAGGCTGTAGCGATAGCCTGTCCCGGGAACTTTCTTCCAGGCGCTGATCGCCATGGAATGCCAGAGCAGCCGGCTTAGCCAAGCCACGTTGAGCTCGACTTCTTGGCGGTATTTAGATTTGCTCCCCTTGGCCGTTCTCGGTTCTTCCGCCAGCGCCGCTATTGTGGCGAACGTGCCGACATCGGGGAAGCCAGGTTCGGCCGGAAGCGTGATCAGCGGGATGCCTTCATAAGTGCGGAAAGGATCGGGCTGATTTCTCCAATCGAGAAAATGCGCGTTGGTCCGAACGGAATCATAACTGTGTTTGGTGGCTTGATGGTAGGCGAAGAGGCGTTCCGTTTCTTCGTTGACGCCGCCACCTTCGAGATCGGCCACTGCATGGGAGAACAAGCGCGTCATCTACATATTCCCTCAAATCTCACGATTCACTTCAACGATAGTTGGCCGCCTGCAGTTCGAACATCTCTGCATACCGGCCGCCGATCCCGACCAGCGTCTCGTGTGACCCCTGTTCGACGATTGTTCCATTCTCAAGGACGACAATTCGGTCCGCCATTCGAACTGTAGAGAAACGGTGGGAAATCAAAAGGGCCGTCTTGCCCTTGGTGAGCTCGCCGAATCGCTCGAACACTTCATGCTCGGATTTCGCATCCAGCGCGGCTGTCGGTTCATCGAGGATCAGCAACTGGGCGTCACGCAAATAGGCCCGGGCCAGAGCAATTTTCTGCCACTCTCCGCCCGACAGATCAACTGCCTCTTCGAATCGGCATCCAAGGGGCTGTTCGTAACCCTTGGGCAGACTTCGGATGAATGTCTCTGCCAGGCTCTTGCGGCCGGCTGCGCGGATGCGAAATTGATTGTCTCGCTCTTCGATTTGACCGATAGCGATGTTTTCAGAGACTGTCATTTCGTAGCGTGTGAAGTCCTGGAAGATGACTCCAATCTCCTTCCACAGATCTTCCAGGTCATACTCACGGAGGTCTACACCGTCCAAAAGGATCTGGCCTCCAGTCGGATCGTACAAACGCGTAAGCAGTTTTACGATGGTTGTTTTCCCCTGGCCATTCTCTCCCACCAGAGCTATTCGCGAAGAAGGTTCCAAGGTAAAACTGATGTTGTTAAGTACGAGCCTTGGATTTGCTGGGTATGAGAACGAAACTTTCTTGAATTCAAAGCCTCGCCGAATTGGTCGCGGAGCAAGCAGTGCGCCAGGTTTCGAGAAAATCCTAGGCTGTACGGAGAAGAATCTAAGCAAGTCGGTCATGAACATCGCTTGGTCAGCAATTACAGAAAAAGTTGAAAAGAAGGCTTGGATGTTCGTGCTGGCACCCGCAATCGCTCCTGCTAAGAGGGTCATGGTCCCGAGAGTCAGCGCACCTGTGACCGTCCGATAGATGACGAATGCATAAGTTCCGTAGTAACCAACCGTGCCCAGAAGCGTTAAAAATGATCCGAAGAGGAGTTTACGTTTTGCCAGTCCCACCGTCTGGCGATGGAGCTCATCGGAAAGCGCTGTGTAACGGCTCACGAGGTACGACCCCAGTCCGAATAGTTTTAACTCCTTGGCGTTTTCCTTACTCCCGCCCAAGACCCTCAGGTAATCCATCTGGCGGCGAGCGGTAGTCTGGCGGAAACTTAGCGAATAACCAAGGAATGCGAAGTGGGTCTCGCCGAGGAAAGCCGGAACGACGCAGATGATGAGAGCGAAAAGAAGCCACGGAGAAAAGAAGAAAATGCTAGCCGCCAAGCTGGCTGCTGTTATGCCCTCCTGGAACAGCCGTCCGGCCGATTGAATCATTATCAAACGGTCTGTGCCTTGCACTCTGGCACGCTCCATCATGTCGTAAAAGAGTGGGTCCTCGTAACTGGTCAGGTCAAGACGCGAAGCATGCTTCACAATTCGAGTGCTAATGTGACGAGTGAATTTGTCCGCCAGCACGCTGTCGCAGAAATCGATGACGCGGACCAAAATTGTTCCCAAGCTCGCGAGGACAAATTGCAGTACAACCAACCACCAAAAATCCGCCGGTAGCACATGCTGACGTGCCAGGGAAGCAATGTCATCAATAATTGGTTTAGTTGCCGCCAACATAGCGAGAGGGATCAGAGAGGCAACCAATCTCGCCGAAAGGCTTGCCACGACGACTCTCGGGGCTGATTTCCACACCATTCGAACGATCGGAGGAGTGTTGCTGCGCAGCGCCTTCAGCCGTTCACGCCACTTGGGACTTGGCTCTTTGGTGCCTTGGCCAATCGCTGTGTCCACGGAATTCATCTTGTGTAGCCTCCTGTCGTGCTACGAAGGTCTTTTCAATCTAGCGATCTGGCAATAGACGTATTGGGGTGACACATCATGCGCATCAGGAGTAAACCAAACCGAGACAAAAGCTAGTTAAATGGACGCGACTACACGTCTAGGCGACATGACGGTGTGCCGTGGCGTGATGATTTGCATCTTCTTCTTTCCGGGCAGATTCGGCGAAGCGCGGCTGGGCCATTTCTTTGGTTACGCTGGCGAGTGTTGCTCTAGCTGATTCTTTTTTCGATTTTTTCTTCTTAGTCATAACCCCATGATGACACTAATCACCGCTCGTGACTTCGTCATCGACGTGCGCAGTGTACAAACCCTGATGATGAGTTGCTGTGCTTTTTTGCACACTTTCTCCGATTCATATTTCGATTTATTGGCGACCAAGGACCACTTGAAACATGACGCCGTTCTGATTTGTTGGTTGCTGTACTCGCCAGAAAACGTACACCAAATCAGCGGCTAATCTACAGCCATTGGTTGATGGGTGCAGTGCCCGTATTCCTGTAAGGTTACGTTTAAGTTTGCCTAACGGAGCATCATTGTTCTTTGGTCCGCTAATTTCGAAACGCCTAACTTGGAGAGATCAAGTGAGCAAAAGAGCGAGCGGTTTCGTTGACAAAGAAAAGCAAGTCTTGATCAAAGTTGCTGAGAAGATTGGCTCGACGCTCGGGCAAGTGGCCGCCTTAGGACAAGTCGCAAAGAAAGCCAGCAGAGCAACGATAAAACCAGCTCGCCGGCGTAGGCTCACGCGCTCTGCGCGCACGAAGTCTGCATCTAAGATCGCACGGCGTATCCGCGAGGCCGCACGCAGCAAGAAGAAACGCTCGGCGCGGCGCAGAAAGTAAATCTTTTCAATTCCCAGTCAAATAAGCTCGCGAAGCTTCTTTTACAATCCCCGTGTTTGCAGCAGTTGGGCACGACTACATCAGCACTGCGACCTGACGCCTGCTTCGTCATTCCAGCGTCCACGCAATCGTACCGTTCGTCCGTTTGTTTGTGGAATCGCGTCGGACGGAGGCGCGCTGGAAGCGTTCAGTCAGCGGCTATTCCTAACCCCCTATGTAAAGAAGCGATCTAGGTGGGCCGACTCAGCTTATGTTGGGTGCGCGACTTCGCTCGATCGCAATCGAAGCGTGGAGGTCCCGGCCGCGAGTTTCGGGCAGCAAAACGACAGCGAGGACCATGAGCGCATAGGCAGAGACGGCGAAGACGGCAATAGCATGGCCCAACGACATCGTCCCACCGAGGTAACCGACGAGCGCGGGGAAGACGGCGCCGAGGGCTCGTCCGAAACTATAGGAGAAACCCTGGCCCGAGCCGCGCACGCTGCTGGGGAAAAGCTCAGTGAAGAACGCGCCGATCGGGCTGAAAACACCCGAAGCGAAGAATCCGAGCGGGAATCCCAGTGCGAGCATCGCGTGATTGCCAATCGGCGAATAGGTGTACCCCACAACGGTGGCGAACGAGCCCACGGCAAAGAGAATGAGCGTCGGCTTGCGGCCAAGGCGGTCGGCGAGATGGGCGCTGGCCAGGTAGCCGGCCAACGAGCCCGCGATTACAACGGCGAGATATCCGCCGGTATTCAGAACAGAAAGGTGGCGCTGAGTCTTGAGAAAGGTTGGCAGCCAGGTGGTGATGGCGTAGTAGCCGCCCTGTGCTCCGATCGCCATCAGGGACGTCAATGCCGTGATGCGAAGGAGATTTGGGCGGAAAATTTCGAGAACACTGTCTGTGTGGCCCGCGCCAATAGTTTGGCGAGTCTTGCTGTACACCTCTGGCTCCCGAACGTTTCGGCGAATATAGACAACGAGAAGCGCGGGCAGAATACCGATCCAGAACATCGCTCGCCAGGCAATTGCCGGGGACAGCAACGAGAATAGCAGCGCATAACAAAGCGCCGCGAGTCCCCAGCCGATCGCCCAGCCTGCCTGCATCGTGCCCACGGCCTTGCCGCGGTGTTGGGCGCGAATCGTCTCGCCCATCAGCACCGAGCCAACTGCCCACTCGCCGCCAAAGCCCAAACCTTGCAGGCCTCGCGTGACAAGCAGTTGCCACCAGGAGTTCGTTAGTCCGCTCAAGAAAGTGAAAAGTGCGAACCACGCAATCGTAAGCTGAAGTATGCGGACCCGGCCGTAGCGATCCGCGAGCAGCCCGGCGAGCCAGCCGCCAGCAGCAGAGATAAGCAGCGCGGAGGTCGCGAGAAGCCCGGCTTCGCCTCCGGTGATGTGCCACGTCACCATCAGGGTAGGAACCACAAAGCTGTACACCATCACGTCCATGCCGTCGAGCGCCCAGCCGCCGAATGTGGCGATTAGAGTGTTACGCTCCCCAGGAGTAAGTTCGGCGAGCCACGTCCCGTCAAACTCCACGGTGTGCGTCTGCGCCTTTCGCGAGGTGCCGGTATCGCCTATAGTCATGGTCGGTTTGCGTGGATCTAGTGGTTCGAGATTGTATCTCCGTCTGGCGCGAGCTTGGGATGTTATGAAGATTGTTTCGGCGAGTGATTCCTCGCTTCTGGTGGTTCTCGGGGATGCGATGTCGCTCGATAATTCCGAGCGAGTGATGTCGCTATTCTTCGCGCTGCAGCGGCTCAACGATCCGCGCATCCGGAATCTGCATCCGGCGTACGCGTCGATCCTGATCGACTTTGATCCGCTGCGCTTGAGCCACGAAGACGCGACATCGTTAGTAGAAAATCTGGCAGGCGCGGTGCCGGCACAACACGAGCGCGCGGTGAATGCAGTGACGATTCCCGTTTGCTACGATCTTGAAT
>Ga0209625_1000381_pt1 | contig 11552 bp, 12 predicted proteins | sample JacPin_JW_Ref_M2_FD_187960 | JGI IMG/M metagenome (GOLD analysis project Ga0209625, IMG submission 187960) | Forest soil microbial communities from Algoma, Ontario, Canada - Jack Pine, Ontario site 1_JW_Ref_M2 (SPAdes) (version 2) | ecosystem: Environmental > Terrestrial > Soil > Boreal...
AGAGGCCGTCCGCCCCAAGCCGCGCAGCGCCGCCAGTCGTATTTCCGGATCGCGGTCACGCAATCCTTCCGCCATCGCTGAGATGCCTTCTAACGCGCGCGTTTGCCCCAGCGCCACCAGCGCCCGCATGCGCCGCCAGCCGGTGAGCGTCCGTGCTTCAAAAATTCGTTTTTCGATGAGCCCGCTTTCCCGTAGGAATTTCAGCAATCGCGCCGATTCTTCTGCTCCCGCGGCTTCGAATGCGTCCAGCGCGATGCTCTCGACGATCCGCCGGTCAAAGGATTTCTGACGCCACGTCTCGTAGGGAATCTCACCGGAAATCAGCCGGTCCCAATCTTTCCGCAATTCGAATACGCGGGCGTCGCGCTTCGCGAAATACCACTTGCGGTACGTTCTCCGAAGCAAAATAAACCCCAGCAAAAGCCCATTGGCCACGAGCGCCACGACGATGGCCTTCAGCACTAACGCCGCCGGCCCGAGCCTCCAGAGTTTTTCAAAAATGGATTCCATAGCTCAATCCGAAACTTGTGTCCGTTCTGTCCTGGGCGCGTTTCTGATATGAGGCGTACCCCGTTACGTCCTGCCGGGGGCTTATCTGGAAGCGCAATCCGCCACCATAGGTTTGTGAAGCGAATCTCCCGATCTGATCTACTTGCGCGAAATCTTCCGTGCCGACGGCGAAGAATATGTTTCCGGAAAGCCGTCTCTCGCTCCAATTTGCCAGTGGAAATCCTAACCGCGTGATTCCGGAAGGCCGCCACTCCGCGCCGGTTCCTGAGAACGTGCTGCGCACGCCCGTGGCTCCCAGCGATAGCGTGAAATCCCGCGGGAGGTAGACAATTGTCGTGCCATTCAGCGTCAGAATCCGGGAAGTCTGATACCAGTACCAATGCTGCCCGTAATCAAATTCCACCCCGCGCAGAAAATTCGTCTCGCCGGTTTTCCATCCATGGTTGAGGTCAAAAAAGGCCTCGCTCTTTGGGATCACCGCATTGTCATGCCCTGCTGCGCCGCCAGCGGTCAGAGCTCCCCATCGGGACAGGCGCCCCGTAACGGCGCCTGAAAATTTCCCTGCGCGGATTCCCGCTCTCTCGTAGAAACTTCCCGCGAAGCTGGTGGACCAGTGCGGCGTCCACTTTGAGGTCAGGCTGACCCATCCGTCGTGATTGGCGCTCGTGAAATTAAAGAGGTCGTTGTCCTGGCCGAAGCGCATTTCGTGTCTTGGTTCGCCGCGGACGGAAATCAGCCCGGCACGTGCTTCCAAGCTAGCGGGGTCGAGATTCAGCGCTTTCTGAAATTCCATTCGAGCTTCGTTTCGTTCGCCCATGGCGCGCAGCGCTCGCGCTCGGGCCGCGCGCAGGTCTGCGCGTTTGGGATCAAGCTCGACGGCGCGGTCCAGTGCCCGCAAGCTATCTTCTACTTTTCCTTCGCGCAAATACGCGTTCGCCAGCCCCATCCAGTTATCCGGATCGTTCCGAGAGACTTTCAAGATTTCCAGATATTCTTTTTCTGCTTCCGCCGCGTGCCCGGACCAGTTCAGAACACGCGCGTGCCACGCACGCACGTCCGTGTCTTGCGGAGCACGGGCCAGTTCGCGTTCGACGATTCTCATTGCCGAATCCCAGTCTTTCGACTCTGCAAATTTGCGAACTTGCGTTTGCCATTCAGGTGGCTGTTCTTGTCCAAAAGCCGGGACAACTACGAGCATCACCACGAAAATCATTCCAAAAGAAGAGAGCCATCGAGAACTCAAAGCTCTGCGAGTCATAAAGCCTTCTCGATGACGACCGCCGGATTGTGCGCACACGAACACGGTAGAGTTCAGTGCAATACCTACACCATTGGCGACAGAAAACTCACCCGAATTTCCAGGTTAAGACCTTTACAATCTGCAGGTTACGAATGGTCCAGATCGGGAAAGGCCAAAGGCTTTGCGCATTGTTCCGAATCCACAGAGTTGTCTCACTCTGAGACGGCCCGTGTCTCAAGAAGCCCTTTGCCTTGCAGGATGCTGTATTCTCTTAGGTCGCCGGGCAGTGGGGAATTTCGGGACGGGTCTCAGCATGAATCCGTTTTTCATCACCGGGTCTGGGGCGCTGGCGGCTGCGGGGGCCCTCGCCTATAGTGCCGTCCATCCGCGCTCGCAACTTTTTGGGCGTGCGATCTGCCGGACCAATTCGCCGCGCAAGCTGGCGATTACCTTTGATGACGGGCCGAATCCCGCGATTACGCCAAAGTTGCTCGATCTTCTCGACCGCTACAACGCAAAGGCGACATTTTTCTTGATTGGGCGATACGTGCGCGAATGTCCGGAACTGGCGAAAGAAATCATCGCTCGCGGACACGCCGCCGGGAATCACACGGAAACGCACCCAAATCTTTTGTGGCTGGCGCCCACACAAGTCCGGGTTGAACTGCGCCTCTGCCACAACGCGATATCCAATGCACTGGGCTCGCCGCCCAAGTGGTTTCGCCCGCCCTTTGGGATGCGCAATCCCTGGGTCATTCCGGCGGCCCGCGATCTCGGCTACCGCACGGTCATGTGGACGCTGATTCCGGGAGATTGGAAGGAGAAACCGGCGGACTGGCTGATTCACCGCATGCAGCCCATCGCCGACCGTGCGCAGCGAAGCCTCGGAAATGGCTCCAAACCCGCCGCTGCCGGTACCGGCGACGTCCTCTGTCTCCACGACGGCACGCACCGCCAAATGAATGGCGACCGCTCCCGGACACTCCGTGCCCTCGAGCATTGGCTGCCGCGCTGGCGTGACCTCGGGCTCGAATTTGTTACAATCGGAGAAGCGGTGCAGACACCCGCCCCTTAATCATGGACGAACGCGCGTTTTACACGGAGAAAGAAGAAGTCCGGAAAGTGAAGCTGGTTTGCCCCAGCTGCCGCGGCGAATTCGAGGCTCCCGTGCGCTGGAAGGTTTGCCGGAAGAAAAAGGAATTGCCGCGCGGAATCGGCGAGGAAGACAGACGAAAGTTTGCGAAGGCCAGTTCCTACATGGTGCGGCTGGATGATCTGGTGGCTTGCTACAAGTGCCGGAAACGTTTCGAATTGACCGGCCAATCCACGGTTCTCATCAACGACAATCTGGGCGATCCCAACGCCGACCCGGAAAACTTCGGCAACCGTTGAAATAGTTTCCAGTTTTCAGTGCTCAGTTTTAAGTGCTCCAGATAAGACCGTGACCTTCCTTGCTGTTCAGGTCGACTCCCGCGTGTCTCGTTCAGCGAAGCAGGAAGTGCAGATGACTGAAAATTGAAAACTGTTCAAATCTCCGGATACATCTCAAAGAACGCTTCGATGGACTGGCGAAACGTATTCTCGATCTCTTCCTTGCTGCCCTCGATCAAGTGCATGGTCACGCGCGCGGTGCGGCCATTCTTCAGCACCACTGTCGCGTCTTTCACTTCGCCAAGCTCTTCCTCGGGCAGCAACCTCATCCCGTAAATCAACGCCAGCTTCGCCATGCCGTTCTCCTCAATCTGCCTCAAGCGTAGCCCCCGTTCGCTTCCCGGTCAAACCTCTGCAAATAGTGGAGTAGCTCGCGTATACTCAGGCATCCAAGCTCGTCGCCTAATGCATCGCATCAAGCAATGCGGAGGTTCGCCATGAAAGCGCACCGGGGTCCAGCGATTCGCCAATACCTGATTTTGATTGCCGCATCATTGGCAGTGAGCACGTCCTGCGCTGCGCAGCAGCCTGAAGGGCCGCAGTCCGGCGCTCCGGCTCCTGTCGCGCCCAAGCCTGCTGCGGCGCCCCAAGCCGGCGCGAGCGAAAGAATCACGGTTCCTTCGGGAACGCGAGTAGGCGTGGTGCTTCAGAACGGCATTTCCACGCGCAGCGCCAAGCCTGGAGACTCGGTTTACCTGCAAACGTCCTTTCCAATCACGCAGAACAATCGCATCGTGATCCCCGTTGGTTCTTATCTTCGCGGCGAGCTGCTGGAATCGAAGCGCCCTGGAAAAGTGAAAGGGAAGGGCGAATTCCGGTTGCGCCTCGACACGTTGATCTTACCGAACGGTTACACCGTCAGTTTGAACGCTGCCCCGCGCAGCGCCGATTCCGGTGGCAAGGAGACCATGGACTCCGAAGGCAAGGTCACCGGCGGTGGTGGGAAAGGAAAAGACGTCGGCACGGTCGCGCAGACGACAGCTGCCGGTGCAGGAATTGGCGCAATTGCCCACGGCGTGAAGGGCCTTGGCATTGGCGCGGGGATCGGTGCGGCGGCAGGATTGGCTGCCGTGCTTTTAACGCGTGGGCCAGAGGCGGAGCTCCCGCGCGGCTCCACGCTGGACGTCGTCCTCGAACACGATCTCACGCTGGAGGGCAGCCAAATCCAGTTCACCAGTCTTGGGCAGGGTCCGTCAATTACGCCTCCGCCTCCGCCGCAACCCTGACCGTTAATTCGAGCGCCCTAAGACATACATTCCCTCAAAAGTGATCTTGAAGGAGCATCGCGCCTCTGGTCCTTTGCGTCCTCACTGTGCAACGCGGTCCGGAGCTTGCCGGCCGCAAGCGCTTCGACCGCGCGCAGCCGCCCAGTGAGTTCGCTGGCCGTCAAACGCCCGTCGCGGTAGAGCAAGCGCAGAAAACCCTCTGCCGCGGTTTCTCCTTTCTGTGAGTTGCATTCTGCGCAGGCGGAAGCCAGGTTGCGGTACGAATTGCTGCCCCTCCGGACAGCCGGCACAACATGATCGAGGCAGCGCACCCGTGCCGTGAGCCGGCGCAAACAATAGAAATACACGCTGCGTTCGCGCGCATGAATGGCCTCCCGCAGCGGCTTCGTTTGCAGGAAATCCATCTCCTCGAGGTTGCCGGCGCGGGGCAGCCGCGCCGGGCCGAGCGCCGCGATTCTATCGGGACGGACGGCGCGAATCTCCCCGGGCAGCCGGACCTCCACAACGTGTCCGGCTTTCGTGCGTTCGACCAGGCGCAGAGCCCCCTTGGTCACCATGCGCCGCACCGCCAGCCGCACCGACCCGGTGGAGAGCCGGACGCCCCGCGCCAGCCAAAGAATCGAAAAGCGCAGCCGCAGCCGGTCTTCGAGCCGGCTATGCCGCAGAAGATGAGAATAGACCGCGCGCTCGGCGAGAGTGAGGTCCAGCCGCGGCACAAGCGATTACTCGCGGGTGGTCAGAAGCAGATATGGGAGACGGATTTCGTTACCGGTCTAAGTACCAGGTTGAGGGTGGGATGATTTGGTTCGAATTCTACCGCACGAATTGGTGGTTGGCCATGACCGGCGATATGGCGCGAAATTACCCAAGGGGATGAAGGGCGGGGCGGGTGGCCGCGCCTTGAAATTCGGAAAATTCGGGACAAATGGAACCTTCCCCGCAACTTAGATCGAATCGCAACCCAGAGAGAAGCGCAGAGCCGCGCACACCTCATTCATTCGCGCCGAACTAAGCTGGGTCACGCGTCTCCCTAACCGCTGTTGCGATACCGTCACCGCGTTGTGCAGGTTTACTGCGCAAGGGGACTTCATCCCGTCTTCCTCATTCAGAACGACTTCCGAAGGCACGCCGCGAATGGTAGAGGTGACAGGCGCCACCGTGACCGTGGATAAATAGGCGAGGGCGGTGTTGCGGGTGAGCACCAGGGCCGGCCGTTTCTTGTCGGGCGCGGCAAACTGGTAGAGCCGAACTTCGCCTCGAGCTATTCTTCCGGCCACGTGGCCTCCGATTCCCAACCCCGCGCTTCCGCGTCGGCTGGAGACTGTCGCGAGTAGCCCTGGCGGTCGCGCACTTCACTGGCGCGCAGTTCCAACCGGCGGAGATATTCCCGCAGGGCCTCGCGCACCAGAGCGGACCGGTTTCGCCGAGTGCGCTTCGCGGCTTGGTCGGCGGCGTGTAATAGCTTGTTATCCAGAACGATTTGAACGATTCGCATATGTGGAACCCACTCCACAGTATACTCCACATAGAAGACATTTCAAAGCAGACAGATGGGCGGGTAATTCCGAAAAACGCCTTTGGGTGGCTTACCCTTTGTGGGTTTTTACACCTTCGCCTCATCCCGCTGCATTCGCGGGATGAACGAGTGGGGCCGTTCTCCCCTCCTTCTATGGTTTAGTGATAGCGTCCAGCCAATTCACGATCGCTGCCTGCATCCCGATCCGATGATCCGAAAACGCATGATCGGTGCGCATTTGAACTTCGGTGACGTGCGCGTCGCCAGCTTTACGGAGACGGTCTGCAAGCTCTTGATTGTCCGATGTGTTGCGGTCGTCGGCCTCGAGCACTAATACTGGGCGATTTTTCAGGTGCGGAACGCAGTTCATGTAGTTCCACTTTGCCGGGTCGCTATCAACTTCCTGCACTAATTGCCGCGCCGTGGCACCAACCAGGCGTGAAGCGTTGTCGTTCCATCGTTCCCAGAATTGCGGATCATTCGCGCGCTGACGCGCGGACCCAGGCCCAAGGTTTCCCGGTGAAATCAATGCAACTGCGAACACGTTTGCTTCCTGCGCGGTCACGTATGCGGCAACAAAACCTCCCATGCTATGGCCGAGTAGGACAATACGGGCCGAGTCGACGCGAAACTTCTTCGCATTTGTGGAATCGCGCAGAAAATCAATGCTGGCTTTCGCATCCTCAAGCGCATGCGTGAACGAGAACGTGCCGCCGCTGCCCCATGCTCCGCGATAGAAGGGGACCAGCACGTTCCATCCCGCCCGCCGGATGGAGTTAGCGAGGTCAAGGTTCTTTTCATTGCCGGGAAAACCATGCAGCATCAGCACCGTCGGATGCGGGCCGGCGCCCGATGCAATGTAAATGACTGAATACATCTTAGCCCCATGGCTAGGAATGTCCGGCCAAGCCATCGTGGCCGGATTCACGGGGTCTGGAGGCGGGTCAGAAATCACCGCCGCCGGAACTTGCTGAGGCTTTTCCTGCGCGTGGGTGATGTTCGCGAACCACAGCAGAGTGCAAAGCAGGAGCACGAACCAGCCGATTCGTTTCATGGGTCGATATGATACACAACTACTCCGCCGGGCGGGTGGCCGCGCCTTAATTCCGAAAAACGCTTTTGGGTGACCCATCCTTGCGCGTTTGTTTTTTACAAGGGTGGGGTCTTTCTCCTCTCCTTTTTTTTCTATTTTCCAAGTTTAGAGAGTTTCAGGCGGGCGCATGCCGCGCCGCGTCAGTCGCGGCGGACTGAAATCGCAGCGGACTGAAGCGGTCCCAATCCACGCTTACACGCTGTTCGTTAATCCATTCGCGAACCAGCCGCGCCGTGATGGGTGCGAGCAGGATTCCGCTGCGGAAATGTCCAGTGGCAATCAGCAGGCCGTCGATGTCGGTCGGGCCGAGGATCGGCAGGTGATCGGGGGAGTCGGGACGCAGGCCTGCCCAGGTTTCTTCAATGCGCGCATTCGCAAGGCCCGGCGCAAGATCGATGGCGGCTGAAAGAATCTTCTCGATGCCGCCCGCGGTGGTCCGCTTGTCGAAACCGGCGTACTCGAGAGTCGCCCCCGCGAGGATGCGCCCATCGTTCCGCGGCACGAGATAGATTTTCTCCGACCAGAGCACGCGTTCCATCTTCAAATCATCGGCGCGCAGCGCCACCATCTGTCCTTTCGCGGGACGCACCGGCGCATACGGCGCAATCCCTTCGATCGTCGTCGAAAAACATCCCGCGGCGATGACCGTCCATTTCGCTTCCACTTTGTCATTTTGCAGAACCAATCCCGCACAGCGATTCCCATCGCGCCAGATCGCTTTCGCCCCGTTGCCGGAAAAAATCTCGGCGCCGCTGCGTTCCGCTGCTTTCAGAATGGCCGCCGTCAGCGCACGGTTGTCCACGGAAGCTTCCTCCGGCCTGAGCACGGCGGCTTCCACTTCTTCACTCAACGCCGGTTCGAGTTCGCGCGCGTCCGCAGCGCGAAGCGGTTCCGCCTTCAATCCCAGGCCGTGATGCAGCGCGATAATCGTGCTGAGCTCCGCTTTCGTGTCGTGCGAAAAAAGCGCCTCCAGCGTGCCCTTCGGTCGAAACCCGGTGCTCTTGCCGGAAATTTCCTCGACCCACCCGACAAATTCGGGATAAAGCGCAAGGCTCGCCTTTGCCAGCGGCACCATCGCCACCATTCCGGGATTTTCCGGTGCAGGGGAAAGAATTCCGGCGCTGGCCCAGGACGCCTCCTGGCCCAGTTGCTGACGGTCGAAGACCGCCACGCGCAGACCGGCACGCGCAAGCTCCAGCGCGATGGCTCCGCCAATCACTCCACCGCCCGCGACTGCCACGTCGAACTTCTTCATGACGTCATCTTATCGTATCTGGTCGCTCGCTTCCTTCGTGGCCGCAGCCTTACATGAGCGGCGTGCCCAGGAAAAATACGGTTCTCCATCTTCCATTTGCCGCGCCACGGATTTCTCATCCACGAGTCTCTTGCCGCCGAGCTTGTCGTTGCCGTCTTTACCAGTTTGACCCAAACAAGGCGGGAAGCTCACTCCTTACTTTCAACTTTCAACTGTCGACTGTGAACCTCTTCCTCCGTTCAATCGAGCAGGAGCGATGTAAGTGAACTACAGTGAACCGGCGAGTTCTTCAGACAATACCTGCGCTTTTTTCGCCAGGCTCCGTGCGCGGCTCCAATCCGCGATCTCCGCGGCTTCGCGCGCATCCTTGATGAAGCCTGTGATTTTGGAGACCAGGTCGGACTGCCCGGCATTCAGGCTTTTCCCGCGGGCGGACTCTAGATTCTTCTCCGCGATGCCCAGACTCTGCTTTGTCTGCTGCCGGGCAACCGCGGATTCTTGTGGCGTTACCTGCAGGGCAATCGTGGGTGCTTCCAACTTTTCCGCATCGTTCCCCGTGGACGAGGAGGGCGGCGTGCTGACGTGTGGCCGCGGAGGTGCGATCCGCACTGTCGTCAATTGGCCGGGAAAAGGAGGCAATTCGAACTGTAGTTCCGGGGGCAAATCATCAGGAACGCTGCTCGCCTCCGCCGTGCTTGGTTGCGTTAGCGGCCTTACCTGTACCTCAGTAGCCCAGGGAATGGCCGGACGTTTCCTGATGCTGCATCCACTCATCACGCCTGCAGCGCAACAGAGAAGAACAACGGCTGAACGAAGAAAGCTGCGCGGCGACACCATTAGGGACCGGACTGGGTTTTCCGTCATGTTCAGGCCGCGAGTGGCAACTCGATTCGGAACGTCGTGCCCCGGCCGACCTCCGAAGTAAAGTCTATCGAACCATTGTGAAGCTGCACAATTCGAAACGTACTCGCAAGCCCGATTCCGCTTCCTCCCGGACGCGTGGTGAAAAACAATTGGAAAATTTTCTGGCGGTTTTCCGGCGCAATGCCCTTGCCGGTATCGCCCACGCTAATTTCCGCCATTTCGCCACGGCGGCTCAGCACCAGTCGCAATTGTCCGCCGATGGGCATGGCTTCCGCGGCATTCAGCACCAGATTCAGCACGGCTTGCTTGAGCAGCGCGCGATCCACGTACACCTCCGGCACATCGATCGGCAAAAGTTGAGCTAGTTGGATGTTGGATTTCTGAAGCTGGGGCCGCGCGACTTCCAGAACTTCTTTCAAAAGCTCTGCAAGTTGCGTAGGCTCCAGCCGGATATCCATCGGCCGCGTGAAATCGAGGAAGCGCTTCACCACCGCGTCCAGCCGGTCGATCTCTTTATCAAGCACCTGCACGGCTTGCTGCGACGCGCTGTCTCGTTCCGGGGGGAGCGATTCCTTCAAATTTTCCAGCCACAGCCGCATCGAATTCAGCGGATTCTTCACTTCGTGCGCGACGCCCGCGGTGATGCGCCCCAGCGCCGCCAGACGTTCGCTCACCTGAAGCTGCGTATTGATGCTTTCCAGCGAGTCCAAGTCACGCAGCGTCACCAGCGCTCCCATGCGTTCGCCATCTTCCTGGATGGCCTGCACGCTGACGCTTACACGCTTCGGCCCTTCGCTCGTGAGCAGCTCCGTCTCGGCCGCCACTTCTCTCAGCTCATCGCTTTCAATGTGCAGGGCATCGTGAAGCGGATGACCGGGAGGAAAGATTTCCGTCACGCGCCGCCCCAAAAAGTGTCCCGCGGGAGCGCCCAGGAATTTTTCCGCCGCAGGGCTGATCATCACGGCGCGCGAATCCCGCGTGAACAGCAGCAAGCCGTCCTCAAGCCCAGCCATCACCGAATTCATATTTTCGCGCATGGTGCTGAAGATTTCATGCACGCCGCGCAGTTGCTGCCCGACTTGCGTAATCTTCCGGCTCACCAGTCCGAGTTCGTCCCCGCTTCCAGCTAATCCCTTCGTCTCCGGCGAAGGTGCATCGTATTGCCCTGCCGAAATTCGGTCCAACTGCGCAGCGATATCTTGCAAGGGAGCCAGCGTGGCCCTGCTCACGATGGCCGCAAGCAGCGTTGAAACCACGACCGCAAGCAGCGCAATCGTTCCGGAAGTCCAAAGACTCGGGGAGATTTCATTCAAGAGCAAGCCCGCGTTCAGCGCCACCCGTACTTCACCGTACGGGTGGTCCTCGTTGCTGAACGGAAAATCAAGTTCGAAAACTTTTGAAGGCCCCGCCAGCACTTTCACCTGATGCAGGAAATTCCGCTGCACCAGTTGTGAGAGAGGCGTTCTTCGGGGCAGAAACGATCCCGGCAGATTTTCGTCGGTCGAAACCAGCACCATCCCTTCGTGGTCCGTGATGGAAACTTCGTAGATCAGGGGGTTTTCCTTTGCGGCCTTAAGTTGCGTGCGCAGTCCTTCATTGATTTCAAAGGCGTGTCTCACAAAATCATGGATTTCCTGGGGAGCGTCTGAGGCCGGCCGCAAACCCCGTTGCCCGGCCTCCAGCAGCGCGTGTTTGGCCTGCAGGAACACTTGATTTGCCAAGTCATCCGCCCGTTTGTTGGTGGCCTGGAGAAGCTGATCGAGGAGCTGCGCCGCGAACACGCCAGACAAGACGGCCGCGACGAGCAGCACCAGGCCCGTCATCACCAGTGTGAGTTTTGTCCGCAGCCGCAGCTGCATTCTGCTTCCTTACTCCGCTTCGGCGCGATCGCTGCCGTATTCTTTCAGCTTATTATGAAGCGTTTTCAGGCTGATGCCGAGCAGTTCCGCGGCCCGCGTTTTGTTGTTTCCCGTTGCGCCCAGGGTCTGCAGGATCAGCACGCGCTCCATTGCATCAACGGTTGTTCCCACGGGAAATTTGATCGCGGAAAGATCGCTTGGCCCTTTCGCCGCCCTCATTCCGAATTCTTCCGGGAGGCTCGCGCGCGTGATGAGGTCCTTTTCGCACATGATCGCGGCGCGCTCCAATACGTTGCGCAGTTCGCGGATATTTCCCGGCCAGGTGTGCCCCATGAAAATGTCCAGGACTTCCGCGCCGATCCCGCGCACATGCTTCCCGTGCTTCACGTTGACGTCGCGCAGAATATGCTCGACCAGCAGCGGAATATCGTCCTTGTGCTCCCGCAGGGGCGGCAGGTTGATGTGAAACACATTCAGCCGAAAGTAGAGATCTTGCCGCAACTGACCGCTGCTGACGGCCTGCTCGGGTTCTTTGTTGGTTGCCGCGAGAACGCGCAC
>Ga0209625_1000383_pt1 | contig 11508 bp, 7 predicted proteins | sample JacPin_JW_Ref_M2_FD_187960 | JGI IMG/M metagenome (GOLD analysis project Ga0209625, IMG submission 187960) | Forest soil microbial communities from Algoma, Ontario, Canada - Jack Pine, Ontario site 1_JW_Ref_M2 (SPAdes) (version 2) | ecosystem: Environmental > Terrestrial > Soil > Boreal...
GAAGTCGAGAACTGCGTTTCGCAGCCCTGGTAAAATTGAAGGATGTCAGGAATTTTCGAACTCCTGAATCATTGGCATTAGAAGGCGGGTGGCATGAGAGCCTTGCCGCAATTCCGCAACACCTGCGAGAAGCTTTGACGTTATTTGACGAGCTCAGCGTCAGACAGAAATTTGTGTGGGGGCCGGTGGGCAGTGTTGAATATCAGCTCGGGTTTATCAGTGACAACCGGCGAAAGTGACGTTGATGTTTTGATCCGGTGTCAGGTGCCGCCGGATCATTTGATGCTTCCTGCTGTCCGCGATGTTGCGAGAAAAAGTATGAATCGTCTCGACGTCATTCTTGAGGGGCCGCCTGGTGCGGTCGCGCTCGAAGAACTTCACTCCCGCGATGTATTGTTGAAAACCAGCCTAGGACCACGCATCGCAGGCTTTACGTGGCAAGAATCACGAATGTAGGCGTGAAAATTTGCTATGTATAGTACGCAGATTAATGCGCAGGCTCCATTTTCGCGTTTAACTAAACTTGGCACCTCTACGACTGCAAAGTTTTCGCGAAATAAACTTCAGCGAACCACCATGGTGTTAATGCGCTTGGGCACTTCTCCCGCGGGAATGATGGCCACGAGTTGTCGCTTTTCTGTGTCGATGGCCGAGACGGAGCGATCTCCCGAGTTCGAAACGTACAGAACTTTTCCGTCGGGCGTGAAGGTGATCCACTCGGGAACGGAGCCGCTTGGTTTCTGTCCTTGCGGGTAAACTTGTGGCAGTTCAACGTGCCCAAGGAGCTTAAGAGAAGGCAGCCAGTATTGAAAAAGCGCGTTGGCTGCGGTGCTGGCTATCCATAGCGACTTGCCATCCGGAGCCACACCGATGCCGTGGGACGGCGTGCCGGTTCTGCCTTCTGCAATGCCGTAACCGCCCGGCTGATCAGGCAACTTAATTCGTTCGACTTCGACATGTTTTGCGAAGTCCACTACCGCGAACCCATTGAAGCCCGATAGCTGGGCAAAAATCCGTTTAGTCGAACCGTCAGGATTCGCCTCAAAGGCCATGGGGCGCACGCCACTACCCAGATTCAGATTCCAGACGGCTTGTTCCGATTCCAAATCCACTACGGTTAAGTTCTTCGCATCGATGGAACCCGCCACGGCGTATTTGCCATCCGGGGTCACATAGACGTTGTGCACTGGACCACTCACCGGAATGCTCTTGGTTTTCTTCAGCGTTCCACTGTCGATGACTTCAAGCCAGCCCGAATCCTCGCGAATTCCAACCAGCACGCGCTTACCATCTTTGGTGATGGTGAGATTATTCGGATGCCCGCCGAGAGGCACTTTTTCCAGAATATGTCCGGTATTCCCGTCTACCACGTCGAGGACACTTTCGGATTCGTTACTAATGTAAACTCGGGATCCATCGGGGCTGAAGACCACCCCGTGCGGGAGCTCGATGCCATAGATGGTTTGGACCTGTTTGTTGGTCGCGGGGTCGATCACATCGACGGTATTTCCCGCGCTATTCGTGACGTAAAGGCGTACTTTGGGCATACTCACGGGCGTCGCATCTGAGCGGTTGAGGCCCTTCACCCATTCCGCAAGTTTTAGAAAGTCTGGATCGTTCTGCGACGCAAATTGGCGGCCGCCGGAGTGGAATGCTTCTCCGCCGGATTCAGGTGCGAGCGGATGCATCAGCAATCTGCTTGACGTAGGGTCGCCCGGCGTTACCAATTGCAGTACATTCTGAAAGTTGAGCCGCGATTGTTCTTCTGCCCAGACCGCACTGCCGGCTGATAATTTGCCTAGGTGAAAAGCTCTGTTGCCTTCTGAGTGGCAACCATAGCACCGCGCGTGTCCGGGACGTTCTTTCAAAAAAATAGGTTCGACGTTGGCTCTAAAGGATTCGAAGCCTGCTTGATTGCCGCCGCCTTTACTATCGTGCCGCGGCGCCGTTGCAGAGCTGCCTGTATTTCCGACCCATGCCGCGATCATTTGCCATTCCGGATCATTCCGCGAGGCCCAGAATTTTCCGCCGGTATGCGTCGGATCTCCGCCAACTTCCGGCGCCAGCGGATGCAAAAGCAGCCGGCTCTTCATTGGCTCGTTGGGCGTAACCAATCGGGACACTACCTCGAAGTTCTGGCGCGATTGCTCCTCGCTCCATGTTGAGTCTCCAGCCGTTAGTGGTTGCAATCGCAGACGTGTGTTTATTACCGAGTGGCAGTCATAGCAGCGCACGTTACCTTGACGCTTCTCCAGGAAGATGGGCTCGATCCGCGCGCGATAGATTTTGAAGTCGAGAGATGAGGATGTTCGGGAATCAGATTGTTGGTTTTGTGCCGGCGCTGAGGACTCTTCTTTAGCACCTATAAGAATTGGCGTAGAAACGACGGCAAATACAGCCGTGCACCCCGCAATACATAGCCACAGCATGTTAAGTTTTTGAGGATTAGGTGTTCGCATCGTTCAGCCAATCCATGCAGTGCACACCACAGCAGTGAGTTTCCGGGTGGAGCAATTCAGAAGTAACGCGGCGCAATCGTACTGCGATTAGTGATAAATCTTAAATTAAGTTTTAGTTATGTTGTAGTGCTCCGGGAAAGCCCGGTCTACACTGACGGCGGCAACAACCAACATGAAGGGCCGTCGAAACTAATTGGGAAAAGGGATCAAAGCTGTTGCCGCCACCGGAAATCTTAGTACCGGATTTCGGGAGGAGAGCCTCGCCCGCGCAGTACAGCAGGAAGCGCACTTTGTAGGGTGCGATGGGGGTAGCACGGATTCGGGCCCATATTATCTGGGTTCCGGAAACCCCCGCGGACCTCGCCAAGGAGTAAAACGAAACCTTGGGCTTATTTTGCGCGAAACATTGCGCGCCGGTATTCCCGCGATTATCGGTACGGCTGGACACGCTGGTGGGCGGCCGCATTTGCAGTGGGCTGTCGAGATCGTTCGCGAACTAGCGCGAGAAAATGGATGGCATTTCAAACTTGCATCCATCGACAGCGAAATCGATCCTGAGACGCTCGTCGAGGCATTCGGCAAAAACCAGATCAAGCCGCTTTCGCCCGCGCCACTCTTTAATGAAGAAGTAATCCGCCAGGGCCAGCGATTCGTTGCCATGATGGGAATTGAACCGATTCAATCCGCCTTGGCATCCGGCGCCCAAATAGTGATTGCAGGGCGATGCAGCGATGTAGCGATTTATGCCGCTTTACCCGTGATGCAGGGAATTCCTAAGCACGTAGCGTTTCATGCCGGAAAAATTCTGGAGTGTGGAGCGGCCAGCGTGGCGCAGCGCCTGTATGCTGATTGCATGGCCGCTGAACTGGATGAAAACGGTTTCACCGTGGAACCTCCAAATCCTGAACTGCGATGCACGCCGCAGAGCGTTGCGGCGCACACTCTGTATGAAAATGCTGATCCGTATATGTTGGTTGAACCGGGAGGCCGGTTGGATACCACCGCAGCCACGTATAAAGCGGTCAGCGACCGAGCCGTCCGGGTCGAGGGCGGCCAGTTCGTCCCCGCTAAATATACGGTCCGGATCGAAGGTGCCGCACTGGCTGGCTATCGCTCCATTGTGATAGCAGGAATAAGAGACCCTCTGACCCTCGGACAGCTTGACCAATTCTTATCGAGCTTGCATTCCGCCGTCGAACGAAAGATTGCCGACAATTTATCACCGCCACCGGGAGCGTACACCTTGAAATTTCGAGTATATGGCCGCGACGGGACGCTCGGTCCACTCGAGCCCAATCCCAAACTGGAAGGTCACGAAATCGGATTGATTATCGACGTGGTCGCCTCCTCACAAGCTTTGGCGTCGGACATTTTGCCGCTGGTGTGGCATCCCGGACTGCACCATCCCATTCCAGAATACCAAGGTCTTATCAGCAATTTCGCGTTTCCATTTTCGCCGCCCGGAGTTGACGTGGGGCCGGTGTACCGATTCTGTGCCAACCACGTATGGGAGCTCGATGATCCTTGCGCCCCATTTCGTACCACCTGGGAAACGTTTTAAGGAAGGCTTATGCGAGAGCTCTGGCAATTCACAAGATTGATTCGCAGCAAGAACGCCGGGCCCTTTGAGTTGACCTTTGACATCATGTTTAAAGATCGCGAAGGTTACGACCTAGTTCTAAAGAGTGGTGTCTTATCGCCGGAATCAATAGCCAAAATCTATAAGGTGGAATTGGAAGAGATTCGACTTTTTAATATTGAACAAATTTTGACCGTCAAGTTTTCCATCCCGCGTAAAGTATTTTCGGGCGACGTCGGAGACACCGATGTGTACGGCGGTCAATTCCATGGCCCCCTGGTTCGCCTGCTCATCGACGAAACCTCATGAGATTTCTGATACTAAACATAAATTAATATGGGTTTTAAGTTCGCGGGCCATCGCGTGAAGTATGCTCTCCGGGAATTTCGCGTGGCCCGTTACGTCAGTCGGTTATCAGCTGTTTATCAAATTGATAAACCGTAAAAACTTTTTGGAGATATAAAATTCCGGAGGTCGCCATTCACACAGGCCGCCATTTTCTTCAAATACCTGGTCCCAGCAACATACCGGACCGCGTGCTGCGCGCCATTGATCGCCCGGTCATGGATCATCGCGGAACCGAATTTGCCTCCATCGTGAAAGAGTCGCTGGAGGGCATGCGGAAAATTGCCCAAACCCGTGGCCCGGTAGCGATGTATCCAGCTTCCGGATCCGGAGCCTGGGAAGCGGCCATCGTCAATACCCTCTCGCCTGGCGATCGTGTCCTGATGTTTGAGACCGGGCATTTTTCGCGTTTGTGGCGGCAGGTTGCCGAACGATTTGCAATTCTCGTCGATTATCTGCCTGGCACTTGGCGCACAGGCGCGGTAATTGCGGATATCGAAGCGAAATTGTCTGACGACAAATGCCATCAATATAAGGCTGTCATGGTGGTACACAACGAAACCTCCACCGGAACAACCAGCAAAATTTCTGAAATCCGCCGAATGATGAATCGGCTGCGACATCCGGCCTTATTGATGGTCGATGCAATTTCTTCCCTGGGCTCGATTGAGTATTGCCACGATGAGTGGGAAGTCGACGTCATGATTTCCTCGTCACAAAAAGGCTTGATGCTGCCTCCTGGGCTTGCCTTCAACGCAATTTCTGAAAAAGCCATGGCTGCCAGCAAGACGGCGAAACTGCCCCGATCGTATTGGGACTGGCAAGAAATCCTGGAGTTGAGTCGAAACGGTTTTTTCCCGTACACCCCGTCCATCAACCTGATTTTTGGCTTGCGAGAAGCACTTCAAATGTTGTTAGAAGAGGGCTTGCCGAATGTTTTTTCCCGGCACCGCCGTCACGGACACGCAACTCGCGCCGCCGTTCGCGCCTGGGGTCTCGAACTTGTCTGCGAAGAGCCCACGGAATATTCCAACACCGTCACAGCAGTTTTTGCGCCTGAAGGACACAGCGCCGATGCATTAAGAGCGACCATTCTCGACAACTTCGATATGTCTTTAGGGGCCGGGCTATCGAAGCTGGCGAACAAGGTTTTTCGTATCGGTCATCTTGGACACTTCAACGATTTGATGCTAGCCGGAACTCTGGCTGGCGTGGAGATGGGTCTTCGCCTGAGCGGCATACCGCATGCTGAAGGCGGAATCATGGCAGCACTCGACTCCTTGGCGCCCAAGTCCAAGCCCGTCGCTATGCGGGCATAATAATGGCGCTGCCGCGATGCTCCCGGCTGGTGTGCAAGTGAGCGTGGCCAGCTTGCGCCCAAAAATCTTCTCGGCCACGACAAATGTTTTGATTCTGCTGTGCATTATGTACGCGTTGACATACATCGACCGGAATAATGTCAGCACTGCCTCATTTGTCTTCAAACAAGATTTGCATCTCACGAATACCCAGGTGGGTCTGGTCTTTTCCGCGTTTGCCTATCCGTATCTTATTTTTCAAATTGTTGGAGGTTGGGTCAGCGACCGCTTCGGTGCGCGCATGGCTCTGACGGTTTCCGCCATCATCTGGGGAACAGCGACACTGTTAACCGGCAAAGCCAACGGGTTAACCGCCTTGGTGTGCGCTCGGCTCCTCCTGGGTTTTGGCGAGGGTGCAACATTTCCAACGGCGACGCGGGTTATGAGCGATTGGCTGCCAGTAGAAAAACGCGGGTTTGGGCAGGGTGTTACGCATGCCAGCGCGAGACTCGGCAATGCTCTCACTCCGCCCATTGTGGCCTGGTTAATCGCATCGGTCACGTGGAGAGGATCGTTTATCATCCTCGGAATTGTTAGTCTGGCGTGGGCCGTCGCGTTTGGACTGTATTTTCGCGACGATCCGGCGTCCCATCCAGCCATCACTAGTCGCGAATTGAAAAAACTTCCTGATTATTCTGCAAAACAGCGCAGCCTCAGAACCTCTGTGCCCTGGATGAACCTGATGTGGCGAATGTTGCCGGTCACAGCGGTGTATTTTTGCTACGCGTGGACATTGTGGCTTTATCTGGCGTGGATTCCATCGTATTTTCTTCATAGTTATGGCCTGAAGCTGCAGAACTCGGCGTTTTTCTCGGCCGGCGTGTTTTTTGCGGGCGTTGTTGGCAACACACTGGGCGGAGTCGCCAGCGACCTCATCCTCACCCGCACGGGAAGCCGAAATAAAGCTCGTCGAAACCTGGTGGTATTTGGTTTCCTTTGTTCGCTGGCTTGCATGCTGCCTCTGCTGTTCTCGCAGAACTTAACTTGGGCGGCGATTTGTCTGAGCCTGGCGTTTTTCTTCTCAGAGTTCACCATCGGTCCGCTATGGGCCATTCCCATGGATATTGCCCCCAGGTTCGCGGGCTCCGCCAGCGGACTGATGAATACCGGAACGGCATTCGCAGCGATCATTTCTCCTCTGGTTTTCGGATTTGTGATCGACAAAACAGGCAACTGGGATCTTCCCTTCATCGGGAGTATTGGACTGTTGCTTTTGGGCGCTATTCTAGCCTTCTGGATGAAACCCGAGGAATCTCTCTCCGGTGCGGAGTTGCTGAACTATGCGCCTAAAAGTGCGGCGGTCTAATGTTTCTTGTTATAGGAACTCTAATCGTCGAAGTTATTTTCAGCGCATCCCGCTAGCCAATTCGTGCAACCCCTCTCTCCATTACCGCTAAGCTCACACGCAAAGCCGGTCGATGTATTTGGTCCAGCCGCTGAATTAGAAAAGGAATTGAAGCGCACGTTAAAGGGCGAAGTCCGCTTCGATGGCGGCAGTCGCGCGCTGTACGCCACTGACGGCTCGAATTACCGTCAAATTCCGATCGGGCTGGTAGTTCCGCTTGATGATGCCGACGTAATTGCCACAGTCACGGCGTGTCGAAAATTCGGCGCGCCGGTATTGGCGAGGGGAGCGGGCACCAGTTTGGCGGGCCAGTGTTGCAACGTCGCGGTGATCCTCGACTTTACGAAGTACATGAATAAGATTCTCGAAATAAACATTGAGCAGGGATTTGCACGCGTTCAGCCGGGCGTCGTCCTGGATACTCTGCGCAACCGGGCTGAGAAGCATCTGCTGACTTTCGCGCCTGATCCCTCAACTCATAATCGCTGCACCATCGGCGGAATGATCGGCAACAATTCTTGCGGCACACACTCGCTGCTGGGGGGGAAAACCGTCGACAATGTGGAGCAACTGAGGATTCTGCTCTACGACGGGACGCAATTGAGTGTAGGTGCGACTGGCAATGAAGAGCTTGAGACAAAAATACGTGATGGTGGTCGTGAGTCTGAAATTTATACCGAGCTTCAAAGCATCCGCGATCGCTACGGCTCCCTGATACGCGCGCGCTTTCCCCAAATTCCTCGTCGCGTATCCGGTTATAACCTTGATGAACTGCTGCCGGAACATGGATTTCACGTCGCTCGAGCTCTAGTTGGAACCGAGGGCACCTGTGCGATTGTCCTTGAAGCTAAGCTGAAATTAATTCACAGCCCGCAACACAGAACTCTCGTTGGTATCGGTTATGAAGATGCTTTCGTGGCCGCGGATCATGTGCCCGAAATTCTGGAGTTTCAGCCTATTGGACTTGAAGGTTTTGAAGGAAGCATTGTAGATGGGCTCAGAAGTAAGGGCGCCCCACATATCGATCTCCTTCCTGACGGCCGCGGAATTTTGCTGGTCGAATTTGGTTCCGATGATGCCCTCCAAACCGAAGCCACCGCAAACAGCTTGGTTAAGCGCTTGAAATCTTCGGATACGACTCCAGTTGTGCGCATCTACACAAAAACTGAAGCGCTACATGTATGGCACTTGCGCGAAACAGGTCCGCGGGCCGCCGCGTTTGCTCCTGGAGCGGTGGCTGAGTGGGAAGGATGGGACGACGCCGCGGTCGCGCCGGAAAAGCTGGGCGGCTATTTGCGCGACATTAGAAAATTGATGAACGAGTACAACTATCGCGGTTCGTTTTATGGGCACTTCGGGCATGGTTGCATTCACATGCGCGTAAGCTTCGATCTCCAAAGTGAAAAAGGCATTCGAAAATATGGTGAGTTCATTGATCGTGCCGCGGATCTGGTAATCGGCTACGGGGGTTCGCTTTCCGGAGAACATGGCGACGGGCAGTCACGTGGCGCGCTGCTTCCAAAAATGTTTGGTCCCGAACTGATGCAGGCCTTCACGGAATTCAAGACCATCTGGGACCCCGACAATAAGCTGAACCCGCGCAAAGTGGTAAACGCGTATTTGCCGACGGAGAATTTGCGACTGGGCGCGGATTACAAGCCGCTGGAGCCAAAAACTCATTTTGCCCTTGCGTCCGATGACGGCTCTTTGGCGAAGGCCACGCTGAGATGCATCGGACTGGGAGCCTGCCGTAAGCAAGATGGCGGCACGATGTGCCCAAGTTACATGGTGACCCTGGAAGAAGAGCACAGCACCCGTGGGCGCGCGCATATGCTTTTTGAAATGTTGCAGGGAGAAGTTGTTCGCGAAGGTTGGCAGGACGAGCATGTGAAGAAGGCTCTGGATCTCTGCTTGTCATGCAAGGCGTGCAAATCGGAATGTCCCGCAAATGTGGACCTGGCCACCTACCGCGCGGAGTTTCTGTCGCATTACTACGAAGGCAAAGCGCGGCCCTTACACGCGCATGCGTTTGGCAGAATTGATCGATGGGCGCGAATGGCGTCGCTCATTTCCGGGCTGGTCAATTTTGTGAACAGCAGCCGCATTGTGCGGCCGATCCTGAATCAATTTCTTGGATTGGCCCCCGAGCGCAAACTTCCTCAGTTTGCCGCTGTTAGTTTTCAGCGTTGGATGAGAAATCGTCCGCCCGTCACAGAGAAGGTTCAGAAAGCGTCTCCCGCGACCGCGGAACACCCCGAAGTAATTCTATGGGCCGATACTTTTAACAATTATTTCCACCCTGAAACGAGCCGAGCTGCACTGGCGGTATTAGAGGCCGCCGGATTTCACGTCACGACCCCACGACAGCATTTGTGCTGTGGGCGCCCTCTATATGATTTCGGATTGCTCGACGAAGCCAAAAAATATCTGGGCCGTATTTTGCAAGCGCTTGGCCCCCAGATCGATGCGGGATTACCAGTTGTAGTGCTGGAGCCAAGTTGCGCGTCCGTTTTTCGAGATGAACTCGTTAACTTATTGCCAAACGACAAACGCGCTAAAAAGCTACGCGCTCAAACTTTCCTGCTCAGTGAATTCCTGGCCCACCGCGCTCCTGGTTATAAGCCCCATCAGCTTGCACGCTGCATTCTGGTTCACGGTCACTGTCACCATAAAGCGTTAATGAAAATGACCGATGAAATGTCATTACTGCAAAAAATGGGAGCCGAGGTGCGTTCGCCGGATGCGGGATGCTGCGGGATGGCTGGCGCGTTTGGATTCGAGAAAGATAAATACGAGGTCTCGCAAGCTATCGGAGAGCGCGTGTTGTTGCCGGCAATACGTCGAGAGTCAGCAGAAACACTGATCGTTGCCGATGGCTTCAGTTGCCGCGAGCAAATCAAGCAAGCGACGGGAAGAAACGCGATGCATTTGGCCGAAGTATTGCAATTGGCGATGAACGACAGACGCGCTCCGTAATCGGCTGCATGCGTCGCGCTGATCGAGGCTTGACTCTTTGAGATCTTCAGGGTGCGAGCGGCTCGGCAGACGTGATCGTTTGCTCGGCATCGACAAAAAACCAGGCCAGCCCGCTAACTATGGTAATAGCCGCTGCCAGATTGAGGGCGGCAGTCCAACCGAATTTCGCAGCGACATAGCCGGTTAAAACCGGTGAAACCCAACCCCCCAGGCTTCCAAACGTCGACATGCTGCCTGAGATGGATCCCGAAAACTTTGCGGAAATGTCATTACATGTGGTCCATAAAACTGCAGACGCCGCGAAATTAAATCCTGCGGCAATCGCCAACTGCAAAAGTGCCAAGGTATTATTTGCCGTTTGGCTGCCCGACCATAACAGCAGCGCGGAACCCCCGATCGCCAGCCATGCAGAACTGCGCCTGCCCATACGCTTGCCTAATTGTTCGACTGCCCGGTCCGACAACCAGCCCCACAGTGGAACCATAAACACATTGGCTACAAACGGCGCGGAGGCCCAAAAACTCGCTTTGGTTATGGTGATGCCACGCGCTTTCATTAGGTAGACAAAAAACCACGTAAAGAAAATATATACCGGGTACACCAGGCAGAAATGGCTGATCATCAGCGCCCAGATGGAACGGGTCGCCAGGATTTTTCTCCATGGGACCGCGCTGACGTTTGTATTTGGTGATGCGGCGTCTTTCTCAAATTTGGCGGGCCCGTGAATGAGTCCAAGTTCAGCGGCATTCACACCTGGATGATCTTCCGGGCGGCTGGTCACGTATGTGTAACAAACAAACGCTAACGCCGTACCCACCGCGCCCGATACAAAAAACGATGCTCGCCAACCCCACTGTCTTATCAGCCAGGAAATAAAAAATGGCGCGACCACCCCGCCTGCTCCCACGCCCGCCAGAAAAATACTGGTGCCGAAAGCGAGTTCCTTTTCGCCCAACCAGTAGGCCATCATTTTGTTGCCTACTGGCAACGCCGCAGCTTCACCCAAACCCATCGTGAAGCGCACGATGGCAAACGCCCACACTGGCCCCAACAAGTTCACAATTAGCAAACTTGGCGCTACCGCTGTAAGTGCGGTAAAGATGGAAAACCAAAGAATCGCTCCGGCTAAGACCCGGCCGGGACCGTAGCGGTCTGCAAGCCATCCTCCAGGCACGTGAAACACGGCGTATCCCAAACTGAATGCGCCAAGAATCCAACCCATGCTCTGGGTACTGAGCTTATATTCCTCAAGAATGAACTTTGCGGCGATACCAAGATTTAACCGGTCGATATAAGTGACGCCGGCGACGATTGCCAGCACAAGGACAATCCGCCAACGCACGCGGGTGGGAATTAAATCGCTCACGAATAACTCATGCACTCCAGAAGTTCGTAATCTACATCCTCCACGAAAATCGAGACAAGCTATTCCGGTAATTCCCGCGT
>Ga0209625_1000384_pt1 | contig 11480 bp, 14 predicted proteins | sample JacPin_JW_Ref_M2_FD_187960 | JGI IMG/M metagenome (GOLD analysis project Ga0209625, IMG submission 187960) | Forest soil microbial communities from Algoma, Ontario, Canada - Jack Pine, Ontario site 1_JW_Ref_M2 (SPAdes) (version 2) | ecosystem: Environmental > Terrestrial > Soil > Boreal...
CCGCCGAAAGCCCAAACCGTCTCCCTTGTCTCATAAACACCACCTTTGAAAACAGCTTTATACCAGATGGTGTTGCATCGACCGTTTGAACCGGCAGCGTTTATCGGGGAGTGAAACTCGACGAGGCTGGTTGCTGCCGGGAAACCACCTGACCCTTGTGCCAGTTGATTCCCTGGTTTGTCAGCCACACACTGACAATTGCGGGGCGTTCTGCTTGTATTCCTGTCAGGACACCGCGCCTCCGTCCGAGCGCGAGGAGGGGAAATGACTGAGACAGCTCCGCCTCTATTTTGCCAGCAGTGTGCCAAGGAGAATACGAATTGGACCGAACCCTGTCCGCATGCCATGGAAGTCCTCAAGAATGTGTACAATCGCGCGCTGCACGAACGCTCGCGTCCCCGGCTGACGTCTGATGACGTGCGCCGGGCAATAAGCGAACTATCGTTCACTTGGAAGAATGTTTACCACCTGGGCGCCGATGCACTCAATCGCATCCTCGATGAGAAGGAGAAAAACCCGTGAGCGATTCTCCAAAATCTGTAATTTCGTTGTTCTTTATTTTATCAATTCGCTTCTGTCTCATGGTAGAGATTGCTTCGATTTCGAGGAAATACGATGCAGATCGCGCGGACGCAAGCGTTCCAAGGTTTCTAGTGCTTGGGAGCCGCTGGCATAGGCCACCAACTGGTAAAGTCGTTTCGGGAAGCTCAGGATGGTTTGTAGAGTCCCGACAGGTCCACCTTTAAAGCCTGATACGCATCACCATCGTACGCGCGCGGAAGTAGTCCAACGTGATGCTCTCGTAACCAGCCGTAAAAAGCGAGAATCCCAGTCTCGGTGCGTTCCTCAGGCGGGCGGGACTCGAATAGCTGACGAACACGTCCTCGACGCCTTGCCTCGGCAGATTTATCACTCATGCTCGCCTTCTCCCTTGAACGGTTTTATGGGCTGGCGGCGCTTTCCTTTCTAAAGCAATTCTACTGGCTTCGCGGGGCAGACTCCACCTCTATTGCTTCGCTGGCTGGCTTTGATTGTTTTGATTATGCGGGCCATCTGGCGCGGGTAACGCGAGTTTTCTAGTGAGCTCATCAAGGGCCTTGAATTCGTCCGGCGAAACATACCGAGCGGCGCAGACATCCTCCAAAGCCATTTGCGGGCGATCCTACCAGCGGACTGTGAAGTCAAATTCGACTAGAACGGATTTCCTGACAACGTTGTAAAACTTTTAAGCGCCAGACATCCAATTCCCTGGGCTGATTTGGCTCGACGCCTCTTCAACCAGACGATTAGTCACGATCACTCGTAGCGAAGCGCGATCATGGGGTCAACACGCATGGCGCGGCGCGCGGGGATGTAGCAGGCCAAAAGGGCCACGCCGATAAGCAGTGCGGCTACACCGATGAAGGTGAGGGGGTCAGTGGCGCCTACGCCGTAGATGACTTTGGTGAGGAGGCGCGTTAAGCCGATGGCTGCTGCGATTCCGAGGCCGACGCCGATCAGGCTGGTCCTTATTCCCTGGCCCAGCACCATGTGAAGAACGTCTCTACTGGAAGCGCCCAGCGCTATGCGGACGCCGATTTCGTGAATGCGCTGGCCGGTGAGATAGGAAATGACACCGTAGATGCCGATGGCGGAGAGCGTGAGAGCCAACGCGGCAAAGACGCCAAGGAGCAACATAGTCAGCCGTTGCGTGGAGATGGAGCCGGAAACGATCTCCTGCATGGACGTGATTCCAAACACGGCCGCGGAACTGTCGGCTTTTTCGATAGCCTGGCGGACGCCGTTGGCAATGCCGACTGGCGATCCTGAAGTGCGCGCGATGTAGCCGCTGCCATTCGCGAACAGCGGCCAGAATTTATCGGGTACCTGCCACACCGAGAAATAAATCTGCGTCTGAAGATTTTCGTGACTGCGAGCGCCGAGTCCCCAGTGCTCGACGTGACCTACGACGCCGATAATTTCCGGTTGCATATCAAAGAGCCCGACGTTCAGATGTTTGCCAACGGGATTTTCATTAGGAAAATATTTATGCGCAAAGTTGGCATCGATGACCACGACAGCGGGCGCGTGTTCATCGTCACGATCGGTGAAGAAGCGCCCGCGCTGAACAGGGATGCGCAAGGCGGAAGTGTAGGCGGGGTTCACGCAATAAAAAAGCGCGAAAGGCATGTCGTTTTCATTGGCGGGCTTGGCCTGGCCTTCGAGCCAGAAAGGAACTTCGGAGTCGCCGGTCATCGGTAACGATCCGCCGATTACAGAAATAGATTCGATTCCCGGTACAGCTTCAAGCTGGCGGAGACTTTCGCGGTACTTGGTGCGCAGCAACGCCGCGGTGATGTTTTTGTCAGAATTGAAAGAAGTATTGAAAGACATGGTATTACGCGGATCAAATCCGGGATCAATTTTCGTGAGCGCCACGAGGCTGCGAATCATCAGGCCGGCTCCGACGAGAAGAACCAGGGCCATGGCCACTTCGATGACGACGAAGACGCTTTGCGTGCGGTGACGGGTGCCACTGGAGCCGCGGCCGCCTTCTTTCAGAGTTTCGTGCATGTCGGAGTGCAATGCTTTGAAGGCAGGCGCGAGACCAAAAATTATCCCGGTGATTATGGAAACGCCGGCGGTGAAAAGAAGAACGTGCCAGTCCACGCGGATTTCGTCGGCGCGCGGCAAAGCATCCGGCAGCGCGCTGAGAATGGCGCGTGTGCCGAGTTTGGCAAGTAGCAAACCCAATGTTCCACCAGCGATGCCGAGCAGAACACTCTCGGTCAGCAGTTGGCGAATGACGCGGCCCGGGCTCGCACCAATGGCGGCGCGAATGGCGAATTCGCGGGAGCGCCCGGTGGAGCGAGCCAGCAAAAGATTAGCGACGTTGGCGCTGGCGATGAGTAATACAAACGTGACGGCACCGAGAAGGACGAGCAGGATCCCGCGCACATCACCGACGACGTCTTTTTTCAGCGGGACGATGGTGATTCCTCCGCCCTTGTCGGCGTCGGGGTAAGCAGCGGCAAGATTTTGCGCTACGGAGTCCATATCAGCGCGCAACTGGGCGAAGGAGATGCCGGGCTTTGCGCGACCGATGGAATTCATACCCATGCTGATGCGCCGGTCGCGGAAAGTGGCGTCGTCCCATTGACCGATAGGAGTGTAAACGTCCGAGGCGCTCATTACCGGCATACGTCCCGGGAAGACGCCGACGATGATGTAGGTCTCACCGTTCAGCGAAATACTTTTCCCCAGAACTTCGGGTGACTGGCCAAATTTTCGCTTCCACAGGCCGTCGCCAATGATGGCGACCGGCCCGGCGCCGACCTGATCTTCTTCGGGGCGGAAATTGCGGCCGAGCAACGGAGGGATTCCCAGCGAGGGGAAAAGCTCAGAGGAAATCATATGGCCATGCAGGCGTTCCGGCTCGCCGGCGCCGGTGAGGTTCAGGTCTTCGGAGCGGAAAGAGCTGAGCACGGCGAAAGAGTGATTTTGCTTTTGCCAGTCGAGGAAATTCAAATACGAGATGGAGCCCTCTCCGAAGGCTGGAGTTTTGTAATACAGGGCATAGAGCTGATCCGGTTCGTGGAATGGAAGGGGATTGAGCAAGACGCCGTTGACGACCGAGAAGAGCGCGGTGTTTGCGCCTATGCCTAAAGCGAGAGTGAGAATGGCCACGGCGGCGAAGCCGGGGTTTTTCAAGAGCATGCGCAGCCCGTAGCGGACGTCCTGCAAGAAGGTCCTCATGGAACACCCCCGATGAACTAAACGTGGTTCTGGTGAAATATGTTTTAATGGAGATACGTGGGCCGGAGGGGATTGTTCCCGGATCGGGCAGATAATCAGCAGGAATCGAGTATTTTATGTGACATCTGGGCGCGCGCCGGGCTCCTGGGGAAGGACCAGAGCAAGGCCGTCGAAGAGGTTCAGGCCAAGGAAAAAACTCTGGCCTCCGAAATAATATCCAAGCCGTGAGCGCGATGGTCTTTTAGGGGAGCACCGCGTCCGCCAGAATCCAGATGCGGAGTGCGCTGACAAACCCTTTATTTGCCGCTCCGGATTGAGATACTTTCAATCCGCCAGAATCTTCTGATTTTGGAATTTGTAATAACGGCTAGATTGGAGTGCGGAAGTGTCTATTTTTGAAAAACCGGTGTAGAGCCTCGCCCAGCGTACATAAATTAGGTCTTGTCTGGCTGCCCTTCCGCGCTCTGTACCTTATCCAGTCGGTCCTGTTTCTCTTGTAGGAGCAGATTCATCTCATGCAGTATCTGTCGGAACCTTTGCGGGTCCTGTTCATCGGCCGCTTCGGCACACAGCCTCGTTAGACGTTCTCTAACTTCATCTTGCATTTATTTGCCTCCGGGGAAACGCTCCTGCCTTTTACACGACTGAGCCCCGCACCGCAAGCCGTACGCTTCCCGAAGCTATTCAATTTGGAACAGTTTATCGAGGCAAAGGTGGCCGGACAGGATTATCCGCCGGCCCATTCTATTTCGATTTGAAGACGTGTTTCTTATATCGTCCGCCTTATCTTCCGAAGGTAGTCATCCGTGGCACGCCGAAGTTCATCAATCAGATGATTTGTGACCGCGTTACGTGGGCTCTTTAACCTCCTTCTTTTTCATCGCGGATTGGATGCGAATTCGTGAGGGATTTGTGAACAAGCGCATGGGAGCAGCCCAACTCCGTCGCGATCGCTCGCAATGAGCTTCCCTGCGCGCGCAAACGGGCTATCTTGGCGCGGTCAAGGTTCATCGCTGGTCGGCCAAGCTTGATGCCTTTGGAACGCGCGTTTCGTAATCCTGCTCGGACGCGCTCCGCAATAAGTGACCGCTCAAGTTCTGCGACCGCGCCTAGAACCGTGAACACCATCCGGCCTGCTGGCGTTGCAGTGTCGAGGGATTCTGACAGACTCACAAATTCGACACCCAGGACTCGGAACGTGTCTAAGGCTCGGAGGAGATGTGAAACTGATCGCGCAAATCGGTCGAATTTCCATACCGAAACAACGTCAAATTTGCGTCTATGACCATCCTGCATCAGCCTGTCGAGCTCGGGGCGTCGATCTTTCGCACCGGATATTCCCGTGTCGACGTACTCACCGGCGATTTGCCAGCCTCGCCGCTTGCAATGCTCTCGCAGCTCGCGTAACTGCATTTCAGCAGATTGACCGTGCCCGATGGTGCTAACCCGTGCGTAGATAGCGGCTCTCGTGGGCATCGCTTAGACCGCCAGCAATTCTGTTTCGAGCGACATCAAGGCGTCTCGGACGTTATTGCGGGATTGCTTGACGATCTGCGCGAATGCCGGAGTTGGCGCGTCGTTCGCTTATCGCAATGGGTTAGGGTTCTCCCACACAGATTTAAAAATTCGGAAATTTCGCGGAAGTTGTTGAAGTTTCGATTCGAGCGATGTTTAGGTAGAGTTAAAAGGAGGCTATGTTTCGACTGCGCACAGCTTTAATCCTTACGACTGCCGTCCTTTAAGCTGGTGTAGCCAACTCCCTGAGCGCTTGAGACGAAAATGCAGGCCTCTTCCAATGAAGCGCGTGGCCTTCTCCGTAAGTGGCAAGGGGAAAAGCGCATCATTCAATGCAGGATGGCCGACGGCAAAGGCTCACTTTGCGGCATCGTAGGTCGCATCGAAAACCTCAATGAAGAATCCGTTCTCATTGACGCAAGGTCGTTATACCCGCGAGGAAAGTTCATCGGTCTAACGATTTACTTTCACGGAGCTAGATTCTCTTTTCAAGATTCGCGAGAGGCACCGGCCGAAGATATGGAAGCACTGCGGAAAGCTTTCGATTCGTTCCTCTTTATCGAAGTCCCCACCGGCTGTCATTTCAGTTTGTTCGTCACCAAATAGGGTGTGGAGATAGGCACGTCTTCTTGCGAAAGCAGCGGCCCCTAGCGAGTGTCCAAGATATTTGTCGATTGCTGTTACAAACCGCTGTTTCTACGATAAGGTCCTCTGACACGGATTTATAGGGCCTATTGGTGCTGGGGATATTTAAGCCGTATTAATAGTTTCAGTCGGACCAGTCGGAACAATTTAGGCACAAATCAATAGCATTAGCTGTCCGTCGGCCCGGAAGTCAAAATGAAGATTCCGGTTTAAGACTTAGAAACAACCCCCGCGACTAGTTGTTGCCAAGGAGCAATTCCAGGGTCTTAATCGAGATGTATCCATATTTATTTGAGGTCCCGTGATGCCGTTGGAGCCGCAGCCTCCCGCAGCACCTGCTCCCTTGGGCGCACAGCAGATCCGGACAAAGATCCACCAGATCGCGCGGCGCCAGTTGTGGCTGTGGTCGTCGGGAATGATGGTGACCCTGCTCTTGACGTTGGGTGTCGCTTCCTTTGCGTTTCCCGGCCTATTATCGGAACCCGAAGCCTTTTATTCATTTCACTTGAATCTCGCCATCCGCGGGTTAGTTGGGCTCGTGTTGCTGTTCAACGTTTACACCGTTTACCAGCAACTCCTGATTTATCGGATTCAGAGCAAGCTGAGCGATCAGGTGGAAGCTTTGGGTAAGATGGAAGTACGTACGGAAGAAGTGTATAAGCTTGCCGTGCTTGACCCACTTACGGGTCTTAACAACCGGCGATCCGGAGAACAACGTCTGGCCGAAGAGATTTCTCGCGCACAGCGCCACGGCCGCCCGCTGACAATCCTGTTGCTCGACTTGAACGGTCTAAAAAACCTCAATGACAAGTTTGGTCATGCCGCTGGCGATGAGCTCATTAGGCAGTTCGCTGCGCGCCTGAGCAAGGCCATTCGCGGTTCCGACTTAGCTGTGCGTCTGGGTGGGGATGAATTCCTGGTGTTGTTACCGGAGTGCAGGCCCGAGGAGGTGGGTCATGTCCTGGGCAGGTTGCGGGGGGTAAATGTCGACTGTAGTGGCCAGATCATTGCCCTTTCCTTTTCCGCTGGGTGGACGGATTTTAAACCAGGTGAATCGACCGAAGATCTCTTGAAGAGGGCTGATGACGCCCTCTACGCGAACAAGCGCGCTGGTAAAGTCCATGAGACGGCGGAAGCTTCGACAGTTAGCTAGTTCTTCGTTAGGATTTGAAGAGAAATAAAGTTTAGTCTGAAACAGCGGCCACTTGCCCGGTAACGCGACTGAAACAGCGGCGGGGCACGAAATAACTTTGTTGCCTCTAGGGACAGGCGAAGCATACGATGTGCTTCGCGCCCAAATCGTGTGCTCCGTTTTAAAATCGAAAATCCCAGTTTAGAAAGGATTCGCATGAGAATCAAAACTCCAATCGCTGTGGCAACATGTTTGATCTGTGTGGGGGCCCTGCTTCCCGTTCTGAGCAGCCAGATGAATAGTTCCGATGGGGTTGCGGCGGTGACCAAACTCGAGAATGATCAGGTCAAGTCAGCGTTAGCGAACGATGTATCGTTTATAAAGACGAATTTAGCCGATGATCTCGTAGAGGGCACGAGCTTTGGAGAATGGCTCACGAAGGCGTCGCTAGTTGCCGACGCCGGGGATCCCGCCAAAAACAAGACCAACAGCATGACGATCAGCGACTTGAAAGTCAGCGCGCACGGCAGTGTCGCAATCGCACGTTATCTAAACACCTACGACGATGTATACCACGGCCAGCATCGCAGCCGGTCGGTGATTTGCACCGACACCTGGGCAAACGAGGACGGCGCGTGGAAACTTGTGGCAAACCACTGCTCGCAGAAAAAATAGAACCGGGTGTTTGCGGTGACTGAGACGGACAAAAACCCCGCCTCAGTTTTTTTATGGGTTGCTCAAATCCTGATGAACTTACCGGGCACAACTTCCACGATTTGCGGATAAAACTGTAGAATTGCCGTTGTGTAATCCTGACCAACAAATTCATGGCCCTTCTGGTCTCGACAGCATTCACCAAAGTACGGAAAAAAGAACGTTCTGATGAGACGCATCACCACCGCTATCGGCATAATGCTGCTCATGTTCGTGACTGCTTCGGCTCAAGGGCAGTCTTCTAACCCAACACCTCCACCAGAACTCAAGAAGTGGGACGTATGGATTGGAGACTGGGTATTGTCAGGAACTGCGAAGGACACGCCCACGGGACCCGAGTACAAGGTGGACTGGTTTCTGCACGAACGGTGGATTCTAAGCGGATTTTTCGTACAAGTCGATCAAACGTGGAAGGGTGACGGCCAGGAACTGCACTCGCTGGAAATTCTCTCCTACGATCCGATCAGAAAGATCCATACCAGTTCTGGCTTCTCCAGCGACGGGTCGACCTGGGCTTTGACCGCAACATTCGATGAAGCAACGGTGATGGAAGAAGTCATATCGAAGGGTCCGGACGGCCAAGTCACAACGTGCCACACCACTTGGGCTTTTAGCAGCGACCGAAAGGCCCTCTCAGGGACACAGGAATGCGAGCAGAACGGGGTTCGATGGACGGCAATTCGTGTCAAGGGAACGAAATCCACGACGACGGATTAGAAACCGACATGGCGCGTGCGGATGCTGTGATTGCCTTTTACAATCTCCCTCATGCTCAAATGATAGAAGGTTTTTTGTGGAGCTCGAATCAGTTTGATGCGCTCTCAGCCGTTATAATGCTTCCATGTCGGATTCCCCTACGCAGCACATGCAGTGCATGGAGGTTTGGGGAGGTAGCCAGCTAACGTCCAGCGGAGTCGAACTGGCGGGTCTCGATGTCTGGCTCTACAGCAAGCCGTTCGAACAAGCTCAGCGTGGTGGCGATGTTTACTACGTCTCTAGTTGCGCTTCCGGCCGCATCAGTCGCTTGCTCCTCGCCGATGTTTCCGGACATGGCAAAACCGTCGCTTCCACGGCTGCCGACCTGCGTACCTTGATGCGCCGCTTTGTCAATTGCCTCGACCAGAAAGAATTTGTCCGCCAGCTCAACGAAAAGTTCACCGCGCTCCCTCGCCAAGGTGGTAGTTTCTCTACGGCGGTCGTCTCCACCTTTTTCGCACCCAGCCGCCGCCTCTCTCTTTGCAACGCCGGTCATCCCCGCCCACTTCTTTATCGCGTCCAGCATGGCCGTTGGACTCTACTCGCCCATGAAGATGATCCGGAAAAGAAGGGCCCGCGCAACATTCCTCTCGGCATCTTTCAACTCGCCGACTACGAACATTTGGACATCGAACTCGACCTCGGCGATTGCCTCATAAGCTATACTGACGCGCTTATCGAATCCTGCGATGCCGATGGCGAAATGCTCGGCGAAGAAGGCCTGTTACGTATCGCCAATCTGCTCGGTAATGTTGCTGCGGACAAACTCATCGCCGCGCTTCTCCAGGAAATCACGGCGCGTTATCCCGAAAATCTTTCTGCCGACGACGTCACCCTAATGGTCGTTCGCGCGAATGGCCGCTCGCTTCATTTCACTTTCCGCGAAAAACTTGACGCCTTCGGGCGTTTCCTAAAAACTTTCGCCCGCTCCCTGAGTCCCCGAGCGGACCGCGCCCCGTTTCCCGACGTTAGCCTCGCCAATCTCGGCGGCGCCATTATTCCTGCGCTCGGCCGTCGGTGGCGCGCGCCTCGCACGCCCCGAAAATAATTTTACCTCCTAAAAAGACTTCCAGTTTTACTGTCGTTGACTTGATCGAAGCACTTTATTCAGCACGATGCACCGGTGCCGTATTTTGAGCCATTAGCTTGGAATGCCGCAAGCCAACTGATAAACGCGGTGGTCTCAATGGGTCGACGCAACACTAGCTCGAAGTTTGCTTGCAGAAGGCTCAACAGCCAGAAATCGTTCACGAGCGTCGATTCAAACGGAACACCACTCTGGCTAGGTTGGATTGATTACATCGGGACAGATCGGCTTGCTAGAGGGGAAGTATTGTCGGATCAACTCGTTAGATGGTGTTGCACCAGTTGAGCTGGCAGCCGTAATCGGACAAATGGAGGCCGGGTTTGAAGCGAGGTTTGGTGGACATAGTCGGCGCTTCGGAGTACATTCCGCTCAGCCCTGGGAATCTCTAGACGGAGAAGAAAGAGATGAAATATAAAATCCTGTACGGCTGTGTGGTATTTGCTTTTGCGGTGGCAATGACCCCGGCGCAAACCAAAATCTCTATTTCAGGCAAATGCAACAAGGCCGATGTCGAACAAAATATCCCTGCCGGTGACAAGGAAGGCCATGTTTTCAAGCTCGCGCAGGGGAAATGTGTTACGAAGGGAGAGATCGGCGGTGCCACGAGCAAAGAGGGTGCGTATTCCGAGCATCAAGAGGTCGCTGGAAACCTCACCAAAGTTTGGGGCGTTTACGTGGAAACATTTGATAGCGGCGACAAGGTTTTCTACACCTATCAAGGCTCGGTGACCACGAAAAATGACGCAGTTCAGTCAGGGCAGAATAAGTGGCAGATTACCGGCGGCACCGGCAAGATGAAAGGCATCAAGGGGTCGGGCACCTGCAAGCACACGCCCGAGGAGGGCGGATACTTGGACTACGCCTGCACTGGCGAATATACGCTTGCTGAAGCCACTCACGCGAAGCCGTAAAGGGCCAAAAAAACAGACAAATCGTGAAAGGCAGCGCAGTACGCTTCCCTTGCGCCTTTCTTGACGGCTCATAAACGTTTAACGACAGGGTTGTGCGGAGCGTTTGCACACATATTTCGAGCGGCTTTGCGTTGCTCCGGTCGGTTTGGTGCCAAGGCTTGTTTTTGAATGCTGTCAGACTACCGCGACGCCCAGCTCTTCAAAGGTGTCACACAGAAATACTTTAATGAATCAGAAAACCCGTCGCAGTCCACGATTCTCATTCATTGCCGTTGCGGAAATCGCTCACACGGAATCTGGGGGAAACTTTAGTTGCCGGGTCTCCGAACTCAGTCTCAATGGCTGCTATGTAGATATGCTGAATACTCTTCCTATTGGTAGCGAAGTGGCGATTAAAATCTTCGCCGAGTCAGAATGCTTCGAGGCTAATGCCGAGGTCATATATGCCCATCCAAATCTGGGAATGGGACTTGCGTTTGAGCAAGTATCGTTAAAAAGTCAAACGCTTTTACGCCAGTGGTTACTCAGAGCCAGCGGAGAGCCGGAGCGCCTTTAAGACCTGGGCGTCAGCTCGCTGAAACCGTTTTCGGAAAATTCCGGCCTGTAGGGCCTACGCTGTTAAATATTGAAAAGATCGCTGTCGCGTTTAGGGCTTCACTGTCGGAACTCTTCAAAGACGTCTAAGTCAATCGCCTGAAAATCTATCAGCTTTCTTCTTTCAATCCGAGGCAACCTCGCCTCGTTGACTTGCTCCGGGTCGCAACCTAACATGTGCGCCAGATGGCAGACTTCCAATCATTGATCGGTCAGACCGTCTCCCACTACCGAATCATCGAGAAACTTGGTGGCGGCGGGATGGGTGTTGTCTACAAGGCCGAAGACACCGAACTTGGCCGTTTCGTTGCCCTCAAATTCTTACCTGATCTTCTTGCGAAAGACCCTCAAGCTCTCGAACGCCTCCGTCGTGAAGCTCGCGCCGCGTCTG
>Ga0209625_1000385_pt1 | contig 11429 bp, 10 predicted proteins | sample JacPin_JW_Ref_M2_FD_187960 | JGI IMG/M metagenome (GOLD analysis project Ga0209625, IMG submission 187960) | Forest soil microbial communities from Algoma, Ontario, Canada - Jack Pine, Ontario site 1_JW_Ref_M2 (SPAdes) (version 2) | ecosystem: Environmental > Terrestrial > Soil > Boreal...
GAGCCGCATATCGAAGCCTTGCGGCAAGCGGTGCTTACCGGAAAATTCGACGCCGGCTTGTGCGCCGATGGCGATGGCGACCGCATCGGCGCCATCGACCGCGACGGTACATTCGTGAATCCCCACCAGATCTTTGCGCTGCTCGTCTGGCACCTCGCCGGAACCCGCAACCTGCCCGGCGATATCGCAAAAACTTTTTCCGTCACCAAGCTCATCGACAAGCTCGCCGCAAAATTCGGCCGCAAACTTCACGAAACGCCCATCGGTTTCAAATACATATGCGAGCTGATGCTCGAACAGAACATTTTGATCGGCGGCGAAGAAAGCGGCGGCATTGGCACCAACCTTTACATCCCAGAACGCGACGCCACGGTTTCCGCCCTCTTCCTGGCGGAATTGATGGCCTGGCACAGCAAATCGCTTGGCGAGCTGCTCGCCGTGCTTACCGCCGAATTCGGCGAGTATCATTACGGGCGCGTGGATCTCGATCTGAAACCAGGCCAAAAAGAAAAAGCCATCGCTCACTTTTCGGATGCCAAGCTGACCCGTATCCTTGATCTGCCCGTGGTGCGTCGCGAGGACATGGACGGCATCAAGCTCTATCTTGGCGATGTCGGATGGGTGATGGTCCGCGCTTCGGGAACCGAGAATCTTTTGCGCGTTTACTGCGAAACCTCCAAACCCGAAACGACTCGCCGCGTTCTCGAAGCTGTAACTCAGATGGTTCACAATCTATAGGTGCCCCATGAACACGATAAACTTGCAAGAAAAATTCAATCTCATTTCCGAGCACTACCGGCCCTGCATCATAGGTGAAGTCAATAATTGCCTTGTGAAAGCCGTCAAGTTCAAAGGAGAATTTCTCTGGCATCATCACGATAGCGAAGACGAGCTTTTTCTCGTCGTGAAGGGCTCTTTCCGCATGAAATTCCGCGATCGTGAACGTGTGGTGCGCGAAGGCGAATTCATTGTCGTCCCGCACGGCGTCGAGCATTGCCCCGTTGCGGACGAAGAGGTCCACGTTATCCTGATTGAACCAAAATCGACGTTGAATACTGGCAACATCACCAACGAAAGGACTGTCGCCCAGCTCGAGCGCATCTGAAATCCGCTCCCGCGGCCGATCCACGACCAGCCATGGAACACCGCTTCTACACCCTCGACGTTTTCACCAACAACCGCTTCGAAGGCAACCCGCTCGCCGTTTTTACCGACGGTGACGGACTTTCGGACGACCAAATGCTCGCCATCGCGCGCGAAATGAATCTTTCGGAGACCGTCTTTGTGCAAAAGCCGGCGGAAGAGGAAGCCCTCGCGCGGTTGCGCATCTTCACGACAAAAGAAGAACTCAAGCTTGCCGGGCATCCGGTGATTGGGACCTGGTTCTTGCTCGCGGAGCTGGGCGTCGTTCCCGCGCAGGATGGCGGCGTCCACATTCTGCAAGAGACCGGCGCGGGTGTCTTGCCGGTGGAGATTCGCTTCAAGGACGGCCGCCCGCAACGCGTGACCATGACTCAGAAGGAAGCCATCTTCAAGCCTGCGAAATTCAACAAGAAGAAGCTGGCCTCCGCGCTGGGAATTTCGCCCAAAGATTTCGATCCGAAACTGCAACCTGAATTTGTATCCACCGGCATCTTCAACCTGATGGTGCCCCTGCGCAATCGCGCGACGCTGGGCAAAATCGCCATGAACATGACTGAACTACGGCGTCTTCAGGGCAAGAACGCGACGATGGCTTACTGCTTCGCTCTCGGCGGCAATGGCAAAGCTTTTTCCCGCGGCATGCTGCCTTGGGGACTCTATGAAGACGCCGCGACGGGCTCTGCTGCCGGTTCGCTGGGCGCGTACCTTGTGCGAAACGGAAAATTAGCGCCGGGCCACACTCTGAGCATTCTTCAGGGCGCGGAAATGGGACGCCCAAGCCGGATCGAAGTGGAAGTCACGCACAGTGGAAAGAAACTCGTCCCGCGCGTGAGCGGCGCCGCCGTGAAAGTCTTCGAAGGCACCATCCGCATCTGACTTCTTTCACTAAATAGTGAAACTAATGACTGAAAGCAAACAAAGGCCACCCAGGAACTCCGAGCGGCCTTCGTTGTTTTTTTCCGAAACTGATAACTGAAAACTGACAAGTAAAAACTGCTCTTAGTGCCCGCGTTTGTCGTGGCGCAGATCCTTGCGATCCTTGTGCAGGTCTTTCTTGTCCTTGTTGATGTCTTTCTGGACCTGGTTGCGATCTTTGCGGTCCTTGGACAGGTCCTTCTTATCGTGGTTGATGTCCCGCTGGTCCGCATTGCGATCCACGCGGTCCTTGTTCAGATCCGCGCGATCATGACTAATGTCGCGCTGATCCTTATTCCGGTCGACGCGATCCGCGTGAAGGTCCTGGCGATCGGCTTGCGCCTGCGCGCTATTGTCGCCGTATTTTTTGTCATCGCGGACGAGCTGGGCCTTGTCGTGATTAATGTCGCGTTGGTCCTTGTTGCGGTCCACGCGGTCCTTGTTCAGGTCCGTGCGATCGTGGTGGATGTCCCGCTGGTCCGCGTTGCGGTCGGCGCGGTCCTTGCTCAGGTCGAGCTTGTCTTGATTGATATCGCGCTGATCGGCATTGCGATCCGCGCGATCCTTCGCCAGGTCTTTCTTATCGCTTCGAATGTCTTTCTTGTCGTTCCGAATGTCCTGCTGCTGCGGAGTCGGGTCCTGGCTCTGGGCATATGTGCCACCCGCGAGCAAACCGGCAAACACAACTGCGAACACACCTCGACGGACTATGAGTTCTGCCTTCATTGTCTTCTCTCCTATTGAAATGATTCCTGAACTCACCACCACACTTACAAAATCAAACACAGGTAGAGCAGCAAAGTTTCGCCACCCTTGGGAGCTGATTGTTATAGGGAAAATTGAAGGAAGGAAAATGAACTGTAACTAATTTACTTTCATTGACTTATGGACTGCGTCGAGGACCCCATTCACAAACGCCCCGGAATCTTCCGAGGAAAACTTCTTAGCCAATTCCACAGCTTCGTTCAGGACGACTCTAGGCGGTGTCTCCGTGCCGTTCATTTCATGAATCGCCAGCCGCAAAATGGCGCGATCGATGGCCGCGAGCCGTTCGAACCGCCAGTTGTCGGCGTGCTTGACGATGATCGCGTCCAGCGTGGCGACATCCTTCGCCGCGCCTTCAAAAAGTTTGTTCGCGAATGCGCGCGTCTTGTCTGCCGCCTTTGCGCTTTTCCAGAATTTCACTTCCAGCTTGGTGAAATCCTGCTGGCTCATGTCCCACTGGAACAGCATTTGCATCGCAAACTCGCGGGATTTTGTGCGGAGAGACACGTTACTTGTGCCGGGGCTTTCCGGCAGACGCCGCTTTCGAATGAGCGGCGCGAAGCTTACGAGACAACTGCGCCATTTCGATGGCAGCGAGCCCCGCTTCGAATCCTTTGTTCCCGCCCTTGAGACCGGCGCGGTCGATGGCCTGCTCCAGGGTGTCGCACGTCAGCACGCAAAAAATAATCGCCACGCCGCTGTCCATCTGCGCGAGCTGCAATCCGCGCGCGGTCTCCGAACAAACATAGTCATAGTGCGTCGTTTCGCCGCGAAGCACGCACCCGATGGCGATCAACGCATCGTACTTCCCCGTCGCCGTCAGTTTTTTCGCCGCCAGCGGCAACTCGAATGCTCCCGGAACGTGCACCACATCAACATCCTTGCTGGCCGCGCCTGCTCGTTCCAGCGCATCCACCGCCGCCGCAAGAAGCCTCTCCGTAATAAAATTATTGAATCGGCTGACGACAATGCCAAAGCGAAAACCCGCCGCGCTCAATGCGCCATCAATCTTCCCGGGCTGTAATTTCTCCGCCATCGCCAATCCGCGCCGTTCCCTATTCCTGCCCCTTATTTCCCTTAGTTCCTTTATTTCATTTACTTCCCTTTGAATTGTGGCGGCCGCTTCTCCAAAAATGCCTTCGTGCCTTCGCGCATGTCTTCCGTAGCGCAAGCCACTCCGAAAAGCGTCGCCTCCAGAAACAATCCTTCTTCTTGCGCCATCTCCACGCCGCGTTCAATCGCTTCCATCGTAAATTTCACGGCAAGGGGTCCGTTGGCGATAATCTTCTTCGCCATCGCTTCAGCGGCGGGAATTAGCTCCGCCGGCTCGTAAATATGATTGACCAGTCCGATGCGCTGCGCCTCTTCCGCCGCTATCATTTCGCCGGTAAGGCAAAGTTCGTGCGCCACACCCTTGCCGCACAGCCGCGCCAGCCGCTGCGATCCGCCATAACCCGGAAGAATCCCGAGTTTCACTTCCGGTTGGCCGAGCTTCGCCGTTTTGCTCGCGATTCGAATGGTGCAAGAAAGCGCCAGCTCGCAGCCGCCGCCCAGCGCAAATCCATTAATCGCGCAGATCGAAGGCTTCCCCATCGTTTCCAGTAAATGAAAAACGCCCTGGCCGAAGAGCGAAAATTCCTTGCCGTTTACAGGTGTTTGCAGCGCCAGCTCGCCAATATCCGCCCCAGCCACGAATGCTTTTTCTCCCGCGCCCGTGACGATCAACACGCGCACGGCCTGATCACTGCGCGCGTCGAGCAACGCATGCTGCAACTCTTCCACCGTTTTGCGGTTCAGCGCATTCAGCACCTTCGGCCGGTTGAAGGTGATATACGCAATTCCGTCCCTCTTTTCGTACAAAATATTTTCGTAACCCATCTCTTCCTTCTTCTCGGCTCTGCGTTCCTCGGCGTACTCGGCGTCTCAACGTTATCTTTTTCTTTTTATTTTCTTCCCGCCGCTAAAACTTCGTCACCTTAGGATTCCCCGGATCGGAATAATCATAAAATCCCCGTCCCGACTTTCTCCCGTTCCAACCGGCCAGCACCATCCGCTTCAACAGCGGCGGCGCCGCGAATCGCCGCTCCTTGAACTCATCAAACATAATTTGCGAAATGTAATACGTCGTATCCAGCCCCACGAAATCCAGCAACGTCAGCGGCCCCATGGGGTGTCCGCACCCCAGCTTCATGGAGTTATCAATATCCTCGATCGACCCGACGCCCTCTTCCAGCGCGCGAATCGCATCCAGAAGATATGGCACCAGCAATCGATTCACGATGAAGCCGGTGCTGTCCTGCGCGCGCACCGGCGTCTTGCCGAGTTTGGCTCCGAACGCCACCATCTCTTCGTAAACCGCAGGTTCCGTCGCAATTGTCCGCACCACTTCCACCAACTTCATCACCGGCACTGGATTAAAGAAGTGCAGCCCAACGAAGCGTTGCGGCCGCTTGGTGGCGGTAGCGATTTCCGTGATCGTCAACGAAGACGTGTTGCTCGCAAAAATCGTCGATGTCTGACAGATCGCATCCAACGCCCCAAAAAGCTCCCGCTTCGCCGGAAGCTGTTCGATGATCGCCTCGACGATGACGTCGCAATCCTTGAGCTCTTCGACCTTCGTTGTCCCCCTGAGCCGTCCGCGAATTTCACCCTTCACCGCTTCGGTGACTGCGCCCTTCTCCGCCAACCGATTCAGGTTTTTCTCAATGCTCTTGAGCCCCTTGTCCACCAGCTCCGCGCTCACTTCGCGCACCACCGTTTCGAATCCCGCCGCAGCCGCCACCTGCGCGATCCCCGAACCCATCAGCCCACACCCCACGACTCCCACTTTTCGAATCGCCATGCTTTTCCTCGTAGAAGATGTCGCCGGCCAATCGGCAGAAAGGCCCGGCAGAAAACCACGAACCCGAATGCGAAAGTGTAGCAGAAACGGCCGATTCCTGATTCCACTCTGCGCTTCCTCAGCGCACTCTGCGTCTCTGCGTTATCTTTAGGTCTTTCAGTCTTTCCTCTTCACGGCGCGATGGGCGCAGGCACTCAATCAATTTCCCATCGCCTCAACAATCATCGCGATTCCCTGCCCCCCGCCGATGCAAGCCGTCGCCAGCCCGTATTGCAATCCATTCCTCCGCAACTCATTGAAGATCGTAATCACCAGCCGCGTTCCAGAAGCTCCCAGCGGATGGCCCAGAGCAATCGCCCCGCCGTTCACATTCGTCTTATCGCGATTCAATCCCAGCACTTTTTCCACCGCAAGATACTGCGCTGCGAATGCCTCATTCACTTCCACGCGATCCATCTGCTGCAGCGTTAACCCCGCGAGTTTCAGCGCCTTCTGCGAAGATGGCACTGGCCCGATCCCCATGATGCTCGGATCAACTCCCGCCACGGCCCACGATACGATCCGGCCCACAGGTTTCAATCCCCGCTCCTTCGCGATTTTTTCTGTCGTCACCACAACCGCGGCTCCGCCGTCCACGATCCCGCTGGCATTGCCCGCGGTCACGATTCCGTCTTTCTTAAACGACGGCGGAAGTTTCTCCAAAATCTCCATCGTTGTTTCCGGACGTCGGTGATCGTCTTCGCCCACAAGGATAGTCTTCTTCCCCTGCTTCACTTCCACCGGCACAATTTCTTCTTTGACGCGGCACGCTTTGTAAGCCGCGTCGGCCGCCTGCTGGCTGCGCAGTGCATACGCGTCGGCATCCTTGCGCGAAATATTATGTTGCTCGGCGAGTTTTTCCGCCGTCAGCGCCATCGGCAATCCGCAATAAGTATCCGTCAGGCCTGCCATCAACGAATCTTCCAGCGCTCCTCCACCCAGCTTCAATCCCGTCCGCGCCCCGCGAACCACAAACGGCGCTTGCGTCATGTTCTCCATTCCGCCGGCCAACACCATTGTCGCCTCGCCCAGCAGTAGCCGCTGCGCAGCCTGTGCGATCGCCTCAATTCCAGATCCACACAACCGGTTCACCGTCACCGCCGGCGTTTCGATTTTCAGCCCGGCCTTCAACCCCACATGCCGCGCGCCGTAAAGCGCATCCGCGCTCGTCTGCATCACATTGCCAAATATCGCGTGGTCAAACTCGCCCGGATCGACACCCGCACGCCGAATCGCCTCTTTCGAAGCATGCGCCGCCAGCTCAATCGCGCTCACCTCCGAAAACGCCCCCGTGTACCGCGCCATCGGCGTCCGCGCCCCGGCCACAATCACAACATCAGTAGGAAACATACTTTCCTCTCCTATTTGTCTGAGCTGACTTTCTCAATTCGAACGATTGTCATCCTGAGCGAAGCGAAGGATCTCATTCCCAAATGCCGCACGGTCCGTCCCACTCGGCGCCCAATTCTTGCAGACCCATGGCAGTTCCACACCAGTCAACAGGCACGCGTCACAATTTCGGCGTTTCCAGCGCCACCACGATATCCCCACCGCGCTTCCGCGCCTCTTCAATCGAAAACTCCGCGCGATTGATCAAATCCGTCACGATGTCTTCACTGTCGTACTCGTGCTTGGCCACGGCCTCCACAATTCCCGCGCTCAGCGTAACTTGTGTGGAGTCCCACGGCGGCCGCAGCCCGGACGCCGCTCGTCGCAGCTTATCCGCCAGATTCTGCGCACCCGCCAGCGTCGTATCCGGCAGGATAAACGCCAGCGACCATGAAGTGTATTTCACCGCCACGTCGTTCTGCCGCACCATCGGCTGCAACGACCGCGCCAGTTGCTCCAGAAAACGTTCCAGCGGCGATTCGCCCTGCTGGCGCAAAATCTCTGCGCCGCGATCGATCTGCAGAATTGTCAGCGCTAAAGGCGTCCCCTGCGTCCGTGCGCGGTCCGCTTCCGTCAGCAAACAACTCTGATACGAACTGCGGCTCAGCAGACCGGTGCGCTCGTCGGAAACGCCCATGCGCCGCACCAGCGACCGCAGCCGTGTGTGGCTGACACTCATGAGCATCTGATCGCCGATGGCCTGCAGGAAATAGGCCTCATTGGGCCTCCACTTGTGCTCTTCGGCACGCCCCACAATCAGCATCCCCGCGGGCATCTGCGTCTCTTTGTCCGTGATCATCACCCCCAGCGCCGTCGCCAGCCCCAGATCGCTCAGAATCGATCCTTCCGCTGCTTGCACCATGAGTCCGCCGAGTTCATCCGGTTCGGCCTTCTCGATGTGCGCGAGCAGCAGGACCACCTGTGCGCCCGGTGCGGGCTTCACCCCAGGGGCGCAAAATTCCGCGGCCATTTCCGGCGGGCGCCCCGGCGCGCCCACCACGGCCAGCGCGCGCGTCACGCGCAGATACGTGCCGACCTCGTTGACCGCCGTGTTCAGCATCGCCCGCGGCGTCTGCTGGCGGAATATCTTTTGATTGACCTCGGAAATCTTTGAGAGATCGCGCAGCGTCTCCGCCGAATAAACCCCGGTCCTCGAGGTAATCGGCACTGGCGCCTCGGCAACCGGTGGGGCAGGCGTGACCGGCGCGGCGGATGCCGCGGGCGGCGCAGGCGCCGGTTCCGTCTTCGCTTTGGGTGTTCCTTTGGGCCACCAGTTTGCCATCTGGTAGAGATTGGCCAGCCGCGCGCTCCGCTCTTCTTCCCCGGGGAACATCGCTGCGATTCTTTGCAGACGCTCCAGCGCCTTATTTTGCAGCGAGTACTGCAAAAAAATCTCCGTCTGCACGATCAGATCTTCCAGCGCTTGCAACTGCCGGCCTTCTTCACTGCCCGGAGAAGGAGCCTCGGGGGCCTGCGCCGGTGGAGTGTGCGAAGTATGACCCGGCGTAGGAGTGCTCGATTTCAACAGCCGGCTAGCGATCCGTTTCAGGTGGGCTTCATCCACTCGGCCACGCAGCAGTTCGAGCCTCTCCTGATTGCGATAGTCGAAGGCATCGATGTCCACTAGCCGCTCGAGAGTCTCTGCCGCTTTCGCTACGTTTCCCGAGGTCAGGTACACGTCGAAAAGCCTGATCAGCACTTCGAAATACTGCGATTCGCGATTCAATTCGTTGTGGATGGAAGCCCAGAATTCAAGAATGACTTGAGAATGGGGGTACTTAGCCCCTACTCCGTCCATCAACGTCGCGAAATCGTTTTGGCGTTTGTCGGCAAACATCCGCCGCTTGAGCATTAGGAGGATATCCGTGGCTTTCTGGTCCTGGCCCGCGGCCACGTAGCGGTCCGCCAGTTCGAACAGCTGGGTCATGCCTTCATTTTTTTCGCGGAGCACCCGCTCGAGTAGCTCGCGGGCGCGTTCCAGGTGTCCCGATCGCATGAGTGCGTCGCTAAATGTAGTGAGAAACGCCGCATCGCTTTCGGTTGCCGCAAACGGTTCCAGCAAGGCTACGGCGCGCACGGCATTCCCGGCCTGCAGGTTTGCTTGGGCATACAGAAGTCCGACGCTGCGTTCCTGCGGCGCCAGTTTGTACGCGCGGCCCAGAAGATTGAACGCGTCGGCTGGCGTGCCGCTCACCGAAGCCAGTTGCCCGGCCCGCAGAAAGGCCCGTGCGGCAAGCGCCGTCTTGCCCATGCGTTCGGCCGCTTCCGCAAGACGAAGTTGCCGCAAAGAATTCTCCGGATCGAGCTGCGCGGCCCGCTCCCAGCAAAACAGCGCGTCTTCCTCGCGGCTCGCCGCCGCGAACAGCTCCGCGGCTTTCGTGTACTGCTCGATGGCTTCGTCGGGATGATTTTGTTTTTGCTGCAGAAAGGCGTATCGAGCGATGCGCTCGGGCAGTTGCTGGCTTTGACCCGTCTGCAGGAACCGCTTATAGATGGCGAGCGCTTTGGATTCGTCCTTGGGCTCGACGAGCAGATCGAACAGCAAGCCGTAGTAGACCGCCGCGCGGTCCGGCTGATCCATGCGTGCGTACAGATCGCCGAGCGCTTGCGTGGCCTCCTGATGCTGCGGCATCTCGTCGAGCACCGCCAAATACGCCTCGATCGCGTCCTCGACGCGGTTCTTCTCGAGGAAGCGTTTGGCGCGATCCAGATGCTTGCTTACGTCTGCGGCCATCCGTTCAGGTTGCCTTTGCGGTGACTGAAATTTGTCGATCAGGTGCCAAACAAGTGATGATACCAGGCTGCACGTTGCGTCCAGCGCGAACTGCCCTCGTTAACTATATACCCCCGGCGAGAAGCGGGCAAAACGCCCGAAATAAGCTGATGTGGTATGCATCACCGGAATTCAAGCCACGCCGAATCAGTCAAGCCGGCCGCGGAGTTTCTCGGTGGTACAATTTGCCAAGATTATGACGACAACCGATTCCACTCCTCACTATGCTCTCGGCAGCACCGCCGCGGAACAGGAGCGCCTCATTCGGCAGGCTGCACTTCTCGCTCCGTTCACCGAACGATTCTTCCTTGGCGCCGGCATTAGTCCAGGCCAGCGTGTACTGGATATCGGTTCCGGCGTCGGAGATGTGGCCATGCTGGTGGCCAAGCTAGTCGGTCCTTCGGGTGAAGTCGTCGGGGTAGAGCGCGATGCGCGCTCCATCGCTCGAGCCAGGGCCCGCGTGTCCGAGGCCGGCCTTCGCAATGTGACCTTCACGCAATCCGATGTCTCCCAAATCCCAAGTAGCAAGCCTTTCGACGCCGTCGTGGGCCGTTTCATTTTGATGTTTCTTCCCGATCCCGTCGCTGTTTTGCGCTCCTTGTCTCAGCTTGTTCGTCCCGGCGGAGTGGTCGCCTTCCATGAGTTGTCGTGGGCGCCCTTTCTTCTGCTTGCCAAGGGCCTCCCCCTCTGGTCTGCGGGTGCCACCTTAGTCCATGAGACCTTCCGGCGTTCCGGCGCAAACACAGAGATGGGCTTCGCTCTTTACCGAATTTTCCAGGAGGCAGGCTTGCCCGCGCCAACCATGAATCTGGAGATGCCGCTTGGGAATGATCCTGAATTCACGCGTTGGGTCCCCGACGTTCTTGGCAGTTTGCTTCCGCAAGTTCGGCAATTTAATCTTCCCCTTGAGCCGCTCGGTGACCTCGCTACACTTCCACAGCGGATACAAGCGGAAGTTGCGGCCTCAAAAACGGTTGTTACTTGGATGGCCATGGTCGGCGCCTGGTCTCGCAAATCTGCTGCACAGCCGCTAGCTCACCCAGTTTTAATTTGAGGTGCCACGGAGTCTTCTCGGAAGCAACAACATGAGCGTCGCCGACGCAAACAACGAAACGCCCGCAACCGCCAGTCCGCCATACAAGCTTCCCGTCTTCTGACTGATCCATCCCGTTGCGTACGGCCCGGCAAATCCCCCAAGATTCGCAAGCGAACTCACTAAGGCAATCCCGGAGGCCGCCGCAAATCCCGTTAGGAAATCGCTCGGGAGCGAATAGAAAGGGCCATAGACGCTGTAGATGCCGAGCGCGGCGAAAGATAGAAGGACGATAGTTGGAAATATAGATTGAGTTGCGCCCAGCGACGCCAGCGCGATACCAGCAGCGATGGCGGGAATCGCCGCATGAAATCTGCGCTCCTGCCTTCGATCGGAACTCCGCGACACCATCACCATCACGGGCAGGCCCACCAGATGCGGAATCATCACCAGAAGTCCGATCAAACTGTACGAGATTCCGCTCGAAAGCGATTGCACCAGTTGCGGCATCCAAAAGTTCATCGAGTACA
>Ga0209625_1000386_pt1 | contig 11421 bp, 11 predicted proteins | sample JacPin_JW_Ref_M2_FD_187960 | JGI IMG/M metagenome (GOLD analysis project Ga0209625, IMG submission 187960) | Forest soil microbial communities from Algoma, Ontario, Canada - Jack Pine, Ontario site 1_JW_Ref_M2 (SPAdes) (version 2) | ecosystem: Environmental > Terrestrial > Soil > Boreal...
AGCGCCAGCCGCAACAGCGTCTCGGCGTTTTTGATTTCCCGCGCTCGCGTGAAGGCTCCACGCAACCGCGCCGTCGCTTCCACGTCAAAACCTGCCGGAAGGCGCGCGCACACTTCAGGCCAGTGATCCAAAATCTCAGGGCGAATCTTCATCCCAAGCTTGAATCATATCGAGATTCCTGGTGTCCAGAACTTAAACTAGCGCCTATGGGCTACAAGGTCTCCGTCGTCATCGTCGACAGGGGCGGCAATGTTGCGGCCTCGGTCCGCGGCGACGGCACGCCGCCGCATACCTTGAATTTCGCAAGGATGAAGGCCTACACGGCGCGCACCCGCAGCCAGCCCTCGCTGCAAACCATGAAGCAGATGGAAGATCCCGCCTTCGCCTTCCTGCGCCAGATCCCCGATGTCGTCGGTGTCGGCGGCGGCGTTGGGGAGGGCGTCGCGGTCGGCGTGTGGCGCGGGGATGCCGTCACGCCCGTTTGGGCCGTTGTCTGACCGCATGCAACCAGTGTCAGGGCCATCAACGTGGTCAGCGCTCGCCGTCTCACGATAGCGCCGGAATGCTGAGCACGATCTTGCCGAACTGGCCCTGCTCCTCCATCAGCGTCTGGGCTTGGGCCGCCTCCTCGAGCGGGAAGATCCGGTCGACGGTCGGGCGGAGGGTTTTCGCCGCCAGCAGTTGGTTGAGCTGTTCCCAGTCGTGACGCGTCCCCATCGTTGATCCGTAGATGGTCACCTGCTTGACGAACAGCCGGCGAAGGTCCTCATCCGGCTTCGGTCCGCTGGTCGCCCCGCAGGTCACCAACCGTCCGCCTTTGGCGAGGGCCCTGATGCTGCGGTCCCAGGTTGCCGCCCCGACGTTGTCGACGATCACATCGATCCCCCGTTTCTCGGTGATCCTCCAGACCTCCTTCGAGAAGTCCGTTTCCTGGTGATTGATGAGCACGTCGGCGCCGAGGGCGAGCGCGCGCTCGAGTTTCTCCGGGCTGCTCGAGGTGACGAAGACTCGGGCGCCCGCATGCTTGGCAATCTGCAAGGCGGCGAGCGCGACACCGCCGCCGATGCCCAGGATGAGCACACTCTCGCCCGGCATCACCCGTGCCTTGGTCGTGAGCATGCGCCAGGCGGTCAAAAACACCAGCGGAAAGGCGGCGGCCTCCTCGAAGCTGAGGTGGCCGGGGATCGGTCGGAGGTTGACCTCGGGTATGACGACCGCCTGGGCATAGGTGCCGTCCCGATGTTCGCCCAGGATCTCCCAGCGATCGCAGAGGCTGTGCTCGCCCCGGACGCAGTACTCGCAAATCCCGTCGCTGAGGCCGGGGTCGAAGAACACGCGGGTGCCGACGGGGTGGCGGGCTGCACCAGGGCCGTTGACCAGCACCACCCCGGCGCCATCAGCGCCGCCGATGTGGGGGAGAGCCACCCCCGGCGTTTGCCCGTTACGGACGAACAGATCGAGGTGGTTGAGCGCCGCGGCACGCAGCCCGACCAGGACCTCGTCTGGTCCCGGCGACGGCGTCGGCACGTCCTCAACGCGCAGAACGTCTGGGCCGCCGTGCTGGTGAAACCGAACGGCTTTCACAGCGTCTCAGCTTAGCGGGGGCCCGGTTGCGTCATACAACCGGCGGGCTCGAAATCACGCGGCGGATGGAGAAAGGAAGTCACGGAGGGTGACGTTGCAGTATCGAAAGCCCACAACCGCAGTGCTGTTGTGTCAAAAATCATGACTTATAATGTGGCCCACGTGACAGCCGACCCCGAGATTCAATTGCTGAACCGGCTCGGGGGTCTCTTCACCGGTTCCCTGTCGCTCAACGACAACATCGAGGCCATGTTGCGGGCGACCTCCCAGATGGTGCAGTTCGACGCGGCCACGGTCTTCCTGCTCAACGAGGGCAGCCGCGAGCTAACCGCGACCGCGACCTACCCCCACCGCGACATGGTGCCGCACATTGCGCGCTTCGTCCTCGGCGAGGGCATCCTCGGCTACGCGGTCGAGCAGCTCGAGACGCTCAACATCGCCGACGCCACCCTGGACCCGCGCTTCAAGATGCTCGACCAGAGCCGCTCGCCGCGGGCGCTGATGGTGCAGCCGCTGGCGACGACCCAGCGGGTGGTGGGCGCCATGACCATCTCGCGCCAGCGAGTCGATCCCTTCACCGAGCTGGACGTCGCCATCCTCAAGGTCATCACCAACCAGGCCGCCATCGCGATCGAAAACGGCCGCCTGTACGAGCAACTCCAGGGCCACCTCGACGAGCTGGAGACGGCCAACGCCCAGATCGCCGAGGTGAGCCGGCTAAAGTCCGAATTCCTGGCCAACATGTCGCACGAGCTGCGCACGCCGCTCAACGCCATCCTGGGGTTCTCGGAACTCCTTCGGGACGACCTGGCCGGCAAGATCACCGAGAAGCAGCGCCGCGACTGCCTGGACAACATCTATAACAGCGGCCGGCACTTGCTGTCGCTGATCAACGACGTCCTCGACCTGACCAAGGTCGAGGCCGGCCGGATGGACCTGGTCTACGAGGAGTTCGGGATCGACTCCGCCGTCCGCGAGGTGCTCAACGTGGTGCGCTCGCTGGCGATGAAGAAAGACATCGAGATCGCGTCGAGCGTCGAGCCAGTGGACGCCCTGCTGATCGCCGACAAGAACAAGTTCAAGCAGATCCTCTACAACCTGCTCTCCAACGCCATCAAGTTCACCCCGCCGTCGGGGAAGGTTGGCCTCCAGGCCGTCGTCCGGGAGCAGGCGCTGCGGATGACGGTCCAGGACAGCGGCATCGGCATCCCCAGAGAGCTCCAGCACAAGATCTTTGGCGCCTTCTACCAGGTCCAGAGCGCCAACAACCGGGAGTATCCGGGCACCGGGCTGGGGCTGGCCCTGACCAAGAAGCTGGTCGAGCTCCATGGCGGCTCGATCGAATTCGATAGCGCCCCCGAGAAGGGAACCGCCTTTACCGTCGAGCTCCCCCTCCGGCCCGGCCCCAGCAAGCGGAACCGCATCCTGGTGGTCGAGGACAACCCGTCGAACCTGGACCTCGCCCGGATGGTGCTGGAGGGAAACGGCTTCACCGTGGATACGGCCACGAACGGCCAGGAAGGCCTGGAGAAGGCTCGCCACCTCCGGCCCGACCTAATACTGATGGATATGCAGCTTCCCGGCGTTGATGGATTAGCGGTCACTCGCCAGCTCAAAGCTGACCCGGCCACCGCGGGCATCAAGGTGGTCGCCCTGACAGCCAACGCGCTGAAGGGGAGCGAAGAGCAGGCACTGGCCGCTGGGTGCTCCGGCTACATCGCGAAACCGATCGAACTCAAGAAATTCATGCTGCAAGTGACGAACTTTCTGGAGAAGGAGTAGGACCCGACCAAATGCCGTTCCCGAAGACAATCCTGATGATCGAGGACGACGCGCCGACCCGAGAGGTCGTCCGAATGGCATTTATGGGTCAAAACCTGACGCTCCTCGAGGCGGATACCGGTGAGAAGGGCATGGAGATCATCGAGAAGTCCGAGCCCGACCTAGTGATCCTCGACCTGAACCTGCCCGGTGTGTCCGGCATGGACGTCTGCCGCCAGCTGCGCGCCGACGGCACCCAGGTGCCGGTCATCATGCTGACCGCGAAGAACGACACGATCGACGTCGTCGTAGGGCTCGAGGTGGGGGCCGACGACTATCTCACGAAGCCGTTTGAGGTACGGGAACTCTTAGCCCGGGTGGGCGCACACCTGCGCCGAAGCGAGCAGGCGGTCGCGCAGGCATTGCCCAAGACGCGCTTCGAGTTCCCAGGCCTCATCATCGACATGAACAGCCGCCAGGTCTGGCGCGAGGGCAAAGAGGTCGCGCTGACTCTGACCGAGTTCAACCTTCTTTCGCTGCTGGCCTCGCAGGCCGGCCAGGTGGTGAGCCGCGGCGAACTGCTGCGCAAGGTGTGGGGCTACGAGGTCGAGATCGAGACCCGTACCGTGGACGCCCACGTTTACCGCTTGCGCAAGAAGATCGAGCGCGACTCCGAGAAACCGCACTACATTCACTCGGTCCCGGGCATCGGCTATCGCTTCGTAGCCGAATAGTCGCTCCGACCGCGCCAGGCCGAGTGTTCGTCGGCAATTCCGCCGATAGCGCCAACTCGGTGCATGGGGTATGGTGCGAGGCAAGGAACGGGGGCGGTTACCTGGGGGAGCGATGGCGAAACTCATTGCGCACGTCGATCCGACACTCGAGGATTACATCGAGGCGGCGGCTCTGGCGGAGCGTGTTCCGATCGATGAGTATGCGGGAGCACTCCTGCAGGTAGGGTGGGACGCGGTCTTCGGTTTCCGTCGATCCGATCGGTTCCCGCGAGCGGCCTCAGCCACGCGGCAGGCCGAATTGCGGGCTCGCTTCGTTGAGCTGCGGGCCGGCCTGCCCCACGAGGTTGCCAAAGACCGCCACCGACCACCCCCACTCACCTCCCAGCGTGAGGAGCAGGACCAGCCGTCAATCGAAAGCGACGACCTTCCCGTCGCGCGTGACGATAAGCCGAAGCTGCACATCTCGCGCACCGAAGTCGCCGGGTAGCGGCGAGACGCGCCCGCGAAGCCCGACGTGCAACGTTCCATCGGCGTCGATCTGGCCGGTGCAGTGCTCGACGACGTTCCCGAAGTCCGAATCAGTCGGCAGTGGCGCGCAACTTGTCAAGCCAGGGAAAGCCATCGCGAACTCTTCAGCCGGGAGGCTTGAAGGTCGGGGCAAGCTCGGGTCTCCATAGGTGAAAGCCTGCTGCCCGTTCCAACAGACCTCCGCCTCAAGCCGAATGGCGCCGCCGAAACCTGAAGCCACGCGTTTCACCACACCGAAATGCCCGCACTTGGCGGCACTCATGGTGAATGAATTGTCGGGAACGGTGGTCAGAACCGTCGTCTCCACCGGCGCGACGAGGACGGCGACGATCCAGGCGAGTGCAACGATGGGGACGGCCATCAGGGGTATCCAGCGAGTGGCAGGGCCGTTGGCTGGCTCGCTGTCGGACCGCAGCAGCCAGGCGATAACTACGGTCGGGGCAATCGCGAGGAGCTCCAGAATGGCAACCACAGTGCGAGGGTTGAAACCGTCCGACGGCGATTGCGATTGCGGACCAAGCACGATGGCCGACAGGATGGAACCGATGACGTATAGAGCGAACAACAACAACACGCCGGCGCCGACCAGGCGGAAGCCGATCCGGTACGCTCGGTCGCGGAGCGCCGCCTGGCGCTCGTCGAGCTGGGAAGTCGGCTGAAAGGCCAGCCATCCCGTCATCACGCCGAGAACGACATCCAGGGCGACCAGGGCAAGCACGATGAGGATCCCAGTGCCCTGCAGTGAATATGGGAGCTGCGCCGCGGCGACGAGCCAGCAGAGGGCAAGAAGGAAAACGCAGACTCGGATGGTCGAAGGCTTCGTCGTTGTTGCATTCGCGACTCTCTGCGGGGCGCTCATGGGAACTGCACCACCTTGCCGTCTTTTGTGAGATTCAGCGTCATCACGACTTCGCGCGAGACAAAGGGGAGGATCGCGGAACGGACGTCGGTGCGATAGGTGAAGTGAAGGCTTCCATCAGATCCCATGGTTCGCCGGCACTCGATCGTGGTGGTGCTGACGAACTCGCTCCGATACGGATAGCAGTCGCTGCTATTTAGGCCCCACTCCTCGAACGCACTTCGGCCATCCCAGCACGCGACCGCGGCGATGCGGGTAGTTGCACCGAAACCGATGCCGGCCTGCGTCCGTGCATCGAAGTAGCTGCAGTGGGCGGTGCCATTCGATGTTGCGAAATCCGGTTCCGGTCTGGTGAAGGCGGACACACGGGACGGAGCGACCGCCAGCAAGAGGGACATCAGCACCGGCAGCACAACCGCGAATGTCACCATGCCGTAAGCGATCCGAGCGCGGAAGTTCCGGTGCATCCGCGAGCCATCCTCATCGGCGATGCGGTCCGGCTCAAGCCACGCAATGACCATTGCCGGCGAGAAGAACAGCAACTGGATAAAGCTGACGACGCCCCCGCCGCCGAGCGACTCGGCAAGCCAGCGACGCAGCCCCGGGGTGGCAACCTCGGCGATAAGGAGCACCAGCCCGACGGAAATTGCCAGGATCGCATAAGCGATTCGGTGCGCGCGGTTACGCAGCGCTTCCTGCCGCTCGTCGATGCGATCCTCGTCAGCGCTGGCGATCCGTCGGGTGGCCCGTCCGAGCGCCACATCAGCAAGGATCAGCAGGAACAAGAGCGCGATGTCGACTTGGTTGAAGTCCATCGCGCGTATGGTCAGGAAGTCCAGCGTGATCAGGGCGATCACAAGCACCAGGCCGCGACGGACCGCGCGCAACCCCAGCCAGGCGCCCGGCTCGACCTCGACGCTGCGGACGACGAAGGCCGTTACGAGGACGAACAGCACGTAGATGAGGCCCGCGTCGAAGATCTCGAACCAGGCCAGCAGGCCGAAGCCGATGAGAAGGACGATGAGCGCCGCGACGACGCGCTCGATCGTGATCAACGGACGCGACGGACGAAGCGACCGGGTGGTCATGTGAGCCTTACTCCTTGGGCGGCCGCGGATAGAGCTCTTCGCTCAATGGCCGCAGTGGCTGTCGCGAGAAGATCGCCTCGATCGGAAGCGCGAAAACCTCGGCAAATCGGAAGGCCAGCTCGAGACTGGGGTTGTACTCGCCGCGTTCGATGTAGCCGATCGTCTGGTAATTGACGCCCACCGCCTCGGCGAGCTGCTGGCGTGAAAGCTGTCGCTCCGTGCGCAGGACGGCAATACGGTTGAACAGCGGCCGCTGTCCATCCGATGTACTCTTCTGATCTTCCTTCCTGCGCACTAACACAATGTTGCACAACTACAACGCAGTGTCAACGGGATTAACGCACTTGTCTCAGGGCGTGACCTGAAAGGGTTCAGCGGCCGGGTATTCGGCTGATCTCGTCCCAGAGCTGAGCGGCGGCTTTTTGACCGAGGTAAAAGCTCTCAAGGTCGAGGCGCTCGTTGGGCGCGTGGGCGAAGCAGTCCGGTAGGACGAAACCGACCAGCAAGGTGGGAGCGCCGAGCAGCCGGCCCATGATCTCGACCGCTCCGATCGATCCGCCCGATCGGATCAGGGCGGGGTCTTTCCCGTAAACGCGCTCGAGCGCTCGGCGACCGGCCTGGATCAGCGGATCGTCGACGGGCGTGATCCAGGGCTGGCTATGGCTCTCCAGTTCGGTGAGTTTGATTCGAACCGTCTTTGGCCGGATCTTGTCGATGTAATCGCGGAGCGCCGCGGCGACCGTCGCCGGCTCCTGGTCGGGAACCAGCCGGCAGCTGATCTTGGCCGCGGCCCAGGCCGGGATGATGGTCTTTGCCCCGGGTCCCTGATAGCCGCCCCAGATGCCGTTGACGTCGAGCGTCGGTCGCGCCCAGTTGCGCTCGGTGGGCGTATAGCCCGGTTCGCCCGCCAGGGCCTCGAGCCCGTAGGTTTTTTTCAGAGCGGCCTCATCGAAGGGGACACGGGCGAACTGGTGCTGTTCGTCCTCGTTCAACGGCCGGACCCCGTCGTAGAACCCGGGAACCAGGATGTGCCCGGCGGGATCCTTGAGGCGGGTCAGAATCTCGGCGAGCGCCTGCGCCGGGTTGGGTGCCATCCCGCCCATCTGCCCTGAGTGCATGTCGACGGTGGAGGCTTCGACCCGAAGCTCGACGTAGACCAGGCCGCGCAGCGCATAGGTGATGGCGGGAAATCCCCTGGCGACCATGGTGGTGTCGCTGACCACGCAGTAATCGGTCTTGAGCCGGTCGCGGTTCGCCCGCACGAACTCCTCGAAATGCAGGCTGGAGATCTCCTCTTCGCCTTCCGCGATCACCTTGATGTTCAGCGGCAGCTCGCCGGTAGTGTTGAGCCACGCGTGCATCGCCTGCCAGTGCAAGGCAATCTGGCCTTTGTCATCGGACGACCCGCGACCGAGCAGCTGTCCATCCTGGCGGATGGGCTCGAAAGGCGGTGATGTCCAGAGGTCGAGCGGATCGACCGGTTGGACGTCATAGTGCCCGTAGAGCAGCACCGTCGGCTTGCCGGGCGCCTTCAGCCAGTCGGCATAGACCACCGGGTGTCCGGCCGTGTCGATGACCTCGGCGTTCTGGAGACCGATCCGTTCGTATTGCTCGGCAAGGTGGCCGGCGGCGCGGCGGACGTCATCTGCGTGTTCCGGCTGGCTCGAGATGCTCGGGATCCGGAGAAACTCTTCGAGCTCGCGGAGCCCTTGCTCGCGCGTCTCGTCGAGGAATTCCTCCGGGCTCGGCATCGCCGACTATCTTAGAGTCGGCGCAAACCTCTCTTAGTAGATGAAGCCCAGGAGATCCAGTCCGGCGGTTGACTTGATCGTCCGGTAGTCGACACGGCCCCAGCCGCCGTAGTTCATCTCCGACACCGTGAACGAACCGTCGGCGTTGACCGACTCGACGTAGGCGACGTGGCCAACGGGCGAGGTCCAGCTGATGCCCTGCACCATGATCGCGCCGGCCATCGGGACCTGGCCCTCGGCAAAGCCAAAGGCCCGCGCGTTCGACCACCATTCATAGGCGTTGCCATTCCACGGGACATTGCGCCGGTGCGCGACCCACCAGGTGCAGTAGCCGTAGGGGAACTTCCCGCCGGAGCCAGTCACGGGTGTGTTGCTGTAGGTGATGGTGTAGTTCGTCACCTGCCGGCCGAGGCGGTTCCACGTTACCGAGCGGACGGTCTTCTTTCCGATGCCGGTATCGAGAGCCGGCCCGACGCCATCCGGCAGCATCAACATCGAACCCGCCTTGAGGTGATCCGGGTCCCGGAGCAGGTTGAAATCGACGATGTCCTGGACGTTCACGTGGTACTGGATGGCGAGCGCGTGGATCTGGGTGTCCGACTGGACCTTGACGAGGATCCCGTTGACCGGTGGAATGACCAGCCGCTCCCCGGCGATGACGCTGGTGATATCGGAAATGTTGTTTGCCCAGCGGAGGGTATCAACGGTCAGGCCAAAGCGGCCGGCCACATCCTGGACCGTGTCGCCCGCCTTGATCGTGTAGTAGCTGACATCCTTCCGGACCGTGGTGTCCACACTCGACGTGCTCATCTTCATGATGAACCCACCCTGGCTGAGCACCACGTCGTCGACGTGCGTGGTCCGCACTGCGACCGAAGGGGTGGGATTTGCGCCGTAGGCGGTGTCGGTGTGGAGTCGGTCGAAGGCTGTCAGTACCGGGATCACGGCTGCCGCTAACAAAACAAGCGTGTGCGTTAAAAACCGGCTCTGTGCCAGATCACTTCCCCCGTGATAGCTCAGTTGGTTTTTTTGGATGGTAGCACAGCTTAGGTCCGCGCAAGTGCCCCAACGCGCTTCCCGAAAAGGTGGAAGTGGGCAAGGCGTGACAAAAATGTGAAAATGCGAGACTGTTGGGGCCGCGGCTCAGAGGAGCGGGCTGAGCGGTTGCTGAATACGAATTTCGCAGGAAGGGCTCACGGAGGCAGGCGATTTGGGGTCGGACGCCACAGGCAACACCAGCCTGGGCCTTAACAGTTGTAAAGAATTTCATAGGGCAGTAAACTCCCCACCCTCTGTGGCGATACGGCTTCGGACGCGCCGGAGGGTGACGATCGCGGTCCTTTGCCTCGCTGGAGGACTCACCACGTTGGCGCCGGCCGCCGCCCTGGCGGATACCGCCGCATCACCAGCTGCCTCGCCGTCAGCCACTTCGAGTCCGGCTGCGAACCCGGTCAGCCCCTCGCCGGGTCCCGCAGCGACACCGACCGGCTCGCCCAGCGCCAGCCCAAGCAGCCCGGGCCTCCAGAATCGTCAGGCCCAGGGCCAGCTGATCGGCGACCTCACCGCTGCGGAAGCGCATGCCCTGATGCTGGAGAAGTCACTCAGTCAATCCCAGCTCAGCCTGGTTGCGCTCGGCCAGCAGATCCTCGACGCGGAGCGACAGATCTCCCAGCTCGACGCCAGGATTGCCGCCGTCACCGCCCAGCACGCGGAGGTCAGCGCTCGGCTGGCGTCAGATCGCAACCAGCTCGCGACCACCGTCCGGCGGCTTTACGAGCACCAGGACAACTTCTTCGCCAGCCTGATTCGTTCGGGCGGGTTTGGCGGCCTGCTGGAAACGATCGGGTACAGCGACGTCGTCGTCGAGCGAGAACGGGACATGGTTCGAACGGTGCAGGCCGATGAGGTCGCACTGGCCCACGCGCAGGCGAACCTGGCACGGAGCCGTGCGACAAAGAAGGATGTTCTCGCTGGGCTGGTCCAGTCACGAACGGCGCTGGCCGCGGCGATCGCCAACGAGCAGTCGCTCCAGACCCAGCTTCAGGCAGCGATCGACGATGCCCTGGCCGCGCTCGACGCCATGCAGAGCGATTCGCCCGAGGTGGCGGCCCGGCGGGCGGCGCTCCAGCGGATCAAGACCGACAGCATCCTCAGCCAGATCGAGCAGGCAGTATTCGCCCAACAGAATATTGAGCTCAGCGCGGAGTTGGTGGCATCAGATCCGGTCTTAGCGGCGACCGGGAAGCTGCTCTGGCCGATCCCACACGCGACCGTCTCCCAGGGGTTTGGCCCGACCGCCTACGTCTTCGAGGCGGCCTATGCGGGATTCGCGCATTTCCATACGGGGATCGACCTTGCGGTGCCACTCGGGACGCCCGTCTTCGCGGCCGCCGACGGTGTCGTCGTGCTCGCCCGACCGATGACCGACGCCACCGGGGCACTGGTCGGTTACGGGAACTACATCATCATCCAGCACGACGCCGGGCTCAAGACCCTCTATGGCCATCTCCTGGCGATCGGTGTCAAGGAAGGCGATCAGGTTAAGCGGGGTCAGCTGATCGGTCTGGTCGGCTCGACCGGCAACTCCACCGGACCGCACACCCACTTCGAGGTGCGGATCGAGAACAGCCCGGTCGACCCGCTGCAGATGCTGCCCGACGCGCCGTCCCAAACGGTGGCGCCGGTCACGACCGCGAACTGACGAAAGGCGCTCAGTACTTCGGCGAGTAGCCGGGGTTGGCGCTGCCACTCGCCGCCGCGGCCGCCGCCAGGTCGGGCGTCGCGACGAACCACTTGCCGCCGATGCCCTGGCCATTGGCGTCGGCTGCGGCGCTGTCCTTGCTGTAGTGGTACAGGGGGTGGCCGTTATAAAGAACCTGATTGCCGTTCGCGTCGCTCAGCAGGCTGAGCTGCCCGGGCAACGCCGGATCGCTGGTCGGAGTCGCCGAGTCCGACACGAGCGGCGGCCAGGTGGTGGCGCAGCCGCCGGTGCACGCGACGTTGGTTGCGGTATCGGCGGTGAAGTAGTAGAGCGTCAGCCCTTGCGGATTCTTCAGCACCGTTTGCGTCTTGCCGCCCACCGTTATGGAGGCGGTGTGGATCAGCGCGTTGCTTGT